>FWPV01006201.1_pt1 | contig 23042 bp, 25 predicted proteins | sample 2228371 | NCBI WGS metagenome assembly FWPV01 (sample SAMEA103939776, study PRJEB20133) | metagenome | reverse complement strand
CACCACTCTGGCCAATCGAGCCATGCCCGATACTACCCAAACCTGCGCCCTGGGTCAATAATTGCGTATTATGTCCCCGGAATTCCCCCCGGAATTCCCCCCGGCCAACTGAAGCCGGGCGCGATTCCCGCCCCGCGAATGGCGTTCTTGGCGTGCTTGGCGGTTCACCTTTCCTCGGCGAATAGCGAGAGGCGAACGGCGACTGGCGCTCCCGGCGTCCCTTCGTCTCCGCTCAGTGCAAGCCTTGACGGTTGTCTTCTTACCTTCTCCCACCGGCGCGGCCGGTGTTCGCCGGGTCGCAATGGAACTTGGGCCAGGAGGAATCAGCGAGCGTGCCCGCGCCCTTGAGCGCATAGAGGTATCCGTCGCTGCTGGTGAAGTAGACCGTGCCGTCGCTTCCGATGGCCGGCGATGATTCGACCGCGCCGCCGGCTCGATACCGCCAGCTCAGGCTGCCGTCCGGGTTCAGGGCGTAGAGCCAGCCGTCGTCCGAGCCGAAGTAGACCGTGCCGTCCGAGGCGACCGCGGGTGCGTCGTTGACGTTCCCGCCGGTCACGAAACTCCACTTGGGCGTGCCGTCGGAGTAGAGGGCGCAAAGCCGGCGGTCGTCCGACCCGAAGTAGATGCTGCCGTCTGGTGCGACGACCGGCGATGACCGCACGCGCTCACCGGCCAGGTAGTTCCACCGCGGGGTGCTGTCCGGATTGACGGCGTACAGGTGTCTGTCGTCCGAGCCGATGTAGATTGTGCCGTCCGGGCCGATAGCCGGAGACGAGTAGATGCTGGCACGGGTAGTGCAGCACCATGCCGCGCTGCCATCAGAATTGACGGCATGCAGGCAGTTGTCCAACGACCCGAAATAGATGGTGCCGTCGGCCGCAATGGCCGGGAAGGACAGGCAGGCTCCGCCAACGGCGTGGCGCCACTTGAGACTGCCGTCCGGGTTCAGAGCATAGAGCCGGCTGTCGTCGCGCCCGATGTAGACCGCGCCGTCCGTGCCGACCGCGGGCGATGACATGACCGCGCCGGCCACGGGGTAGCGCCACTTGACCGAGCCGTCGGGATTGACCGCGTAGAGCGAGCTATCGGACGACCCGACGTAGATGGTGCCGTCCGGGCCGATGGCCGGTGACGAGTTCTGGGCGTTGGCTGTGTCCAACCGGATGCGCCATCGGCACAGGGTGTCGGGCGGCAGTATCTCGATGCGACTCGGAGCGGACCAGTCGGTTGCCAGCTCGTTTGAGTCCTTGACCTGCACCCGGACCGAGCAGACCCCGGGCGCAGACCACGAATGGCTCATCCGCGTCGAATCGCCCGAGGGCACGAAAGCACCCCACTCTGACGTATCACCGTCGCCCCAGGCGAACCTGACTGCCACCTTGATGCTGTCCGGGTGAAAGGCAGCCGCGGCAAAGGTGTAGGTTGAGTCTTGACGGCCGACCGTCGGCCCGACCGGTGCGCCGGGCCTGCTGGGCGGACGGCGCCGAACGACCCGCACAATCAGCGGGTCTGACCAGCCTGAGCCGCGCTCACCGACGTCTTTGGCCTCGGCGCGGACCGAGAAAGTGCCGGTATCGTACCAGGTATGGGTGACAGCGACCGTCGCTCCGCTCGCAAAGCGGCCGAGCTAGTTCGAGGTCCAGGCCTCGGTCCACTGAAAGCGAACCAGCACACTGTCGCCGTCCGGGTCGCTAACGGTCGTGGTGAAGACGTAGGTCGAATCACGATAGCAGAGTGTCGGCCCGGACGGGACTAGAGGCACTTCCGGCGCCTGGTTCCGCTGGCAGGACAGGCCGGCGATGATCGCCGCGAGCATGCCGGCGGCGATGAGTCTGGTCAGGTCTTTCATGGTTCGCTACCTTCCGCCGCCGACGCTGCCGGTGTTTATGTTGTCGTGATGGGCCTTGGGCCAGGGTGTTTTGGCGAAGGGTTTGTGCCCGGCCACGGCAAACAGACGGCCTTCGTCGTTCACGATGTAGACCGTGCCGTCACGGGCGATGGCAGGAGACCCGTCAGTACAGTCGCCGAGCCAGGTTATCCAGCTCTGCAAACCATCGCTGCTGTAGGCGTAAAGCGTGCCGTCGCCTGAACCCGCGTAGACCGTCCCATCAGAGGCGATCGCAGGGGTGGAGGCGACACAGTCGCCGGTGGGCCGCTGTCGTCGCCGAGTGCCGTTCTTGTTGATGACGTAGATACCGCGTTCCTCAGAACCGACGTAGATTGTACCATCAGGGCCGACGGCCGGTGATGTCGAGCCGAATCCCTCGTGGCTGAGCTGTCACCGGATTGCCCCGTCGCGGCTGATAGCCCACAGGCCGCCGTCCGCTGCGACGTAGACTTCGCCGTCTGCCCCAATGGCGGGAGGAGACCAGACGACGTTTGCGGCTCGGCACCGCCAGGCGAGCGCTCCCTCGGGCGTCACGGCGTAGAGCGCATCGGATGCCACATAGATGGTGCCGTCGCTGCCGACCGACGGAGCCGGGCAGGACCAGCCACGGCCCGTCTGACACCGCCACCGCAGCGTGCCGTCGGGGTTGACGGCCAGGAGGCTGCTGTCTGCGGCGTGCAGATAGATGGTACCATCGACACCAAGCGCGGGGGTGGGGTTGACGTCTTCCTCCATCGCACGCCGCCAGCGCAAGGAGCCGTCCGCGTTCACGGCGTAGAGGCAGTCGTCCGTCGAGACGAAGTAGATGGTACCGTCGGAGCCGATGGCCGGAGAGGAGTAGACCGCCTCGTCCAACGAGTATCGCCACTTCACTGTTTCATCCGGGTTGATGGCATAGAGGCCGCCATCAAGAGAGCCGATGTAGATGGTACCGTCAGAACTGATGGCGGGCGAGCAGTCCGTGCAGAAGTCCTCGTCCAGCATCCACTGCACGGTGCCGGGCTCGACCGCGGGTTTGCGGTGGCAGATCAGCCCGGCCAGGACGAGAGCCGACATTACTGGCAGCAGTCCAATAGAACGACGAAACATCTTACCTCCTAATAACATGACGGTTCGGTCGCCCCGCCAAGGAGCGTCTTGATTCAGTTTGGGCTCGGCAGTGGTCGTGTCAAGCAAGGATGCGGCGCCCACGAGGCGCGACGACGCACTGCCGGCGCGGCATCGTCAGGGTCAGGTGACCACGCGGGGCAAAGCGCAATCAGGATGGACAGCTCAAGCTTCGGTGGCGGGAACCCAGAGTGGCCGGCTGCGGGGCTCGCTGCCGACACAGGCGAAGAGGACGCGGGTCATCGCGCCGGGTTAGGCAGACCAGACCGGTGGAACAGCTCGCTATTCCTCACCAATGGCCTCTAGGTCGGCAATGTCCTTCTTCCGACCAACCGCGCGTTTGTTACGGACGAGTTGCTGCCTGCCCAGGTAGTACACGGTCTGGTCTCCGAACTCGCCGGTCGTCCGGCCAGATTGTACCTCATCCCATGAAACACCACTCAGTGACGTGATGATGTCGATGCGTACCGGCGCCACCCCGAGCTGCACAACGTTGCCGGGTTCAGCAAAGTCTTCGGTAGTCAGCCCGAGCGAGCCGAAGCCGAATTCGTCGAGCGCGTTGAGGACTCGCCGGGCATTGGCCGGGTCGGGTCGGACCAGAACATCAAGGTCGCCGGTGAAGCGCGGCGCACCGTGGAAGGCGAGGGCGTAAGCTCCGACTACGACGTAGTCAACTTCGTGAGCGTTGAACAACGCGAGCAAGTCTCTGAAGTCTTGCTGAGGTTCCTGCGTAGGTCCTCCTGAGCTGTTCGACCGCGGCGACACGCTCGGCCGGACTGCGGGAAAGCCAGTAAGCGAGGTCCTCGCTGACCTCACACAGGTCTTCAAGCCTTGCCCGCCGCACGGTCTTCTTGATTCGGCGCTGGCTGTCCATGTCTAAGTGTAGTCGAGCGGCTTCGAGGGTCAACTGACGCAGGCCGGCCCGGCAAGTTGGCTGAGCCGGTCGCTGCCAGCTCGGGCCCACAGGACAGGAAGCAGGTGCCTACGCTATCCAGCGGCGGTTGACGGTGCGAATGCTGGCGACAAACAGCGCGAGGCAGAACGCAATCAGGATGAGCAGCTCAAGCCAGAGCGGCAGCAGTCCAGCGCGGGTCCCAACCGCCTGACCCATAGCGTCCGCGCCGTAGGTCGGCGGCAGGGCAAAGGAGAGCGGGCGGAGCCAGGCGGGTAGCTTCTGGAGCGGGAAGAAGAGCCCGCAGAGGAAGACCATCGGGAAGCGGAAGAAGTTGGAGATGGTCTGCGCCTCAAACACCTCGGCCACCGACACCGCGACCAGCAGGCCTAAGAAGGCGGAACTGACCGCAGTCAGGATGACGCCGGCCAGGAGCGCGGGCCAGTTGACGCCGGAAAGGCTGATAAAGAACGCGGCCAGGAGTACCGGTACGAAGGCGTTCAGGACCCCGAACAGGATGGCGCCTGCGGTCTTGGCAAACATCAGCAGTGACAAGGGGAGCGGAGCGAGCAGCAGCCGTTCGAAGGAGCGGCTCTTCTTCTCAAAGGTGATGGCAACCGCGAGCAGCGAGGTCGTGCCGAAGAGTACCGCTAAGGTCATCACGCCGGGCAGGAGCGCGTGAAGTTCCGAAGGGTTCGCGCCGGAGCGGACGAAGAACATCCCGGTCCAGGCCAGCGGGAAGACAAGTCCCCAACTGATGTTGGGCGGTTTGAGGTAGTAAGTGCGCATGTCTTTGGCGAGGATGCTTGCGAACGCGGCCCAGCGTTTCACTTCTTCTCCTTCTCCGAGCGCAGGGCGGCAGCCTCAAGCCCGGTCGTCGCGACAAAGATCCCTTCTAAGGTGGGCCGGACTCTGCGGGCCTCGGTGACTTCGATTCCCTTCTCCTCAAGAGCGCGCACCAGCGGGCCGACCGGCAACGGAGCCGCTGACTCGGCGCGGATTCGCGCGCCGTCAACGACCGAGAACCGCGCCGCGCCGAACACCCGACCGAGCAGCTCGAGTGCGGCTTCTGGATTGGTCGAGACCGTAAGTTCCAGCACCTGCCGTTCGTGCGCCGGTTCGAGCAGGGCCGCGACCGTATCGGTTCTGATAATGCGTCCTTTGACGATGAAGGCGACGCGCTCGCAGAGCCGTTCGGCTTCCTCGATGTAGTGAGTCGTCAGCAGGATGGTCGTGCCCGAGCGGTGCAGGTCGGCGATGAGCCGGCGGATGCTGCGGGCGCTGGCTACGTCAATGCCGGTGGTCGGTTCGTCAAGGAACAGGACGCTTGGGCGGTGGATGATGCCGGCCGCAATCGTCAGTTTCCGCTTCATCCCCTTGGAGTAGCCGGCGAACTTACGGCCCGCGGCCTCGGCCAGCCCAAAATCAGAAAGCAGTTGCCGCGCACGGACCGCGCGCTCACGGCGGGGAATGCCGTAGAGCGAGGCGCAGAAGCAGAGGTTGTCGTACCCGGTGAGTTCAGGATAGAGGTTACTTTCGTCCGGGACAACACCGATGAGGTGCTGGGCCGCGCGCGGCCGGCGCGTGCAATCGAGGCCGGCGATGCTGAACTCGCCCGCATGGGGTCGAGCCAGGCCGGTCAGCAGATTGATGGTAGTGGTCTTGCCGGCCCCGTTGGGACCGAGCAGGCCGAACAGTTCTCCGGCCCGAACCTCCAGGTCCAGGCCGTCAACCGCTCGAACGTCGCCGAACCGCTTGGCAAGGCCGCGGACCGCGACCGCAGCCGGGGCGTGCGGAGGGACGCCGACTACTTGTGGACGGCCTGCTTCAGGCAGGGGTGGCTCTTCTTCGTGCCGTGGCACTTACGAGTCTGCTCGGGCGTGCAGTCCTCCGGCCCGCCCTTCAGGTTCTTCGGGCACTGGCACTTCGACTTCTTGCTCGGCATGGTCTGGTTCCTTTCTTTGGTCTAATCACCGACTTCAGAGCGGTGCTGAGCAGCTTGTCCGCTCCCGGCGCGAGCCGGTAGTGGATGAAGTAGCCGCGGCGCTGCGGCTCGACCAGCCCGGCCAACCTCAGCACGCGCAGGTGCTGTGAGACCGCGCCGGCCGAGATGCCGGTCAGGCGCGAGAGCGCCCCGACGCAGAAGACGTCGTTCGCCAGCAGTTGGACAATCCGAACTCGACTCTCGGTCGAGAGCGCGGCAAAGAGCTCGGCCGCCTTGGCCAATGCCGTAGTTCGCATCTGTTTAAGTATGAACTAAAATACTGAGATGTCAACCAACGACACGGTGGTCATCGGGCCTTGGGACTCGCCGCCGTGCCCTTGGCGCTCCTGGCGTTTCTTGAGGTTCTCCGTGTCCTCGGCCTTGTGGGCCTGCGTCGTCTTGACGGGATGTTCTAGAGCCCGAGTCTTGCTCCGATGCGAGCGAGGTTGGTGACGTCTTCGGCGTTGTACTTCAGGGGCTCTTTGAGCACGCGCTTGCTGCCGTTTTCTTTGCACTCAAACCACAGGTCAACGGCATCGGCTCCGTCAAGACCGCGGTCTTGCGGCTGATGCCGAGCCGATACTCAACCTTCTTCTGTCCGCCCCAGAGGCCGCGGTCCCAGCATCGGTACGTCAGGTCGCAGTGTTCCAGATGCTTGGCCAGGTTCAGCCCAAGATGATGTCGAATGAACGGCAGGTCGAACCGCTCGCCGTTGAACGTGTAGAGCACGTCCGCGTCGGCCAGGGCGTCAAGGATATTCTTCCGAGTCAGAGTCGAGTCGTAGAACTGAACCACCCTGCGGCTCCGCCCATGCTCAAGGCAGACACCTACGACCGTGAGCTCGTACTGATACCGATTCAGTCCAGTCGTCTCGATGTCAACGTATGCGCGGATTGGTCGCTTCCCGCCGCTACTGCTCATGGTTCTCAGTTCGGATGCTACACCGTCCTTTTGCTCAGCCACACCGAGTGCATCATCCGCGCAAGCATAGGATTAGGCTGGCTGGAGTCGGTCAGAATGGACGCACTCCCTGCCGGGCACAAGGACAGACAAGATACCGTCGCACTGTCCGCTACCAGACGACCCTCACGCCGTATCTGCGGAAGACCGGGTCAGAAGAAACCAACGGGAGCTTCTCGGCCAGAGCCTGAGCCGCGATCAGTCGGTCGAACGGGTCACGATGATGGCGCGGCAGGCGTTCGACCGCAGCGGCGTGATGCCAGTCGACCGGCAGCATCGAGAAACCCTCAGAGAGCTTGCCGGCGACGTACTCCTCGACCGGAGCAGGCAGTGTTAGCTTTCCGAGGCCCGCCTTGTTCGCCATCTCCCAGACACTGGCAGCGCTGAGCACCGGCTCGGCGTCACTCGCTTCTATGGCCCTTCGAGCACGTCGGCTCAGGCGTTCATCGCCGGCGACAAACCACAGGAAGACGTGGGTGTCGAGCAGCAGTTTCACCCGGTGTAGGGCTCCATCTCGGGCAGCGGTTCATCGAAGTCGGCTCGAATCGCGACCCGCCCCTTGTCGCACCCGAACCGCGGGCGTCGCTGCGGCTGCGGCAGCGGGCGGAGCTCAGCGACCGGGCGTCCGCGCTTCGAGATGCGGTAGACCTGCCCTTTGCGGACCTGCTCCAGCAATTCCGACAGACGGGTCTTGGCCTCAAAGGCGCCGATTGTCTTTATGCTCATACGAACTAGTCTATCAAACTGGTTGGTTAGGTCAAGCCCGCCAGTTCTGACTTCACGACTACGTCTTTCAACGTGCCGGACGTCGGCGGGCGGGGAGTCGGCTTGCTCAGTCCCGGTTCAGCGTGGCCAGCCAGGCGGTGATGCGGGCTTCAAGTTCGTCGCGCACACGACGGAAGGCCTCGAGGCGTTCTTCCTCAGTTCCCGCAACGACCGCCGGGTCGTCAACCGGCCAGTGGGTTCGCTCTGAAAGGTCGGGCCAGGCGACCGGGCAGGTCTCGGCTGCGCGGGAGCAGACAAAGATTGCCCAGCGGACGCGAACAAACCCCAGGAACTCGCGCAGGTTCTTGGGCCTGAGCCCGGCGGTGCTGACGCCTTTCTCTTCGAGCACGCGCAAGGCCAGCGGGTGGACTTGCGGGCCGGGTTCAAGGCCGGCGCTGATTACCTCGAATCGGTCTGCGGCGTGATGGCGAAGCAGCGCCTCGGCCATCTGGCTGCGGCAGGTGTTGGCTGTGCAAAGGAACAGAACAACCGGTTTGTTATCAGGCATAGGGTCTCCAGTTTGTGCTTGGAGATTAGCACCCGACTGCCAAGCGCGGATTAAGAGCCGGTTAGGTTTCGGTCAGGTCCTGGTGCGGGAACCAACGCCGGGTCTTCAGGCATATCCTCACCAGCATCAGCATGACCGGAACCTCGATGAGGACGCCGATGACCGTGGCGAGGTGGTTCGCGGTCAGGGCAGCGGCTGGCGGCACGCGCCAGCGGCTACCATCCTCAACTCGTGCATGACGCCGGTGTCGGATTGCCCGTGGTTACGGTTGGCACAGGCGTGGCGCAGCCGCCGCAGTCGGCACCGGCCGAGTCGGGACAGCAGTTGGCCATGGCGGCTGAATCGCAGCAGGCCGACATCGTATCTGCTCGGGCAGCGGCAGCAGGCTTCTGCCCGCCGCACGCAGCGACAACCAGGACGGTGCCCACCGCGAACAGGAGGGATACAACCCGAATCCGCCCAGGATTCGGGATTGTGTCCCCCGACAGACACAAGCGTACGCTGGTCGTCGTCACCTGGTTCCGCCGAGCAGTTTCATCAGTTCGTCTTTGGACGGGACCTTGCCCTGCGACACGACCTTGCCGTCAACGACAAGCCCGGGTGTCATGAAGACACCCATCGAGGCGAAGAGCTTGAGGTCTTTGACGTGCTGGACGTCGGCCGTGACGTTCATCTCGGTCAGCACGTCCTTCACGCGTTGTTCGAGTTCATTGCACCGGGCGCAGCCGATGCCGAGTATCTGGACTTTCATATCTTGCTCCTTTCTTTCTTGCTCCTCACCCTGACCCTCTCCTCAGAGAGGAGAGGGGACAAGACACGTGGGCTGACCTTGCTCTCTCTCCCTTGAGCGGGAGAGGGTTGGGGTGAGGGTGAATCAGGCAAATGCACCATAGATAAGGCCGGCGAGCGTTGAGAGGACCACGACGATCGCGATGAATGCCCCGGCTCGCCTCACGCCGATGGTTCGGGTGATGACAATCATTGACGGCAGGGAGAGCGCCGGGCCGGCAAGCAGGAGCGCCAGCGCCGGACCCTTGCCCATGCCGGAGCCTACTAGCCCTTGCAGGATGGGGATTTCGGTAAGCGTGGCGAAGTACATCAGCGCTCCCGAGACCGAGGCGAAGAGGTTCGATGCGAGTGAGTTGCCGCCGACCAGTCCGGCGATGATGGAGTCCGGTATGACGCCCGCGTTCAGGCCGGGCCGTCCGAGCAGGAACCCGGCGGCGAAGACACCTCCGAGCAGGAGGGGAAGTATCTGTTTGGCGAAGGTCCAGGTTGAGGCGACCCAGGCCTTTCGTTCATCTCCGGAGAACCAGCGCCAGACCATCGCCAGCGTGGCGAGGAGAAACGCGCCTGCGAGATACCACTTGATTGAGAAGACGGCGCTGAAGAAGCCGATGGGCTCTTTGGGCTTTCCCCAGTTGGCGAAGATGAGAAAGAGTATCATCGCAGCGAAGTAGAGGATGTTCTGGCCAAGGTTGCGGCGAGTCGGTTCGGCCGAAAGCCCGGCGATTCCTGCCCCTTCGGCCCGCTGCCGTTCGGACTTCATGAAGATGAACGCCATGCCGAGCCCGACAACGATGGAGAAGACAACCGCACCGAGGGCGCGGGCAAGCCCCAGCTCAAGCCCGAGCACGCGGCCGGTCATCAGAATAGCCAGTACGTTGATTGCCGGGCCGGAGTAGAGGAAGGTTGAGGCGACGCCGAGTCCGGCCCCGGCGTAGTAGATGCCCATGAACATCGGCAGCACGGTGCAGGAACAGACTGCAAGGATTGCACCGGAGACCGAGGCGATGGAGTAGGCAAGGACTTTGTTCGACTTCGGGCCGAAGTACTTAAGCACCGCTGCCTTGGAGATGAAGTTCTGAATCGCGCCGGCGATGAAGAACGCGGGCACGAGACAGAGTAGCACATGGAGCCGGGCGTAGTCCTTGAGCATCAGGAAGCCTTCGAGCAACGCGCCCTGAACGCGCGAATGCTCGACCGGCAGGAGGTAGAAGAGCAGGAACGCTGCGACGATGAGAAGGAGCTTCCGACGCTCGGTCACCGACTACTCCCAACCGAACTGCTGGAACTTGGCGACGATCGAGTCCCGTGGATAGACCCCGACATGACGGAACAGCTCCTTCCCGTCCGGGTCATAGAATATCTGGGTCGGGATGACCTGTATCCGCGCCTGACGCGCGAGTTCCTAGTCCTCGTAGACGTTGATGATGCGGACGTCAACCTTGCCGGCGTACTCCTGTATCAGCGGGTGCAATATCTTCTCCATTTCTTTGCAGGGCAGGCAGTTGGTCGAGCCAAAGTCCCACATTCGCGGCAGGACCTTGGGTTTGGGTGGCGGCTCGGGTTCGGGTTCCGGTTTGGGTTCCGGCTTCGGCTTGGTCTCGGTCTCCGCCGGCGCAGGTTCCGGAACTGCCGCGGCAATGATGGACTCCGGTTCAGGAAGCGTCTCGCATATCTCATCCGGTGTGACAAGCGCTGTCTCCGGCTTCGAAGTTGCGGTCTGGGCGTCTGGCTTGGCTCCGCCACAGCCAGGCACGTAGGTTAGGGCCAATGTGGTCATCAGAACCAGCAGGAGTAGTCTTGTCATGTTCAGTCCTCCGTTCTAGCGTTTGAACATCTCGTATAGAAAGTACGCGGCCACGAGCAGCAGCAACACACCCGAGGCCTTCCTGAGAATCGTGGAAATCTTCTTCAGTCCCTTTGAGTTCACCATCGCCTCGGCAATACCGATTGAGCTACCCGCGACCAGCACCAGTACCGAGTGGCCGAGCGCGTAGGTGAAAAGCAACAGGCCGCCGTAAAGGACATTACCCTTGGACGCCACGTAGGAGAGGATGACTGCCAGTATCGGCATCGCGCAGGGAGTGGCAATGACGCCGGTGAGCGCTCCCAAGAGGAACGCGCCGACAACGCCGCCAGCCTTGGGGGTGAAACCGCGCGGCATCGGTATCTCGAAGTTTGGAAAGAGAAGTATCTGGCCTCCCATCACCAGACAGACGACGACTATCAGGATGGGCCAGAACTTCGAGGTCGTGCCGAAGAGCGTGCCGGCGAGCGAAGCGACCATCCCGAGCGCGGTGAACGATGTAGCAATGCCAAGAAATAGAAAGAGCGCAAGGAGCAGCGCGTAGCCCTTGGAGCGACCGGTCGCGTAGCCACCGACAAAACCGATGGCCAGTGGTATCGAGGCAAGCACACAGGGGTTGAGCGCGGTGACCAGGCCGCCAAGAAAGACGACCGGCACTGCCAAGAGGGGCTGTGATGTAATGAGCTTGTCGGCGTTGGCGAGCAGGTTGGCAAGTATCGGTTACTGCTCCTTTGGCTTCGTGGCGGCGACGCTGATGCTGTGGAGTGAGGCGGCGGCTGACCGCAGCTCATCGGTCGTCATTCCGGACTCGTGTACCAGCGCCTGCAGGGTTGGGTCGCCGGCTGCAGCTTCAACTGGAAAACGGCCTTCGGCCTCGACTTTCACGTTCACGAACCCGGCACCGGCAATCATCCCCAGATAGTCATTTCTCAGGCTTGCACCCGAGATACAGCCAACGTACGCAGCGGCGGAGTCCAGCAGGGTTTTGGGTAGCGGTGCGGTAAGCACGATGTCTGAGACCATCAGGCGACCGCCCGGTTTCAACACCCGAAAAGCCTCACGAAAGACCTGCGGCTTGTCCGGGGAGAGGTTGATGACGCAGTTGGAGATGACGACATCCACCGAGCAGTCGGCGACCGGAAGATGCTCAATCTCTCCGAGCCGGAACTCGACATTCGAGAATCCTGACCTAGTGGCATTGGTGCGTGCCCGGTCGAGCATCTCCGGGGTCATGTCTACGCCGATGACGCGGCCGCCGGGCATGACTCTGGGTGCGGCGAGGAAACAGTCGAGCCCGGCACCGGAGCCAAGGTCGAGCACGACGTCGCCGGGACGAAGCGCTGCCAGCGCGGTCGGGTTGCCGCAGCCAAGGCCGAGGTTGGCGCCGTCCGGGACCGCGGCGAGCTGTTCATCGCTGTAGCCGATGCTGCGGCTTACTTGCTCGGCAGTGCCCGCTCCGCAGCACGTACCAGAGCTGCTGCAGCACGAACCCCCACCGCGAGCGACCCGGGCGTAACCGTCTCTTACCGACTTGCGGAGTGCATCACCGCTGTTTTTCACTAGTTCCTCACCTTCTCACCGGGGCGCAGCATGCAAGAGGCGACTTGGGGCCTACCGGAACACCTTTTCCTGGGCCATTGGACATTCTGCGCGTGACCTCAACCAGCGTGACCGCCCGGCGGTCGGCAATCTGGTAGAAGACGCGCCGGCCGACCTTGCGGGACTGGATGATGCCGGCGTTCTCCAGCACGGCCAGGTGGCGCGAGATGACCGTCCGCTCCTGGCGGAAGGCCGGCGTGATTTCGCAGACGCAGCGCTCGCCTTTGAGCAGCAGGGTGACAATGTCGAGTCTTACCCGGTGGCCGAGGGCAGCAAGAATACGTTCAGGAGCGAGGCGACGGGAACGTAGCATATGTGTAAAAACATACACATATAGACGCCAATGTCAACATGGGCTGCTGAGTCTGTGAAACCACAGCGATAATGTCATAGGGTAATAGCACAGTAAAAATGTCAGTCTTGACAGTAGCACTGCCGGTGCCGCCGCGCCGCCGACATCCCAGCCAAACACCGCCACCAGGCCAAGAAGAACCGTCTATCCAACCGCTCTCGACTCGCCGGAATCGAGGATGTCAACCCATGACATTTTCATTGTGGTTTGGGTATGACACAATCAATGTGGTTTGACAGGCCTTATCCCGGCCCTGAATTCGAGCCTGAATCACGAGGAACCGAGAGTGCTGGCGCACGACAGAGGAGGACGCAAGGGCAAAGTGGGCAACGGGTAAGGCAGAATGCAAGAGCCGAGGACGGCAAGCAGCGAAAGGCGAATGGCAGATGAGGTGGTTGGCTCTACACCGGCTCCGGGTTCGGGTGGGGATTCTAAGGCTGCGGACGCGAGTCGGTCCGGGTCAGTGCTCGGAGAGCCGCGAGGGCGCTTGTCTCTTTGTCTTTGATTTCGAGCATGATGTCGAGGTTGAGGCCGCGGGCCGCGCGGATGAATCGCCGGAAGTCGGCAAGGTTGATGTGCTCGGCGTGCCGACCGCGGCGCTGGCCCGGTTCCTGGGATGAGTAGTCAACCATCGGTACGCCGTCGCGGCTGCGCCACGTCCGCGCGCAGGCCGCCAGCGCCTCACGCACGGTTTCGCCGGAGCTGTTGACTTGGTGGTGGAACACGTCGAACAGGACGGGCGCAGCCGTGGCTCGGCTGACCTTAAGGCAGTCGGCGACGGTGTAGTTGCGGTCGTCGTTTTCGATGACGAGGCGGCGTTTGACCGCGCGGGGCAGTTTCCGGTAACGTTCGACGAACCGTCGCTGGCTTGCTGCCTTGTCGCCGTAGACTCCGCCAAGGTGAATCTGAACCTTTGCCGTCAGCGGCAGGAGCATCAGGTCGAGGATTCGGCAGTGGTATTCGAGTTCCCGGACGCTGCTCTCGACAACCCTTCGGTCGAGGGCATTGAGCAGGACAAACTGGTCCGGGTGCATTGAGATGCGGAGGTCGTGCTTGCGAACAAACCGGCCCAGGGCAAGGAACCGGCTGCTGAAGTGACGCGCCCAGTTGAACCGGCAGACCGGGTGCGAGGCAAAGGGCACGAGGTCGGACGTGATTCGGAAGAAGCCGATACCGTGCTCGACGTTCCAGCGCAGGACGCGGTCAAGGCAGTCGAGGTTGGCCGCGACTGTGTCGCGCAGCCGCCGGGCCGAGTAGGACTTGAGGCGGAAGGTCCGGGCCGAGGTGCAGTTGATGGAGCGGTTGATGCAGGGATAGCCGATTTTCAAGAGGATTCAGGTCAAACGGCAAAGGGCAAAAGGCAAAGGTCAAGACAGCAGCCGGTTCGGATTTCGAGCTTCGGGCTTCCCCTCATCGTCCTTTGCCCGAGTCGGCGATGTCGGTCAGCTCTTCGGGATAGGGCTGGAACATGACCTGTTGCGCGAGGTAGGGTTGGTTGAACCGCACGACCCACGAGCGCAGGATTCCGACCGGGACGCTGAGCGGCAGCTTGCCCTTGCGATACCGCTCAAGGGTGTCGAGAAAGAACGACTTTTCCTGGGCGGAAAGCTCCTGCTTGAAGTAGCCGAGCGCGTGCATCAGCACGTTGATGGCCGCCGTGTACTTGGGCGGACTGGCGAATGCGAGGGGCAGGAGTCGGCCGTACTCCTTGAAGACCTCAGCGACCGGTTTGTGTTCTTCGTTGGCTGCGATTCGGCCGAGTTGCCGCATCACCGGTTCGTTGTAGGCGAGAAGCAGCAGCTTGTGACGGGCGTGGAACGAAGTTAGACGGGCCATGGTTGGCTCGCTGGCCAGTTCGCGGAATCGCGTGAGCGTGAAGAGCATGGCGAGGAACCGCTCGCGGATGAGGAAGTTCTTGAGCCGACCCTCGTCTTCGACCGGCAGCAGCGGGAACCGGGCAAGCACCGCAGCGCCAAACAGGCCCTGCCGCTTTGACGAAGGCAGGACGTTGTGGGTTTCGTTGTAGATTTTCACGTCGCGGGTGCCGCAGGAAGGCGAGCGGGACTTGAGCAGGAACCCGTCAACTGCGGTAAGGCCGGAGAGGTGAGCTTCGGCAAACCGGTTCATCTGTTCGGAGAACTCGTTGCCGGTCGTTGGCTGGACCAGGCGCAGCCGGCCTTCGATGAGCACGACCCGAATCGGGTCGCGCGGCACGCCGAGCCCGATTTCCATCTCCGGGCAGACCGGCCGGAACTCGACGAAGTCGCGCAGCCGGCGGACAAAGGGTTCCTCGATGATTTCACCGTTGTACCGGCAATGGGCGAATCCGAGGCACTTACTGACGACGACAATTGGCTTCAACTGGTCACCTTGTATCCGGCTTGAGTTCGGCGACGACGTTCAGACCCAAGGGTAGTCCTGTGGTATCGAGCTCGACAATCGCGACCTGATACTCGGCGTCGAACCGTTCTTTGGGGTCTTCGGTGCGGACCGTGCGGCCGCCGACGTAGGGTGACAGCGATACGACCCGGCCCGAGCCCAGGTCGCGGCCGGTTTCAGGGTCAGACACCTGGCAGGCGTCGCCGACTCTGAGCCGGTCGCGCCAGAACGACTCGACAAACAGCCTTGCCTGAAGCCGGGGCGAGCCGAGAGTTATCTTCGAGTCGTCGCCCGCAGCAAGAGTTTGGCCCAACCGGACATCGAGTTTGTACACGAGACCGTCTACCGGCGACCTAAGCGAGAGCTGGTCAAGCGTGGCCTGGGCCAGTCGTACTTCGGCCTCGGCTGCCGCGGCTGATGCGGAGTCGAGCTGGGCCTTGAGCAGCGCAGCGCGGTATTCCTGGTCGGATACTCCGTCGGCTGCCTTGAGCCTGGCGTTGCGTTCCCAAGCCTCACGGCTCAAGGTCCAGGCTTTGCGCGCGGCTTCGGCCCGGCCGCTCGCAGCCGCGAGCCGGGCCGCTTCGACCGAGTTCTCGAGCTGGAGCAGAACCTGACCAGCCCTGACAGTATCACCCTCGCGGCAAGCGATGCGGACGATGCTGCGCGACACCGGAGCGCTTAGGTAGACCGCGCCGCCGAGCGGCTCGATTGTGCCATAGACCCGGGCCGGAGCCAGAGAGATGTCGGGCGCGAGCGGAGGCTTGTTCCGGGGCGTAGAACGCATCAGGGCGGAAATGACGAAGAAGACCACCAATCCTACAGTAAGCCACACAACCAGCCGTCTGATACTCCTACGCATCCTGTCTGCCTCCTTCAGCCGCGAGTCGGCTGTCGTAGATTATCGCACCATCTTCCATCTTCACCAGTCGGTCAGCATACGGGAACACTCTCGGGTCGTGGGTGACGAGCACCACGGCCCGACGCGGGTCGCGCGAGAGTCGTTTGAGTGAGTCGAGGACGATGCGGCTGCTTTCGACGTCGAGTGCCGAGGTCGGTTCGTCACAGAGTAGCAGCACCGGGTCGCCGACCATGGCCCGGGCAATGCCGACTCGCTGCTGCTGGCCGCCCGAGAGCTGCTGGGGCCGCGCGTCAAGATGGTCTTTCATGCCCAGGCTTTCGAGCAGGCCGACTGCCTGCCGACGTACTTCGGGACGTATCCTTGCGCCCTGAATCGCGGCCGCGACCAGCACATTGTCAAGCGCAGACAAGGCCGGGATCAGGGCTGCCTGTTGGAAGACGAAGCCGTACTTTTGCAGACGCAGGGTCGCGAGTTCGTCTTCGCTGCGGCCGGTCACGTCCTCGCCGGCGACGAGGATGCGGCCGGCAGACGGCTTGAGCACAAGGCCCATAATCGTCAGCAGAGTGGTCTTGCCCGAGCCGGACGGCCCGGCCAGCGCGGTCAGCTCTCCGGGCATGATGTCGAGCGTTGTCTCTTTCAGCACGCGGCGCGTGACCCGGCCGTCTGAGAAGTCGCGCGCGACGCCTTCGAGCCTCAGTACCGGTGCTGCCATCTAGCGGAAGGCCGAGGCAGGCTCAATCTTCAGCGCCCGGCGCAGGGCGAGTGCTGAGCCGCCGAAGCAGAGCAGCATGGTCAGCAGGGCGTGCGCCGGGGCGACCCAGAGCGGCAGGTTCGCAGGCAGACGCGAGCCTTTGACTCCAAAGAGAAAGCCGGCAATCAGGGAAAAACCGATAAGCAAGCCGACTAACCCGATGGTCAGTGCCTGGTACATGATGACGACAAAGATGTCGCGGCGCCGGCCGCCCAGCGCCCGCAGCACCGCGAAGTCGCGCTGGCGGTTGAGGACATTGGTGTACATCGTCAGGGTGATGATGATGACGCCGACCAGTACCCCGACCATGGTTGAGACGCCGAAGCTCGAGCCGATGCCGGTGCTGGTTAGGTTGTATATCTTGGTGTTGCGCGCGAGCTCGGCCGAGGGTACGGGCTCGGCCCGGGGCAGAAGTGCCTTGATGTCCGCGACCGCGCGGGCCACGCTGCATCCGGGTTTGAGCTTGATTAGGATATTACTGCACCGGTCGGCCGGGATGCCAGTTACTTCGCGTGCCTTGGTGGCGTTGGTGAAGAGCAGCGGCGCACCGAAGACCCGTGAGCCTTGGGTGTAGCCGACGATGCGCACCCGACGCGAGTTGACCTCGGCGACTTCACCCAGTCTCGGGTCGCCCAAGTTTTCAAGGTCGAACTTGTCCACGGTAACGCCGTCGTATTCGAGCAGGACGTCGTTTGAGCCGGCGGCGAACTGCCACGGCCCGCCGTGCATCTGCGGCCGTGACACTCCGACTATCTGCACCGGTTGGAACGTGCCGTCGGCCAGTTTGAGCTGGCCGCCACCGAGGACAATTGGCAGCGCCCACTCGACGTCCACAAGCCCGGCAAGGCGGTCAACGTAGCGGCTCGGCAAAGTCCCGGCCGACTGGGTGTTCGTGGTATTCTGCGATACGACCCAGATGTCCGCGCCGCTGTTGTCAATCAGCGCAGACATGAGCGTCAGAAGCCCGAACAGCACCGCGAGTTGCTGGCCAACCAGGAATACGATGGCCACGACGCCCAGGACCGCGCCGGCAGTGGTTGACCGTTCGTGCAGCAGCATCCGGACCGCGGTGTGTCTACGCATCGTCTTACGCCTGCGTCAGCCCGGCTTCGTGCGCCTGGTCGAAGCGTTCTACAACCGTCGAACCCAATTCCTCAAGCCGCACTCGTGCTAGGAGTGCTGCCCGGCCGCCGATGACGATGCCGGGCCCGGGGCCGGCCGACCGTACCGCCTCGACCAGCTTGCGTGCCGGCACGAGATTGGCAACCATCGAGACCGAGAGGAAGATGACGTCGGGTTTGAACTTGGCGATACCGACGAGGATGTCTTCCTGCGGTGCGCTGCGGCCGACCGAGAATACGTCCCAGCCTTTGAGCACGAGGTGCTCGGCGACGAGCAGGGTGCCAAGCGCATGCTCCTCACCGGGCACGCACGCGACAAGGGCCCCGCGGCCCAGAGCCGGTTCCGGAGTCACAGCATCAAAGAGGCGCAGCAGCACGTATTGGCACAGTTCGGTCGCGGCGTGTTCCTCAACCGCGCTCAGGGCCGCCGATTCCCAGAGTGAGCCGATCCTAGAAAGGGCGGGCAGAACCACGGTGCCGATGACTTCAGGCAGGGGAGTGGACGGCTTCAGGATGGAGAGGGCGTAGTCGGCCGCTGCCCGGCGCTGCCGGGTTTGGAGCAGTTCGAGAAACTGCTGTGCCTCGTCTGTCAGGGGGACGTCGGGCCGCTGTGCCTCAAAGGATAGGCCGAGGTTCTGGCGCAGGCGGTTGAGGAGGGGCAGAATTTCCCCAGCTTCAGCTCGGCCGAACCGGGTGATTAGCGCCATGCTCCACGCCTCGAGCATCCGGCCGAAGTAATCGGGCAGGAATCCGCGGCGCGATAGGACGCCGACGAGCCACGAGAATTCGTGCGCGAGCCGGTCCGAGAGACCGAAGTCACTGACGGATAGAAGCATTCGGCCGAACTGCTCGTTGTACTCCCGGGACAGGGCCAAGCGGTCGCACGACATCCCACCGCAATGAAACGACGCATCCACGACTAGGCGCTCGTTGACGGCCTCAAGCAGGGCCGGTAGTTCGCGCCGGAGCGTCTCGATTGCTTGGGGCGACAGCCGAGCTTGCTGCATCAGTCCTTTGCCACTTTGAGGGCAGCGCAGAATTTCCTAGTTCTTGACGCGCGGCGGCACTCTGTGTCGTCGTGAGCGGCACCGGCTCAGTGGTTCCAGCCGGTGGGCATACGCAGCTCATAGGCATCGGTGTAATCGTCGGGCGAGAGGATTCCCCAGTTCGAGCCGAAGACGACCCTGGTGCCGGTCCGGTTGATGCTGGCGAATGACTCGGCGAAGTAGTTGGACCGTGGATTTGCTCCGGTGTAGCAGCGGGTCTGAGCCAGCCTGATGGTATCGGGGTCCGGCTTAAGTTCGAGCATGAACAGCAGGTTGTCCATCCACGAGTGGCTGTTGCCCGCGGCCGGGTTCCTCGCCCCATAGGTTGAGACGAGGACCCAGCCCGGTGTATCGTAGCAGTTGCCCGAGACGTGCAAGCCGATGTCGGTATTGACGTCAAACGGTATTGCGAGCAACGGGGTGGCGACTCCGGTTTCGAGGTCGGCCATCTCAATGAAGTCGGTTCTGACATTCTGATACACGATGACATCACGGCCGGTTCGGGCCAGAGCGATATCGGCGTGGCCGAGTGCGCCGGCCGGCATGCGTACTACGCGGCTGAAGTCCGGGGAATACGACTCGAACGGCACCGAGTCGTCGTAGACGATGACCGCGTGGCTGCCGGTTGCGTCCATCGTCACGTGGTTGACCGCGTCCGGGAAGGAAGTTTTGCTGCCCAGGACGGCATCGGTGAGCGCGTCATAGACACAGACCGCAATCAGGTTGAACAGGCTGTCCGAGACCATTAAGCACCAGTGCCTTCGGTCGAGCGAGGCGTCACCTTCAACCCCGGTGCCGACGAAGCTTGCGGCTGGGAACTCGCGCCTGAAGTCGTGAACCGTTTCCCGGGCGCCGGTCGATACCCGGAATCGCTTCAGGGCCGGCCCGGCTACGAAGTAGAGTAGATCCGGTTCAGAGTCATCCCAGCGCGGTTCGAGTTCCTGGCCGCCTCCCAGTTCGTCGAGGCTGCGCAGCAGGCGCATAGTTGAGCCGTGATACAGATAGAAGATGCCGTCGTTGCTGCGGAGAATCAAATACGAACCGTCCGCGTTCCAGGCGTCGGCCCGGGCGTACTCATTCTGGATGCCGTTGCCTGAGTAGTTGTCTGCGGTCTTGTCCGAGATGCGGACCAGGGTCGTTCCGTAGAGCGAGTCGGTGAACGGTGTTCCTTTGGCCGGCAGGTCAGGCTTTGCTTCGTTACAGCTTGCGGTGAGCAGGGCGGCGGCCAGCAGCAGGGATGTCGGCTTCATACCCACGACTATAGCGGCTTGAGTCGGACAGTCAAACCAGCCGGCCGCAGTGATTGACAACTGAAGCGCCGGGCGTAGCATTGGGCATTGTTGATACGGCCCACAGCCAGCATCGTCATCCTGAGAGGAGCTGTCTTTTGCGATTCTTCGGCCTAATGGTCGGATTTGTCACTCTAGCGCTTGCTTTTCGTTCACCGGTCCCGGGCGTCGCACTTGACCCCGTTTCCCGGGCCGCACTCCAATGCGGCCTTGAGGTTCAGGGCGTGGCCGAGTCGGAACTCGGCTTTTTCAAACAGTGGGCGCCAGATAGTTTATTCCGGCTGAAAGACGTGGACCGGATGCTGGATTGCCCGCTCGAGGTTGTCGCCTACATCGAGTCAACCGCCGCAATGGTGGGCCGGTTTGAGCCGGTTGCGCTGCTCGGCTACCAGTGGGCGCGGACCGACGTTGGATTGACCGCTGCGGACACGGTACAACTGGTGCGTCAAGTCAAGGCGGCAATCAGGCCGTTCTCGGGCAGCGAGGAGCTGCCGGAGAATCTTGCCCAGGCTGTGCAGACGCTGCTGGCCGGGTTTGCGGTCGGCAAGAAGCATCTCGAAGCGGCGGTTGCGAAGCTCACGCCGGTTGAGCTGGACCGGTTTCTCGGCGAGGCACCGGACTTCTGGAAAGATGAGGATGATACTCTAGAGAAGCCGCTCAGCGGGGCGCTGCACGCTGAGTTTGGCCGGTGGTACGATACTTCTCAGGACGTGAAGTCGGAAACCCTGCTGGCTTACTCGCGTAAGCTCGACCGCAAGGCTCTGGCACTTTCCGGTCTGGCCGTGGCCCTGGCTGCGGCAGAGGCCGAGCGATTGTTGCGGCTTCGCCCGATTCGGTTCCGTCAGGACGTTATGGGCAGCAATGTGGATGGGATTGATGGACCGGTTCAGCTTGACCTGGCGACCGAGTTCGGCCGAGTCGTGGTCGGCGGTACCGCGGACAACGTCTACCGGACCGAGTGCACGGTGATTATTGAACTGAGCGGCGATGACCGATACATGAACCGGGCTGGCGGAGCGGTTGGGATTCTGGGCCAGCCGTTCAGCGCGGTGATTGACCTTGAGGGCAATGACTGCTATTTCTCGGACAAGCTGTTCAGCCAAGGTGCTGCGCTTTTCGGAACGGGCATACTGATTGACTGCCGCGGTGATGACGTCTACCGCAGCCGGCACTATGGTCAGGGTGCGGCAATCTTCGGGACCGGTCTGCTCTGGGATAGGGACGGGGCTGATTGCTACCGCGCCGGCTTCTTCGCCCAGGGCGCGGCTGACTTTGGTGTCGGGTTGTTGGTGGACTCGGGCGGCAACGACAGCTACCGGAGTTCGTGCTACTGCCAGGGGTTTTCCTCGACTTGGGCCTGTGGAATCCTGGCCGACCATGCGGGTAACGATGTCTACGCTGCGGGCGGCGAGTACGTCCATGCGCCCCTGCTGCCGCATGAGTACCGCTCCTTCTCGCATGGGTTCTCAATCGGGCGGAGGCCCGATGCTGCGGGCGGCATTGCCTTGCTCTACGACCGGTCGGGCAACGATTTCTACAACGGCGAGGTGTTCTGTCAGGGGACTAGTTACTGGTATGCCCTCGGCATGCTATGGGACGGAGCTGGCTTCGACAAGTACAGTGCGGCCCAGTATTCGCAGGGCGCAGGGATTCACCTTGCAGTCGGCGTGCTGGTGGACGAAGATGGGTGCGACGCCTATGTGTCAAGGCTCGGGCCGAGTCAGGGCGAGGGGCACGATCTCTCGGTCGGCGTACTGGTTGACCGGAAGGGCGACGACATCTACTACAGCTCAGGCGGTCAGGGCATCGGGCTGACCAATTCGGTCGGTCTGTTTCTTGACCAGGACGGCAATGACGCTTACCTTTGTGTTGACTCGCTGCTCAGTCATGGCTCGGGTAATACGGCCCGGGGCTTCGGTGGCATGGGTCTGTTCCTCGACCTTGCGGGCAAAGACAAGTACCCGCAGGGCAACGTGGCCCGGGACCGGTCAGGGTGGACCAAGGGGACTTACGGTTCGGGTCTGGACCTGCCCCGGGCCGCGACCGTGATTGACGAAGAGCCGGATGTTGATACCACCGACGTCGGGATTGACAGTCTGAGTCAGCCGATTGAGTCGCTGTTCAAAACCGCTTCAATCTGGGAGGTGGGCAATGCCCGGAAAAAGGTCGCCCGGGCACGCAAGCAGTTGATCGGCCAGGGCCGGAAGGCGCTTGACTACGTGTTTGAGAAGAAGGCCGACTCAAAGGACGGATTGGAGTCGCGCGCGGTCGAGGAATTGGTCAAGGCGATGCCCGATACGGCCAAGCCCTATCTGTTTCGCGCGCTGCGCGACAAACGGTTCCAGGCGCGGCAGAACGCGGCCTACTGGCTCGGTCAGCTCAAGGAGAAGGCCCGGGATGGGGTTGACTCGATTCTTGGGGCGCTTAGAGAGAGACGGATTACGCCGCGCCGGGCGGTCAGCGCCTTGGGTGATATCGGCGACTCGACCGTGGTGCCGAAGATTCTCTATCTGCTCCGGGATTCGTATGAGCCTTCGCGGATTGTGACGAGCGAGGCGTGCGGCAAGTTGAAGAGCCGGGCCGCGATACCGGCGCTGATTCGGACGCTTGACGACCGGCTGTTTACCGTCCGCTCGGCTGCGGAACTGGCGTTGGTGGCGACCGGTACGCCGGCGCTTGAGTCGCTGCTTGAGGCTCTGCCGCAGCTTAGGCCCCGGGCGCTGGGCCATGCTTTGCGGGCGGCCGGCCAACTGGCCGCACAGCTCGACACGGTCGAGCAGCGCGAACTGCGCGTGCGCAGCCGCCGCGCGCTTATTGCCCGGCTTGCCCATCCGGACCCGTTCGTGCGGCTTTGTGTCGTCGAGGCGCTAGGCCGGATGATGGATGAGACGTTGGTGAGAAGAATGCGGGAGGCACAGGCTGAAGAGACAAATGAGTTCGTTCAGGCAA
>FWPV01006205.1_pt1 | contig 23043 bp, 21 predicted proteins | sample 2228371 | NCBI WGS metagenome assembly FWPV01 (sample SAMEA103939776, study PRJEB20133) | metagenome | reverse complement strand
TTTGACCATGATGTGCGACATTCGGTATGCCTCCACTCGGGCCAAGTTTGGACAACGCGAAATTGTGCTGTCACTGACCCCCATCATGGATCCGCTGTGGCGCATCATTGGCATGGGCCGCGCCAAGGAAGTGGCGCTGACTGGTCGCATTTACGACGCCGCAGAAGCCGAGCGCATGGGCTATGTCAGCAAGGTGTTTCCTGAAGGCGAATTGCTCAGCTCTGTTGCGCAAATTGCGCGTGACATGGCGCAATACGACCGCGCCTGTCTGGCTGAAACGAAACGGCTTTCGAATGTGGTGTTGAACCAGGATTTGGACATGTCCATGCGCACGCAGGAATGGTTGTTCAGAAGTTACATTGGTTCTGAGGACAACCACCAGCGCATTGATGCGCTGCAAGCGCAATTGGCTGCAGCACGAAAAGCAAAAAGTTAAACCCGTTCAACTGTAGCGCGCATACTCCACGGGGTCGTGCGCGCAAAACAGCTCAACTTCATCTCCACTGCCTTTGACCAGTTCACGCAAACGTGCCTGTGTGGCCACCCGCTCTGCCGGTAATGTTTGCACCAGTTTTTCAAAAAATGCGACGCCTGCGGGCATGGGGTCTTCATGCTTCAAAGCCACTTCACTTCGGTGAAAGTAAGCATCGCCACAGTGCAACAACCACTTGCCACCCTTGTCATTGCCCTGCTTCACAGCAACCCCTACATGGCCTCGTGTGTGGCCGATCAAGGGCACCATCAATAATTCAACACCGGGAATTGGCCGAATGGCTTGAAAGCCAAACCAGGTTTCCGCAGGCTTTGAATGAATAACCCAGTTGGGCCCGTGTTCGAACTGCGCTTTTCTGAAACGCAGTGAATCACGAAGGCTTGGCTTGATTGCATGGCGATGTTCGGGCTCGAACACATGCACTTTGGCCTCTGGAAAATCGCTTAAACCACCAGCATGGTCTAGGTCGAGATGGGTGGGAACAACGTGCTTCACATCATTCGCTTTAAAACCCATTGTCTTGATTTGCTCAATGGCCGTTTCTTCCATTTTCAGCTGCGGCGCCAACATGGCCACAAACCCCGCACCCAAGCGCCGATTGGGCTCCAGCACATCACCTGTGCCTACGCCCGTGTCCACCAGAATCAGCCCTTCTTCACTCTCTACTAGCAAACAATGGCACACCATGTTCGCCCTTTCAAAAAAACCACCACTGCCATTGATCAAACGTTTGCAGATTGGGCACATGGTGCCGCAGTTCATGTGGTGAATTTTCATTGATTGAATTCCGTGTTGTAGGTATTGGATCAGTTTAAGTTGCAACGGGTTAACAATGCATCAATATTCACTTCATCGCCCATCGCTGCAAAGCCAACTGAGTTCGGATGAAGAAGGTCAGGAATAAACAAAGCCACATTGGGCAAAGGTGTACCGGGCACGCCAAGTACCTTGTCAAAATCAACTACACCATCAATCAAAGGCGTATTGCGTATCCAGGCATTGATCTTTTGACGCTCGGGCTCTTTGACCGTTGGCCCATCTGGAAACCATCCAAACGCCACATCGGCACGCGGCGCAATCGTACCCATGAACACACACAAACCATCGGACCGGGCCTGTTGTATCAGCTGTTGATAGGCTTGAATCACGGGCTCCGCCTTCACATCAGAACCCAAATCATTCGTACCCTCGAAAATAATGACACCTTTCACGCCTGGCCGGTCCAACACGTCACGCTGAAAGCGCTCCACCAAAGGTGGGCCAGCCAGACCGCTCCTCACGTTCGTCACGGTGTTGCTGTTGATGCCTTGATTCAGCACAGCCACGTTGGCGTTCTGTGCATTCAAACGTGTGGCCAATCTATCGGTCCAGCGTTGGTTCAACACTTGTAAAAACCCATCGGTGATCGAGTCACCAATCGCCACAATGGCGCCTTTCGCTTGAGGATTGAATGCATCCAGCCCCGAGATGAAAAACCACCCGACCGATACCTGAGAGAACGACAAACCCATGGAGTCATCAGTGACATCGCCACTATTGTGCGGGCTGATGTATTGGGGTCCAAAGCTGACTGCATGCCAGGTCATGGGTCCACTTTCACCCGCAACATGAAATGAGACTGCCAAATCCCCTTGTGCGTTGAATGCAAACTCAGCCACATCTGTAATCAGTTCTTCTCCCGGCATGGCGACGCCGAAATTGCGACCATTCACGGTCAATGGCACACGCGTACTTTCGTCAATGGACGGCAACAAAGCATTGCCCTTGGCGATAGAAATATTCTCGAATCGCACTGGCTGGGTACCCATGAGGTTGGATAGCCGCACGCGAACCACCCGCCCGCCCAGAGTGGGGTTGATGATCATCCTAAAGCTTCGATTAACCGCCTGATCACCGGGAAAGTTTGCCAACTCTGGGGCACCAGGCAGTGGGATATTTTCCTGTGTAAGTGGCCCCAGCGGATAGGGTCCATAAGGCGCCGTTGACCATACACCCACCATATTGGCCTGCGCCTCGCGTAGATCAACCTGTGACGCTGCAGAAGGGCTGGTGCTAACACTGCCGCCAAGACAAGCACCCAACAGCGCTGACACGGCCACCAGACCGAGCGCTTTCAACAGTACATTCATGATTGTTAGTCTCCACGGGCTGTCCGGAACAGCTCGAATTGCGGATTGGTTGATCTGACTTGTACTTTGATGTGTGGCTGACAGATTCAATTGCACATTCAGTTGGGCATGACGTTACCTAGTTCCTGAACCAGCAATTCGGCAAAATAGTCACAAGGCGGGCGTTTTGATTTCAGGCTTCTGGACAGCACCACTTCCACAGGCTGCAAAGGTGGCAAACCCTCGAGTGCACCCAATCGAACCAAGTGAGCAGGCATGCCGCATTGAGCCAAAGGCGCAATGGCCAAGCCCGCATCCACCATACTGACCAGACCCTGCACGGCTGGGCTTTCATACGACATGCGATAAGGAATTTTTGCCTGCTGCAAAGCCTTCAGTGCATGGGCACGCGCCGTGCTGCCTTCACCAAACACAGCAAGCGGCAAAGGGCGCTCTTTCCAAATGGTTTTGTTGCTTGGGGAACCCGCCCACACCAGGGGCTCCATGCGCAACAAAATACCAGGGCAACCCTTGGTGCGTGTAATTACAGCCAAATCCACTTCATTGTCTTTGACCATTTGTGCAATGTGATGGCTTGGGCGACCTATCACTTGTATTTCCACACGAGGATAGGTAGCAGAAAACTTGCGCAGCACAGGCGGCAGCAAAGACGATGCATAATCATCCGGCACACCGATACTGACACGCCCAGTCACAGCGGGCCGGGTTAATTCTGCAAAGGCTTCATCCCGCAAAGCGAGCATTTGTCGGGCATAGCCCAGCAAGGTGTGCCCCTCTGCGGTCAACTCCAGGTTACGCGTGTCCCGCAAAAACAAGGCCTTGCCCAGCAGGCCTTCAAGCCCCTTGATTTGCATGCTGACCGCCGACGGCGAACGATGCACCAATGCTGCGCCTGCCGCAAAACTGCCGGAATCCGCCACCGCCACCAGCATGCTCAATGCATCCAAATCCAGTTTTTTCATTTCATCAGCTTTTCTGATTAATAAGTTCAATTTAATTCGTTTTACGAAATTTATCCAGTATTGAATAATCCACTTCGCGATTCACCCAACAAGGACAATTGAAGTGCAAGACCTGAGTTCTCTGTATGCCTTTCTGGTGGTGGGGGGTTTGTTGTCCATCACGCCCGGTCCCAACATGATCTATGTGATCTCGCGCTCTATTACGCAAGGGCGACGTGCCGGGCTGACTTCGCTGGGCGGCGTGGTAGTTGGTTATCTTTTTTACATGTTTGGTGCTGCGTTTGGCATTACCGCCTTTTTTAAAACGCAGCCCCATGCTGCACAAATTCTAAGTGCATGTGGTGCGGTGTACATGGGCTGGCTGGGCTGGAATGCGATTCGCCCCGGGGGGCGCTCCCCGCTTGAAATTCGTGAACAATTACCGCGTGAACATGCTGGTAAATTGTTTGCCATGGGGGCCACAACCAGCCTGCTTAACCCCAAACTGGCGCTGATTTTCCTTACCTTACTGCCTCAGTTCATCGACGAAACACAAGGCCAGGTGTTGCAACAGTCGCTGTTTTACGGCGGTTTGCTCATCGCGATGTTTGCAGGTGTGAATGCGGGTATGGCGATATTTTCCGGCAGCATAGCCAATTTCCTGGCCCGAAAACCCGCGTGGCTCTTGGCACAGCGCCTGCTGATGGGAATTACTTTGCTTGCATTGAGTGCAGAGATGGCAATGCAAGCCATGGGTTGATATGCTTGGGCTGTTGTAGAGGTATTACCCAAGGAATTTGATCATGTCACAAGCGGCCATGCCCCTGTTTCCGCTCACCACGGTGTTGTTCCCACAAGGTGTTTTAAATCTTCAAATTTTTGAGGTTCGGTATCTCGACTTGATGAAAAAATGCCTGCGCGACAACACACCATTTGGTGTGGTCAGCCTGCTGGACGGCAATGAGGTGCGCCGCCCCGACGAGAAAATTCAACTGGCCAAGATAGGTACACTGGTCAACATTGAAAAACACGAGTTTGTGACTCCCACGCTGATAGAAATTTCAACAGTGGGCAGCCAGCGATTCAAGTTATTGAATGCCACGCAAGAGAAGAACGGTTTGTGGATGGGGGAAATTCAAACCTTGCCAGCCGACCCGGTGGTGGAAATTCCAGACTACCTCCAAGGCAGTGCAAATGCCCTGGCACGGCTGATCAACTCGATCGATGAAAATGAAATTGCTGAGGAACAGCTGCCATTTCGCAAACCGTACAAGCTGATGGATTGCGGCTGGGTGGCCAACCGCTGGTGTGAGCTGTTGCCCTTGGACAAACCCACCAAGCTGCAATTGCTGGCTTTGGACAACCCCCTGCTGCGGCTGGAGTTGATTGACGATACTCTGGCCGCCCAGGGTTTGCTCAAGTCGTGATTACAACCTTGCCCACCACTTTCCGATCAAGTAAATCCTGCAGGGCCTGAGCGCCCTGCGCGAGTGAATACACCTTGGACACCAAGGGTTTCAGTTTGCCCTCTTCGATCAAGGCAAACATGTCGCCCAGGTCTCTGATGAAATCAAACAACTGACGATTCACGAACTCACCCCAAAACACACCCACAATTGAAGCCCCTTTCAGCAAGGGCAAATTCAGTGGAATGCTTGGGATTTCACCGTCTGCAAAACCAATCACCAGGTAACGCCCATTCCAGCCTATGCTTCGGAACGCAGGCTCGGCAAACTTGCCCCCTACGGGATCAAAGATCACATTGGGACCCTTGCCGCCAGTCAACTCTTTCACGCGTTCGCGCAAATCTTCGGTGCTGTAATTGATCAGCTCATCAGCACCGTTTTCTTTGCAAATGGCCAGTTTGTCGGCACTGGATGCCGCCGCAATTACTTTGGCACCCAAGGCTTTGGCTATTTGAATGGCAGCCAAACCCACACCACCGGCAGCACCCAACACCAGCAGGGTCTCACCTTCTTTCAATTGGGCACGCCCCTTCAACGCATGGTATGAAGTACCGTAGGCCAAAGTGAAGGATGCGGCAGTTTCGAAATCGAGTGCGGGTGGCATCGGAATAATCTGCTTGGCCTGCACCACCACCTTCTCGGCGAAGGCACCATGGGTACACATGGCGATCACTCGATCACCCACCTTCACATTCTTGACGCCTTCACCCAGCGCAGCCACAACACCAGCCAGTTCAGCACCAGGCGCAAACGGTAATGCAGGTTTGAACTGGTATTTGCCCTGAATGATCAGCGCATCCGGAAAATTGACGCCGGCGGCTTTCATGTCCACCACCACTTGACCAGGCCCTGGCTGCGGGTCGGCTGTTTGCTGGAACACCAAGGTGTTAGGTAGGCCCAAGCTGTTACACATCAATGCTTTCATTGTTTTGTCTCCTCTTTAATTTTTATTTGGGCAGCGTCGGGTTTTGCTGACTCAGAATTTCTTGCATCCGGGTTTCAATCACCGGGAACATGTAGCTGTGCGGAATCACATAGAAACGCTTCTCCGAAATTGCCCTGAATGTTTCTACGGCCATGTCATCCGCAGTCAATTGCCCGCTGGCAATGGCTTTGCCAATTCGCTTGTTTAATTGTGCGGTCAAACCTTCAATCGGCTTGGTTTGTGCCACATCACTGGGCCGGTTGCGTTCAGAATTTCCAATACCGGTGGGCACCCAAGCCGGGCACAACAAAGAAACACCAATCGGCGATTGGGTCATTTGCAATTCAAGGCTCAAGGTCTCGCTCAGCGTAACCACGCCATGCTTGCTCACGTTGTAAGCTGCCATTCCAGGGTTGGACACCAGCCCTGCAACCGATGCCGTATTCACAATATGCGCCGGGCCTCCTTGCGCCTGCATGCGCGGCAGGAACTCCGATATGCCGTGCACCACACTCCACAAATTCACTTGCAGAATCCATTCCCAATCGGCCACTGTGTGTTCCCACGTGGTGCGCGCCAAAGCGACACCTGCATTGTTGAACAACAGGTGCACACCATTGAACCGGTCATACGCCGCATCAGCCAGTGCCTTGATTTCTGCTGCGTGACGCACATCGGTACGCACAGCCAACATGCGGTCTGCGGGCAAGTTCAGTTGTTCAGTTGCTGCCGAAAGTGCTGGTTCATCAATATCGGCCAACACAACCTTCATACCCTGCGCTGCAGCATGCTTGGCCAAAGCCAAACCGATGCCGCTAGCCGCCCCGGTAATGACGGCGGTTTTACCGTTGAAGTTGTTCATTGTTTGTTGTCTCCTCTTTTATCCAGATTAGCAGAAGAGATCACAAAAAAGCCGCGTGTGATCAGCTACACACAATTGAATTTCTTTACTTTTCCTTTAAAACAGATAAAATTAAAAAAATCAAAGGAAAAATAATGAAATTCAAACAGTTAGATAACAATCAAATCAGATTTTTGACTGATATTCGCCAAACTTACCAGACCTTTCTCGACGCCAAAGAGGAGTTGACACGCTTTAAAGGCTCGATGAAATGGAAAATCACTGACTCGGGCACTTATTTGATCAGGGTGCTGGATAGCCGCGGAACAGAAAAATCGCTCGGAAAAAAAGACACCGAGAAAGAGACTGTTTTCGAAAACTTCAACAGTGGAAAAGCTGCAGCCCAAGCACGGCTCGAGATACTCAAAACATCACTTGCTAGGATGTCTGCCATGGCAAAAGCCGCAGACCTTGGCAGGCTACCCGCAATCGTCGGAAAGATTTTGCGAAAACTTGAAGACGAAAAGCTTCTGGGTGAACACATTATTGTGGTGGGTACTCATGCACTTTACGCCTATGAGGCCGCTGCAGGGGTGCAATTTGATTCTGAAATGCTGGCCACTGCAGATGTTGATTTGCTAATCGATTCACGCAAACAACTCAAGCTGATGATTACTGACCCCGCAATTGCGGAATCCGGCATCCTTGGCGTGCTGTGCAAAGCGGACAAGAGCTTCAAGAAGCTTCGAGCACAAACCTATACCGCTGCCAATAACCAAGGCTTTATGGTCGACCTGATCAAACCGGCGTTAAATCCGCCTTGGAAAAAAGATGCTTTGCAGAATCTGACTAAGAATGATCTACGTCCAGTGGAGGTACCTAATCTCGATTGGCTGCTCTCTTCACAGCGATTCAATTCGATTGTTATAGACACTGCTGGAATACCCGCAAAAATGGTTTGCCCCGACCCAAGGGCATTTGCTGTTCACAAAAAGTGGATATCCACGCAGGCAGGTCGGGAAGCAGAGAAACGATCCCGTGACTCATTTCAAGCTCAGGCGGTCATTGAACTTACTGCATCCAAATTTACACATTTGCCGTTGAGAAAGTCAGAGTTAAGTTACTTTCCTAGTACCGTGTTGGAAAGCAGTGAATTTGATTTTGATTTGTGAAGCATCCAGATGATTAAAGAGATTAATCAATTCCTCAGAGCCTTGTTTGGACTTGCTTGTTTGGTGATCGGTTCTAACGCATGGTCTTCCTGCACTTACGCCACGATCGCAAATCCTCACCCAGATGGCATCGGAAAATCCTATTGTAATCGCCACATTTCGAAGGTCATGGGCTGGCAGGGCGCACCCTGGCTTGAACGCCCGCAACGCCTTGAAGAAGAACGCACCGATTTGCTGATCCAAAAATTGAATTTAAAACCCGGCATGGTGGTGGGTGACATCGGTGCTGGCACTGGGCATATTTCGACAATGATGACTGAAAGAATTGCGCCCGATGGAGTTGTTTGGGCGGTCGATATTCAACCGCAAATGATCAAGATGTTGCAAAAGAAGGCAGAGAGTTTGCCCAAAGGCCGGCTGCAAATTCGGCAGTCCAGCGAGAAGAACCTGAACCTGCCCGACCGAATATTGGATGTGGCAATCATGGTAGATGTGTACCACGAGCTTGAATACCCACGCGAGACGCTTCAATCATTGATGAGAGCGGTAAAAAGGGGTGGAAAAATTGTATTTGTTGAATACCGTGCCTTTGATCCCGATGTACCAATCAAAGCCCTGCACACCATGAGTGTGGCGCAAGTTCAAAAAGAAGCCGAAGACCTGGGTTTGAAATACGACAAAGCCGAAAGCCTGAGCTGGCAGAACATGATTACTTTCATCAATCCGTAGTGGAATCGCTCAACCAGCGCAACACACCGCGCCCGGCAGCCATTCCTGTCGCAAAACAGGCAGTGAGCAAATAACCACCCGTGGGTGCCTCCCAGTCCAGCATTTCACCTGCCACAAAAGTGCCGGGCTTCTTGGTCAACATGTAATTGCTGTCCATGCCTTCAAAGCGCACACCACCCGCTGTGCTGATGGCTTCATCAATTGGCCGCGCTGCATGAACGGTGATTGGTAGTTCCTTGATGTTTGCAACAACCTTGTCGATATTTCTGAAATCATCTTTACCCAATACCTCATGCAACAATGCCAACTTCACGCCTGCAATTCCCAACTTGCTTTTGAAATAACTGGACATGGATTGACTGCTTCGTGCCCACCCTGCCACTTCGGATCGAACGCGATCTACGCTACGACCCGGCAACAAGTCGAGCAAGAAAGTTGCGCTACCCTGTGCATTCAAACGCTGACGAATTTCACGTGAGAATGCATACACAAGGCTGCCTTCCACACCATGCCGGCCAACAACCATTTCACCCTGTCGCTCAACTACATGGCCCTGTACGCTGGTGAATTTCAGGCTTACTGATTTTAGTGGCGCACCTGCAAATTTTTCGCGCAGGTATTCACTCCAATTCACATCAAAGCCGCAATTCGCGCTTTCAAGATCGGCCACTTCCACCCCCGCGCCGCGCAGCCAGGGCACCCAGGCTCCGTCAGATCCTAACTTGGGCCAACTGGCACCACCCAGCGCGAGCACTGTAGCCGTGGGCGAATGTTCAATGAGGCCGCCCGGTGTCTTAAACTGCAACTGCCCTTGCACCCCCCAACCTTGCCACCTGTGACGTACGTGCATTCGCACACCCTTGCTTCGCAAGCGATGTAACCAGGCGCGCAACAAAGGGGCGGCTTTCATTTCTTTCGGAAATACTCGGCCTGAAGTGCCAACAAAGGTTTCAATACCCAGGCCATGTACCCACGCGCACAACTGCTCGGGGGTGAAAAGATCAAGCGTAGTTTGTAGATGAGGTTGTTTGTCGGCATAGCGGCTGCAGAATTTTGAATAGTCTTCACTGTGAGTAATGTTCAAACCACCAATGCCGGCCAGCAAAAACTTTCGGCCGAATGAAGGCACGGAATCAAACACATCCACTTGCACGCCCGCATCGCTAAGCACCTCTGCGGCCATCAGGCCTGCTGGGCCACCACCCACCACTGCCACAGTCTTGCTTGAAGTATCAAATTTCATCACGGTGACTGTTAACAAGAGTGGGTGAATGCATGGAGACCTAATTATAGGGCACAGATCAAATCTGTACCCGTGTACCCAACTCCACCACGGCATTTGAAGGCAACCTGAAGAAATCCACCACACCGCCGGCATTGCGACTCATGGCCGCGAACAATTGTTCGCGCCACTTGGCCATGCCAGAGCCTGCGGTAGGTACCACAGTTTCCCGGCTTAAAAAATAGGTGGTTTCGAACAGCGAAATTTTAAGCCCCACCTCATCGGTCAACTCCAGCGCCTTGGGAATGTCAGGCGTGTTCATGAAGCCGTAGCGCACTGTCACCTGCCAAAACCCACGGCTTAACGATTTCACTTCAACACGGTTCAAATTACCAACCCAAGGCACACTTTCAAACACCACCGTCAAAATCACATTCGATGCATGCAACACCTGGTTGTGTTTCAAGTTGTGCAGAAGAGCCATGGGTACTTTGTCAGGGTCGGCCACTGGATACACTGCGGTGCGATAGGCGCGGTTAATCTGATCCACATTCAGCGTGGGCAAGAAATCGTTCAAATCAATGCCGTCTTTCTGAATGCTTTTCATCAGCAATTTCCGGCCTCGCCACCAGGTGGACATGACAACAAACAGCGCCAAGCCCAACACAATCGGGAACCAGCCACCATCCAGCAGTTTAAATGCACAGCTCACCACCAGCAGCAAGTCGATCAGAACAAAGAAAATGGTCGCACCCACTGACAACCATCCTGGCAAACCCCAGCTGTGGCGAATCACAAAATAAGTCAGCGTGGTGGTAATCAGCATGGTCAGCGTAACTGCAATGCCATACGCACCCGCAAGGTTGGATGAGTTCTGAAACATCACCACCGCGAGCAATACCCCAGCCAGTAACAGCCAGTTCACAGCGGGCATGTAAATTTGCCCCGACTCTTTCGCCGAGGTGTATTGAATTTTCATGCGTGGCAAAAACCCCAGTTGAATGGCCTGCTTGCTCATGGAATAAGCGCCCGAGATCACAGCCTGTGAGGCAATAATGGCTGCCATGGTGGCCAGGCAAAGCACGGGGATTACCCAGGCATCGGGGAACGAACGGTAGAACGGATTTTCAATGGCACCTGGGTCGGCAATCAGCAACGCGCCCTGCCCCAAGTAATTCAAGGCCAAACACGGAAACACCAAAAATGTCCAAGCCAGTCGAATCGGCCTTTTGCCAAAGTGGCCCATATCAGCGTACAGCGCCTCGGCACCGGTCAAAGCCAGCACTATTGCGCCAAATGCGGCAAACAAACCCCAACCCCGATCCAGAATGAATTGAATGCCATGCACTGGGTTCAGGGCGTTCAGAATTTCAGGTGCACTCACAATGTTTGCGATACCAACAGCACCAAGGGTGGTGAACCACAGCACAATAATTGGCCCAAAGAAGCGACCCACTACCGAGGTTCCATAACGCTGCACTGCAAACAGGCCAATCAAAATCAAGACGGTCAGCGGAATGATGTAGGGCGTTAAAGTGGGCGTAATCAGCGTGAGGCCTTCCATGGCACCCAACACTGAAATGGCAGGTGTAATCACGCTGTCGCCATAAAACAAAGTGGCACCGAACACACCAATCAAGAGCAACACGGTTTTCAGTTTCGGATTTTTTCGAACCGCTTCCGAAGCCAATGCAGTCAGCGCCAAGCCACCGCCCTCGCCATTGTTGTCGGCTTTCAAAATCAGGATCACATACTTCAAAGTGACCACCAACATCAATGCCCAGAAAATCACGGAAATGGCACCCGTCAGGTTCTCGGGATTCAGGGGTACCCCGCTGTTTTCACCGAACACTTCTTTCACTGTATAGAGGGGGCTTGTACCGATGTCCCCATACACCACGCCAATCGCGCCCAAGGTGAGTGCGGCCAGGCCGGCTTTGGTCTTGTCTGTTGATTCAGATTTATTCATGGTTGTAACGCACTTGCACTGTGTAAACAGACTGCATCATGCGCCGCAACATATAAGGAAGTTATAAGGAAACCTGAGAGAAAAGCTAGGAGCCTGCCAACATACGGTAACCCACACCGGTTTCCGTCAAAATAAAGTGGGGGTCTGCGGGGTTTACTTCAATTTTTGCGCGCAGCTGACCTACATACAGGCGGGTATATTGCGTGTGCTCCAAATACTCGGGGCCCCACACATCAGCCAGCAACTGCCGGTGGCTAACCGCCTGACCGGCGCTTCGCACCAGGCGCGCCAGCAGTTCATACTCGGTGGGCGTTAATTTAACCTCAGCACCGTTCAAGGTAATTTCACGCTTCAGCAAATCAACATTCAAACCATCACGCTGATACAGCAGAGTGGCTGGCTGCGCCAAATTACCTCGATGGCGCAAGGCGACACGAATGCGAGCCAACAACTCCCCCACGCTGAATGGCTTCACCAGATAATCATCGGCCCCTGCGTCAAGCAACTCAATTTTGCTGTCCTCATGTGGGCGCGCCGAAATCACGATCACGGGTGCATTGCCCCCCTTGCGGGCCAACTCCAGAAAACTTTTTCCATCACCGTCGGGCAAACCCAAATCGAGTAAATACAAATCAAACGCCTGCCCTGCAGGCTGATTCGCCAACAAGGCCTTGGCTTCTGACAAACTGGCTGCGGTAACCACTGAATGCCCTTCTGTGCTCAAGCTGTTGCGCAGGGCCTTGCCCAATTCCCGATCGTCTTCAATCAACAAAATACGGATGCTCATGCGCCTCGTTCCTGTACAGCAGCCAAGGGCAATGCAAATAGGGCCAACACACCCCGACCTGTATCGGTAACGGCGGAAAACTCCAGACGCCCGCAATGAACTTGTGCTACCGCCTTACACAACTGCAGCCCAATACCCAAGCCCCTGGATTCATCGCCCAACGATTTGTGTTGGCTTTGCATACCTTGGCCCCGATCAGCCACCTGAAACACCACCTCACCCTGCTGTTGCAAAACATTCAGTTCAACTGAACCAGGTGCACCCGAATGTTTGATTGCATTGTCGATCAAATTGTCCAGCACCTGCTCCACCAACACCATGTTGCAATTCAGCAGCGGCAAGTTTGCAGCAACTTTCACAGTCGGTAAATACAGGGCTTTTCGTTTTCTCAGACGTTGCAGCACAGCCGCCACCATGTCTTCCACCGATTCCAGTTGCATGGGCACCTGCACCTGTTCACCACTTAACCGTGCCAAGGTCAGTGTGTTGTCGGTCAGGCGCGCAACCTGCTGGGTTTCCTCTTGAATCAATTCGGCGTAATGCCGAATCTCGTCTTGGCTCAAGCGATCTGTCTGCTCAAGAATCGCCGACGCGGAGGTCATGATGCTGGCCAGCGGCGTTCGCTGATCGTGTGCAATCGACGTTAAAAACAGGCTGCGGGTTTTCTGTGTTTGTGCCGATTCTCGTGCACTTTGGGCACGCAAGGCATTGTCTCGCCGATCGCAGGCCAGGCCCATCTGATCCAGTAGTGCCTGAGCATCGCGAACCCACAAGACCTCATTAAAATCAATGTCACCACCTACACACACGCACACCCCATACGCTTTCGATTTTCCACGCATGGGCAAATACAGATCTTCCAGATTGTCATATCGCCCGGTGCTACTGCCAAGCGCCTTGTTCTCTTGCAGGCAGGCATCAAACGCTTTCATTTGCGTAGCGTTCAGCGATTCAAGCTCAGAAGAAGTAAACCCCACCAACACTTGGGTAGAACCCTCAGCCAGACCAAGCAACAATTGGTGCAAATCTGAAAGTAGATGTTGCGGGTTATCAACCTCGCGCAGTTTTTCGCTCCACTGCATCAACTGCAAAGTACGCTGCGCCTGCTGCCGTTCAAGCGCTGCAATCTGCTTTTGCCGACGTAATAAATAGGTAATCAGCCAGGACACACCCATCATCGTGATCAGCAAAATGCCATGCTCGTGAAGGTCAACATGAAAAGTGTGCACGGGTGGCACCATTTGGTAGTTGAACATGAGCACTGCAAGCGCACTGAGTGCAAGTGAAAGTGACAAAGGCAACAACAAGGAGTAAATCGATGAGACCAGAATAAGCACCACAGGCGCATTGGCAAGCGTGACCCAGTCATGGGGGTAAGCCAGCACCAACATCAGGGCGGCCCACAAAGTAAAACCCAGTATCCCTGTCAACAACCCAGTCGGTTTCATGAATTCAATTCATCCAATGCAGCAACGCCTTCGCTTAACGCCAAGTACTAATCATCCTACGATTCTAATCGTTGCTGCCGGTGAATAAGCGAATTCCTCTCAGAAAGGGTTTGTTCCACATTTGAAAAAGTATGGCAGTGAATCAATCGGCGCAGGCACCGTAATATCTCGTGGCCCTTCAAACTGCGTGCCGGTTTCAACATGCTTCCAGCAACCTTGCGGCAAGTACACATCGCGTGTGGTGGCCCCCTGCACCACCACGGGCGCAACCAGCACATCGCGGCCCAACATCCATTGTTGGTCCTCCTGCCTGGCGCGTTTATCTTTGGGGTATTCCACCCACAAGGCCCGCACGGGTGGAACGCCTGTCGATTGCGCCTCGTCCCACAATTTGATAATCAACGGTGCTGCTTTCAAATGCAACTGCGCCGCCTTGCGCCAGTGTGCCAATGTTTCTTCACCATAAAACCAAGGCATGCGTACGCCATTGCTTGAAGAATTGTGCACGCGAAATACGGGCGACAAGGCCGCCCAGAACGACCAGCGCGTATACAGCTCGGCATCGGCCGGGCCTGTATGAAAATCAAAGTATCCGCCAATGTCTGTGTTGTAGCCGTAGGAACCCGTTGCACCACGGCTAAGCATATCGGTCGTCAAGGAGGCAATGCCCGATGCACGCGACCAATCGCTGGTTTCATCTCCAGGGAAATTGGACGACTCGAAACCCGAACTGCCCTGACGCCCGGAATAGCCCGCACGCGTCCAGAAGAATATGTGACGCCCGGTTTCACGCTCAATGTCGTCAATGATTTTCCGCGTGGTTTGGTGAAACACTGTGGGGTAATGGTTGTGCATGGTCTCGCCAGTGCTGCCATCGAAAAAATACATGTCCAGCGCAATATGTTCGCCAAAGTCCTGCATGAATCCATCTGCGCCCAGCTCCTCAATCATCTCCCGAATGCGGCCTTCCCACCACGCAATCGCCTCGGGGTTCGTAAAATCGATCGCAGCGCCCAAGCCGCCAAATGGCGTACCAAACAGGTAAGGCAAACCTGCAGCGTCGTTGACCACATACCCTTCTTGCAAAGCCTCGGTAAAGGTTTCGGGCCGCTCGGTGTTGGCCACATCGATACCCACATAATTTCGAATGTACAAATACGCGCGAATATTGCGGTCGTGCAAAGCTTCAATAATCGTTTTGCTGGTTTCGCGCGGCAAAATTTCCCAACCCTCAAACACATAACCTTTGACAGGCAATTTGAACGCGTCCATTTGCGCAATGTCATCCCAAATTTTTGCCTCGTAACTGGCAGCGTCATCCGCTTGTGCCGACAACACCCGTACCGCACGCGACAAGGTGGGGCCAAGGTCAGCCTGCAAGGGCACACGGTGTCGACCCTGCAAACCCGACAAACTCTGTAGCACTTTTTTCTCGCCACCGGGCGCGACCAAATAGCTCATCTCTGCGCCTGATACATTCACCTGCCAGGCTTGCGGGTTAGAGGCCCCCAAGTCATAGCGCGAGGGCCGCGTGCTGTCGAGCATGAAACCATAGCCACCCGATGAAGCAAAGGCGGTTGAAATGTAATAGGCCGCATCCGGGCCGGAGGGGAACATGTATCCCTCACCTTGTCCCGACGCAGTATTGGCCACAGGTGCCAAGGGGCCAGCGCCAATGTTCTGTGCTTGAATGAAATTGGTCAGCAAATTGCCGCGCTGGTTCACTGCATTGTGGCGACCACCAAAACCGTAAAACGACTCTTCTTGTTTCAGCACAAAACTGTCGGCCACCATGACCACCCCTTGGGCCGGGTTCACCGCCATACGCACTTCAAAGCTGTTGTTATCAGTTGGCTTTATTTCCACATCGATTACTCGCCCCGTCGGGTCATTGGTGGCAATCGTCATTTCAACGCCCGTGGATGTTTCTTTGGCTTCCAGCACTTCAGTGCCGTGGTATTGAATACCCACCAAAGCCTGGGTCAGGTAATTGCCCACCCAAGGTGTAGCCCGCAGCTGGGGGGCCAATTCAGCCCCCACCATGTAGCTGAAAGGTGCATTCAGCAACATGCGCGGCACGTAGTCGCTACCTAGTGGTTCATCAATCGACAAACCGGGAGAAAGCGGGCCACCGGCACTGCTCACCTGCTCCAGCACCAATTCGTCAGCCGCATTAAAAAACCGAATCCTCAACGGGTTTCTTAAAACCTCCACACGGCCGTTGGAATTGCGCATGGCAATCGTTTGCTCGCCCATGTCCACTTGAGCGGGCTGTACCGCACTGTCGGAGACGGCTGTAGCGTTGCTCGTGGTTGTGCTTTGATCGCTGCCCAGGCAGCCAGCCAAAAGACCCGATATCATGCCCGCGATTGCCGCAAACCTGACAATACGAATACTGCGTTCAAACAAGGTGCTCATGCTTATCTCTCAGATTCATTCTTGAACAGATTCAAATTCACGCAGTCGGCCATTGCGGCATAGCCTGCAGGGTTGGGGTGCAGGTTGTCACCGCTGTTGAATTCTGGTGCCAAAAAACCTGTTCGGTTTTTGTCTTCCAGGCATCGCTCAAAATCCACCACACCGTCACTCATGGTCTGGCTTCGTATCCATGCATTGACTTCATCACGCGCAGCTCTTGCAGCAGCAGTGCCGTGCAAAACAGGTACCAGTTCAGTCACCGTCCCTTCAGCAGGCGGAATGGTGCCCAGAATAACTTTCAAACCCGCATTCTTGGCCTTGGCAATCAATTCTTTGTACCCGGCAATCAACGCTTCAGATGTAGGCGCCTGCCCCGGCTTTGAGTTCCCGAAGTCGTTGGTGCCTATCATCACCAACACATGACTTACCCCTTCAGTTTGAAGCACATCTGCATCAAAACGTGTCAGCAGCGCTTTTCCAAACTGCGGCAGCCAACCGTCGCGCAGCAATTCGTTGCCACCAATACCCGCATTGGCCACCGTGAAAGGCATACCGGCCTGAAGAAACCTGCGCTGCAAATGGTTGGGGTATCGCTGATCGGTGGCCACCAAAGGCGAGCCCTTACCGCTTAAAAAAGACGTGGTTGAATCAGACCCATCAGTGATTGAATCGCCCACTGCCACCACAGTGCGCACATTGTTTGGGGCCAACACCTCCAAGGCTTCGATGACCAAAAAGTTGGCGGTGTAACCTTCAGGCGCAGGCACAAACATGCTGCCACTTGCACTGGCCGAATAATCACCGGGCAGGCTGAGATAAAGCACCTCGTTCGCATTCAAATGGCGGGTTACTTGCGGCGTTAGGCCTGGCGCATAAAAGCTAACCCCTACTCGTTTGAAAGCATCGACCGGGTACGCCACCCAGTCACTCACCAGCGTTTCACCAGCCTGCAAAGTCACGCTGGGCTGGCCGTTGAATGCAAGCCTGCATGCTGTGTTGGGCACCATGTTTGCGCTACCGGGTGAAGACTCCTCTGCCAAATGAACGTTGGTGAATGTAACCGGAAAGCTTGAATAGCGGTTACTCAAACGCAGCCGCACCACATTGCCCGCCCAATGCGGCGCAAATGATTGCCGCACGGTCAGCCCACTAATCGGGTGCGTTATCAAGGCATCGCCGGGCGCTGTTTTCCAAGAGGTAACCACCCTCCCCTGCGGCGCTTGGGCCTGCACGGGCGTACAAAAACCTGCTCCGCTTGCCTGAATTGAGCTTGCAGCATCGCTTGAACTGTTCGACAACTCACCTCCGCAGGCCCCCAAAAACAGCGCACTGGCCAAAGTAAAGCCATACAAAAAAGAAAGTTTCATTGCGAACAGCCAAAAATTAATTGAGTAAATTGGGCAAGTTTTTAACTGACACTGGTCAGTATCAGAATTTCAACACCAGAATAAATGTGATACGATTCAGTGTCAAATACTTTAAGAAATTCCTTTGAATCAAGCAAAAACCACTCCGCCCCCTCCAGCAACACCGCGCAGTTACGGCGGTAAATCTGGTGAAGAACGCCAAACTGCTCGCAAACAGGCACTTGTAGACGCCGCTGTACTCTTGTTTGGCGAACAGGGCTTTTCAGCCGTCAGTATTGACGCGATATGTGCGCAGGCCGGGCTGACCAAACGATACTTTTATGAAGCTTTCCCCAGCCGTGAAGCGCTGTTAACCGCTGCTTACGAGTCTGCAACCCGCGAATACATGCAATCCATTCTGGCTGCAGTAGCACCTTATTTGATGGACGCCCGCAAACTGGTGCGCACCGGTCTGGAAGAAAGCTTTGGTTTTGTAAAACGCAACCCTGTGAAAGCCCGCTTGATTTTGATTGAAGCCATGACCGTACGGGGTCAACTGGGCGAAATGTACGGTGAGCGCTATGACGCCTTTGTTGATTTGATGTTGCAATTCACGCGTCCGTTTTTAAGCGGCCCCAAGGTCCCCGACAAGGAACTGAGAGTGATGGCCAAAAGTGCAGTGGGTGTGATTATTCACCTGTGTCAAAGCTGGATTGCCACCGACTTCAAGCAACCGATGAAAGAATTGGTAGACGGCACAGAGCGCGTATTTGGTGGCATGGGGCGCGAACTTGGCGTCAAAGGCTACGTGTAGAACTAGACCCAAACCAACCCTCAATTAGGCCGCATCAAAACTTCACCGCTGTGCCACACTAAAAGCCCAACAACACAAAAGGGCACACCATGGCTGCAGCGCATTTTGATTTTTCCAACACGTGGACAGTAATCACCGGCGGCGCCAGCGGCATTGGCCTGACCTGCGCAATGGCTGTCGCCAAAGCGGGCGGCAATGTGGTGGTATCGGCCAGCCGAAAACCTGAAAAAACTCAGGCAGCACTGGATCAAATTCAATTGGTCAACCCAAATGTGAAAGTCAAAGCCTTCCCCTGCGAAGTGGGTCAGGAGACCTCTGTCGCTGCGTTTTTTGAGGTCATTGAGCGTGAAAAAATTGCGATGGATCACCTCATTCACAGCGCAGGTATTTCACCCAACACCGAATTTTTCGACCAAACCCAGGCCGAGTGGGACCAGGTACAAAACACCAACGCCACCGGCAGCTTTTTGGTCACCAAATACGCTGCGCTGCAAATGAAAAACAACCCTCTGAATGGCGACTTTCGCGGGCGCATTGTACTGGTAACTTCCACCAACGGAATCAACAGCTGGGACCCGGTCTCGGCCCACTACGACGCATCAAAAGCCGCGAATAACTTGTTTGTGCGTGTGGCCGCAGAAAAATTGTCAGAAGACCAAATTTGCATCAACGGTTTGGCTCCTGGATGGATCAATACCGACTTGAACGCCACCCTGCCCCCCGATGTGCGGGAAAAAGAATCTTCAAAAATCTGGATGAAACGCTGGGCAGAGCCCGACGAAATGGCGCAATGCGCGCTGCACTTACTCACCATGCCTTACTTGATGGGCCAGGTGGTGATGGCAGATGGTGGTTATCGTTAAGCCATGTCATGTGGCATCGGTATACTGCTTTGCATGAACGACCTGCTGCTGCGCCTAAAACTGGCTGTTGAACATCCACACGACGACAAAGTGTCCGTGCGTTTTCTCGCTGACATGCACGGCGAGTCTGCCCACGGCGCACTGTTGCTCTTTCTGGCCGTTCTTACCCTGCTGCCTATTCCCTTTTCAGGCTTTTTGTTTTCATTTGGTATATGGTCTGTTGCCCACATGATGTGGATCAACAACAGCGGCCACGGCCTGCCCGACAGGGTTTGCCGCGTGGAACTGTCCAAAGAGTCGGCCACACGATTGATCAAAATTTTGAACTGGATTTACACCAAAGCCGATCACATCTGCGCGCCTCGACTGCAATCGCTCAGCAGCCCGAGCCACCGCGCCTGGCTTGTACCCTTTATCGCCCTGATGGGATTTATCATTTTTCTGCCCATACCCGGCGGTAACGGCACACCCGCAGTTGCCCTAATCTTGATTGGGCTTGGACTCATGGCTCGAGATGGCCTGGCGATTATTGCGGGTATTGTGACTGGTCTAGTCGGTGTTGGCGTGTTGGGCTTTTTGGTGTGGCTGATAATGAGAGTGGTTTAGGGAGCGAACCAGTTTGCTCTTCCAACACCATGTCAGCAGCCTTCTCCGCAATCATGGTGGCAGCGGCATTCGTGTTGCCACCCAGCAAAGTCGGCATGATTGAACAGTCCACAATCCGCAAACCCGTCAGCCCCCTCACCCGCAATCGCGAATCCACCACCGCCATGTCGTCTACACCCATCTTGCAAGTGCCCACCGGGTGGTAAGCAGTTTCTGCAGTTTGGCGAACCCAGCGTTCTAGATCTGAATCGGTTTGCACACGGGCACCAGGTGCCAACTCGGACCGACTGTAAGCTTTCAATGCAGGCTGTTTAACGAGATTGCGCAAAATTTTAATTGCCCTGACCAAGCGATCAATGTCGCGTTGGTGCGCACCATAATTTGGATCAATTTCAGGGGCATCCATGGGGTCTGCACTCTTCAACCTAAGCTCGCCACGGGAAAGCGGGCGAAGGTCGTAAGCCATGATCGAATACGCGTAATGACGAAACAGCGGCCACAAATTCAGGCCATGCCTAGTGGCTGGCAATGGCACCACGTGAAATTGCAAATCTTCAATGGGCTCACTTTCAACAGACTTCACAAATCCACCCGCTTCAGCCAAGTGACTGCTGAACTCGCCCCTCTTGAAGAATATGTACTTGAACAGCTCTAGAAAACGGCGCCCCACAGCCATGGGTCGCATTGAAATCGCGACACCGCGTTTGGCCCTCATCACCAAGAACACGTCCAGATGATCTTGTAAATTTTTACCAACACCTGGCAACTCGTGCTGTAAGGGAATATTGTGCCGCTCCAGTTCTGATCTCGGCCCAACTCCAGACAACATCAAAATTTGCGGAGTATTAAAAGCACCGGCACTCAAGACAACTTCACGACGCGCCTCCACCAACTTTTTTAAACCTCTGGATATGTACTCAATACCAGTGGCTTGCTTTCCGTCAAACACAACCCGACTCACCCGAACCTCCGTGAGAACGGTCAAATTGGTACGGCCTAGGATTGGCCACAAATAGGCCCTTGCATTGCTGAATCGCTGGCCATCCTTGTGATACGACTTGTAAATTCCAAATCCGGTTTGACTTGCGCCGTTGAAATCCTCATTCCGAGGCCAACCCGCTTGAATGCCCGCCTGAACAAAAGCAGCCGAAACAGGATTCAAATGTGCTGAACTAGAAATATGCAATGGACCATTCATGCCATGAAACCTTGAAAGCTCCTTATTTTGCCCATGTTGCAAAGGCGCATAGTTTTCAGATTTTTTGAAGTAAGGCAGCACCTCATCGTATGACCAACCATCGCAACCCAAGTCGGCCCACAAATTAAAATCAGCAGCATTCCCACGAATATTCACACAAGCATTGATCGAGCTTGATCCACCCAAAGTTTTACCTCTGGGCTGAAACATTTCACGATTGCCCAGATGGGCCTGCGGTGTGGTCCAGAATCGCCAAGTGTACTTGCGGCTGAACATCAAAGCGGCAATACCGGCAGGCATTTTTATCAATGGATTTTGTTGGTCTGTGGGGCCCGCCTCAAGCAGCAACACCTTGTACCGCCCGCATGCAGTCAACCTGTTGGCCATGACACAACCGGAAGACCCGGCACCAACAACGACAAAGTCGAACTCATCCATCTGTCCCCCGCATTTTTTTATTGTTTGTTGGACACCAATATTACTAGGTCACATGACACAGAATAGTGACTATTTCGGACAAATGGCCTGGAATGACGCGTCGCCCTGCGCCACAATAGTTACAGCAAAAGAAACAACACACCCCATGAAACACCCGGAAAACCTAAAGGTGGTTTGATGAACGAAAATTTCCGTGCTCAGTGTCCGTGTGGACAACTGGTCGTGCGCTTCACCAAAGCGCCTGTAGCGCAGTTGGTCTGCCATTGCAGAGACTGTCAAAACATCAGTGGCAAACCATTTGTCAATGTTGCGTTCTTCAAAACTGAAGAGCAATGTGAACAGGGTGAATTCAACGCAAGCGACATGACAGGCGGCTCAGGTCAACCCAAGCAGTATCGTCAATGCAGCCAGTGCAACGGTTTTGTGTATGCCACAGTGGATGTGCTGAAAGGCCTGTTGGGTGTGGCTGCAGACAGATTGGCCCCACCCTTCCAATTCAACCCGATGGCGCATGTGTGGACTAGCGAAAAATCGCCAGAGACAGAAATTCCTCCCGGAATATTCCAGTTTCCCGAAGCACCGCCGTTCAAGCCTGGCAGACAGTAGGCAAATCTGAGCAACGGGGTGGCGTTGAGCCGATTGGAAAACAATAAGGGCCTAGGTTCTGCAACCTAAGCCCTTATTTTGTTTGGTCGGAATGAGAGGATTCGAACCTCCGACCCCTTGCACCCCATGCAAGTGCGCTACCAGGCTGCGCCACATTCCGAGAAGGCTGGATTATACCCAGAAACGCTTAAGCTTTGAGTGCTTCGCGCAAATTTAGCAATTGTTCTTTCAAAACTTCACGATCAATCAAAATGGGCAGAGGCGCGTCGCCTGCCGGGCCATTTTTTTCCTGATCCAAACGGTTGCGTGCACCGTTGATGGTGAAACCATGCTCATACAGCAACTCACGAATTCTGCGAATGAACAGCACCTCGTGGTGCTGGTAATAACGACGATTTCCTCGTCGGGTAATCGACTTCAATTGAGTGAATTCTTGCTCCCAATAACGAAGCACGTGGGTTTTTACGCCGCACAGCTCGCTGACCTCACCAATGGTGAAGTAGCGCTTGGCCGGAATGGGCGGCAAGCTGGCTGTGGGTGGCGCTCCGTCTGCGTTTACGGTTTTTTGCATTGAGTAATTGGCTTGTACTTAAATAATTTAGTGAAAATTATTCAACCAAAGCTTTAAGTTT
>FWPV01006204.1_pt1 | contig 23043 bp, 20 predicted proteins | sample 2228371 | NCBI WGS metagenome assembly FWPV01 (sample SAMEA103939776, study PRJEB20133) | metagenome | reverse complement strand
GGCCTGGAAAGCCCAGGCCTCGAGGCCGTATTTCTGCAGGATGCGCTGGATGGGGGGCTCGAGCACCACGACGCTCAAACGGCGGATCACCGCCGGGGGCTTTAGGCCGTGCAGGGCGTACACCCCACCCAGCTCGGCCACGTATTTCAGCTCCCCAGGTCCCACCACCAGGCCCGCGGTGGGCAGTACGGTGTCCTGCAGTACTGGGCGCAGGCCCGCCGCCGGGGTGAGGCGGGCGGGGTCCTGGGCCAGAAGGGCGCGCAGGTCGGCAGGGGTATAGCTTCGTTGGCCGTCTTCGAAGCGGCCCTGGCGGAAGCGCAGCAGCCGGCGTACCCCATCGGGCCCTTCTAGAAACAGGTTGGTGGCGGCTTCTCCCCGGCCCAGGACCGGCTCGAGGCCAGCCTTCTTCATAGCCGAAGCGGTGCGGTTGATGGCCTCGGCAGAGGCCAACGGATCGGCCAGCTCCCGTTCCAAGGCCGGCACAAACAGCGGGGCCAGCTCGGGGGCCATAGGGTCGAACAGCACTAGCCCCTGGGAGCCGAGCCACTCCAGCATTAAACGAGCGAAGGCTTCGCTGTAGCTCCAGGGGCCCCGCAAGGCCCGGCAGCTTTACCAGGAGCTCCAGATCGCCAGCCTGGGGGAACTGGAGTACGCCATCCGGGAAAACCGGCTCGTGGGCCTCCCGGGCTTCGGCGCCAAGACCCAGGAAAAGCTCAAGGCCGGCCTGGAGAAGGTGCGCCGCTACGCCGGCCTCTTTCGGCTGGGGGACTTGTGGCCTGCGGCCCAGGCCCTCCTGAGCCAAGGCCGGCGGTTGCCGGAGCTGGAACGCCTGGAGGTGGCCGGCGGGGTGCGCCGGGCCCTGGAGGTGGACCGGGGCTTGGTCTTCCTGGCCGCGGCGAGCGCCCCTTATGCCGCCGTGGCCGCACTGCAACGCCTGCCCGGGTGGGCCGGCCTGGAGGAAACGGCTGAGGGCCGCTGGCGCCTGGGGTTGCCGGGGGGCCTGGAGGCCAGCCTGACCGTGGCGGCCCCGGAGGCCTTCGGCGCCGCCTGGCTGTTTTTCACCGGCAGCGAGGCCCACTGGCAGGAGCTGACCGAGCTGGCCCACCGGCAAGGGCTGAACCTGAGCGAGACCGGCCTGTTCTCCGGAGACACCCTCCTGGCCGGCCGGGAAGAAGAGGAGATTTACCGGGCCTTGGGGCTGGCCTACATCCCTCCCGAGCTGCGGGAGGGCCAGGGGGAGATCGCGGCCGCGGCCGCCGGCGCCCTGCCCCGGCTGCTCACTCCGGAGGACATCAGGGGGTGCTGCCACGTCCACTCCCACTTCAGCGACGGGGTCAATTCCCTGCCGGAGCTGGCCGCCGCGGCCCGGGAGCGGGGCTGGGAGTTCCTGGGCCTGACGGATCACAGCCAGTCGGCCTATTATGCCGGGGGGCTCAAGCCCGCCGACTTGGTGCGGCAACAGGAAGAGGTGGCGGCCTGCCGCCGGGATTTCCCGGAGGTCACCCTGTTCTGGGGCATCGAGTCCGATATCCTGGGGGACGGCTCCCTGGATTACCCGCCGGAAATCCTGGCGGGCTTCGATTTCGTCATCGCCTCGGTGCACTCCCAGTTCGGCATGTCCCGGCAGGACATGACCCGGCGGCTGCTCACGGCGCTGGCCGACCCGGCCGCCACCATGCTGGGCCATCCCACCGGCCGCCTGCTTTTGGCCCGGGACCCCTACGAGGTGGACCTGGAGGCCGTCCTGGAAGCCGCGGCCCGGCAGGGCGTGATCATGGAGCTGAACGCCAGCCCCTTCCGCCTGGACCTGGACTGGCGCTGGCTCAAGCGGGCCAAGGACCTGGGCCTCATGATCAGCATCAACCCGGACGCCCACAGCCTGGAGGGGTTGGACGAGGTGTTCTACGGGGTGATGACGGCACGCAAGGGCTGGCTCACGCCGGAGGAGGTGCTGAACTCCTACCCGGCTCCGGAGGCCGCCCGTCTGCTGAAACGGCGACGCTTGGGGCAGGGTTGAGGGGATAGCTGGGAGCGGGGGCGCCCGTCGTACAGCGAGCACTCCTTCCCATCCCGGCATCGAACCGGTTGTCGGCCCCCTGGGGCCGGGCCGGCCAACGGAAAGGGACTGTATGACGGAAAACCTGGTGGACGTGGGCATTCTCCTGGGCAGCGCCTCGGACTGGCCCACCCTGGAGCCGGCTGCCGCCCTGCTCACTGACTGGGGCGTCAAGGTGGAGGTGCTGGTGGCCTCGGCCCACCGCTCGCCGCAGCGGGTGGAAACCTACGCCCGCGAGGCCGCAGCCAGAGGCGTCAAGGTGATCATTGCCGCGGCCGGCCACGCCGCCCATCTGGCCGGGGTGGTGGCGGCCCATACCACCCTGCCGGTGGTGGGCGTGCCCATCCCCAGTTCTGATTTGCAGGGCTTGGACAGTCTCCTGGCCACGGTGCAGATGCCTCCCGGGGTCCCGGTGGCCACCATGGCCATCGGCGCGGCGGGCGCCAAAAACGCCGCCATTTTTACCGCCCAGATCCTGGCCCTGGGGGACGAGGGGCTGCGCCGGCGCCTGGCAGAGCACAAAGCCGTACTGGCAGAAAGCGTCAAAGGCCAGCAGGCCAAGATCCCGACAGCATATCACCCCCGGTCTTGAGATTATTTTTGGGGGGGGAGGGACAGAGGATATCGTTTCCGGCCCTCCCCCAGCCCCTCCCAACTCTTTAAGGATTCAGGGTGGGGGCCGGGGTGAGGAGGTAAGGAGTCATCGGCCCTTTGCCCGCTTCCCCATTCTGAATGTATGCTCAATTCCCTGGCCGACCTCACCATCGATCTGTCGGCGTTGGTGCACAACTACCGGGCGCTGAGGACGCGGTGCGCTCCCGAAGTGCGGTTCATGGGGGTGGTCAAGGCGGATGCTTACGGCCACGGACTCATCCCTGCGGCCCGGGCCTTGGCCGGAGCCGGGGCCGATTACCTGGGGGTGGCCTCCCTGGAGGAAGGCCTGGCCCTGCGGGAGGCCGGGCTCACCCTGCCGGTGGCCCTGCTCCTGGGCATCGTGCCGGAGCAGGCCGAGGCTGCGGTGGCCGCTGAGCTTGACGTCATCCTCTATCGGGAAGACGTGGCCCGAGCCCTGGACGCGGCGGCCCGCAGCCAGGGGCGACGGGCCCGGGTCCACCTCAAGGCCGACACCGGCATGGGCCGCCTGGGGCTGACTTATCAGGAGGTCCTGCCGTTTCTGGAACTGCTGGCCGGGCTCCCGGGACTGGAGCTCCTGGGGCTGGTCTCGCATCTGGCCACCGCGGACCTGGAGGACCAGGCCTACAGCCGCCGGCAATTGGCCGATTTTAAGGCCCTGCTGGCCGCAGCCCGGCAAAGGGGCTATGCCCTGCCCCTGAGCCACCTGGCCAACAGCGCCGCGCTCACCAGCCTCCCCGAGGCCCATTTTGCCATGGTGCGGCCCGGCATCATGCTCTACGGCTCCAGCGTGGCCCCCTGGATCGCGGCCCCCAAGCTTCTCCCGGTGATGAGTTTTCGAGCCCGCATCCTCCAGTTGAAGCGGCTGCCCCCGGGGTCGGCCATCAGCTACGGCGGCACCTACATCACCCCCGACTGGTGCGACCTGGCCGTGCTGCCGGTGGGGTATGCCAACGGGCTCTCCCGGCAGCTTTCCAACCGCGGCCAGGTGCTGGTCCGCGGCCGCCGGGCCCCCATCCGGGGCCGGGTCTGCATGAACCTCATTATGGTGGAGGTCACCGGAATCGCGGGCGTCCAGGTCGGGGAGGGAGCAACCCTCCTGGGGGCTGATGGCGCCGACCTCATCAGCGGCGACGAAGTGGCCGCCTGGGCCGATACCATCAGCTATGAGGTTTTCTGCAACCTGGGCGCGGCCAATCCCCGGCGCCATCTCCAGCAGATGTAAGGGAACCTCGGTGAGGGGAGCCGGCCGGGGGGAGCCGCCCAGAACACCGCGGATCAAGGCTCAGGCCGGCAACCCGGCTCCCCCGAAGAGGATCCCGGTATGATGCCCCAGATCATCTACGGCCGGCACCCGGTGCTGGCGGCCTTGAGGAGGCCGGAGCCCCCCCTGGAGGAAGTTTTTCTGGCCCAGGGCGTCACCGGCTCCTGGGTGGGGGAGGTGAAGCGTCTGGCCCGGGGTCTGGGTGTCAGGGTGCAGGTCCTGCCCCGGGCGGCGCTGGACCGCCTGGCCGGCACCCCCCACCACCAGGGGGTGGCGGCCCGGCGGCAGGGCTACGAGTATGCCCGGCTGGAGGATTTTCTCCCAAGGTTGGAGGGCTTGCCGGAAAGCGCTCTGCTGGTGGCCGCGGATGGCCTCACCGACCCCATGAATCTGGGGAATCTGGCCCGCAGCGCCCTGGCCGCCGGGGCCCATGGCCTCATCATCCCCAAAGACCGGGCCGCAGGCGCCACTCCGGCGGCCCTCAAGGCCGCGGCCGGGGCCCTGGAGGTGCTGCCGGTCTTCCGGGTCACCAACCTGGCCAACACTCTCATCGGGCTGAAAGACCTAGGCCTCCGGGTGGTGGGCACGGACGCCGGCGCGCCTTTGAGTCTGTACGAGGCCGACCTCACCGGGCCCCTGGTATTGGTCATCGGCCGGGAGGACAAGGGACTGCGGCCCCGGGTCCGGCAGCATTGCGACTTCTTGGTAGCCATCCCCCTGGCTTCTCCGGCGGTGGGCTCTCTGAACGCCGCCGCGGCGGGGGCAGTGGCCCTGTTTGAAATCCGGCGCCAGCGGCTGGTCAAGGGGGAGAAATAGAACCGGAGAAAAGATAGTTATGGGAAGGGCTCGGGCGGCTTTCGACCTGCCTCTTTCCCCAACCCCGCCCACTCGCAAAAGGCGGGGAGGAGGCGGGAGGCGGGAGAGCCAGGCTTCCCCAGCTCCTCCCCGAAGACTCTGAAAAAGGACCGCCTCACCCATGGCCGACAGACGCACCGTGAACATGATCTGGCAGCTCGCCTGGCACAGCCCGGAAGCCCGCCATATTGAAGAATTCTTCATCCCCCTGAACCTCTACCGGGAGGCGGAGCTGCTGCCCCGCCCCCTGCTGGAGGCCCTGGCGGGCTGGCAGGAAGGCACCCGGGTCAGCCTGGCCTTTCAGCCCGGGGAACTGCTCCCGGCTTTCTCCCCGGAACGGATCTACACCTTCCTCCTGGGGCAGTTCAAAGGCGGCCCCTTGAAACCCCGCTTCGGCCGCTACTATCCCCGGGGCTTGCTGGACGGCTATTTCGGCAACCCCCTCCCCTTCCGCTGCATCGGCGTCACCCCGCAGGAATTGCAGGCCGACTTCAATCACCCCTTCGCCTCCTACCCCTTCACCCTGACGGCCACCATCACGGGCGTGGAGCAGCGGCGCCCGGGGACCGGAGGCAGCTGCCTGGATTGGTTCGATGTGGCCACCAGCGGTCCGGGCATGCAGGCCCGCTGGCAGGGCAAACCCACCGACTTTTTTTCCGAAAATCCCTTCGGCCGCCGGGATATTTCCGACGACGCCCGGTTCTATGCCGAGCCCCGCCTGGTGAACCACGTGGATGCCCGGGCCCAGGAGATCATCCGGGAGCTGTACGGCCGCCTGCTCACCCCGGACATGGCTGTCCTGGACCTGATGAGCAGCTGGCAGAGCCACCTGCCCGAGGCTGCCGCCCCGCGGGCCGTCACCGGGCTGGGCCTGAACGAAGCGGAGCTTAAAGCCAATCCTCAGCTCAGTGACCATGTGCTCCATGACCTCAATCGGGAGCCCCGCCTGCCCTTCGGCGATGCCAGCTTCGATGCGGTGATCTGCAATCTCTCGGTGGAATATCTCATCCGGCCCTTCCAGGTCTTCGCCGACTGCGCCCGCGTCCTCAAGCCCGGGGGTCTGCTGGTGCATACCTTTTCCGACCGCTGGTTTCCCCCCAAGGTCATCAAGGTGTGGACCGAGCTCACCGAGTTCGAGCGCCAGGGGCTGGTCCTGGAGTACTTCCTGAAAGACGGCCTCTTCACCGACCTGACGACCTTCTCCTCCCGGGGCTGGCCGCGACCGGCGGAGGACCGCTATGCCTCACAGGTGCGCCAGGCGGACCCGGTCTTCGCCGTCTGGGGGAAAAAGCGAGGCTAGGGGTGGGAATCTGGCGCCGGTTTTTTCCAGGGGAAGCAGGGGGCCCCGGCCCCCTCACCCGGCCGCCCCGCAAGATCATCCTCATCCGGCGGGACAACATCGGCGATCTGGTGTGCACCACCCCGGCTCTCTCCGCCCTGAGGCAGGCCTTTCCCGCAGCCGAACTGGCTCTTCTGGTGAACACCTACAATGCCGCCCTCGTCGCCGGCCACCCGGATCTGGACCGTCTCTATGTGCTGGAAAAGCCCAAGCACGCCCCGGGCCGCCTCCGGGCGGCGGTGCTCTGGGACAACTTCCGGGTCTTCCGCCGGATCCGCCGGGAGCGCTATGACGTGGCCCTGGGGTGCGGCTCCTTCACCCCCACCCTGGCGCACTACACCTTTCTCACCGGCGCCGCGGTGCGGTTGGGCTATCTGCGCACCCCGGGGGGCTTCCCCTGGTACACCCACCCCCTGCTGGAAACGCCGGAACCGCTCCATGAGGTGGAGAAAGTCTTCCGCCTGCTCCGACCCTTGGGAGTGACGGGGGAACCCGGGGATTTGCGCCTGTTTCCCGACCCCCGGGAGGTGGCCCGCTTTCAGGCCTTTAAAGCCGCCCGGCTGGCCGGTTCCCCCAAACCCCTGGCGGCGGTGGCCATCAGCGCCCGCATCAGGCACAACCGCTGGCCGCTGGAGCGGTTCTCCGAACTCATCCGCGGCCTGCTGGCCGAGGGCCGGCTGGCGGTGCTGCTCCTGTGGGCCCCGGGCTCTGCCGCCAGCCCCACCTTTCCCGGGGACGACGAAGCGGCCGCCAGGCTCCTGGGCCAGTTCGGCGACGCCATCCTGGCCTACCCCACCCCCGGCCTCCCGGCCCTGGTGGCGGCCCTGTTCGGCGCCGACCTGGTGGTGACCCTGGACACCGGCTCCCTGCACCTGGCCGCCGCGGCCCGCAAACCCACGGTGGCCCTGATGACCGCCGGCAAGGTGGCCGGCTGGCGCCCGTGGCGCACCCCCTGCCGGGTGCTCACCGCGCCGGAGCGGGTGGCCGACATCCCGGCAGTCCGGGTGTTGGAGGCTGTCCGGGAGCTCCAGGCCGCCTGCCTGCCCTAACCGCCGCCCCGTCGGGGAAGGGGGCGGCCGGAAAACAAAAGGGGTCGCGGCCAGACACCGCAACCCCTGGATTTCCTGGTAGGCACGAGGAGATTTGAACTCCTGACCCCCACCGCGTCAAGGTGGTGCTCTCCCCCTGAGCTACGTGCCTGTTTGCTTCTTTCCATATACCCTGCCCTGGGAGCCGCGTCAAGGGGGTGGGGCAGAAATCCCCCCGGGTTTCGGGGTGTAAGCCAGGCCGGGGGACCCATGGCGCGTAAGGCCTGGGAAAACTTGACATTGCCGGTCTCTTTGGATACGGTTCTAGGATATTTTTTCCATTCCGAAGGAGAGGCGGCCATGTATTTTCAGGACCTGCTCATGACCCTGGAGCGCTTCTTTGCCGAGCGCGGCTGCATCATCGTGCAGCCCTATGACCTGGAGGTGGGGGCCGGCACCTTCAGTCCTCACACCCTGCTCCGGGCCTTGGGGCCGGAGCCCTGGAACGTGGCTTACGTCGAGCCCTCCCGCCGCCCCACCGACGGCCGCTATGGCGAAAACCCCAACCGCCTGCAGCACTACTATCAGTATCAGGTCATCATGAAGCCGTCCCCCAAGAACATCCAGGAAATCTACCTGGATTCCTTGCGGGCCCTGGGGCTGGACCCCCTGGACCACGACATCCGCTTCGTGGAGGACGACTGGGAGTCCCCCACCCTGGGGGCCTGGGGCCTGGGCTGGGAAGTCTGGCTGGACGGCATGGAGATCACCCAGTTCACCTATTTCCAGCAGTGCGGCGGCATCGATCTGCACCCCGTCAGCGTGGAACTCACCTACGGCCCGGAGCGCATCGCCATGTACCTCCAGGGGGTGGAGAGCGTCTATGACCTCAAATGGAACAAAGACCTGACCTACGGCGACGTCCACCACCGGGGGGAGGTGGAGCACTCCATTTACAATTTCGAGCAGGCCGATGTGGACATGCTGTTCCGCCTCTTTGACATGTATGAGAAGGAGAGCCAGCGCATCATCGGCCTGGGGCTGGTGCTGCCGGCCTACGATTACTGTCTCAAGTGCTCCCACACCTTCAACCTGTTGAACGCCCGGGGGGCCATCAGCGTGGCCGAACGCGCCAGCATCATCGGGCGGGTGCGGCACCTGGCCCGCCTGTGTTCCGAAACCTACCTCAAACAACGGGAGGCCATGGGCTTTCCCCTGTTGCAGAAATAGCGGCCGGCATTCGGCAGTCAGCAATCCGCGCAAACCGACTTTGGGGAGCACCTGGTTTCCCTAAAATGAGCCAGGACCAAGGCAAGTTATAAAGATGATGATGTTTCTGCGGAACGCTGACTGCTGACCGCTGACTGCCATTCAAAGAGGACCGCCATGGGACGTGAGTTTTTGTTGGAGATCGGCACGGAGGAGATTCCGGCCCGCTTCATTCCGCCGGTGCTGGAGGAAATGGCCGCGGCGTTTGCCCGGCGCTGCGAGCAGGAGCGCCTGGCCGTGAACGGCATCGAGGCGTGGGGCACGCCCCGGCGGCTGACCCTGGTGGCCCGGGACCTGGCAGAGGCCCAGGCCGAGGTGACCCAGGAGGTCCTGGGGCCGCCCAAGGCCGTGGCCTTTGACCCCTCCGGCAATCCCACCCCCGCGGCTCTGGGGTTCGCCAAGGCCCAGGGGGTGGAGGTGGGCGAGCTCATCGAGGTGGAGACCCCCCGGGGGGTGTACCTGGCGGTGCGGAGAAAGACCAGCGGCCAACCGGCCCTGGCGCGGCTGAAGGACTTTCTCCCGGACTTCATCCTGGGGTTGAGCTTCCCCAAGTCCATGCGCTGGGGGGCCCTCGACATCACCTTCGCCCGACCCATCCACTGGATTCTGGCCCGCTTCGGCGGCGAGGTGGTGCCCTTCACCTGCGGAGACGTGACCAGCGGCGGGGTTACTTACGGCCACCGCTTCCTGGGGCCGGAACCCCGGGAAGTCACCGACATCGCCGGCTACCTGGCGGCCCTGCGGCAGGGCTATGTCATTGTCGATCCGGCGGCGCGGCGGGCCTTCCTGGAAGAAGAGATGAGCAAGGCCGCGGCCCAGGTGGGGGGCGACGTGGTGCCCAACCCCGGGTTGGTGGAGGAAAACACCTTCCTCACCGAATACCCTTCGGTGGTGGTGGGCCATTTCGACGAGAAATTTCTGGCCCTGCCCGACGAAGTGCTCATCACTTCCATGCGGGAACACCAGCGCTACTTTTCCCTGCGGGGCAAAGACGGCAGACTCCTGCCCCACTTCATGGCGGTGAACAACACCCTGACCCGCAACCCCGACATCGTGCGCCAGGGGCACGAGCGGGTGCTCCGGGCCCGACTGTCCGACGCCATGTATTTCTATCAGGTGGACTCCAAGGTCCCCCTGGAGACCTGGGTGGAGCAGCTCAAGGGGGTGGTCTTCCACTCCCTGCTGGGCACCTCCTATGAGAAAATGGAGCGCTTCCGGGAGCTGGCCGGGTGGCTGGGAGAACACCTCAGCCGTTCCGGGGGCGAGCCCCTGGGCGTGGATCCCGGGGTCCTTCGCCGGGCCGCCACCCTGTGCAAGGCGGATATCGTCTCCGAGATGGTGGGCGAGTTCCCCAGCCTCCAGGGGGTGATGGGCCAGGTCTATGCCCGGAAGGCCGGCGAACCCGCGGCGGTGGCGGATGCCATTTTCAGTCATTATCTGCCCCGGCACGCGGACGACGACCTGCCCGGGGACCCGGTGGGGGTGGTGGTGGGTCTGGCCGACCGCCTGGACACCGTCTGCGGCCTCTTCGGGGTGGGTCTGGCCCCCACCGGCGCGGCCGATCCCTATGGCCTCAGGCGCCACGCCTTGGCCATTATCCGCATTCTGAGGCACCATGAACTCCTCCTGGACCTCCCCGAGGCGGTCTGGAAGGCCCTGGAACTCCTTCAGGGGAAAATCTCCCGCACCCCGGAGGACACCGCCCTGGAGGTGCTGGACTTCTTCCAGACCCGGCTCATGCACCTGCTGTTGGGGGAAGGCTTCGACCACGAGACGGTGAACGCGGTGCTGGCTGCGGGCTGTCGGGATGTGGTGGAGGCCGCCGCCAAGGTCAGGGCCCTGGAGGAGGTGCGGCAAAGCCCCGACTTCCCGGCCCTGGCTGTGGCCTTTAAACGGGTCATCAATATCGCGGCCGGCGCGCCGGAGGCCGAAGTGGACCCCATGCTCTTCGAGCAGCCCGAAGAAAATCTCCTGCTTGACGCCGCCGGGCTTATGGAGACCGAGGTGGAAGCGGCCTTGGAGCGGCGGGACTATGGCGCGGCCTGCCGCGGCCTGGCCAAGCTCAAGGGGCCGGTGGACACCTACTTCGATAAAGTCCTGGTGATGGCCGAAGATCCCCGGGTCCGGGCCAACCGCCTGGCACTGCTGGGACGCATCAGCCGGACTTTCCTGAAGATGGCGGATTTTTCCCGCATCAGCACCTAAGGGGGCTTGCCGTTTTTCGGGATCGGCGGTTCTCCTCCCGGAGATGCCTGGCGGCTGGCGGGAGCCGGCCCCTGCCGCCAAACCGCACCGGAGAATCGGCTACTTTTTAAGGTGAGCGGCAGTCATGGCGGGACCGGAAACCTGGTTTCCGGTCCTTGTTACTGAGGTGGAGCATGGGTTGGTTTCGGCGCCGCGATGAGGACCAGGAGTCCGGGTTGCCGGAAGCGCCGCCGGAAGCGGACCGGCAGCCGGCGGAGGAGGGGGAGTCCGCCCCGGAGCCCCGGGCGACGCCGGAAGCTCTTGCATCCGCCCCTGCTGCCGCAGAGATGGAAGCAGAGGCCGAGGCCCCGCCGGAGGCCGGCCGCCCTGGTTTTTTCCGGCGCCTGTTTGGCGGCCGGGGCCTCGCTCCGGAGGAGGCTCCGGAGGCGGAGGCAGAGACAGGGGAGGCCCGGGAGGAAGGCGAGGCCGTCTCTGAAGAGCCTGCCGCCCGGGAGGCCGCCGCCCCCGAAGGCGGGGCGGAACCCCAAGAAGAGGCGGCGGAGGAGCCCCGCAAGGGCCTGTTCCGGCGCTTCCGGGAGCGCCTGGGGCGCACCCGGGAGGCGTTGTCCGGCGGCCTTACCCGCCTGTTCGCCGGCCGCAAGGTGGACGCCGAGTTGCTGGACGAACTGGAGGAGCTCCTCATCACCGCCGACCTGGGGGTGGAGACCACGCTGGCGCTCATGGCCACGATGCGGGAGCGGGTGAAGCGCCGGGAGCTGGGGGACGTGGAGCGCCTGAAAGGCGCGCTGGCCCAGGCCATGCTGGAAATGCTGGCGGCCCCGGCCCCGGAAGAAACCCCGCACCGGCCCCGGGTGGTGCTCCTGGTGGGGGTGAACGGCGTCGGCAAGACCACCACCATCGCCAAACTGGCTTACCAGGACCGGCAGGCGGGGCGGCTGCCCCTGCTGGTGGCGGCGGACACCTTCCGGGCCGCGGCGGCGGAGCAGCTGGCCGCCTGGGGGCAGCGCCTGGGAGTGGACGTGGTGCGCCAGCAACATGGCGCCGACCCGGCCGCGGTGGTCTTCGACGGTCTGGCCGCAGCCCTCTCCCGGGAGGTGGACACGGTGTACATCGACACCGCCGGTCGCCTGCACACCAAAGTGAACCTCATGGAGGAGCTCAAGAAGATTCACCGCACCATCGGCAAGAAAATCCCGGGGGCGCCCCATGAGATCTACCTGGTGCTGGACGCCACCACCGGGCAGAATGCCCTGAGCCAGGCCCGGCTCTTCCAGGAGGCCGTGGGGGTCACGGGCATCGTCCTCACCAAGCTGGACGGCACCGCCAAAGGCGGGGTGGCCCTGGCCGTGGCCCATGAAACCGGCATCCCCCTATGCTACCTGGGGGTCGGAGAGGGGCTGGACGACCTCAAGCCCTTCGACCCCGAGGCCTTCGTCGCCGCCATCTTGGAGTGAGGCGCAGGAAGGGCAGCCCGGGGGCAAATTCCCCCGATCCCCTTAGCCGGTTTCCTGGTACCGCCGCCGGCCTCGGGCCGGAATCTGGAGTGTGCTTGCGCATCTTGACCCTGAGGGTGTGGTTGTGGCATTGGTGCCCGCCGGTGATGTGGGTGGCGGCCATCCTGGTCCTGTCCGGCGATTTCGGCTCCTCCGCCAAAACGCTCGGCCTCATCCGCTGGGTGGTGGCTTTCTACCCGGCCCTCTTCCCCGACGATCTGAACCTGGTCCACGCCTTTCTGCGCAAAGTGGGTCACGTGAGCGCCTACGCCATTCTCTACCTGCTGTGTTTCCGGGCCGTGGGACTGCATCTACCCGGCCGCCCCTGGAGCACCTGCCTGGCGGCCGCGGCGTTGAGCACCCTGGTGGCTCTCGCGGATGAGGGCTGCCAGTCCCTGGTGCCCTCCCGGCATGGGTCCTGGGCCGATGTCCTGCAGGACTTTTCCGGGATTACCCTGGCGGCCGGGGTGGTTCCCGGCCTCTGGCAGCCGGCAGGCATGGACTTCCCGAACCTCGCCCCCGCTCCCGCCCCGGAGAAGCTGGGGCCTGAGCCTTGAACCTCTCTTGCAATCCCTGGCCGAAATAGCTATCTTCATCACCAGGTCATGTCCGGCCGAGGTTGATCGGGCAGGCCCATTATGCATTTGAGGCAATTCCATGAACCAGCTTAGACTGCGCCGTCCGGCGCAGGTTGCATACGCAAGGGGCAAGCGGGCTGGGCGGTTTTTGCTGCTGGCCCTGGCGGTTCTCTGCCTGACCGCCCCTCTGGAAGCAGCCTCCCCGGGTCCGGCCCCAGGCTCCCCTGCGCTGGCCGACCCTTTCGCCGGGGTGGTGGAGCACACCCTGGAAAACGGCATGCAGGTGCTCCTCCTCAAGGAGCCCCGGGCCCCTTTGGTCACCCACCAGATTTGGTACCGGGTGGGCTCCCGCCACGAAACACTGGGCAAGACCGGACTTTCCCATCTCACGGAGCACCTGATGTTCAAAGGCACGGAGAAATATGGGCCCAAGGTCTTTTCCCGCACCGTGCAAAAGTCCGGGGGCAACGACAACGCCTTCACCAGCCGCGACTACACCGCCTATTTCCAGACCGGCCCCAACACCGAACTGCGGCGCTGGATGGAAATGGAGGCCGACCGCATGCGGGGCCTCAGGGTGAGCGAGGAATCCTTTCAGACCGAGCAGAAAGTGGTATTGGAAGAGAGGCGGCTGCGCACCGAAGATGACCCCGTCAGCTTTCTCATGGAGGAAGTTTGGGCCGCGGCCTACAAGGCCCACCCTTACCAGTGGCCCATCATCGGGTGGTACCACGACCTGCAGAATCTGACCCTGGCGGATTTCCAGGCCTATTATCAAACTTATTATGAACCCAACAACGCCACCCTGGTGGTGGTGGGGGACATCGACCCCGAGGCCACCCTGAAGGAGATCAAGGCGGTTTACGGGGCCATCCCCCGGGGCCCCGAGGCGCCTCCGGTCAGGGCCCGGGAACCCAAGCAGCACGGCGAGCGCCGGGTGGTGGTAGAGCGGGAGGCCCAGCTCCCCTATGTGGTCATGGCGCATCATGTCCCCAACTGGGAGAGCCCGGACTGCTTCGCGCTGGAGCTTTTGGCCCGGGTCCTCTCCCAGGGCCGCAGTTCCCGGCTGTACCAGAAGCTGGTGTACACCGACCGGCTGGCCACGGAGGCCGGGGCCGACTATGACCTGGACTCGGCCAACCCCTCCCTGTTCCTGCTGTATGGTCAGCCCCTGCCGAATAAGACGGCGGCCCAGGTGGAGGAGGCCCTGTTGGCGGAAGTGAAGCGGCTCCAGACCGAGCCGGTGGGCGAGGCCGAACTCGCCAAAGTGAAAAACCAGGTGACCGCGGCCTATTACATGTCCATGGACTCGTTGTTTTACCGGGGCATGCTCCTGGGGCGGCTGGCCACCGTGGCCCGCTGGACCCTGGTCCGGGAGTTCATCCCCAAAATCCAGGCCGTCACCGCGGCGGACCTGAAGCGGGTGGCCACTGACTATCTGGTGGCCGCCAACCGCACGGTGGGCGTGCTGTCGCCCCTGAAGACCGACAAGCCCAGAATGGAGCGCTATCGTCCGGGCGGGCAGATTGAGTGAAACCCCGCCGGTTTTGGCTGCCCGGGGGGTTTACGGGTTGAGGAGCCCCCATCCCGGGGACCTGGGCGGCCTGAGATGCTGGCGGCGCCAGGCCCCCAGGCTTCGCCGGGCAGGTGACGGAATCTCCCGGGCGCGGCCGCCGGCCAGCTCCCTTATGGAAAGCAGATGACGAGCAGATGAAACGATTACCTTTCTCCGGCATCCTTCTGGCGGTGCTCCTGGCGTTCTTTGCCCTTGCCGGCGGCGCCGCCTGGTCCGACCCTGCCCCGCCGCCTCTGGGAGAGCGGGAAGAGCTTCCCAACGGCTTGGTGTGGTTGTTTTCCGAGCAGCGCAGCGTGCCTCTGGTGGCGGTGAATCTTTTGGTCAAGGCTGGCTCTCTGCGGGATCCTGCGGGGAAAGAGGGCCTGGCCAATCTCACCGCCCTCCTCTTAACCCAGGGCACCAAGAGACGCAGCGCCACCCAGATGGCCCAGGAGATCGACTTCCTGGGAGCCAAGTTGGGGGCCAGCGCCGACGAGGACTTTACCATGGCCAGCCTCACCGTGCTGAAAAAGGACGTGGGGGCCGGCCTGGACCTCCTGACGGACGCGGTCCTGAACCCCATGTTCCCCCAGGAGGAACTGCGCCGCAAAGTGGCCCAGCTCAAGGCCTCCTTCGAGAATGATGAAGACGAACCCATGGTCATAGCCCGGCGGGCCTTCGATCTGCGGCTGTTCGGCAAGCACCCGTACGCCTTCCCCGCCAAGGGGACGCCCCAGGGGCTGGCCGCCATCAGCCGCCAGAACGTGGTGGACTTTCACCACACTTACTACCGGCCCAACAACGCCATCCTCGCCGTGGTGGGTGACATCTCCCGGGAAGAGGCCCGGGATTGGGTGATGAAATGCTTTGGCCGCTGGGCCAAAAGTGAGATTCCCGAACTCAAGCTGCCGCCGCTGCCGCCGCTGTCCCAGGCGGAAACCCAGGTAATCGATAAAAAGATCACCCAGGCCAATATTGTCTGGGGCCACCTGGGCATCTCCCGAAAAAATCCCGATTTTTACGCCTTCCAGGTGATGAACTACATCCTGGGGGGCGGCGGCTTCGCCTCCCGGCTCATGGACAACATCCGGGAGACCCGGGGCCTGGCCTACAGCGTCGGCAGCAGTTTCGAACCCGGCCTGGAACCCGGCCCCTTTACCATCTCCCTGGAGACGAAAAACGCCAGTGCCGGGGAAGCGGTGGCTCAGATCCTGGCGGAGGTGGAGCGTCTCCGCCGGGAGCCGGTATCCGAGACCGAGTTGGCGGACGCCAAGTCGTACCTCATCGGCAGCTTTCCCCGGAAAATCGACGCCACCGGCAAACGGGCCGCACTGCTGGCCTATGTGGAGTTCTTCGGACTCGGCCTGGATTACCCCTCTCGTTATCCCAGCTTCATCCGCAGCCTCACCGCGGCCGACATCCAGCAGGTGGCGGCCAAATACTTGCACCCGGATCGTTCCCTCCTGGTGGTGGTGGGCGACCAGGCCCAGTTGCCCAAGTTGCAGACGGGCGCCGCCCAACCGGGAGCAAAGGAGAAGAAAGATGCGCAGAATTAATCAGTTCGGCAAGACCATGTTGGCGGGGGCGGTTCTGAGCCTGGCCCTGGGGCTGGCGGTTCAGACCCCGGCACCGGCCATGGCCGCGGCCCTGCCGCCGGAAACCTTCGCGGACTTGGCCCAGAAAGTGGGTCCGGCCGTGGTCAACATCAGCACCGAAAAGGTGGTGAAGGGGCGGGACCGCATGCGGGAGTTCTTCGGCCCCATGCCCTTTCCCGGCCCCGGCGGCCCCCACGGCCCCGGCGATCCTTTCCGCGATTTCTTTGAGCGCTTTTTCGGCGACGGCCCGGCTCCCCGGGATTTCCGGCAGCGCTCTCTGGGCTCCGGCTTCATCATCGACCCCAAGGGGCTGCTCATCACCAATAACCATGTCATCGAAGGGGCTGACAAGATCAAGGTGCGGCTGGCGGGCGGCAAGGAATACCAGGCCACCGTGAAGGGCCGGGACCCCAAGACCGATCTGGCCCTCCTGCAGATTACCTCCAACGGCCCCTTCCCCAGCCTGAACCTGGGCGATTCCGATGCCATCCGGGTGGGGGACTGGGTGGTGGCGGTGGGCAACCCCTTCGGTTTGGGGCACACCGTCACCCAGGGCATCATCAGCGCCAAGGGCCGGGTCATCGGGGCCGGGCCCTATGACAACTTCCTGCAGACCGACGCCGCCATCAATCCGGGCAACAGCGGCGGGCCCCTCCTCAACCTCAAAGGCGAGGTGGTGGGCATCAACACCGCCATCGTGGCCACCGGCCAGGGCATCGGCTTTGCCATCCCCAGCAACCTGGCCAAGTCCATCATTCCCCAGCTCCAGGAAAAGGGGAAAGTCACCCGGGGCATGCTGGGCGTGCAGGTGCAGGTGGTGACCCCCGACCTGGCCAAGTCCTTCGGCCTCCCTGAGCCCCTGGGAGCCCTGGTGGCCGAGGTCCGGCCCGGCACCCCGGCGGAGAAGGCGGGCATCAAGCGGGGCGACATCATCACCGAGTTCAACGGCCAACCCATCAAGGAAATGAACGAGCTGCCGCGGCTGGTGGCGGCCACCCCGCCGGGCACCAAGGCCACCGTGAAGATCCTGCGGGACGGCAAGGAACGGACCCTGTCCATGACGGTGACGGAGCTCAAGGATGAGCCCACCACCGCCGCCGGCCCGGAAGGGGAGGAGGACAACCTGGCGGGCCTGACTGTGGATGATCTGGACGCCAACCTGGCCCGGCGCCTGAACCTGAGGGAAACCAAGGGCGTGGTGGTGACCCGGGTGGCCCCAGGGACCCCGGCGGCCGAGGCGGGACTGCGGCCCGGCGACCTCATCCTGGAGGTGAACGGCCAGAACGTGGCCACCACCGGCGACTTCCAGCGCCTCCTGGGCAAGGTGGAAAAGGGCAGCTTCGCCCGGCTGCTCATCAAGCGCCAGGGCCACACCCTGTTCATCACCCTTGAAGTGCCGAAGAAGTAAGGCGGTTTCCGTTTCCCGGGGCCCCGGCGACGGCACCGCCTCCGGGAAACGGAACCTGCAGACGGGCGCCCGCCCGGCTCGTCGCCGGCGGCGTCCTGGAACTGGCAAGAAAGGCAAGGGGGCGAGATTTTTCGCCCCCTCGTGCGGACGGCCCCTGAGCCGGCCCGGTGGCGACCTACTTCCGCTTGATAACCACCAGGGTGTCGTGGCCCACCAAGGGGTAGAGGTCCTCCACGTCTTTGTTGGTCAGGGAGACGCACCCCAGGGTCCAGTTCTCGCCCCGGAGGTTTTTGAGGTCATCCTCGGTGCCGTGGATGCCGATTTCCCCGCCGATGTCGGCGTCCAGGGGCACCTTGCCCCGTTTTTTGGCCTCGGCGAACTTGAGCCAGTTCTGGGTGTTGGGATAGTCCAACAGGATGAACTTGTGCCATTTGGGGTGGTCAAACTTGGTGACCACCCGGTAAACCCCTTCCGGGGTGCACTTGTCGCCCTGGCAGAGCTTGTCCGCCACCGGGTTGCCGCCCAGGACCACCGGATAGGTCTTGACCGGGTGGATGCCCTGGTAGAGGGTGAGCCGGCGGGCCTGCTTGCACACCAAGATGACATTGGGCTTGTAGCCCGTGCCGTTATAGCCCCGTTTTTCCAGGATTTCTTTCAGGTAGGCCTGCTCCGGGGTCAGAGGTGCGGGCGGGGGCGGGGGCGGACTGACCGCCGCTTCAGGCAGCTCCACTTTCGGCCGGGCGCAGCCGAAAACACCTAGAGCCCCCACCATGAGAAGGACACAACACGTCAGGAAACCTTTACGGTTACGCATCGCGGTTTCTCCCCCTTTCACGATGCCGTTAAGGTTGCTTGGGCAGTACCCTAACAGAAACGGCGCCGATATGCAAGCTGCAAGTTGTATTCCAAGGCCGCTTGCCCTTGTGCCGCGTGCAGGGCGCGCTTTTGCAGTAACGCCCGGCCCGACCGGCCTTGTGGGCAGGAGGCGATGTGGATACAGTAATAGGGTCAGATTCACCTGCGCAGGGAAGAGGCGTAAAAGGGCGCCATTGTTAGGCATTGCTTCCTTTTTCGGAACCGGATACCGGTAACGGCAGCCGGCATACCTGGCCGTTTTCGGACCGCAGGCCATCGCCATGCATCTTATTATCGACGGCTACAATCTCATCCGCCAGTCTCCGGAGTTGCGCCACCTGGATGCCCGGGACCTGGAGGCCGGGCGGCAGGCCCTGCTGGAACGTTTGGCCGCCTACCGCCTGCGGCGCCCCGGCCACCGGCTCACCGTGGTCTTTGACGGCTGGCAGACCGGCGGCCCCCTGGAGACCCGGGACTTTCACCGGGGGGTGCGGGTCATTTATTCCCGCCGGGGGGAGCGGGCGGACGAGGTCATCAAGCGCCTGCTGGCTCAGGAAGGGAGCCGGGCCCTGGTGGTAAGCTCCGACCGGGAGCTGCAGGAGTGCGCCCGGCGGGTGCGCGCCGCCTGGGTGTCCTCGGTTGAGTTCGATTTCCTCTCCAACCTGGCGGCTGCCCGGGAGCCGCAGGAGCCGGAGGGAGGGGAGCCGGCGCGCCACGGCACCGCCAAGAAGGGTCCGGCCCGGCGGCTCTCCAAACGGGAGCGGCAGCGCCTGCAGCGCCTGCGCAAGCTTTAAGCCCGGAAAAGGCAGGCTGATGGCAGGAGGCGGGCTCGGCGACCCCTGCCCTTTTCCCCACTCTGATACCTGAAAGGAGCACCTCAGCCCATGACCACTCCTCCGGAACCCACCTGGCGCTGCAGCAAGTGCGGTTTTTCCCTGAAGGCCGCCACCGCCCCGCAGATCTGCCCCATGTGCCGGGCTCAGTGCGAGTTTCTCGACGTCAGCTGCTATGTCCCGGAGTGCGGCGGTCCGGGAAGCGCCGACCCCCGCTTGAAATAACCGGCGCTGCGGCCAACTGCCCTCCGCCGCCCCTGGCCCCGCCCATCCGGGTGTTCGCCGGGTGACGGCCCGGTCTGCCTGAACCCCCTCCCCTTCCTCCTCAGAGATATTTTGGGCGGTTTTTTTCTTCAGTTCCCGGCGAGCCTGCCGATAGGGGGGGAAAGGACTCAGAGGTGAAGCCGCTTTCCCCACCGCCCGGCTGCCCCCTGCGCGGCGAATTGTGCCCCCTGACGGCCGAAGTTCGGCGCCTCCAGGAAGAATGCCGCCGGCTCCTGGAACTGTCCCGCACCGACCCGCTCACCGGGCTGTTCAACTGGCGCCACCTGGTCAGCGAACTGGACCGGGAGATGGAGCGCACCCGGCGGTGCGGCCTGCCCACCGGGCTCATCATGTTTGACCTGGACCATTTCAAGCGGGTCAACGACACCTACGGCCACCACTTCGGGGACGCGGTGCTGCGCTGGGTCTGCCATCTGGTGCGGCACACCATCCGGCGCCTGGATATTCCCTGCCGCTACGGGGGCGAAGAGTTTGCCATTGTGCTGCCGGGGACCAGCCTGCCCCGGGCCCTGAAACTGGCGGAGCGTTTGCGGCGGATCCTCAGCCAGTCGGTGCTGAAGTTGGACGGACAGGCCCTGACCGTCACCGCCAGCTTCGGAGTGGACGTCTATCTCCCCCAGGAGACCCTGGATGCGGCGGCCTTTCTACAGCGGGCTGATGAGTATCTCCTGGAGGCCAAGTCCCAGGGGCGCAACCTTATCTGGCACCGGGAGCGAGCCGCCCCCCGGGCCTCCACGGCGGTGACTGAGGACGAGCGTCAGGAGATTCTGCCCAGGATTAAGAAGTATGGAACCTATGAAGCCACTGAGCTGTCAGCCGCCCAAGTTCTGCCTGAGCAGCGGTAAGGGCGGGGTGGGCAAGACCAGCCTGGCCGTCAACCTGGCCTTTGCCTTGGCCGCCCTGGGCCGCCGCGTCCTGCTGGTGGACGGCGACCTGGGATTGGCCAATGTGGACGTGCTCCTGGGATTGTCGGTGCAGGCCACCATCCGGGACATCCTGGAACAGGACCTGGACCCCGGCGAGGCCCTGGTCTTCCTGGAGCCCGGCCTGGGAGTGCTGCCGGCCAGCTCCGGGGTGGCGGAACAGGCCAATCTGGAACCGGAAGACCAGGCCCAGCTCGGCCGGGTCCTGGACTCCCTCTCCCAAAGCTTCGAGATGGTGCTGGTGGATGCCGCCGCAGGCCTGGGTCCCTCGGTTCTGTGGTTCAACACCTGGGCCGACCACAACCTCCTGGTGGTCACTCCCGACCCCACCTCCATGACCGATGCCTACGCCCTCATCAAGGTGCTGTCCCTTTCCCGCCACCGGCGTCACTTTCACCTGCTGCTGAACCAGGCGGCCAGCCACCAGGAAGGCCGCCAGACCTTCCACACCCTGGCCCAAGCGGCGGCCCGCTTCCTCAAAGTGCGGCTGCACCACCTGGGCACCGTGCCCACCGATCCCGCGGTGCGCCAGGGCGTCAGGGACCAAATACCTTTTTTCCACGCGGCGCCCCAGTGCCGGGCCAGTTTGGCCATTGCCGCCCTGGCCCGCCGGCTCCTCCGCCAGGAGGGCTTTCCGGGCAGGGAAGGAGGCGTATCGGCAGGAACGCCCCGGCCGGCTAGCGGTCAATAAACTGGCCGGTGTGGCGCCAGGCGTCGATGGCCTCCCGGTGTCCGCCGGCGGCGAGAAAGTCCTGAAGATGCGGCTGGCTGTGAATCAGAGGGCAGATGAGGCAGGGGTGCTGGAAATCCGGGGGCAGGTGGGCGGCGCTCTCCGGCCGGAATAGCCTCCGGGCCCAGAGAAATCTGGCGCCGTTCAGGATCTCCAAAAGGGGCCCCTGGTCCAGCCGGCCGAAATCGTCCCGGCGGAAAAACAGGTAGCAGCAAGGCAGGATGCCGCCGTCGCTCTGCACCACCAGGGAGCGCCAGAGCTGCTCGCAGACCGCCAGCGCCGCCAAGCGGCCCTCTTCTCCCGCCACGTCCTGCCGCACCGGCGCGGCCCCCGAGCGGGCCTTGAAGATGTCCACCCCTAGGTGGGCCGCCAGGTCCCGGGCCGCCGCCAGTTCGTGGCGGTTGTGGGGAAAGACCAGGAACTGCCATTCGATGACGGGGGTCCGGAGCCCCAACTGCCGGCGCCGGGCCACCAGGAAGCGGAGATTGTCCAGCACCAGCTTGAGGTCCCCCCCCTTCCGATACTTGGCATACACCTCTTGGGTGACGCCGTCCAGACTCACCGAGAGATAGTCCAGGCCCGCCCGCATGGCGGCTTCCAGCACCTGGGGCTTACGGACATTGAGATTGCTGGCGATCTTGGTGAAAATCCGGGCTTCATGGAAGGTGCGGATGATGGCGGCAATCTCCGGGTGAAGGAAAGGCTCTCCCCAGTTGAACAGGTTGATGCCGATGAGGTAGCGCCCGGCCTCGTCCACCAGGCGCTGCACCGTCTCCGGCGCCACGAACCGCACCTCCCGCCCGTCTTTCAGACCATGGCCGGTGAAACAGTAGGGACAGCGCAGGTTGCAGCGGTTGGTGACGTCCAGGAAGCCGCCGTACGGCCGGGAGCGCCGCCGCACCGCCAGCCGCCGCCGCTCCAGCTCGCAATGGAGCAGGTTCAGGACCTTGGTCCCGTCGGCATACAGGCCGAAGGCCATGAGGTATTCAAAGAGCTGGGGCTTGAGGCGGGCGGGCAGGAGAGCCAGGAGGCGCCAGACGGCCTTTTCCCGGAAGGTCATAGGGGCGGAGTGAGGTTTTTCCAGACTCTATCACCGGACCGGCGGCGGCGTCAAGCCGAGCTTCCTGCCCCTCCCGCAAAACCAACAGGCCGGAGGGCGGTGCCACCCCGGCCGGCCTGTGGTGAAGCGCTGACGGGCGGCCTGGCGGCCGCCTGAAGGGTCAGGTTACTTCTTTTCCTCTTTCTTGGTCTCTTCCACCTTGACGGAGGAGGTCTTGTCCTCCTTCTTGGCGCCCTTCTTCACCTTGGCCTTGTCCTTCTCGGCTTTCTTGGAGAGGTCCTTTTTCTCCGGGATTGCCGGCTTGACTTCGGGCTTGGCCGCCTTTTCCGGGGCCGGGGTCACCTGGGTGGGGGCCGCCGGGGTCTCCATTTTCACCGCGGGTTTTTCCGCCTCTTTGGTTACGGTCTGGGAGAAGCCGGCCCCGGCCAGTCCCAGGGCAAAAGCCACGGCCGTCAGGGTGCAGACAATTTTCTTCATGGTGTTGGTTCTTTCTCCTTGCAGGATGTTGGTCGCTCGCTGCGACTGCTCATTCAGAATGCATAAGCCTTGCCAATCTGGACGATGGGAAAAATTTTCTTAACTCATTAATAAAACTGAATTTTTATAATTCACCAGCCGCTGCCCCCCGGGACGCGCCCGCCTTCCTCCCATTTTGAGAGGGGCACGGAAAAACCCGGGCCAGGCTTGTCAATCTGAAAACTCTGATACGGCTCGCCGACGACTGCCGGAAAAAACGCCCGCCGCCGGTCGTGACCGCAGAGAAACCGCTCCAGAATTGAGAAAATGACTCGTGAGGGAGGGCCGGGGACCGCGGATTTCCCCGCCCTTACACCCCCGATACGGGATTGGGAAAGGAGGTTTGGAGGAGGGGTAAGGGACCGCCTCTCCTGACCCCCCCGGATCACTTCCTACCGGGCCGCCAGGTAGCGCTCCAGGCGGCTCAGAGCCTCTTGCAGATTTTCCAGGGAGTTGGCGTAGGAGAACCGCAGGAACCCCTCGCCCCCGGGGCCGAAGTCGATGCCCGGGGTGACGCCCACCCCTGCCTTCTCCAGGATGTCGAAGGCCAGGGCGTAGGAGTC
>FWPV01006203.1_pt1 | contig 23047 bp, 16 predicted proteins | sample 2228371 | NCBI WGS metagenome assembly FWPV01 (sample SAMEA103939776, study PRJEB20133) | metagenome | reverse complement strand
AATAAAAATAAATAATACTTTCTAGACAAAACATCTTCCATCTCCACCGCTGCAATCTTTAAATAATAAAAATATATTCAATTCTTTTTCAAAGAAATGGTTGATAGATTTAATTAGAAATAGGTATATTTAAAAGCAAATATATTAATCTGCACATTCGGGAAGACGATCCGCATTCGGGGCGGTAATATTTTTAAAACAATAAGATACCCATAAATCACCTAACATAAAGTTAAGTGGAATCAAAAGTTTTTCATTATGGATAATATCAATCGTTTTCCGCAAAAAAAGGAATACTCGAGGAAGGGATACTCTTATACCGGGTCGAATGACCATAACGTCTCGGCCGAACAAAAGATTTCATCGAGTGAAATTGAAGCCGTTTCTTTTGAAATAAACCAAACTTTACAATTTCGATTTCAAAATTCCACCTACCATAAAAACAATGATGAAGTCCCGACGTTCGAGATTTTTCCCGATTTTTCCCGCGATCGTTCTCAAACACACTATATGGTTTCACCCGATTTAGATTCTCCTCCCCCTCTAACTGAGGACGAGGAGTTCTATATTCCGATCAGAATTCCTTCGGGCGAAGCTAGAGTGCATACATTTCTTTCTGGAAAATCCGAAGAGAAGAAGATATTTTCATGTAAGGATGTTGGCCGGGCATCCGATTCACCGGATAAGTCATCTCTATCCATCGTCTCTTCGGAAGAAAAAGACATGTCTTTTTCTTTCGTTTCCCCCGAAAATGCTGATGCATTGAATAAGGCTCTTATTCAGCTTGTCTGTTCGGAACCGCTTCTTTCCGAAGATGAGATATTAGTCAATCTTAAAGAAAAGTTTCCGAATTTAACAAAATATGAATTAAGAAACGCTTTAATCCGTAATAATCTCGATTCCGATTATAAACGTTTCAGGGCGTATATGGCAGGATAATCACGAACTATGAAAAAAGCTCAGCAATATTATGATGTAATATCCGATTCTGCCCTTCAACTATATAAAATGGCTTACCAGCTTCACTATGAAGAAGAAAACATCAAAGAAGCCTGCCGGCTCTACCGACAGATAATTAAACAATTTCCCGATTCAAACGAAGCTGCTTATGCTGTGATTCAATTGGAAAAAATAGGGGCAAATGAAGCGATAAAATTACTCAACGGAGGCTCTTTCAATAAATTCATTCCTCTTGCCGCGCTTCTGGTAAGCCTCTTTGCACTTTTCATTGCAGCTACGGCATTGTTGCTTGCTCTGGAAAAGAGTACAAATTCGTGGTATAATATTGAAGACGCCTCATCGCAATATTCTTATTATTATTTATTGACAGAAAGATAAAATGAAAAGATCCCAGATCGGTGTGAGTTAGTAGAACTTAATTATTCGATATTATGGGATTGATCGGTCTTTAATCGATGATGCAGCGGCAGACAAAGATGAATCCTATCGAAAAAGTGCATAAGATGATCGTTTCGGGGCTGGTTTTAGGCCCGAAGGGACGGTGGATACACCATACCGAGGCTTTAAAGATCAAATGTGAAATGCTTAAACATATTGCTGACGGTGAAGTGGAAATAAACGGGAAGTGGGTAAAGTTAAACGAAATCGGTTCAGAACCTCATAGTATCCCTTTTTCTCTCCCGGCATTGGAGAATATCCATGACGATAATAAACCGACTTACCAAAACCTGCCTCCGCGGCCGATCGTCAACACGACCGAAAAAGAGATTGAACCCAAAGAAGGCGTCCTCAAAGACACCGTAATGATCAGGACTGTTCCTCTCGGTAAAGAGACGTCGCTTACTATATCGGAATCGCGGATCGGCGGATCGGTGGTGGCGGTCTGTTCGGTAAGGGGATTTATAGACCACACGAACTTAGATCTCCTCCATAATCAACTGCTCTCGATGCTGGAATACGGCGTGAGATTTTTCATAATCGATATGGAATTCACCACTCTTGTGACAAGTGCGGCCTGGGGAATGCTGGCTTCGGTTGCAAAACTTGTCAAAACATCACGGGGACTTCTTATTATATGTTCAATGAAAAAGGAAACCGAGGAAAGTTTTCATCTACTGCAGTTTGACGAGATAATAGAAGTCAGGAAAACAATGGAAGACAGTTTTGAAGTATTTAAGACGTTAGTCGACGCTTCCTTCCGGTCAAGTTCAGGCTATACCGGAGGAGCGCAGATATTTCAGTACTTAGGCGAATCGTTCGAAGAACTGCCGATTCACGAGAAAATTAAAACCATTATCTCACGCAACGGCCCGGTATCGTTTTTTAAAATCGCCTGGCACCTTAGACAGGAACAGTACGGAAAAGTAAAGATCAATCCGATAAAACTCTATTTCCTCCTCAAAGAATTAAACCTCGAGACACACTGGAAAAGGGTAAGATATTACCGCTCATGTTGAAGGAAAAAGTTTCAATCAAAGCATCTTTGAATATCCTGTAGCTATTAGATTAGATTTAAATTCAAAAATTGAAGATCTGAATAGGAGTTTTGGTACAGCGGTTCTTAGAGGAATTCAATTACGATTAATAAAATGGCGTTTTATTGTTCAATATTATTAATGTAAATAACACTATGTTCCGAAAAAACAATTCAAAAACTGGATCCGGATTCCGGAACTGGGTCCGAACATCTGAAAAAAACGCCGCATCCTCCAATGGGATGGAACAGCTATACCGGTTACGGATGGTTGGTTTCGGATTCGATCATGCAGGAGAATCTGACTGTTTTTATAGATAGATTCGCCCCATACGGGTATGAATACTTTGTTATTGACGACGGATGGCAGGGGTATGCATTCGATGTTCCCGACAGCCTGGGAAATAATACCCTTATGTTTGATGTTTCAATCGACAGTTTCGGCAGATGCGTTCCTGATCCCGGAAATTTCTCCAATGGTTTAAAGCCGCTAATCGACCGGGTTCACGAAAACGGCCTGCGTTTCGGTTTGTGGATAATATGCGGAGCACCTGTTAAAGCCGCAAGAATGGGTCTTCCAATAAAAGGCACATATCTTTCATTCAGAGAGGAGCTCGACACAACCGATTTTGTCGAAGTCGTGCATGGAAGCTGCCGTTTTCGTAAGGGGTTAGCCGGAATGCAGGCATACTATAATTCCGTCTTCGAACTTCTTGCTCAGTGTGAAGTAGATTTTGTCAAATACGACTGGATAAACGACTCCCCGGAAGATATTGCGGCTGTTGCGTCTGCACGTGACAGGTGCGGCAGAAAGATTATCCTTTCGCTTTCAGCCCGCGGCACTATAAACCTTGTCGAGTCGTACTCTCCTGCGGATATGGTCAGAATAACAACCGACGTGTGGGACGACAGGGAGTCGTTACAGAAGGGTTTCGACGCATGGTACGAATGGTCATTCTTTTCGGAAAATGGTTTCTGGCTCGATCTCGATATGATACCCTTCGGAACCTTCATAGGATTCGGACGCACAGACACAATGACTTATTCACAGAAAAAATCATTCATGACACAGCGGGCAATGGCAGCTTCTCCTTTGATGTTAAGCGGAGCTCTCACCCATATAGACTCAATCTCATACCGTCTTACAACAGATCTTGATATGCTCGCCTGTAACCGTAACGGCACAACCGGAAAGCTCGTAAAGAAAATCCACTCGACTGAAATCTGGCAAACTCCTTCCGCTGCGTCAGCCGATACCGGATGGATCGGCGTCTTCAATCGAAGCCTCGAACCGATACAAATTAACTTTCAGAAGACGGATCTCGGGCTTGAAGCTCAAGAGAAATATGAGCTCTTTGATATATGGGAAAAAACGGAAATACCCGACTCCGCCGTTTCAGGAACTATAGACGGCGACGGAGTGCTTTTCATCAGGTACAGGAAAATCAGATAAACCTTTTTTCCCCACCGGAAGCGATTCCGGACACACTACAACCCTATCTATAAAACCCCTCCTTATCCTCCTCTCTTCTCTCTTTCCTCTCCTTCACATTCCATTCGAACTTAGCGAACACTCCTGCGGACCACTCATCCGACTCTTCCGTCAATCCATGTTCGATATTAAGTGTTATATAATGATTTTCCTTCGGATTCCATGCAAGCTGCGTACGAACTACCGAATAGTGAGCAAGTTCAGTGGCCCGGAGTGCATTGTACATCCCGCAGATCTCAATCCTGGCCGTAAATAGTTTCGAGATTCTATGTCTAAAGGAAAAACCATAAGGGATTTCGTCAGCCTGCCTTGAGCCGTATCCGTACTCCTCAACCGGGCTTCCGAGCGGTACAAGGCCTACATGCGAATGGAGTGAAGTATAGGCGCCAATAGTTTTTGAAAAAGTAAAAAGCAGCATGTAGTCTGCAACACCGGTTCCCGCTCCGGCCAGACCGTTACTTTCGTCGTAATTATGATCGTTACGCCAGATAACATAGGGCTTTGCGCTGGAAAATTTAACGCCCACGGTAAGAGCTGTTGCAGGGAAGTACTTTCTTTCGCTGATCAGACGTATTTTTGTCTTGAATCTGGGCGATTTGCCTCCCATGCTTGTAATATCGAAATAGGGAAATTCAATGAACAGATCGGTGAGTTCTATTTGGAGAGCAATGTTATCGCTAGGGAATAGCTCGAAATATAGCGGAATATACAGCATTGTCCGCTCTTTCCAGTATGGGTTTCTGACCCTCGGCATGTTGCTTGTGTACTGAGTGGCAAAACCGGTTTCGAACCGCCATACCCCTCTTCCCTTAAAATAAGCGTCATCCATCCGGCAATAGATATATCCGAGTTGGTGACCGAAATTGAAATTATTCCGGCTAATGGTATTGGTCGTGTCGTCTGCTCTCAATGCGCCGGTAAGAATTGATAGTATGAAGACTGATGCAGCTATAAAAACGGATCGCATCTCTGAAATCAATCTCATTTCCTGCCTATCGGTATATAAATAAAAACAACGATATTTCTGAGCTTATTGACAAATAGCATCCACTGCTGCATTTAAATGAAGATGATGTTGCCGCTTACCTGATAAAACTTTCCTGTTCCCACTCAAACCTGAAAATAGTCTGTTCGAACAAACCTCCCGCTCCGTGATTCAGTCCTTTTTCAGAAAAAGTAAGGCCGTGGTCGGTGGTAAGAATAAGCTTATGACCGGTTTTCCTGCATCGATCCAAGAGAAGAGGTAAGTTTCGTTGCAGGAGCAGTCCCAGTTTTTCGGCCATGAGATTCAGATCCGCAAAACCGTCATGCACCTGGCGGTCAAATAAAGCAACATGCAATACCTGTGCAGATTCCTGATTGTCTTCGCGAAGCTGCTCGGTCCACCCGTATTCTTCGTTCCCCTCAATAGAAGCATAGGCCGCCTTTCGTTGCGAAAACTCTTCCAGAGGATCTCGTTCTTTCGGAAAGCCGAAAAGCTCGTTTATGCCTTCAATTGTCAGGCAAGCTCCCGACGAACGAACCCACTTCCGTCGCCCCGATGCGAACAAGGAAGGATTTTTGGCGTCTGCCATCAGCCATACATCGGGAGGAATTGCGTCTATAATAATTACGGTTATCCTGTCTCCGCAGTCAATTGTTTCCACCGGCGGCAGGGTCGAAAACCAATCGGCCCCTGCTGCCGTGATGTTGGCTATTGCGGCTAATACGGCTTTTTTTACAGACGCATCCGCCCACGGATCGTTGTATATAGCGGCAAGTAAAGGTCGTTGCGTGAGTCTTTCGGGAAACGGGTTTTCGTGTTTCTTTCCTACGGCCTTTAGTATTGAAAAACGCCGTTCTATTGAAAACGCCTCGGTTTTGTCTAAAAACTGAACCGTCCCTGTATTATCAGGAAGCATGCTTTTATCTGAACATACGCGTTTGGCAACAATTCCCCATGCGGCGGCAATTGCGCTGCGGTGAACCGGCTCCATGCAGATAAACGACAACAGATCTGCCGTAGATACATTATTAAACTTTCTGGCGATTTCTCCTGCCGGAAAACGGCGCTCAAGCAGTTCGCCGAGAGCTGAAATCTCGCCGGGGTCAGAGTTCCTTTCGTAAAAAGAGGACCCGAAAATGTTCGGATGGAGTCTAGGCCATAAAACCGGCTCCGCACTTTTTACCGTTGCACTCTCTGCATTATCTCCTATAGAAAAAATTATGTCGTCTTCCTTTGCGCCGATCCAGTCTTCCACTATCTTTCTTATACGAGCTGCGTTTAGTCGTCTGCCGGCAAGATTATTCCGGAGTTCCTCAAGGTTTCTTCTTTCTATGCGGGCGTACCCTGCAAGTGCTCTGGCTATTTCTGATACTGTTCTTTCGTCAAGCAGATCGGCAAGAGCCGGGATGGAAATCCTTTCTCCGTCTTTAAGCAGGTTGTAGAGTCCGTTAAGTCGTTTGGATGTTCCGGGATCGATGTCGCGTATTGCAAACGAGTGCGCCGTAAGTGCGTTGACAACTTCTTTGCTTTTTAGAATGGATATATACTGGTTAAGCAAACGGTCTATCTGATCAGTCGGATTATCGGGGATATGGCGTTCCTGCACATTGCCAACCGAAAAATTACATCCGCATATCGGAGAACGAAGGAGCTCTTCGGCTACATTACGGCTGCAGGGACGCGGCGGCGCCTTATCGAGAGCAGCCAGAAACTGTTGTACCCCCGGCGGCCGGTCGAGAGCCTCGACTGCAGCAAGACGTCGCAGCAGTATAAGATTTCTCTCCCCCTGCCTGGAGAGCGGTGCCGACTTTGGAGGAGTGTGAAACCGCTCATGTTCCGCGGCATAACATTCCGCATAGACATTTCTGAACTGTTCGAATGCCGCCTGAAGCCCCTGACCCTCGTCGGGTATAAGCAATTCCAGAGGATTTTCCAATATGTTAAGCACCTTATTGCGTAAAGTACCAATCTCCGGATAAGAATTCGATGCTGTAATTACGGATGAATGGTTACAGTAATGGTTGACATGTACTACTCTTTCCGACTGCCTCTGAAGAAACTTCACGGTCTGTCGGAGCAGTTTAAAGTCATCTTCACATAATCCCGAAGACCTCCATGCTGCAGTAAATCTTTCTAGACCCTCGCGGGCAGCATAGGAAACTTTTATTTCGTTTGCAACCACACTAAATCTGTCTGCTACAGAAGAAATTCCATCGAAATCGAAATGTCTGAATGCTCCGTAGTCGGAGATCTTATGCAACAGCTGTTTAAGAGACTCCACTAAAGATAACACCGTAGATTTGAATTTAACGGCTGCAGCCCAGGCGTCCCGTTGACGACGCAGATCGAATGTATCATTTTGTAACTCCGGCAACAAAAAAGAACAATCCTTCAAAATGGTATCGCGGTCGGCCTGATTTATAAGTTCGCCAGGTGCTATGGCGTCCACCTGATCAACCGTCATTAGTTTAATGTAATCTATCGGCAATACCCGTCCGTGATTGACAAAAGATATAAGACCGCAGTGGGCAAGCGAAGCCAGCAGAAAACAGGCGGTGTCGTGCGGTACTCCGTAAGGACCGCATTGCAGCTCGTACATTATTTCGGAACGAAACCGGGGTGCGGACGGATTCAGATGACTATACAGATAAGATAAGAATTTGTTTGTCGTTTGGGGCGACAGCACATAATTGCCGCTTTTAACTTCAATAAGGCCAAGCGGTACGGCAAGCGTTTCGATAGATTCCGTCAGCCCCCGCGCCCGTGCATCACGCAAAGAGATCGAACCTGCGATGACAAACTCTTCGAAAAGCCTATGGTAAAGACGCAGGGAGGGTGAGAGGCCCGTAGGCGCAATCTCCCTGAAATTGGGATATCTTTTTTCGCATAAATATTCACCCGCGATCTCCAGTAACCTTTCGAAACGCATCACCTCCTTTATCGACGGGTCGGTGTATATAGATACATCGTCGAATGCTCCGGAATATATTATTTTCAATAAAAATGCGTTAACGGCTGCGGAACTCTTCTGAAGTCTTTCCTTTACAAGAGGAATAAGAGGCGAATCCGCCGGATTTCCGGGGCGGAGTTCTCCGAGCACGACGGTACATGCAAAATGCTCTTTCAAAAGGTTGTCCGGAACTTTCGGAAGTTCCACCCTCCAAACAGCCGTATATCTGCAATCTAAACGGCAATCTCCTATAGCTATTACAACACCGAAATCGGCGTTCCCGGCTGCATAGAGCGCTTCCAGTTTAGCTTTAACGGCCTCCTCCTGGCCCTGCGTCGCAACAACCACCGCCGACGTCCGTCCTGTCTGCCTCCATGTAACCGATCGCATTACAGGTTCACGCCATACTGAAGGTCCCGGCCATGAATAAGATTCAGGAAGTTCCATTAATGGATCAATATACAAACGGGAATCATCGTCGGAAGTCTCTCCTATGACCCTATTGATACGGGCTTCAAGTATCTTGCTTTGATCGTCGGTGGTGGTCACCGTATAGGAAGCGTCGGCCGAAGATCCGGTATCGGATGGTTTTTTAACAAGAAACCTGCTCGAAGCAACCACAGGATCCAGCAGCACTTCTGCCACATACTGTGCGTTTGCGTCGGGCTCTTCGAAAGATAACATGGACGCTGCAAGCTCTGCCAGTAGCCTGGCCGTCGGCGGCTTGGCCGTCGGATGAATTGCATGAAGAACTATTATTCTTATCAGCCGTTTTGCAATTACCCTGTCTTCGGGATCCTCGATATTTTTATCGATACATTCGTCAAGATGAGGAACTATCTGTGAGGGATATAAATAAAACGCCGAGAATTCGGCTATACGGCCGGCAAAATGGTTGTAAATGGCGTCGGGTGCAAGAAGTTCCACACACGGTCTGTCCAGAATTCCTGCTATACCCCTCGACTGATCGCCTCCTATCTGCGTATGAATAAAGTCCACTATGCCGCGATGCTGCGAAAAAAGTTCTCCCAATCCCTCAAGTAGTTCCAGCGTAAGCAGGTGCACAGGGTATATTGATCTGAAAATTCTGGGTGTTGCGGGAATATGGGGAAAATGGCGCCGGTATTCCTCATATATACGGAAAATTGTTTTTTCTCCATCTTCAGTCACCTGAATAAGTCGTTTTTCTATAAGATCACGTATATGGAGTGTTGACAGATGTAATTTAACGGGAAATCGGTCTTTGATTTTACGAAAGGTGGCCTGGGCAATATCTCCGGTTCGCTCAACACTTTCCTGTACGGCGGCTATTATCCATAACGGATACGTTCCGGTTAATTCGCCGAGCAGTTGCAGTGTCCTGGCGTCATCGTTGAGCTGCGCCGGATCGGGTTTTGACCTGAAGAACTCGGAAAGCTCGTCGATAAGTAAAAAACATCCGTCGTAACCAGCCTCTCTAACCTCCGACAGTGCGGCTTCGAAAAGCTCTTTTCTGTCACGGTCGGGCATTTCCGGAATAAGTTTTTTTTGCTTCCGAAGTAAAGGTTCCGCTATAGCCGCAGCTTCGGCTATGTGAGAGTCTATCCACCTTATAATATCACTGTTTCCGATACCGGCCTGACGCGCAAATTCTGTTGCAAAGACAATATCTCCAAGGGATTGTCTGAGGGCAATCATTACCGCGCCTCTTGCGGTAAGTGCTTTTTCTCTTCCGCATCTGTGAAGAGTTGCTTCGATGGCGTCAAGAATTATCGATTCAAGGGGGGTACTGCCGCGAAAATGGACAAGCGATATTGCTACCGGAAGAATAATACGGCCCGACTCTCCGAGACGACGCAATTCTTCGTGCCGCTCGTTGAGCACAGTGTTCACGGAAACACGTGAGAAAATTGCATAGAGGACGGAGAGAAAGTGGCTCTTGCCCGATCCGAAATCCCCCTGGAGAAAGAAACCCTGACCGGTAGGACGTTTTATTGATTCCGCAATAAGGTGAAGATGCTTTTCGACGTCGGAAGTAACAACAAACGTCGCAGCGGCTTTACTTATAGTATATTCGTCGGCCTCCAGCCTGATCACTGTTTCTACATCGGGGATCCTTATCAGATCTCCGATTTTGATCTCTCTAAGATTCATGTCCTTCGTCACTTTCTTCTTTTTGCAACGATGCAGCTTCCAGCTCTTTTCCTATCTTTCTTATCCTTCCGAAAAGCGTTTTATCTTCCGGAAATCGTGAAATCAGTTCATGATAAAACTTCCATGCCTCTTCCAGGTAACCGGCCCTGCGTGAAGCTGCAATATATGCACTGTTGACATACCGGTCGTCGGGGCGCTCCCGTAAAAGCTCTTCGAAAACCGGCAGGGCTTCCTTCTCTCTTCCCGACTTGGCAAGCGCAAATGCCTTTTGACGGGCAATGTACGCTCCGTCGCTCTTATACGATATTTTATCGTACTGTCCCACTGCACGGTCGAATCTGCCGGCCTTTCGGTAGAGCATAGCACACAGCTCGCCGTAAATCGCGGGACGTGACGGTATCTTCGCCAGTTTTTCGTATTTGGAAAGAGTCGCATTTATGCCGTCGCGCTTGACCTCAAGGTTGCAGAGAAACCATAGCGCTTTACGATTGTCGGGCGACTCCTTAAGCCACTTTTGACATTCGGTAATCGCTTCATCGGTACGGCCAAGCCCCTCGAGCGCCTGAATTTTCAGAGAGGCCGTTTCGGAAAAATCGCCCGCCTGATCGGCGAGTTCTGACAGAGCCTCTTCAAACCGACGCAATGCAATAAGGCTCTCCGCAATGCCTCTTTTTGCCCTTTCATGCGCTTCAGGATAGCGCTCCGCCTCCCGAAAGCCCTCAAGAGCCTCTTCCGCTTTACCCGTTTTTAACAGAGCCTCGGCCCTTATAAGCATGGAATAGAAACTTCTGGGGTTCCGGACCAGCGCCTTATCGGCTGCAGCAACAGCTTCTTCGAAACGGCCAAGACGCAGTAATGCTATTGCCTGCTGGTTAAGCCAGAAAACGGCGTCGATGTTGTTTCCAAACGCTTGTTTTTCTGCAAAGACTACCGCTTCCCTGAAACGTTTCCGGGTCAGCAGATTTTTGAATTCATCGTATGCGGACACCGCATCTTTCCTTAATTGAATTGATTGCCGTTTATTAAAATAGTTGATTTCACGAAAACTTAAAAATAATCGACAACCGGATCGAGACGTATTTTCGGGGCAAACTGGAAACACGACTGAATATTCTGTAACTCTTTTATATTTATCTTCAAAGAATATATAATAATATCAGAACCTATAGCGGCTGAGAGGAATGAATAATTATGAAAAGCACAATCGACAAAATCAACTGCCGCCTTCCGCATTCACGAAAAATATTTTTCACTCTGCTTACTACGTTTCCAAATATAGTTTGTCTGCCCGAAAGCGCATTTTCTCATCAGATGGTCGATTACAGCGGAATGGTTTTTCCATCTGACCATGCGCTCAATATGCCCATCGACTCACTGCCTGTACATCCGAATTCAGATAATTATATTGCAAGTATCGGCCGATCGACCTCGTTGCATCCAGATTTCGGCACTTCCTGGGATGACGACGGGATTGATCGACAGATGGGAATTCCGTACAATGTAGTCGGCGCTGATCAGCCGCTTGTGCCTATAAGTTTCGATTACGACGACGAAAGCGACCCAGGCCCCTGGCCGATTCCCAAAAACCCTTTTCTGGAAACAGTGTTCGACTGGAGGCAGCAGGCTGAGGGTGACAGGCATCTTCTCATAGTTGACTCGAGCGCAGGAGTGCTTTACGAGGCCTGGAACACTTACGGCAATGCCGACGGTACTGCATGGCATGCGGGAAGCGGTGCGAAATTCAACCTAAAAGGCTATGAGTTGCGCCCTGAAAAATGGACGTCCGCCGACGCCGCAGGTCTGCCGATCTTTCCTCTTCTTATACGCTATGATGAGGTGGAGCGTGCGCTGGCTGACGGCGGAGAGATCCCTCATGCGATCCGTTTTACCGCTTCCGTCACACAAAAAGCCTATATCTGGCCGGCACGTCATTACGCATCCAGTAATACAGATAAGAACCGTCCTCCAATGGGATTGCGTGTACGCCTTAAAGCCGGTACCGACATTTCCGGTTTCTCTCCCCGGATGCAGGTAATTCTCCGTACTATGAAGAAATACGGTCTTATTCTTGCAGATAACGGCAGTAACTGGTACTTTCAGGGCACTCACGACGACCGCTGGAATGACGAAGAAATAAACACCTTAAAAAGACTTCGCGGAAGCGACTTCGAGGCGGTTGACATTTCCCCATGGACAAGCAGACCGGGCTTCAACCCAAATTCCGCAAAGGTCCCTCCTGCCACAGGAATTACTAAAGCCGGTTTGCATTCCATTGTGTCCAAAAACGGATGTATAGTACGTACCGTCAAATCCGGTAAATCTACAATGTCAATAGGAGTTTTGTTTCCCAGGAGTTATTCAGGATATACTACAATCGACATCTACGATGCCTGCGGAAAAAGAGTTTCAGGAATATCCGGTATTTTTATTCCGTCGGATGGCTGTAATATTATACTTACCTTACCGGAAGGCAAAACATCAGCCGGTGCTTTTATTGTACACGTCAGACTACCTGCAGGTGGAATATATACCGTACTAATTCCTCTTATTAAAATAGAATGAACATAAAACTGGAGAAAGTGCCCGGAAGCTGAAGAAAGGAGCGTATATTCCGGCTTAAATTCTTCCGTTGTCAAGATCAATCTTTAAAGGATCCACTTTCCATATTTCTCGTGCATATTCTTCGACTGTTCTGTCGGATGAAAATCTTCCCATATTTGCGACGTTGATAATCGACATCTGCGTCCATTTCGTTCTGTTTTCGCGATATAAAAGCTCGAGTTTGTTTTGACAATCGATATAGGATCTGAAATCCGCCAGAACCATATACCGGTCGCCCCCCTGTAAAAGCGAATCCATTATCGGTTTGAAAAGATGGGGTTCTTCGGGACAGAAAAAACCCGAATTAATCAGATCTATAACTTTTTTGAGCTCAGCATCGTTATTGTAATAGTCCCACGGGTTGTATCCTGTGTTTCTCAGATGTTCCACCTCCTGAGCATTCAATCCGAAAATAAACATGTTCTCTTTTCCTACAGCTTCTGCAATTTCGATGTTAGCTCCATCCATTGTCCCTACCGTCAAGCCACCATTAAGCGCGAATTTCATATTCCCCGTTCCGGACGCTTCGGTGCCGGCTGTGGATATCTGTTCGGAAAGATCGGCTGCCGGAATAACGTATTCGGCAAGGGTCACTCTATAATTTGGTAGAAAGTGTATTCTCAGGGTATTCTGTATATCCGGGTCGTTATTTATCACGCCGGCAACATTATTTATGAATTTTATTATCATTTTGGCCATGTAATATCCGGGCGCCGCTTTACCTCCGAACAGTACCGTTCTTGGAGTTATGTGTTTTGCCGCTCCTTCTTTTATCTTGATATAAAGATATATGCAATGAAAGAGCTTAAGAAGTTGCCGTTTATATTCATGAATTCTTTTAACCTGAACGTCGAACATCATATCGGGATTGATAATAATGCCTTCCCATTTTTTTATTTTTTCCGCAAATATTTTTTTTGCTTCCAGTTTGGCTTTCTGCCATTCGAGTAAGAAGGAGTTGTCGTTTACATACTCTTCGAGTTTTTTGAGTTCGTAAAGATTTGAGGGCCATCCCTTGCCTATAGTTTTACAAATAAGATTTTTCAAAGGTCGGTTGGATTTATAAAGCCATCTGCGCGGCGTGATCCCGTTTGTCTTATTGTTGAATTTATGCGGCCACATTTCGTAAAAGTCGCGGACCAGCCCCTCGGTCAGCAGTTTCGTATGGAGTTCCGATACGCCATTTACGGAGTGGCTTCCTACAATTGCAAGATACGCCATCCGAACCTGTTTTTCAGGGCCTTCCTCTATAATCGACATTCTCCGGAGTCTGTCGATATCGCCCGGGAATTTGTAAGATACCTGACGCAGAAACCGGGCGTTTATTTCGAATATTATTTCCATCAAACGCGGCAGGAGCTTCTGCATCAGAGACACCGGCCACTTTTCGAGCGCTTCGGGCATCAGCGTATGGTTTGTGTACGCAAATGTTCGCGTTACTATATCCCACGCCTCATCCCAATCTACATAGTATTCGTCCACCAATAAACGCATCAGTTCGGCTATTGCTATTGATGGATGAGTATCGTTTAGCTGTATGGCTGCTTTTTCGGGAAAGTCTTTGAAATCCTTATTGCCGGCACGGAACCTTCTTATAATATCCTGAAGGGAGGCTGAAGAAAAAAAGTACTGCTGTTTCAGTCGCAGTTCACGTCCTGAAATATTATTGTCGTTTGGGTAAAGCACCTTCGAAATGTTTTCGCTGTTTATCTTGTCGTTACATGCACCTATATAATCGCCGCTGTTGAAATATTGCAGGTTGAATTCTTCCGCGGCACGCGCAGACCATAACCGCAGCGTGTTTACGGTATTCACCCGGAAGCCGGCTATAGGTATATCGTAAGGCAGCGCGAAAATATTTTCTGTGTCAATCCATTTAACACGATTGAAACCGTTACTGTCCGTATAATTAACGGTCCTTCCGTAATATTTTATCGTAACTTTGTACTCGGGCCGTTCGATCTCCCAGGGATTGCGATACTGCAGCCACAATTCCGGCAGTTCATGCTGATATCCGTTTACGATCTTTTGATTGAATATTCCGAAATCGTATCTTATGCCATACCCGACGGACGGATACTCTCTTGTGGCCATGGATTCAAGAAAACATGCCGCAAGCCTGCCCAGGCCCCCGTTACCTAGACCGGCGTCGTGCTCCTGATCGTAGATGTCTTCTATATTAAGGCCAAGATCCTTCATAGCCTGTTCACACTCCTCGGTAATTCCGAGATTCATGATATTGTCGGAGAGGAGACGTCCCAGGAGAAATTCCATCGATAGATAATATATCCGCTTTGCGTTTACTGCATGGTAATGCTGATGGCTCGAAATCCAGCGCTCTATAAGCCGTTCTCTTACCGTATAAGCTAGACTGAGAAATTGATCGTAAAGCGTAAATGTAAATCGGTCTTTGGAAATATTGTATTCTAAATTGTTAAGAAATCCTTTTCTTATGTCCTCACTTGACATGCCTTTGAATTTTATCCGCCATTTGTCGAAGCCGTTCTTAACCGCCGCCGTTTGATCCTTTTTATTACCGTCTTTTTCTCGCATATAAATAAATCTCCTTCGTTTTACTATCCTGTAACACGCAATGTTCAATTTAAAAAAATCAACAACAAGCCTATAATAAAAACTTAGAAAAATCATCAAAAAAATAATACTAATGCCTGATGAAAAGCATGAAAACAATTTTTTAAAATATATATTTTTATTAAAAATAGAGTGTTGGGCAAAAAGAGATGCTTCTATCGGTTATTGAAAAAAGGCAAAGCGTACGTCACTATCTTGACAAACCGGTTGAAAGGGAAAAGATAGAAACCTGTCTGGAGGCTGCCCGCCTTGCGCCTTCTGCAGGAAACAGCCAGCCGTGGAGCTTTGTAGTGATAGATGAGCCGCTGTTGCGGCGTAAGGTTGCCGAACAATTGCATGATTCGATATTAAAAATAAACAGTTTCGTTTTCGAAGCGCCCGTTCTGGTGGTTGTTGTTGCCGAAAGGCCGCATCCTGTAGTGAAGGTAGCGGAGTTTTTAAAGAATAAGCAATTCAACTTACAATATACACTAAACATAAATCAGAAATCAGAATAAAAACCACGGAGAACACGGAGAGCAAGGAGTGAATTTGTGTCAGTCAAGCGATCCTGTCTCCAAGAAACTATATCTTTAACCACAAAGCTCACAAAGGTTTTACGCAAAGGTCACAAAGTTTCCAAAATAAAATATCTCTGATTTCTTTGTGTGCTTTATGTTTTTTCTTTGTGAACTTCGTGGTTAAAATATCAGAAAAGACTCTTCTTTTGATGGTATATGTTTACTGAATGGATATTATTTTTCTCCCTGCTCTCCGTATTCTCCGTGGTGATAAAATTATAATAAAATATGAATGTTGACAAATAATATCCAATTATACTCTTTATTTCGCGGTCTTCGTGTCCTTCGTGGTTAAAACATTCTTCTCTTAACTTTCGCGTCAACCTATGTGGTAAAAGAAAAAGAAATAAACTGATCCGGTTGCCTGAAGGTGTCTTCCTCCCTCACCCCTTACCCCTTACCCCTTACCCCTCTCCGGTGGGGAGAGGGAAAAATGAACACGGCATTTTCTGCAACGAAAAATCCTAATGCATAAACGGGATAAATATTATTTAACAACAGTCTCCATCGTCTCTTAAAACATATTGACAAATAACAAAAAATTTACTTCTCCCAACGATAGGACTTCCCTTTCCGTAATCTCTTATCCGTTTCCTCTTCATTATTTAACTCACGGATTAAGGGCAAAGCAGTAGAACCCTCCGTATCCTCCGCCGTTGCCGATGGTGGTAACTCCCGGAGTACCTTTCCCCGTAGCGGCGTTGAAATCGACTCCCGGCTCGCAACCCCAAAGCTCCCATACGTATATCCAATGAGCTTTGCCCCGTCCACCGGTTCTTCCTCCCCCTCCTCCTCCAAAAGACTGCGGCCACGATAAGCCGCAGCTGGGTTTGCCTCCGTCTGCCGCCGCCGAGGTCCAGTCCTGACAGGTAACGCTCGGATCCGAAGAGCGAAGTTTTCCGTCTGTACCGGAGCCCGTAATCATCTGATGATTATCAACCGCAGGTTGGGTGGGGTCGGGTCTATGGTTTGGTATACCGTCTTCGTTTGGAAGGTCGTTTTTTATTTCCGGGTCGGCATTGGGTCTTTCGTTCAACAGATCTTGGATTGTATTTGAAACCAGTCTACCCAACCTATCGTACCATGGACCTGTTCCTATACGATCTATCGCATTAACCGGCTTCCCATCCGGCCCTTTAGTAACACTTAAGAAAGCACGCCACTGTTTTACCCTCGATCCGGGCATGCTCGACTCAGCAAGGCATTCACAAATACTATCTGCACCGAGCAGCCCTGCTCCGGGACCGGTCTTGCCGAACCTGAGATCGCCTCCGAACCCTTTTTCACTACCCGAAAGCCTCTGCAATCCTGCAAGGCTTGTTACAAAAAAACTGAATTTTTCCAGTTTTATGCTGTCAAGAGTAAAATTGACCTCCCCCTGATAAGACTCGATTGCCTTAACAGCCTGTATATATCCCGAAGCGGTTACTTTAAGCGAATCTACAATAGCTGTAAGCTTTGAAACCTTATAACCCGACTGATACTTACCCACGGCACCGAAAGCCTCTGCTGCGACTCCGGTCATCGGAAGCCATCGGAAAGTATAGAGCTTATTTCCCATTTCAATACATACTACCACAAGCTTTTCGGCGGTAGCGACAGACGTCATTTTATAAATGTATTTTCCTGCCGTTATCTGGCCATCGACCAGGCGCTTCAACAAATTACCCTTCATATCGAACATTTTAATACTTACCGGAGTCGTTTTCGGAACAGCCAGAGAAATCACGCCATTTGTCAATGAAACATATTCATGGGCCGGAATAACCGAAATGGAAACAGATGAAGATATAACAGCATTTATAGAATAAGCTCCGTTTGCGTCGGTTGTGTCTTTGAGGTTTTTTCCGATAAGCGCGACGACCGCCCCCGAAATCGGCCTTCCGCTGCCGTTTAAAACCTTGCCTTTAAGATTAATCGTCTGCGCTCCCGCTCCGCATACAAAAAGGAAAACGATTAATAATGCACACGTTCGATACATCAAACCCCCTTTTTTATTGAATATCAATAATTTTGTTTTTTCTCCAATGCTATCGATGGACGATCTGTCTTTACATACTCTACATATAAATATATTTTCGATTAGTTTGAAGCGGCTGATTATCCTAAAATAGGAAGAAAGTATTGTTCTCTAAAAAGAACAGGGGATGAAATTTTTTTTACATCACACCCCCCATCATTTCTATAAAGCGACCTCCGCAGCCCCCCACCAACAATACGACCCCGTCTTTGTACTTAACTCTTAATATCTTGTCATCCTGCACCGCAAAGGCTATGGGTAGTTTTAAGTTAAATATTTTCTATTTAGTCCAGATAATAGCAAATCTTCCTTTCTGATCTACCCAGATAAATTCTCCTTTGGTTGCATTGTAAATAACATAATAACTTCCGTCAAGCCCTGTAACGCCGGAGTTTTTGAGATTCATATGGGGATTAGTTTCTCCAAAAGTATGGGTAACCGAAGAATTTATATCTTTATAGTAAGGTTCCGCGTTATATTGAAACGCAAAGTTCCGCAACAGTTTTTCTTGCAGGCTCCAGTTTATTGTAAAACTTTTTACGGCGGTTTTTACCGCTTCCGGACCGTCTCCGTCAACGTCGACCTTGGTAAAAGTCAGATTGTTCATTTCGGGCAGAGGGTTTTCTGTCGGTACCGTATACCGGACAAGCAGGTCGGTTGTCGTAGTATCCCGTACTACGTAAACTGTTCGTGTTACATAGCTTGTGTTTCCTGCATTATCCTTGCAACTATACGTCAAAGAGTATTTTCCTATTGATTTTACATTCACGGTACCGCTTACCGTGATTCTGGAGGTAACATCGCCGTCTCTGTTGTCAATAGCTGTCGCCCCCGGATCTTTATACGCCGCCCCTCCAGCGAGAGTCGTATCGGGATTCCTCCCTTTTAAAGTTATAACCGGCGCGATAATATCAAAAGGATTATCTACGATCTCGACGCGTCTTATTACTGTTGTGGTAAGTCCCGCGCTGTTTGTAACTTTATATATTACATTATAGACACCCATCTTCCCCAGATTGGCTACCAATTCGGAAGAATCGACTATTACCTTCTTTGTTAAATCTCCATCTGTGATATCGTAAGCAGTATACCCGGGTTCTTTCCAAACGGCCTTGCCGTTCGACTGCAATACAAGTTGAATAACGGAATCTTTGTAATTAAGCTCAATAAACGGTGCATCTACACTTACGATATAATCGGTAAGAAAATATCTTCTGACCGTTGCAGCGGCATTTCCGGCTGCGTCTTTTACGTCATAGGTCAGATACCATACTTTCGTCCCCTGAATATTCTGTATGTCGCCTACTTTTACTTTACTCGTTATATCTCCGTCAATATTATCGGTTGCAGTATAGCCGGGCTCCTTGTAGGTTTTCATAAAATCCTGTATTTTAACGCCTGCACCCACCTTTATTGTGTCAGATCCCTTTAGTGTGATAACCGGACGGATCCGGTCGGGACCTCCCGTGTCCTCGAATACAACAACATAGCGCGTTTTTGTGGCAACATGTCCGGCCAGATCACTCACCGAATAAGTAATCGGATAAGTACCCGGCTTAGTTACGTCAACAGTGCCTGATGTTTTGATTTTATTTGTAATATTTCCATCGAAATCATCGAATGCTGTTGCTCCCTCGTCTATGTAAGGCTGGCCTAATTGAACGTATACCGTATCCATTAAAAGTGTAATAACCGGCGGCGTCTGATCTTCTTTGGACGGTTCGTAAACGAATACATACCTTGTTGCAGTAGCAGTATTACCCGAAGTATCCGAAAAATAATACTCGATTGTATAAGGGACGGTGTTGACTTCAAAAATATTCACATTACTTCGATGTTCAAGAGCAATAACCTTTCCTCCTTCCTCATCTGTTGCTGTCACCTGCCTTAAATAATAGGCTACCATATCGTTAGGATCGCCTTTAGGGATTTTGACCGTATCACCGCCAAGTATTTTAATTTTTGGTGGAATGGTATCTTTAGGAATATAAGCGGCTTGAGTATCAGGGTTGAAGAAATCTGCCTCACCATCTCCGTCGTTATCCTCCATCAGATGAGGACGTTCATTAAGAAATTCTTTAATCTTCGGATCTTTAGACCGAACATCAACCGGATTTTCATATTTAAAATCGGTACATTGAAGAATCGGAATTAAAACTATCACCACCACAGCAGCACACTTAGTAAATATCCTCAACATAGGCGCCTCCTCATTTTCATCTCTATTAATCTTCTAACTCGCTTTGAATCTGAAAAAATATTTTTATTATTAATTTTATTATAAATATAATAACAAAATTCTAAAAAATATTAATTAAACGGTTTAATTTAAAGATTTATACTCTTCCTTTTTTTATTAGTAGAAAAAAATTATTATATGGTTCTTTTCAGATACTAACTATAAAGGAACTTGGATAAATTGCAAAAATTAATCTCCAACCGACCTCTTTTCTGATTTAAATAAAATAAAAAGAGCGTTTTTCATTTTATACTTCGTCTATATTATAATATGGTGATTATAATAATTACCGATCCGGCACGTAGTATTTTAACAGAATATCATCAAGGAGCAATCTTATGAATATGAAAATGTTTAAGTTATTAGCCCTTTCGCTGATTCCTGCCGCCTTTTTATGCGGTTGTTACACACAGTTCGTAATGGTCGACAGATCGCAACCGCCCAAAGAGGAGGTGAGCTGGGAGATCGATTCGGTTACGGGCGATACTGTCAAGGTTGTCAGACAAAAGGATACGGTTCATACTTATGAGCATCGTACCTGTATCTGGGAGAGGGATCTTATGGGGTATCCATACCTACGATGCTATGATTCTTTCTATCCGAGAGACTGGTACTATTACAATTATACGCCCTGGTGGTATTACGATTATCCGTACTACTACAGGGGATATTACTATCACGGCGGACGACGTTATTACCACCATCGGGATCGTAAGGAGACCTCCGATAGAGATACGCCGCCGGCCGGGCCTTCAGGATCGTCATACCGTTCGAAGGTGAGGGGAATTCCCGATCCTAAGGCGGAAAGCGCAACTACAGGAAGCGGAAATTCAGCGCCTCCTGCACCGGGTCAGAAAAGCGCCGAAACATATAACAGTGAACCCGTCCGCGGTGAAATAATAATTCCGGCTGAAAGCGGAAAGAAACCGGTTATTATTGAAGAGCGCGGCAGGGGGGGGCCGGAGGCCGGAACCGCTGTACAGGCGCCGGTTCAGAAGAGTGACGCTCCTATCCCGTTACAGTCAGGTACTGCAGAAGCGCATCCTTCCGTCAATCCTCCCGCAACTCCACCCCCGGCTTCGGGTTCACAGGCAGGTTCGGTTAATACTCCTTCCGGAAAGTCGTCGCATCAGCCTTCACAGCAATCTTCCGAAGAGCACAGAGGACCGCATATGAGAAAAGCAAGGAGATGGTAATGAAACGATTTTTTACAATAATCGGCATAATTGCAGTTTGCTTTACAGTTTCTGCACAGATTGAAACCGGTTTTGGCGCCCGCGCCTTTGCGCTTGCAAACAACCATACCGCGCTTTCGAGCGGAGTGTGCGACCTTTACTGGAACCCTGCCGCACTTGCATTCTTGGTATCGCGGGAATTTCAGGCGTCGATTTACGGGATAAAACAGACAAGCTCATCCAGTTTCTTTGGTAAAACAACCTACGACGATCTGCAGCGAATGAGAATAGGAAATGCGGGTTTTTCATTTGCCCTTCCGACCTCACGCGGGGGTATGAGTATTGCCGCATCGTATTCGAATCCGGTTGTTCTCGACGACGTTTTCAGCTTTACAGGCAATTACACGCTTTATGATTCGGTGGTTTCGGTCGACCGGTCGTACCGTACAACCGGGAATCTGAATTACTGGACGGTGGGAACGGGAGTTCAGATTGCGAAAGATTTCGGCGTGGGCATCTCGGCTTCACTTGTCACGGGCAAGGGAAGCGCCGACATTTATTACAGAAGCTCCGCGCTTTACAATGACAGCATATATCCACCGGTATGGGACGACTTTTCAGCCGTAGACCGATATTTAGGTTACGATATCCGCGCCGGTTTACTATACAAATGGGAGATGCTTCGGGCCGGCATGAGGGTTGTTTTTCCGCAGATTCTGCGTTATAAAAGCTATATGGAAGGAATATTCGACAACCGGCCTCTGAATACCACGGAGATTTACAATATGTATTCCTCCTTCAGCGGGGCGGTAGGAATAAGCGCGACATTTCCGTTTCTTACGGTGAGTACGGAGTTGCGCGGAAAACTTCCTTACGATTACCTTTTCCCGGTTAAGAAGATACCCGACAACAGCCAGGCAGGGTATTACAAATATGGCGGCGGTATAGGAGCAGAGATGCCCGTGGTTGTTTTACCTGTAGTCCTACGTGCAGGGTACTCTTACGACGATCTCGATCTGCATCCGTGGGTATATGACGCTGTGGAGCAGCCCGAAAACACGATCGATATAGACTGGAGCGACGATTCGACAATAAAGCGCAATCTCCATCATATTGCATGCGGAATCTGTTTTACGAGTGCGAATACTTCGTTCGATCTCTCTTACGGCTTTTATACGTGGGGGCTTACCGTCTCAAAGAACCTCCAGAAAATTTACCGTCTAAATCGTATCCTTGCGTCAGTTGCAGTCAGGTTCTAAGAAAGTGAAGAGTGTTGAAATATATGCCGACGGCGCCTGCAGCGGTAATCCCGGTCCGGGAGGGTTTGGAGTAATCCTTTCATATAACGGTAGAACCAAGGAGATTTCGGGTGGTTTCAGTAACACCACAAACAACCGTATGGAGCTTATGGCCGCGATCTCAGGACTCGAGTCGCTAAAGGAACCCTGCAACGTTACCCTAATAACCGATTCACGTTATGTCGTCGACGGCATAGAAAAAGGGTGGGCTTTACGCTGGAAAAAAAACGGCTGGATGCGTAACAGGAAAGAACCCGCGCTCAATTCCGACCTGTGGGAAAGACTGCTTAAGGCCATTGAGCGGCATAATGTAAAGTTCAACTGGATTCAGGGTCATAATGGTCACCCGCAAAACGAACGCTGCGATAGATTGGCCGTAGCGGCTGCAAACGGAGAAAACCTTCCCCCCGACCTCCATTGAATCGTATTTTGAAACACTAACCAGCTTTGTGACATTGAACTTATTTATCTAATTTGAATGTATAATTTTATGTCTTGAAGGTTTAAATTAAAAAATTTTTCTTTTTATAATTAGTTTCTGCCGAGTAATTGGTTTATCAAAATAAAT
>FWPV01006202.1_pt1 | contig 23050 bp, 15 predicted proteins | sample 2228371 | NCBI WGS metagenome assembly FWPV01 (sample SAMEA103939776, study PRJEB20133) | metagenome | reverse complement strand
CTTCCCTCTCCGCTGCGGAGAGGGAAGGGGAGGGCTGGGGTGGGGATGGGTGAGGTAGGCACCGCACGGTCAATCTAACAATGTCAAGGTAATTACCTGGTTTTGATCTCGGTCCAGATGCGGTCATAGAGGGCTGTGGACTCGCCCACATCTCGGATAAACTCTAACTTGTCCATGATCTCAGGCGGCGGGTAGATCGCCGGGTCCCCCAGGATCTCGGGATCGATATACTTGGCGGCTGCCTGGTTGGGGCTGGCAAACCAGGTAAAGTTGGTGACCTTGGCCGCTACCTCTGGCCGCAGCAGGTAGTTGATAAACACCTCGGCCGTATAGGGGCTGGGGGCCGTCTTGGGAATACACAGGTTGTCGGTCCAGATTGTAGCCCCTTCCCTTGGGATCACGTAGCCGACCTGCTCCGCCTCCGTCGCTGCCTTGAAAAAGTCGCCGCTAAAACCATGAGCGATCACCGTCTCACCTGCCGCCAGCAGGTCCTCGAACCCTTCACTATCGTAGGTGGCTACCCACTGTTTCTGCCGGATAAGGAGCTGTTTAGCCTCCTCTAACTGCTTTTCGTCGGTGCTGTTCAGGGAATAGCCCAGGTACTTGAGTGCCGCGCCAATGGTTTCGCGGCTGTCGTTCAACATGCTCATCCGACCAGCATAGGGAGCGGCCAACTGCGGATCGAACAGGTAGGCCCAGCTATCGGGCGGTTCGGCGATCAGATTTGTATCGTAGCCGATGCCGGTGGTGCCCCACTGGTAGGGCACCGAGTATTTGTTGCCGGGATCGTAGGGCGGGTCTTTGAACTTGGCGCTGATGTTCTGAAAGTTGGGGATATTGTCGTAATTCAACGGTGCCAGCAGATCCAGCTCGATCATGATAGCGACCATATAGTCAGAGGGCACGATCAGATCATAGCCGGTAGCGCCCGCCTGGATTTTCGCCAGCAGGTCCTCATTGCTGGCAAAGGTATCCTCGATCACCTTGACGCCGAACTCTTTTTCAAAGTCCGCATAGATCTCGGGGTCAATATACTCCGCCCAGTTGTAGATATGCAGCTCTTTGGCCAGTCCCTGCCTGCCACCGCCCCGATCTGGACCACAGCCGGTAGCAAGAACGAGCAGGGCCAGAATCAATGTCCACGCCAAACTTTTTTTCATGATCCTTCCTCCTCTATGCAATATCCACAATCGCCCCTCCTCCCCGCCGCTGGATCAACAGGGAGACCAACAACAAGGTCATAGAGGCGAACACCAGCAAGGTGGAAACCGCATTGATCTCGGGCGTGATGCCCAGTTTGACCATCGAATAGATGCGCAACGGCAATGTGGTAGAACCAACGCCGGCGGTGAAAAAGGTGATGACAAAATCGTCCAGCGACAGAGTAAAGGCCAACAGCGCCCCGCCCAGGATGCCGGGCATCAGCAGCGGTAGGGTGATGTGCCAGAAGGTCTGCAGCTCGTTGGCCCCCAGGTCCTGGGCAGCCTCTTCCAGGCTGCGATCAAAGCCGGCCAGCCGGGCGCGGACCACCACCGCCACGAAAGAGATGTTAAAGGCCACGTGGGAGATTATGATGGTCACCAGGCTCAGTTGGATGTGGGTCAGAACGAAAAAGAGGAGCAGCATCACCGCCATGGCGATGTCGGGGATAATGATAGGTAGATAGAGCAGGGCATCAAAGGCCAGCTTGCCGGGGAAATGGTGTCGTTCCATGGCCAACGACACCATCGTCCCGAACACCGTCGAGATCAGGGTGGAAACAAAAGCCACGATCAGGCTGTTCTTCAGGGCGGCCATCATGGCTGCATCTTGGAACAACTGGCCATACCAGCGCAGGCTCACCCCCTCCCAGGCGGTGACAAAACGTGAGGCATTGAACGAGAAAACGACCAGAATGACGATGGGCGCGTAGAGGAAAAAGTAGCCCCAGATGCCGCTAACCGCGATCCCGGCCCGGATCACCTGCCCCAGGCGGCTACCGTGACGGGCCACGCGGCTGGCTGCTGCGGTATGCACGGATAGATCGCTCATCTCTGCTTCCTCACATCGCCCGCCTGGCCGTGCGGAAATAGATCAGCGTCGCTACCAACATCAGCGCCATCAAGACGAATGAGAAGGCCGAGCCAAAGGGATAGTCACGCACGCTGAGGAATTGACTCTGGATCACGTTGCCGATCATCACCGATTTGGCCCCCCCCAGCAGGTCGGGAGTCACATAAGCCCCCAGCGAGGGGATAAAGACCAACATCGAGCCGGCAACCACACCCGGCAGCGTGAGAGGCAGGATCACCCGCAAGAAGGAGCGCACCTCGTTGGCATACAGGTCCTGGGCCGCTTCCACCAACGAAAAATCCAGCCGTTCGATAGCGGCATAGCAGGGCAGCACCATATCGGGGAACCAGCCATAGACCAGGCCAACGACAATGGCAAAATCGTTGCCGAACAGCGGCAAGGGTTGGCCGATCAGGCCCAGCCTCAGCAGCGCATTGTTGATCAGGCCAGAGTCGCGCAAGATCAGGATCCAGGCATAGGTGCGCACCAGGAAATTGGTCCAGAAGGGGATCATGATCAGCAAGAGCAACGTGTTGCGCCACCTGGCCGGTCGGGTGGCGATCCAATAGGCCATGGGGTAGCCCAACAGGAAGCAGAGCACCGTCGTGATCCCGCCGATCTTGAAAGATCGGACAAAGATTTTGAGATAAAGGGGGTCGAAAAAGCGGGCATAGTTCCTCAGGCTGAACTCCCAGATAATCTGACCATACGGGCCGCGCTTCAAAAAGCTGTAGACAAAGACGATGACCAAGGGCAGGGCGAAAAAGAAGGTCAGCCAGAAGAGGCTGGGGGAGATCAACACCAGCACTTGAAAACCAGGTCGGCGGCAGAGGGTGGTCAGCAGCGATTGTTTCTTTCGAGTGACCGGAGCGATGGTCACGGAGCCTCCTTATCAATCCAGCAGGACCCGGGCGGCGTCGCTCAGCCACGCCGCATACACTTGCCCGCCCCCCTCCATATAATAAGCTTCCGGCAATGGAGCAGAAACCACGTTCTGCTCACGCACCGATAGCACGACATTCTTTGACAGGCGGACCTTAAAGCGGGTATCGGTGCCCACATAGATCACCTGTTCCACCTGGCAGGGAAAAGAGTTATGTCCACCATGAGCCGGCTGCGGCAGGAGGCGGATCTTTTCGGGCCGGACTGCTACTGTGACCTTTATGCCCCGGCTAAGCACCTGGTCGGTCTGAACTACAAGCGGAAGGGCCTCGTCCACCACAACCGTGACCAGGTTCCCCTCTTGTTGCTGAACGACACCCTCCAGGAAGTTGGTCTCGCCAATAAAATCGGCCACAAAGCGGCAGTTGGGCCGCTCATAGATTTCGGTTGGCGTGCCCACCTGCAACACTTTGCCCTGGTGCATCACTGCGATGCGGTCGGACATGGTCAACGCCTCTTCCTGGTCGTGAGTCACATACACAAAGGTGATCCCCACCTCTTTTTGTAACGTCTTGAGCTCAAGCTGCATCTCTTTCCGCAGCTTGAGGTCCAGCGCGCCGAGCGGTTCGTCGAGCAGCAGCACCTCCGGGCGGTTGACCAAAGCCCGGGCCAGCGCAACCCGCTGTTGCTGCCCACCCGACAGTTGGTTGGGCCGGCGCGGGCCGTAGCCAGCCAGGCGAACCATCGCCAGCGCCTCTTGCACCCGGCCCTCGATCTCGGCCTTGGGGACTTTTTTCATCTCCAGACCAAAGGCAACGTTGCGGGCAACGGTCATGTGCGGAAAAAGGGCATAATTCTGGAACACCATGTTGGTGTTGCGTTGGTAAGGGGGAGTCAGGCCCATCGGCCGACCGTGGATATAGATCTCTCCCTCGGTCGGGTGTTCAAAACCGGCGATCAGGCGCAAGGTAGTTGTCTTGCCGCAACCACTGGGCCCAAGCATAGAGAAAAATTCCCCGTCGCGGATCTGCAACGTCACATGGTCCACAGCGGTCACCTCACTGCCAGGCCGCCCCGCAGGGCCGGGGAACACCTTGGTGACATCCCGGACCTCCACGGCAAAGTTACTTTCCATCCCCACTCCTCGAAGAGATAGGAGAGCCTTTCCCGGCCCACCGGTTTCATCGGCCGATAGATTATACCCTGTTATAGGCAGATAGTCAAAATGGGGCCAAGACCCGCAGCATGCGCGGTGCACTCGGCCTCGATTGACAAAGCTTCCTGCTCGTGATACACTTGCCGCCAATCTTGTCATCAGGAGGAGAATCATGCAAGTTCGAGTAGCGATAATCGGTGTGGGCAACTGCGCCTCGGCGTTGGTCCAGGGGGTGCATTTTTATCGCGATGTGGCCGACGACGAGTTCGTACCAGGCCTGATGCACCCGGTGCTGGGCGGCTATCGTGTCCGCGACATCGAGTTCACCGCTGCCTTTGATGTGGACTCGAACAAGGTGGGCAAGGACCTGTCAGAGGCGATCTGGGTTGCGCCCAACAACACCATCCGTTTTGCCTCAGTACCCCACCTGGGGGTGCCGGTATCGCGGGGCATGACCCACGACGGCCTGGGTCCCCACCTTCAGAAAAAGATCCGGAAAGCGCCCGGCGCTACGTCCGACATCGTGCGCATCCTGAAAGAAACGGGGACCGACGTGGTCGTCAACTTTTTGCCGGTGGGTAGCGAAATGGCTACCAAGTGGTACGTAGAGCAGGTATTGGAGGCCGGCTGTGGCTTTGTCAACTGCATTCCGGTGTTCATCGCCCGCGAAGCCTACTGGCAGGGCCGGTTCCGAAGCCGAGGCCTGCCGGTCATCGGCGACGACATCAAGAGCCAGGTGGGGTCCACCATCGTCCATCGGGTGTTAGCCCGCCTCTTCCGGGAGCGGGGTGTGCGCCTGGACCGGACCTACCAGCTCAACTTTGGCGGCAACATGGACTTTTTCAACATGCTCGACCGGGACCGGTTGCAGTCGAAAAAGGTTAGCAAAACCGATGCCGTCACCAGCCAGCTCGACTATCCGTTAGAGGCAGACAATATCCACGTTGGCCCCAGCGACTATGTGCCCTGGCTGACCGACCGCAAGTGGGCCTACATCCGCATGGAAGGCACCACCTTTGGCAATATCCCACTCAATCTGGAACTCAAGCTTGAGGTATGGGACTCGCCCAACTCGGCCGGGGTGGTGATAGACGCCGTGCGCTGCTGCAAGCTGGCCCTCGACCGGGGCTTGAGTGGGGCTATCGAAGGGCCATCGGCCTATTTTATGAAATCGCCGCCGGTGCAATACACCGACGAACAGGCCCGCCAGATGGTAGAGGCCTTTGCTCTTTGACGAACACGCTCCTCTCCCAATCCCAGATCCGGCTACTTCTGCCCCTGGGCCTGGGCATGGCCCTGTCGCTCACCGGCGATTCGACCCTGTACGCTGTGCTGCCCAACCAGATTGAAGCGGCAGGCATCGGCCTGGGGGCGGTGGGCGTGTTGCTGGGAGCCAACCGTCTGATCCGCATCCCCGGCAACCTGCTGGCCGGGGCGCTCAACGACCGGTTGGGACGGCGGCGGCTTTTTCTTACCGGCCTCACCCTGGGGGTGCTCTCTACTCTGAGCTACAGCCTGGCGCGCGGTTTTTGGCCGATGCTGGCCGGCCGGCTGCTGTGGGGCACCGCCTGGGCACTGATCAACGTGGGGGGCTACACCATGATCCTGGACCGCTCCACGCCCGCCGACCGGGGCCGGATGACCGGGTTGTACCAGATGGCCTTTATGCTGGGCCTGACCATCAGCCCGATCTTGGGCGGGACCTTGACCGACTTTCTGGGCTTCCGGCCGGCCCTCCGCATCTGTGCCGCCATCTCTACCACCGGCCTGGCCGTGGCGCTGGTAGCCCTGCCGGAAACCAGACCGCCAGCGGCGGGCCAAAGCCGGACGGAAAACAGCTTCCAACACCAACACCCGATAGAAGCAGCCAAGGGGCGGCCCTGGGCAGATGCCGACCTCCTGCGAGCCGACCTGATCTACCTCCTCGTCCTGCTGGTCAACAGCGGCATTTTGATGTCCACCCTCAGCCTCCACCTGAAACAGCAGTGGGAAGGCATCTCCTCGCCGGCGGGAACCGCCACCGGTGTGGCCTCGTTGGCAGGGGCGATGCTGGCCATGCGCGCCGTGTTGGGCATGTTGGCCGGGCCGGCGGCAGGGAGCCTTTCGGACCGGGTGCGTGGCCGCTGGCCGGTGATCTGGGGCAGCCTGCTGGTGAGCAGCGCCGGCTTCCTGGCGCTGGCCCTGCTGCCAGGTCTGTGGGCTGTGCCGATCGGGGTGATCCTGGTAGCATCGGGGGCCGGCGCTTCGGCTGCCGTGCTGGCCGCCATGGTGGGTGATCGGGCCAAGGGCAACCACCCCGGTCTGGCGGTGGGCGGGATGGCTACCGCCGGCGACATTGGGAGCGCCACCGGCCCGCTGCTGGCCTACGCCCTGATCCCTCTTCTCAGCCTGCGCCTGGTGTACCTGCTGTGTGCCGGAGCGTTAGCCCTGGCGCTGGCGATCGCTGCCTGCCGGCGAACAAACCCTACCTCCGGGTGAGGTGTTGAGTTTTGCCCCCAGTTCTGCTATAATAAAGCCGGTCCGAACACCCAGGGGGTGAAAAGAAGGGATGGGTTCGGTAAAGCGCTGGGGGCACAGAGTGTGGCAGGGGCTGGGCAGCACCCGCCTGGCAGCGATCCTGCTGGCGGCGTTGCTGCCGGCCTTGCTGCTATCGAGCCTGTTTCCGCAGATGCCTGCCGATCCCACCGGCCGTCAGGCATGGCTGGCAGCGGCAGCGTTACGCTATGGCAGCGTCACCAACCTGCTCCAGGCTCTGGGCCTGTTCGGCGCTAGCCGTGCCCCCTGGCTCCTGGCCTTGCTGGGCGCCTTGCTGCTCAATATGCTGGCCTGCACCCTGCAACGCCTGCCGCGCCTGTGGCGATCCTTCAGAAAAGGCCACCGGACACAGATCGGCACGCTGGTCGGCCACGTGGCCGCCCTCGGCCTGGTGGTTGCCCTGGTCGCCCGCCCGGCCCTGGCCTGGCAGGAAACCGGCATCAGACTGCTCCCCGGCCTGGCACAGCCCGTCGGCCACGGAACAGACCTGATGGTGCAGGCCGGGGAGCTGGTTATTGACAACTATCCTGACGGCCAACCCCGCGACTACCGGGTGCCCCTGATGGTCCTGGCCGGTGGATCGCCGCTAAAGAGCCGGACAGTTCGCCTCAACCACCCACTCACCTGCCGGGGCCTGTCCTTCCACCTGCAGAGCTACGGCCCCGCCGCCCAGGTGATCGCCCCGCAAGGCACCTTTGCCCTGGCCTTCGCCGATAGCCAGAGCCAGGAGCTTTCCCTCCCGCAGGCCGGCCTCAAGCTGCGCGTAGCTCTACAGTCCACCGAGGGGGCGCTGTTCGTCGAGGCGCTGGCTGCCGACGACACCCCCCTCGGCTCCGGGATGGTGGCCGATGGGCAGCAGATCGAGCTGCGGGGGGTACCTCTCACCTTCCACCTGAGCCACTACACCGTCTGGCAGGTAAGCCGCGACCCGACCTTTGGCCTGGCTGTGGGTTCGGCGGGGCTCTTGCTGGTGGCGGCAGCAGTCTCGCTGTGGGCGCGCCGGCCTGCCGTCGGCAAGCCCACGGAAGACCGGGCGGGAGGGGATGATGGGTAGCGGCGCCATCGCACCGCTGGTGGCGGGGGGGTGCTTCTTGCTGGCAGCAGTGGCCCACCTGCGTGGCTGGCGGGTTGGGAATTGGCCGGGCGCGGCCGGCGTGGCGATCCTGAGCGGAGCGGTAGTAGCGCGGGGGGTGCAGGCCGGCCATTGGCCGCTGACCAACCAGTATGAATTTGCCCTGGCCTTTGCCCTGGGAACGGCCCTGGCAGCCCTGGCCTTCGACGCCCGACCGGGCAGCCGCGCCCCGACCGCCCAGGCAGGGGCGATGCTGGTCGCCGCCGCGTTGATAGCCTATGCCCGGCTGGGTCTGCCAGCTTCCAAACGGGCCATCTTGCCCCTGCCTCCGGCCCTCAACTCGGTCTGGCTACCACTCCACGCCGGCTCGGCGGCGCTGGCCTATGGGGCGCTGACCCTGGCCGGTGTGGCGGGCCTGGCCTGGCTGCTGCGAGAACCGGATCGAAATCCAGCGGAGATGCTTTTGGATCGGGCCATCGCCGCCGGCTACCCGTCGCTCACCCTGGCGCTGCTGCTGGGCATGATCTGGGCGCAGACCGCCTGGGGTCGCGCCTGGGGCTGGGACCTGAAAGAGACATGGGCGCTCATCACCTGGCTGCTCTACACCCTGTATTGGCATCTGCGGCGGCGACCGGGCTGGCGAGGCTGCCGCCTGGCCTGGCTGGCGCTGGTCGGGCTGGGGGCGGTGCTGTTCACCTTCCTGGGCGTTGGCCGGCTGGCGCGGACGATAGGCCTGGAAAGCCTGCACCTGTTCTAAAGCGCAATGTGCAGCTAGAAAGCAGCGGATGCGATGAAAACGATTAGCCGCCGCACGTTTCTCAAGGGAGTTGCCGGCGTAGGGCTGTGTGCTCTGGGCGGGGGAGCACTGTGGGCCGACTGGCGCTGGGCCGGCGACGGAACGACAGATGCAACCCCGCCGCCGTTGCCCGACCACACCCGCGAAGCCATGTACTACACCGGCATAGAGGGCGGGTTAGATTGCACCTCGTGCCACGCCCCGGCCGAACCATCACGGACACTCTACTGCCACGTGCCCCACCAGGGCCGCTACGTCCGCTGCAACTTGTGCCCCAACCGCTGCATCCTGGCCGAAGGAGAGCGCGGCATCTGCCGTGTGCGTGAAAATCGCGGCGGCCAGCTCTACACCTTTGTCTATGGCAACCCTTGCGCCATCCATGTGGACCCTATCGAGAAAAAGCCGTTCTTCCATTTCCTGCCCGGCACCACCGCCTTTTCCCTGGCCACAGCCGGGTGTAGCCTGCGCTGCAAATATTGCCAAAACTATACCATCTCTCAACATCCACCCGAAGAGACCGAAAACTATGACGCCCCACCGGAGGTGATCGTAGGGGCCACCGCCGGACAGGGTGCGCCGACCATCGCCTATACCTACTCGGAGCCGATGGTTTTTTACGAATACATGCTCGACATCGCCCGCCTGGGGCGCCGCGCCGGGCTGCGCAGCGTCGTTATCTCGTCCGGTTATGTCAACCCTGAGCCGCTCAAGGAGTTGTGCCAGGCGGTGGATGCCATCAAGATTGACCTGAAAGGCTTCAACGACGAGTTTTACCGCGAGGTGTGCGCCGGCACCCTGGCCCCGGTGCTGGAGGCGATCCGCACCATCCACAGCATGGGTGTCCACCTGGAGATCGTCAACCTGGTAGTGCCCACCCTGAACGACGACCCGGCCGAGCTGCGCGCCCTGGCCGAATGGGTGCTGGATACCGTCGGCCCCGATGTCCCCCTTCACTTCAGCCGCTTTCACCCCGATTACCAGCTTCTGAACCTGCCGCCTACACCGGTCGAAACGTTGGAAGCGGCGCGGCGGGCAGCGTTGGAGGCCGGGTTGCATTACGTCTATCTGGGCAACGTCCCCGGCCACGAGGGAAATCATACCTACTGCCCCAACTGCCGACAGATGATCATCCAGCGGGCAGGCATGGCGACGACGGCCATGCACATGGCCGACGGCCGGTGTGGTTACTGCGGCACGCCGATCGCAGGGGTGTGGCAGTGAAATTGTCCCCTATCGGCTTGAAAGGAACGGTTGGCGATGACACGCTTCCCGATTTTGCTGGTATGTCTGTTGTTGACTGTAGCTTGCGGCCCCACCCGCCCAACTGAACCGCCGGCGTCGGCCGTCGAACCGGCAACGACCCCCAGCCCTCAGCCTCGCAACGTGCACCACGCCGAGGGGGCTGGCAAGTGGTACCCGGCCGACGCGGCCAAACTGCGGGCTGCTGTAGAAGCCTACCTCACCCAGGCCGACGCGGAACCGCTTTCGGGCCGGCTGCTGGCCGTCATCGTGCCCCATGCCGGTTACGTCTACTCCGGCGCGGTGGCCGGCTATGCTTTCCGGGCGATGCAGGCTGCCGGCTGCGCCGGCTACACCCTCGTTGTCATCGGCGACACCCACAGCGGCCACGGCTCTGCCGACCTGGCCGTCTGGGCGGCGGGAACGTTCGAGACGCCGCTGGGCAGCCTCCCCGTGGACGAACAGGTCGCCCAGGCCCTCCTGGCTGCCGACAAACGGATCGAATTCGACCGAAACGCCTTCGAGTCCGAGCACCCGGTAGAAAACCAGTTGCCCTTTATCCAGATGGCCTGCCCCAACGCGCGCATCGTGCCGATAGTCATCCGCCGGCCCTCTCTCGAAAATGCGCAGCTCTTGGCCCAGGCCCTGGTCCAGGCTCTTGGCCAGCACCCGGCCCTGATCGTTGCCAGCACCGACCTTTCGCACTACTACCCATACGAGCAAGCGCGGCAGATCGATCAGGTGGCCCTGCAGGCCATCACCTCCCTGGACCCTCAAACCGTAGTTGACTCTCCCAAACGCTGCACCGAGCTAGGCATCGCCAACGAGCCGCTGACGATGTGCAGCCAGGGAGCGGTGATGACGGCCATGATCGCCGCCCGGCAGATGGGCGCCAACCAAGCGACCGTCCTTTACTACGCCAATTCGGGCGATACCCCTGTTGGCGACCGGTCGCAGGTGGTCGGTTACGGGGCCGTCGCCCTGTGGCAAAGCCCCACCGAACAGCAGCCCAACCCCCAACCTCTACCATCCAATCCCCAATCTCCGACCACCGCCTTCCAACCCCTCTCCCCCGAACAACAAAAAGAGCTGCTGACCCTGGCCCGGCGCACCATCGCCCAGTATCTGGAGAGCGAGACCTTTCCCCCTTTCCACACCAACGACCCGGCGCTGCTCCAGCCGCTGGGGGCCTACGTCACCTACGAAAAGAAGGGCGATCTGCGCGGCTGTCTGGGCCGGTTGGAGGGCGACCGCCCGGCCTACCTCAGCGTCCAATATGCGGCTGTGGCCGCTGCCCTGGCCGACCCTCGCTTCCCGCCCATCACCACCGACGAGCTGCCGGGCCTGACCATCGAGATCACCCTGCTGGAACCGCTGCACCCGGTCGAAAGCCCCGACCAGATTCAGATCGGGCACGACGGGGTGCTGCTGCGCGTCGGGGACAAGGCAGGTGCCCTGTTCCTGCCCCAGGTACCGCCACAACAGGGTTGGGACCTGGAAGCCACGCTGCTCAACCTGTGTCGCAAGGCCAACCTGGCCGACGATTGCTGGCAGCGATCCGATGCCCGGTTCTGGGCCTTTGGCGGACAGTGGTTTGGAGAAGAATGACCCGCCCCCTCAGCCCTTCTCCCTGAAAAGGAGGCTGCAAAGCCCTATGCGCCCGGCCCCTTATCTCTTTGCCCTGGCCGCCGTCGGTTTTACCTCCACCGTTGGCCAGCTCGTGCTGCTGCGCGAGCTGATAGCCGCCTTTTACGGCAACGAGCTGGTGATCGGCCTCATCCTGGCCGTCTGGTTGGCCGGGGTGGCTGCCGGGGCATGGGGAGCGAGCCGCAAGAGGTGGGAGGTCTTACGCACCTCAAGCCTGAGCGCCGGGCTGGTGCTGGCAGCGATGATCCTGCCGGCCCAGGTGGCGCTGGTGCGCGGCAGCCGATCGCTGTGGGGAGCGACGCCAGGGACACTGCTCCCCCTGGCCCCCACCCTGCTGACCATCCTCCTGGTGCTGGCCCCGCTGTGTCTGCTGCTGGGTGGGCTGTTCACCGTGGGGGCGCGGCGGGTAGGAGCGCAGCGCCCTGCCCCCCTCCAGAGCGTTGGAGGTGCCTATGTGGCCGAAAGCCTGGGCGCGGTGCTGGGCGGGGCGATCTATAGCTTTTTGCTAATCCACCTCCTGGACCCGTTTCAGATCGCCCTGGGGGTGGGGGCGCTCAACCTGGCGGTGGCGGTGCCGGTGGCGAGGGAGCAAAGGGGCAAAGGAGCCAGGAGAAACTGGCTGCTGGTCGGGGTAGCGGTCGCGTTGCTGGTCGGAGCCTGGCCGCTGGGCAGCCGGCTGCATCGGGCGACGCTGGGCTGGCAGTATGCCGGGCTGCGTTTCGCCGGCGATTCGGCCTACGGGCGGATCGTCGTCACCGGGAATGGCGAGCTGCGCGCCTTTTTTGAAAACGGCTTCCTCTTTTTCGAGACACAGGGCGCCGCCGCCGAAGAGGTAGCCCACCTGCCACTGCTGGCCCATCCCCAACCGCGCCGGGTGCTCCTCGTCGGCGGTGGAGTAAGCGGCAGCCTGGCCGAAACCCTCAGACACCCCTCGGTCGAAGAGGTATATTATGTCGAATTAGACCCGCTGATCATCGCCGCTGCCCGGCAGGAGCTGCCCCCGGAGCAGGCCGCCGCCCTCGCCGACCGGCGTGTAACGCTGGTCCACAGCGATGGACGGCTGTACATCCGCCAGGCCCCACCGGCCTTCTTTGACGTGATCATCCTCGATCTGCCAGAGCCGGCCACCGGCCAGATCAATCGCTTTTACACAGCCGAGTTCTTTGCCGAGGTGCAGATGGCGCTGGCCCCCGGTGGGGTGTTCGCCCTGAGCCTGCCCTGGCAGGAAAACTATCCCGGCCCGGCGCTGCAGCGGTTAGCGGCCAGTGTGTACCGCGCCCTTGGCCGGTTTGCCGCGATCGAGGCGCTGCCAGGCGATCGGCTCTTTTTGCTGGCCGCTGAAACTCCCCTGCCAACCGATCCGGCGCTGCTCAGCGCCCGGCTGGCGGAACGGGGGATCGTCACGCGGTGGGTGACGCCCACCTACCTGCGCTACCTGCTGACCACCGACCGCACCGCCCAGGCCCGCCACCTGCTGGAGACGGCCAGGGATGTGCGCCTCAACCGCGACCTGGAACCGGCCTGTTACTTTTACGACCTGACCGCCTGGCTTGCCCGCTTTTCGGCAGGGCTGAGCCACCTGGCTGCCAGGGCTTGGGCGCTGCGCCTGGGCTGGCTGGCCGTGTTGTTGACCCTGGCGACCCCCCTGCTACGCCGCCGGCCGGTTCCAGCGGCAATCGGCTTGACCGGATTGGCCGGAATGGCGTTGCAGGTGATCCTGCTCTTTACCTTTCAGGTGGTGCATGGGTATGTCTATGGGCAGGTGGGGCTGATCGTAACCGGCTTTATGGCCGGCCTGGCCGTGGGCAGTGCTGTGGGGCGGGTTGCCAGCTTGCCCCACCGGCCACGGACGGTGTTGATCGGAATCCAGGCAGGGATCGCGCTGTTTGCCCTCGGCTTGCTGGGGATTGTGCACCTGGCCCCGCCGGCTTGGGCCTTTCCATTGCTGGCTCTGGTCGGCGGCGGGTTGGTGGGGGTGGCTTTTCCCCTGGCCGTGGCCTGCACAAAGGGAGAGAGTGGGCGGGTGGCCGGGCAGCTCTATAGCGCCGACCTGGTTGGCGGCTGCCTGGGGGCGGCGCTGACCGGCAGCCTGTTCATCCCCATCCTGGGCATCCCGCACACCTGCCTGGCCGTGGCCTTGATCGGCCTGGCCGGCCTGGCCGTGCTGCTGTAGGCCCTTCGTAACTTGGACTGCTGGAGCATGGCTCCAGCAATCCAAAAGCCCACAGCAGGGAGGCCGTTTGCCCCTCACCGACTTTTTGGGTATAATGCGCCGGAAAACTATGGAGGTATGAGGATGCAACGTCTGAACCCGCTCACCAGGCTCCTGCCCCTGGCCCTTGTCCCTATGCTCATTTTTGTGGCCGCCTGTGGACCCGCTCCCACCGCCACCTCTGCTCCGACCAAAGAGCTGACCCCCATCCCGCCCACACCTGGCCCCAAGCCGGGCGGCAAGATCATCTATGGCCTGACGCTGGCCCCATCGGGCATTGACCCCCACGTGGATGCCTCGTCGGAGCTGGGCATCCCGCTGACCAGCGTCTACGATACGCTGGTCTACCAGGACCTGGATGGCAGTTTTGTGCCGGGGCTGGCCGAGCGTTGGGAGGTCTCGGCCGACGGGCTGACCTACACCTTTTTCCTGCGCCGCGATGTCAAGTTCCACGACGGCACGCCGTTCAACGCTGAGGCGGTGCAGTTCAACCTGGAACGGATCGCCAATCCGGAAACCAAATCGCGCAAGGCGCGGGGGATGCTCGGACCCTATGACCGCACCGAAATCGTGGACGAGTATACCGTCAAAGTGCACTTTAAACAGCCGTATGCCCCCTTTCTCGATTCGGCCAGCCAGGTCTATCTGGGCATGGCCTCGCCGGCAGCGGTGCAAAAGTGGGGCGCCGACTATCAGCTCCACCAGGTGGGCACCGGCCCTTTCATCTTTAAGGAGTACGTGCCCAACGACCATCTGACGTTGGTGCGCAACCCCGACTATGCCTGGGCGCCGGAGGTCTATGACCACACCGGACCGGCCTACCTGGACGAGATCGAGTTCCGCTTTTATGTGGACCCGGCCGTCCGGGCGCTGGCGTTGGAATCGGGCGAGGCCGACGTAATGGGCGAGATTCCGCCCCAGGACGCCATCCGGCTGGAGGACAACGAAGCGTTTACCCTCTACCAGGTGCCGATCCCCGGCCAGCCGTTGCAGTTCTTTTTCAACACCGAAAAGCCACCCACCGATGACCTGCGCGTGCGCCAGGCGCTGCTCTACGCCACCGACCGCCAGGCGATCGTCAACACCATCTTCCAGGGCTATTCGCCCGTGGCCTACGGCCCGCTAAGCGCGGTAACGATGGGCTACAATTCAGCGGTCAAAGGGCGCTATGCCTATGACCCGGCCCTGGCTGCAGACCTGCTGACCCAGGCCGGCTGGAGCGACTCGGATGGCGACGGCCTCCGCGACAAGGAGGGCCAGCCCCTGGTGCTCCAGGCCTACCTGATGACCTGGGGCTATCTGCCGGAGGTGGGGCAGATGCTCCAGGCCCAGCTTCGGGCAGTGGGGGTGGATGTGCAGACCCAGACGGTGGCCTTTCCGGCAGCGGTGGAGGCGGCAGGCAAGGGCGAACACCATCTGGCGCCTATGGTCTTTGCCAGCAGCGACCCCAGCGTGTTGAACTCGACCTACCTGTCGGCCAACGCCGAGGGCGGCTTTAACTGGTCCAAGGTCCGCGATGCCGAGCTGGACCGCCTGCTAAACGAGGGGCTCAGCATCATCGAACCCGGACAGCGGGCCGACCTCTACGCCCAGGCCCAAACTCGCATCATGGACCTGGCCCTGGTCCTGCCCATCCGCGATTACGTCAACTTGAACGCTGCCAAAGCATCGGTCAAGGGGCTGCGGTTCGACCGCCGGGGCTGGTTCCCCTGGCTGCATGACGTTTATCTCGATGACCGATGACCGATGGCCAATGACGAATGACGGATGACGAATGACGAATGACGGATGACGAACATCCTTGATCCTTGCCATGCTACGCTACATCGGTCGGCGGCTGCTGGGAGCCATCCCCGTCCTGTGGGGCGTGGCGACGTTGGTCTTTGTCGTCATGCGCCTGTTGCCCGGCGATCCGGCGGCGCTGATGCTCTCCGAGTCGGGCGGTTCGGCCCAGGCCGTCGCCGAGCTGCGCCACAGCCTTGGCCTGGACGCCCCTCTGGTCGTTCAGTATGGCCGCTATCTGTTCGATCTACTGCGGGGCAACCTGGGCACCTCCCTGTTCAGCCACCGCCCGGTGGTGACGATCATTGCCGAACAACTGCCCAGCACGATCGAGCTGGCCGTGGCCGCCATGCTGGTGGCCGCCGGCCTGGGCACGGCTTTGGGGTTGATCGCTGCCGCCAAACACAACACCTGGCTCGACACCCTGGCAACGGCCCTGTCGGTGATGGGGGTTTCGCTGCCGATCTTTTGGACGGCCCTGATCCTCATCTGGCTGTTGAGCCTGAAGCTAGGCTGGCTGCCGGCCACCGGCCGGGATGGGCTCGCATCGTTGATCATGCCGGCGATGGTGCTGGGCTTTGCTTCGTCGGGGGCCATTGCCCGGCTGGTGCGGGCCAGCCTGCTGGAGGTGCTGGGGGCCGACTTTATCAACACCGCCCGCGCTAAAGGGCTGTCGGAAGGGAGGGTGATGATCCGCCATGCCCTCAAGAACGCGCTCATCCCGGTAATCACGGTCATCGGCCTGCAATTCGGCTTTCTGTTGGGTGGCACCGTGGTGACCGAGACGATCTTTGCCCGGCAGGGCATCGGTCGGTTGATGGTCAATGCCATTTTATGGAAAGATTTTCCGGTGGTCCAGGGTATAGTGCTGCTGGCCGCCCTGGTCTATACCACCATGAACCTGGTCGTAGACCTGGCCTACGCCTACCTGGACCCACGCATCCGCTATGACTGAGCGCCGCTTTCCGATCCCTACGCGCCGACCCATCCCCCGGCACGAATATGCCCCTCCCCCTCGCCGCCGGGTGACGGCCAATCCGATTGCGCTGGCGGCGATGGGCTTTCTGGCCGTGCTGGTCCTGCTGCTAGCCGTTGCTCCGCCCCTGCTGCCCTACAATCCGCTGACCATGCTCCCCAGCCGGCAGTTTCTGCCCCCCGGCGCGCAGCACCTGGCCGGCACCGACCTGTTTGGCCGCGACGTTGCCACCCGGCTGATCTATGGGGGGCGGCTGACGCTGGGCATTGGAGTGCTGGCGGTCCTCATCGCTGCCCTGCCAGGGACCGCCCTGGGGCTGATCGCCGGCTACTATGGCCGCTGGGCCGACCGGCTCATCACCTGGCTGGTAGATGTGATGCTGGCCTTTCCCTCCATCCTGCTGGCGCTGACTATCATTGCGGCCCTGGGGCCGGGAGTGCGCAATGTGATTCTGGCCGTTGGCATCGCCGGCATCCCCAACTATACCCGGCTGGCGCGCGGCCAGGTCCTTTCCGCGCGGCGGCAGCCTTATGTCCGGGCAGCGATCACGGTCGGCTGCACCAACCTGCGCATCCTCTTGCGGCACATCCTGCCCAACATCTTGGGGCCCATGATCGTCCTGGCCACGCTGGACGTAGGCTGGGCCATTCTGAACGCCTCGGCGCTCAGCTTCTTGGGGCTGGGGGTCCAGCCACCCGCGCCGGAGTGGGGGGCGATGTTGAACGAAGGGCGCGGCTACCTGCGCAACGCGCCGTGGGTCAGCGCCGCCCCCGGCCTGGCCATTACCCTCACCGTTTTGGCGGTAAACCTGCTGGGCGACAGCCTGCGCGACACCCTCGACCCCCGGCGACGAAGATGAAAAAGGTGCCAGGCACCTGCAAGCGCCTGGCACCTGACAGCGGTTCCGGTTACGGATAGTCTTTCAGGATGATCGGCAGGTATAAGCACCTGGGCAGGTCGCGCACATATTCGATGCCCCCCACCTTGGTGCCCCCTACCGACTCTTCGACGCGGACGGTAAAGCGTTCGTCAATCTCGGCAGCGATGATCATGGTCACCCGCGCCGTCTCGCTGGGCGCCATCGAGATACCGCCTATCGTCGCCGGGAAGGCGGTGGGCCGCAACGTGTTCCCCACCTGGTTAAAGTTCGTCAGACTGGTCCATCGCCCCCACAGGGTGCCCGGCTTGACGATGAGGACCCCACTGCCCAGCGGAAAGTCGTCGCTGTCAAACTCGATGTCCACCGTCTTGGTCACGTTCCAGGTATTGATCGCGTCAAACAGGACGGTGTCGGTGGCGACCGTGGTGGTATAGATGCCGCAAGTGGTGATCTCTGGATAGTCCACGACGTGGGTGTTCCTCTGGGCAATGTTGTTGTTATTCGGCACCCTGTCCACCGGAGCGATAGTGTCAGGTCCGGTAGAAAGCGGGTCTTCCAGCGAGTCAATCCGGACCAACAGACAGAAATGGCCAACGAGGAAGGGCACATTCCACGGCACCGACTGCACCGTCGTCGCCCCGCCGGCCAGGCTGGGCACGGTAAAGCTGCCCACGCCGCTCCAGCTCCCCGGCCAGGAAAGCCCTAGCGCCGCCATCGCCCAGTAGACATTGCCGGTGATGTTGGTGACCGTGGTCGTTAGCCGATTATGCACCCGCACGCAGACCGTTTCGGTCGCGCCGGGGATCGGGTTCTGGTGGGTCGTGTTAGTGCAGTCGCCATCGTGGCGCACCCAGATGTCGGGGCTTACCCACCACGGGCTGCTGCTGGGCACCGAGCCGTCGTCGGCCGTGCTGTCCTTGATATAGATGTCATACGCCGGTTCCTGGTGCGGCCGCAGGTAATAGTCCTCCGTCTCGCCGACTTCGTAGCCCTTTTCCGGGCCACGGCCATCGGCCAGATCGCTGCCCGGCACGGTGGGAGCAGGCTGCTCGGCGATGGAGATGCGCATCCAGATTGGGTCATCGGGCGTCTGGTCGTAGGGCAAGAAGGCCGGTGTCTGGACCACATAGGTCCCCGGTAGCACCGCGATCAACTGGTTCTGCACCGCCCATTCGGGCGCGTCAAACGCTTGGGTGCAGGTAAAGACATCGCCCCAGTCGCCGTCGCGGTTCCAGTCGAACCAGACGTTGACATAGAATTCCCCCATCACCACCGACGTCACCGTGTAGGAGATGACGGTGGGCACGCAATGCGGCCAGGAAACGGGAAACAGCAGGCCATCGTCGGCCCCGTCGCGGTCGGGTGTGTCACCGGGTGGGTCAATGTTGGTCACGCCGTCCTCGTCGGGCAGCAGGTCGGCTTCATCCTCCAGCGTGACCCATGGCCCCAGCCAGACAACGGTGCGGGCGTTCAAGTGTTTGGGCCCCGGCGGCAGGCCGGTGGACGGGTCAAAGACGGTGGGGAAGTGGGCCAGTGTCCCCGGCGGCCCGCCGGCCGGATAGGCGGTCATGGTCGGGGTGAAGTGGTTGGTGCTGTCGGGCGCATCCCCCAGATCAGCATTGGACAGCTCGGCACATTCCGGCCAGCTCTGCGGATCGGAGGTATAGTGGCAGTTGGGCCACTCCTGCGGGTCGCTGGTATAGCCCGGCGGCACACCGCACTCTGGCCAGAGCTCGGTATCGGTGGTGTAATCCTTGGTGGGGTACAGGATTTTGTCACACGCTGGCCAGACAATGAGATCGGAGGTATAGTGGCATCGGGGCCACAGTCGGGCATCGGCGGTGTAGGCCGCGCATTCGATCCAAACCTGCGGATTCTCGGTGTAGAATCCCTGGCGGCATTCAGGCCAGATGCCCAGATCATTGGTGTAGCCCGGTTGACATTCCGGCCACTGTTGGGGATCCCACGTCCAGGCCTGGTTGCACCACGGCCACCTTTCAAGGTCTGTGGTATAGATAAAGGGGTCACACCACGGCCAGTGAACCAAGTCTTGGGTGTAGGCCGGATCGTCGCACTCGGGCCAGAGGTTATAGTCCCAGGTATAGTCCTTGGTAGGATACGACTGCTGGCACGCAGGTTGCGCCGGGTCGGAGGTATAGTGGCATTCCGGCCACCACACCGGCGCGGTAGTGTACAGCGGGTCCGCGCACCAGGGCCACTGGCTGGGCCAGTAGGTGTACGGCACCTCGCAATAGGGATTCTGGGGATCATGGGTATACCCCGGGTCACACCAGGGCCAGTGCATCAGGTCTATGGTGTATCCAGGGCCGGGACACTCTGGCCAGAGATAAGGGTTGCTGGTATAGTCCTGGGTGGGATACGGCCCTTCGCAGTTGGGGAAGACGATCGGATCCGACGTGTAGTGACACGCCGCCCACAAGTAGGGGTCAGAGGTATACTCGTTCTGGCTGCATTCCGGCCACAGGCCCACGACGTCGTCGGTGTAGTATGGCGGCTCTGTCGGGCAGGCGGGCCACTGCGCCGGGTCCCAGGTATAGCGCGGGTTGCACCACGGCCACCTTTCAGGGTCTTTGGTGTACATCGGATCGCACTGCGTCCCCATCTGCGGGTCGGCCGTCCACAGCGGATTGCACCAGGGGGCGATGGGATCCTGGGTGATGTTCGGGCCGCATTCAGGCCAGAGGGTGGCGTCCCAGGTATAGTCTTTGGTCGGCCAGGGGGTACCGCACGCGGGGCTGGTCGGATCGCTGGTATAATGACACGACGGCCACTGGACCAGGTCTCGGGTGTAACCGAACTGGCACTCCGGCCACAGAGTAGGGTCGGTGGTGTAGTGCTGAGTCGGTTCGGCCTGCGCCGTACGACGCTCGGCGGACGGCTGTACCTTGCCGTCCAGCTCGTTGACCGCTTGCTGCAACGTGGCATCGAAGAAAGGGGAGCCCTGCGGTTCTTGAGCAGGAGAGGAATTGGAAGCAAAGGCCAGGCCTCCGGCCACAACCAGAACCAACAGCGCTCCTACGCCGCTCAGAAGGTAACGCTTGGCACTCATTGACTGACATCTCCTTTCTCTACTCAAAAGATTATTTCAGAAGTTTTTCTATTTTTTCACCCCCTTTCAATGTTTTATCGGCAAGCAGGTTGAGCGAGGTTGAGCGCGATGGAGCGCAATGAAAGAGCCTGGCCAACCTCTATTGGCATTATAACCGATTTGCGCCGCGGTGTCAATAGCCGGCAAGCAACCTCTGGGCTTGGGTGCCTTGTAGGAGGATGCCTGGCCAACGGCCCTTGAGGCGCGGCCTCGGTCGCTATAGGTGAGCAGGTGCCCCAGAAAGTTGAAAGACACCCCCTGTTGATGTATAATAGAGCCAGGTTAAAGGGCTTACTGCCCGGTTAACGGATCGTAGCGGCGCAGTGTGTGTTTCCCTACCCCGTTAAGGAGAGGTGACATTCGATGCTGAATCCCGGCTCTATCGTCCAGGTTCGCAACCGCTACTGGGTGCTCCTGCCCCACCCAGACCCCCATCTCTACGCCCTGCGCCCGCTGACCGGCGCGGTGGACGAGACCCTTACCCTGCACAAGGGCTTGACCGACCTCCTCGGCTACACCCTGCCGGAGGAACGCCCGCGCCCGGCGCAGTTCCCCCTGCCCACGCCAGAGGATGTGTCGGATGCGGTGGGGGCGCATCTCCTCTGGCAGGCAGCGCGGCTGACCCTGCGCGAGGGCGCTTCGCCGCTGCGCTCGCTGGGGCGCATCTCCATCCGCCCGCGCACCTATCAGTTTGTGCCGCTCCTGATGGCCCTGCGCCTCGACCCGGTGCGCCTGCTCATCGCCGATGATGTGGGCGTGGGCAAGACCATCGAAGCCCTGCTCATCGCCCGCGAATTGTGGGAGCGCGGCGAAATTAAGCGCCTGGCTGTCCTGTGTCCGCCCTATCTGTGCGACCAGTGGCAGAAGGAACTGATCGAGAAATTCAACTTCCACGAGGCGGTGGTCATCCGCTCCGGCACGGTGGGTCAACTGGAACGCCACAAGCCGCCCACGCGCACGATTTACGAGCATTACCCGGTGCAGGTCATCAGCATTGACTGGGTGAAGAGCGAGCGCAACCGCCACGCCTTCCTGCTGCACGCGCCCGAACTGGTCATCGTGGATGAGGCGCACGGCGCGGCGATGGCGAAGAACCAGAACCAGCAGCAGCGCCACGAGTTTTTGCGACAAGTCGCCGGCGACGAGAACCGCCATCTCATCCTGCTGACCGCCACCCCGCACAGTGGCATCGAATCCGCGTTCCGCTCGCTGCTGGGATTGCTCGACCCGCGCTTTGGGGAATGGGAGGTCAACTCCCTGAGCGAAAACCGCCTGGGCGAGCTGGCGCGGCGCTTTGTCCAGCGCACCCGCCGTGACATCGAACACGACTGGGAAAACGAATCCTGCTTCCCAGAGCGACTCCCCCAGGACCATACCTATCGCCTTTCTCTGGCTTACCGTACTCTCTTTGAAAAGACTTACGACTTTTGCGCTGAAATTGTGCGGACGGGTCAGAACCTGGAGGAGCGCAAGCGCCGCGTGCGTTACTGGGGCGCGCTGGCGCTGCTGCGCTGCGTCATGTCCAGCCCGGCGGCGGCCCTGGCGGCGCTGGAGACCCGGCATGCGAGAGCAGGAGAGGACGAGAGCGGGAGAACGGGAGAGGATGAGATAGATTTTCGGGGGTTTGTGTTCGAGTCGGATCAGGACCGCACCGACGACGAACAGCCCACCCCGCCCATCGAGGAGGCCGAAGCCAGCCTGCCCGATTCCGAGCGCCGCAGACTGCGCGCCCTGGGCAAACTGGCCGCCGCCCTGCTCGAACCCGGCCAGGATACCAAACTCGAAGGTCTGATTCAGTCCGTGCGCGGCCTGCTGGCCGAAGGGTATCATCCCATCGTCTGGTGCCGCTATGTCGCCACCGCCGAGTATGTGGCCGGGGAACTGCAACAACGCCTGGCCGAGAGTCACCCCGCCGCCCAGGTGGTCTGCATCACCGGGCGGCAGGCAGACGAAGAACGCCGCGCCCGCATCGAGGAGATAGACGCCAACCGCCCGCGCGTCCTGGTCGCCACCGACTGCCTCTCGGAGGGCATCAACCTGCAGGAAAAGTTCACCGCCGCCATCCACTACGACCTGCCCTGGAACCCCAACCGCCTGGAACAGCGCGAGGGACGGGTGGACCGCTACGGCCAGCCCGCCAGGCAGGTCAAGGTGATCCGCTACTACGGCGCCGATAACCCGGTGGACGGCGTGGTGCTGGATGTGTTGCTCAATAAAGCCCGCGAGATTCACAAGGCGCTCGGCACCCACGTCCCGGTCCCCGAAGAGAGCGAGAGCGTGACCGAGGCCGTGCTGCAGGCGCTCTTCCTCCGCGGCGGTTACGCGCGCGAGGCGCAGCAACTGGCGTTCGACTTTATGGCCGATAGCGTCACCAGTTTGCACCGGCAATGGGAGCGCGACGCCGAGCGCGAGAAACTCACCCGCACGCGCTTCGCCCAGCGCGCCCTCAAGCCCGAACAAGTGCGCCGCGAACTGGAAGCCGCCGATTCCATCCTGGGCGACCCGCAGGCCGTGCGCGCCTTCGTTCTCGAAGCGGCGCAGCGGCTGGGGCTGACGCTGAAGAGAGCGGGAGAGCGGGAGAGGCTGAGAGCGGGAGAGCGGGAGAGGTTGAGAACGGGAGAACGGGAGAGCGGGAGAACTGGGGAGGTGTGGACGATAGATGTGTCGCAGGCTGGGACAGCGCTGTTGCCGGATGCGATTCGCTTTGCCCTG
>FWPV01006200.1_pt1 | contig 23053 bp, 21 predicted proteins | sample 2228371 | NCBI WGS metagenome assembly FWPV01 (sample SAMEA103939776, study PRJEB20133) | metagenome | reverse complement strand
ATGGTAGACTCCTGCCTCAATTTTGGACAGAAGTTTACCAGAAAAACGGCCAATCAAAAAGTGTCCGGTAGTGAAATTTCCGATAAGGGCAATGTCTGTTATTGGAAAAGCAATGAAATCAAGGAGCCGACCTTTATGAAAATCCACCTTACCATCAACGGCAAAAAAATCCAGGCCCAAATGGGGCAAACCGTTTTAGAAGCGGCGGAAGCTCATGGGATTCACATCCCGGTGCTGTGCCACCATCCGGCCTTGCCTCCCGAAGGCGCGTGCCGCATCTGTCTGGTAGAAATCGAAAAGCAGCGCGCGCTCCAACCGGCCTGCACCTTTCCCGTCACCGAAGGGCTGGTCATCCACACCCACTCGCCCAAGGTCATCGAGGCGCGCAAGTTTGTGCTGGAACTGCTGCTTTCGGACCATCCTTTCGATTGTATGACGTGCGACGCCACCGGCCACTGTCTGCTCCAGGATTTGGCTTACGAGTACGGCATCAAGGAAAACGGTTACCCGGGCCTGCGCCACGCTTATCCGATCGACGACCCCAACCCGTTCATCCAGGTGGACCGCAACAAGTGTATCTTGTGCCGCCGCTGCGTGCGCGCCTGCAACTATATCAACGGCGTCGAAGCGATTGGCGTTTTTTATCGCGGCTTTAACGCGCACATCGGCTTTGGCGCCAACAGCACCATGCAAGACAGCCCGTGCGAATTTTGCGGCAGCTGTGTGGCGGTGTGTCCCACCGGCGCGCTGTGGCCCAAAATGTCCCTCGGCAAAGGCCGCCCCTGGCAAGTCAAGCGTGTCAAGACCATTTGCTCTTATTGCGGCGTCGGCTGCCAGCTCGAACTGCTGGTCAGAAATAATCAAATCATCGGCGTCGAATCGGCGTGGGATGGGCCAGCCAATCACGGCTGGACGTGCGTCAAGGGGCGGTTCGGGTACGATTACGTGCATCACCCTGACCGGCTGACCAGGCCCAGGGTGCGCCAATACTTGTTAGACGAACGACCACCGACCACCGCCCCGCCTTCGCCGGTCGTCGGTCGTCGGTCATCCGAGTGGGTTGAAGTCGAGTGGGAAGTGGCGCTGGACATGGTGGCGAAAAAATTGCGCGAGATACGCGATACGCACGGCCGCGACAGCATCGGCATCTTGACCTCAGCCAAATGCACCAACGAAGAAAACTACCTGATGAATAAATTGGCTCGTCAGGTGCTGGGGACGAATAACATTGACCACTGCGCCCGTCTTTGACACTCTAGCACGGTGGCCGGTCTGGCCACCTCCTTCGGTTCGGGCGCAATGTCCAACTCGATTGAAGACATTGCCACGCAGGCGCAGGCCTATTTTGTCATTGGCTCGAATACCACCGAACAGCATCCGGTGATTGGTTATCGGATTCGCCAGGCGGTCAAGCAGCGCGGCGCCGCGCTCATCGTCGCCGACCCGCGCCGTATCCCGCTCACCGATTTTGCCACGCTCCACTTGCAGCACAAACCCGGCACCGATATTGCGCTGCTCAACGGCCTGATGCACATCATCCTCGAAAAAGGCTGGGAAGACAAGGCCTTTATCGCCGAGCGCACGGAAGGCTTTGAAGAATTCAAAGCGGTCGTCACACAATACCCGCCGGACAAGGTAGCGGAAATCACCGGCGTGCCGGTCGCGCTGCTTGATCAGGCGGCAGAAATCATGGGCACCCACAAGCCGATGGCGGTATTGTGGGCGATGGGCATCACGCAGCACATCACGGGCGTGCGCAACGTGATGGATCTGGCAAACCTGCAAATGCTGTTGGGCAATATGGGCATTCCCGGCGGCGGCGTCAATCCCCTGCGCGGACAAAATAATGTGCAGGGCGCGTGCGATATGGGCGGGCTGCCGAATGTCTACCCCGGTTATCAGCCCGTTACCAGCGCCGAGGCGCGCGAAAAATTTGCTCGCGCGTGGGGGACCACCTCGTCCGACCAAGTGGGCCTGACCGTGACCGAGATGATGCCCGGCATCCTCGAAGGCAAAATCAAGGCGTTGTATATCCTGGGCGAAGACCCTGTGATGAGCGACCCGGACACAGCTCACATCAAGCATTGCCTGGACGCCTGTGAATTTGTCGTGCTGCAAGAAATTTTCCCATCGGAAACCTCGCCGTATGCGGACGTGCTGTTGCCCGGCGCGAGTTTTGCGGAAAAAGACGGCACGTTCACCAACACCGAGCGGCGCATCCAGTTGGTGCGCAAGGCCATCGAATCGCCCGGCGAGGCGCGGCAGGACTGGTGGATTATTGCAGAGGTAGCCCGGCGGATAGTGGGCCAGGAAGACAAGGCGCCAAGGGGACACGGAGAATTTGCCGGATGGAATTATAATGCGCCGGCAGAGATTATGAAAGAGATTGCCGCGCTGACGCCCAGTTATGCCGGCGTCCATTACGAGCGGCTGGAACGCGGCGAGACGTTTCAATGGCCGGTCAAAGACGCCACGCATCCCGGCACGCCGATTTTGCACGTGGGCCAATTTGCGCGCGGGCGGGGCAAGTTTGCGCCCATCGAATACATCCCGCCGGCCGAGCTGCCCGATGACGAGTACCCGATGCTTCTCAGCACCGGGCGCGTGCTGTATCACTGGCACGGCGGCGAACTGTCACGCCGCGCCCAAGGCTTGCTGGCTATCTATGACCGGCCGCTCGTCGAAGTCAATCCCGATGACGCTGAGCGGTTGGGCTTGAACGGCGGCAAGCGGGTGCGCGTCACTTCGCGGCGCGGCCACATCGAAGCCGAAGCGTGGGTGACCGACCGCGTGCCGCCCGGCATGGTCTATGCCAATTTCCACTTTCCCGAAGCATCGGCCAATGCGCTCACCATCGCCGCGCTCGACCCGGTTGCCAAGATACCTGAATTCAAGGTGTGCGCGGTGAAGGTCGAGTTAGCAACTGGCGACTAGTTCCTGGTCTCTGGAGCAGGCAATGGACATTCGCAAAATCTATGAATACGCCTTGCAGCGCGAGCACGAAGGCAAACGCTTTTTCGAGCAGAACGCCGAGCGTCTGAGCCACGCCGCGGCGGTCAACGCCTTCCGGCAACTGGCCGCCGAAGAACAAAAGCACATTGAATTCATCCAGGCGCAACTGGCGCTGTTCGATGACGGCCAGCCGCCTAATGTCGGCCTGGGTGAAGAAATGCAGCGAGGCGGCTTTTTCACCCAACGCGCCGAATCGGAAATGATCGAGCAGACCATCTCGGAAGCGATGGTGCCCGACCTGCCCGTGCTGCGCATGGCTTATCTCATCGAGCGCGACTTTGCCGAGTTTTACGAAATGGCGGCCCAAAAATCGGACGACAGCACAAGGCTGGTGCTGGAAATGCTCGCCGCCTGGGAACGCGGCCATGAACGATTCTTCAAGCGTCTCCACGACAAAGCGTTTGAAGAATACGCTCAAATGCCGTGGGGTGGTTAGCCAACGAAACAAGCTATGGCAACCAACCCGCCACCCGCCACTCCAAATCGCAGCCGCTTGTTGGCCGCGCTCTACATCGCGCAAGAGCAATATGGCTGGCTCAGTCCCCAGGCCATCCAGCGCGTGGCTGAGCGATTACACCTTTCACCCGGCCAGGTCTATACCACCGCCAGCTTTTACACAATGTTTAGATTAGAGCCAAAAGGCCGCTATCACATCCAAGTGTGCGAGGGGCTATCGTGCTATCTGGTGGATGGGGCAGAATCAATCATTGATTATGTTGCGCACCGTCTCGGCCTCAAGCCCGGCGGCATTACACCAGATGGCAATGTTAGCCTGGAAGTGGTGCAATGCCTGGCCGCTTGCGACGTTGCCCCCGCGCTCAAAATCAATGACGAACTCTATGGGCACATGACGCCGGACAGGATTGACGAGCTATTGGCAAAGCTGGCAAGTCCAAAATAACAAGGACTATTGCAGCCTTCGACTGCGCTCAGGCTGCAACAGAATAACAACTTATGTTTGAGCCCATACTTACCCGCAATATCAATCGCCCCGATTCGGAAAAGATTGCCACCTATCTGGCGCACGGCGGCTATGCGGCAGTGCGCCAGACGCTTACTCAGCACACGCCCACAGATGTGATTGACATGGTCAAACGCTCTGGGCTGCGTGGGCGCGGCGGCGCTGGCTTTCCCGCCGGAACCAAGTGGGGCTTTATGCCCAAGGATCCCGCTATCCCCAAGATCGTGGCTGTCAATACCGACGAAGGCGAGCCGGGCACGTTCAAAGATCGCCAGCTTGTCGAGCGCGACCCGCACCAGGTCATCGAAGGCGTCATCATTGCCAGCTATGCCATCGGCGCCAACCGCGCCTATGTCTACATTCGCGGCGAGTTTTTCCTGGGCGTCAAGCGGTGGATCAAAGCCATCGCCGACGCCTACGCGCACGGCTTTTTGGGCAAGAACATCCTGGGCACAGGTTTTGACCTCGCCTGTCGGTGCATCGCGGCGCGGGCGCGTACATTTGCGGCGAAGAAACCGCCATGCTCGAATCGCTGGAAGGCAAGCCGGGCTATCCGCGCCGCAAGCCGCCCTACCCCGCCCTACAAGGTCTGTTTGGCTTGCCGACCCTGGTGCATAACATCGAAACGCTGGCGTGCATCCCGCACATCGTTTTGCGCGGACCCGAGTGGTTTGCCAGCATGGGCACCGAGCAAAGCAAGGGCCCCAAAATCTTTTCCGTCAGCGGCCACGTCCAACGCCCTGGCAATTACGAACTGCCGCTGGGCGTCACGCTGCGCGAAATCATTTACGAGCACGCCGGCGGCCTCCGAGACGGCCACGCGCTCAAAGCCATCATCCCCGGCGGCGCGTCCACGCCTGTGTTGACGGCGGACCAGATAGACACGCCCATGTCCTTTGAAGGATTGGCGCAGGCCGGCTCGCAACTGGGCACCGGCGCGATTATCGTCATGGACGAAACTACCTGCATGGTCGAAGCGGCGCGGCGGCTGACCAAATTCTTTGCGCACGAGTCGTGCGGACGCTGTACGCCTTGCCGCATCGGTTCGCTACGCCTGTACGAAACGCTCGACCGCCTCGAGCGCGGGCAGGGCCAACCAGGCGATATTGACCGCGCCCTCAATCTTGCCAAGCGCATAGACGGCCTCACCTTTTGCCCGATGGGCGCGGCGCTGGTCAATCCCGCCCGCTCGACGATTGCCAGGTTCAGGGACGAATACGAGTTTCATATTCACCATAAACACTGCACGACAAAAGGACAAGGGGACAGGGGAACAAGATAACACCCTTCATGGTATCCCATTGTCAAAACAAAGGAGAACGATATGGCAAAAATACTGGTCATAGACGATGACCCCGATTTCGTCGAAGCGACCCGCATCACGCTGGAAAAACATCAGCACCAGGTCATCAGCGCAGGCAGCGGCGACGCCGGTTTCGAGCGCGTGCAGGAGGACCGCCCTGACCTGATTGTCCTCGACGTGATTATGGATACTGTCCTCGATGGGCTATCGGTCAGCCAGCGATTGAACGATGACCCGACCCTGCGCAATATTCCCATCATCATGGTCACTTCCATCGCCAACAGCGATTACGCCGAGCTGTTCCCAACCGACGAGTCCATTCACATCAACGCTTTTCTCAGCAAGCCCATCTCGCCGGAGCAATTGATCAAGTCAACAAGCTGCTCAAAAAGTAGACCAGACCTTTAGCACCTTATCAATAGACATTATCGAGAATAGTGTTCTTCACCGCCAAGACGCAAAGAATTTCAATATAAAACCTGGCGTTCTTGGCGCCTGGGCGGTTCCAAAATCCTTATTGCGGCAATCCCCTTTCCACCGTTTCAGCGTGATTCTGCTGACCGATGGCCAGAGGCGATTCAACAAACACAAGTTGCCATGAAACGCTTTTTCCAAGACCTGTTCTCCGCGCCGTTTCAACTGGCGCTGGTGATTTCTTTTACGGCCATCGCAGCCGCCACCATCGCCATCGGCGCGTGGGTCATTTCGCGCACGATTGACGATTACCTGGCCGATTCGATGAACGAGCGGGTCGGGCACGATATGCGCCTGGCGGCGGCGTTCTATCAGCTCAGGCTGCAAGAGATTGACGCCACAGCCCAACGGCTGGCGCGTGAGCCGGGCATCGTTCAAAACCTGACCGCCGGTCAGCCCGAAGCGCGCCGCCTCCTCGAAGAACACCTCGTCAATCAGATGACGGCGCTGACCGGCAGCGGTAATCACTGCGCCGTGGTGGTGGATGCGCAGGGACGCTTGCGGGCAGCGCGGCTGGTCACCGCCGGCGACGAGGCGACGGTTGTATTTGACGGCGGCCAGTGGGACAGCCTGCCGATCGTGCGCACCGCATTAACAACCCGCCAGCGCGTCGCCGCCACCGAGGTCATCCCAGCCGAATTGCTGGCGCAAGTTGGATTGGCGCAGCAGGCTTTTATTCGCCTGATTGACACGCCCAAAGCGCCCCCCACCCCCTTTGACCCGCGCGAAGGCACAGCGGGTCTGGCGTTGATAGGCGTCTCGCCCATTATCCACACTGGCGAATTGGTTGGCGCAGTCATCGTGTTCCATCTGTTCAACAACGATTTCACGTTGGTTGACCGCATCATCCATACCGCCGGCATTGATACCGTGACGATATTTTTCGGCGACCTGCGCGTCTCGACTAATGTGACCGACCTGGAAGGCAACCGCGCTATCGGCACGCGCATTTCCGCCGAAGTAGGCCAGGCGGTCTTGTACGAGGGGCGCGAGTATATCGGCACGGCTTTTGTGGTCAAGGAAAACTATATCACGCGCTATGACCCGCTGCGCGATCACACCGGCCGCATCATCGGCAGCCTTTATGTGGGCGCGCGGCAAGCTTCATTTTTCAGATTGGTCAATACGTTCCGCCAGCGCATCGCGCTGGTGGCGCTCGTCACCATCCTGTTGACTTTTGCGCTGGCCGTGCCGGTTTCGCAGGTCATCACTCGCCCGCTCAAGGAGCTGAAAGAACTGGTGGGAGCCAGCCAGCGTGTGGCGCAAGGCGATATGACCGCGCGCGTGCCGGTGCGCGCCCGCGGCCAGGTGGGCTTGCTGGCCACCTCGTTCAACATCATGCTCGACACGCTGCAAGCCACCCAGGACCAGCTGGTGCAATCGGAAAAACTGGCTTCGCTGGGCCAACTCGCCGCCGGCGTGGCGCACGAGTTGAACAATCCCCTTGGCACCATTCTGCTTTACGCGGACACGTTGCTAAAAGAAATTGACGAACAACATCAGCATCACGCTGACCTGAAAATGGTCGTCAGCGAAACCAAACACTGCAAACGCATCGTGGCTGACCTGCTCAACTTTGCGCGGCAACAACAAGTTATCGTTCAGCCGACCGACGTGAACGAATTGTTCCGCGAATTAATCGAACTGGCGCCGCGCCGCGTCAAAACGGTCAAGATTGATTTTGTCGCCGAGCTTGACCCCCACCTGCCGAAAATCGAAGCGGACCCGGCGCAGCTGCGCCAGGTCTTGCTCAACTTGATGACCAACGGGGTCGAGGCGATGCCCCAGGGCGGCACGCTCACGGTGCGCACGCGCACGGGGCCGCCCGGCATGGTGACGATCGAAATTCAAGATACCGGCGTTGGCATTCCGTCTGAAAATCTGGGCAAACTTTTTACGCCCTTTTTCACCACCAAGCCCATCGGCAAAGGCACCGGGCTGGGCCTGGCGATTGTGTACGGCATTATCAAGATGCATCGCGGCCAGATTAGCGTCAAGAGCCAGGAAGGGCAAGGCACAACCTTCACCATCCAGTTGCCCATCCAATTGCAAACAGTCGTCCGTGTTAGCCACGGGTCGCACGAATGACACCCGACATTGTCAGCAATACCCTTTCACCGCAGAGTACGCCGAGAGGCTTTTGAGGGCCGCCGAGAGTTGTTTTGACCTCTCTGCAAAAACACAAAAACTCTTCTCGGCGGTAGGATTAGCGTGTGGGTGAGCAGATGTTCTAAGTTTTGTCAAGTAGCTGAACCTTAAAAATTTGAATAGCGATCCCCCCGCCGCCCACCGGGTTCAAGCCGCATTGAACCTAGCCCTGTCCAGACAGGACTTGCCAAAGTTCTGCACTGTGCTATACTCACGACACAGGGCCGAGGGGGAAGTTGCCTCCAATTTGAGGTGGCGGTAAGCCAGCCTCTGACCTACTTGGGGCGACTTCTTTTGTTGTCGCTCTGCTCGGCCCGGCGCTGAGCACGTTCTTTGCGTGCGTACTTGTTGTTGTGCCGGCGGACGGATTCGGGGACGGTGTAACGTTCGGCGATAATCGCCCTGGCTTGCTCTGGCGTCACCGCGGTCCCGTCCACGTCCCGCAATTCATAGGGGCGGTCCTCCTTGAGGATGACCAGAATCCGATCCATCAGATGGGTGGCGCAGGCGCACACGGCCTGGGAGTGGTGCTTGCCCTTGTTGACCATCTGATCGTAATAAATGGCCGCCAGCTGCGGGTCGTACCGGCGAGCGGTGTCGGCATCTATATAGGCGAACTTTTTGACCAGGTCCGGCCCGGCCTGGCTGATGTGCAAGTTCTTGCTTTCGGCCTGACCGCTCTGAGCGCTGCACGGCACCATGCCAGACCAGCCCCGATAGGAGCGGTTCTCCTGGAAGCGGCCGGGGTCTGCGGTGAAGCCGACAAAGACCGCCGCGCCATCCTGCCCCACGCCCTGGAGGGTTTCCAGGTTACGGCTGGGATGCAATTGGCGGTAACGCGGGCGGGTGACCTCGAGACGCACCAGGCGTTCCTCGGCTTCCACCTCGGCCAGGCGGTGTTGCTCGCGGCGCACTTCGTCGCTCAAGGCCTGGTAATCCAGGTAGCGGCCCTCTGCGCCGTAGAGGTGAAGCAGTTCCTGGGCGAGCTGGACCAGCGGCTCAATCCACGTCTCGTCACCCGTATAGGTGCGGGCGGCGCGCCAGGCTTGCTGCAAGCCGCTCACCCCCAACTCGACCACGCGCTGCGGGGCGTAGCAGTGCTCCCGAAACCAGCGCGCCGCCGGCGAGAGCGGATCGCCCAACACGCGGGGGGTCAAGCCTGGCCAGGCCAGCACATCAGTGCTCTGCAGGCGGTTCTTGATGGCCGCACTCTGCTCCACCAGCCGGTCCAGTTCCTTGCAGCCCCGCTGGAGCGCCAGATGGTCGGCGCTGGCCGGTGTCCAGGGCTGCAGGCGGTCGGGATTGACGACCGGCATGCGTGCCAGCACCTTGGCCGCCAGCTGATCACTCCGCGCGTGCCGATGGTAGAAACGAGCCAGGTCGGCCGACATGCGGGGATTGACCACATACACCGTTGCCCCCAGACGATGGAAGTAGGCCGCCACAGGATACCAGGCGATGTTGGTCGCTTCCATCACTACCACCAGGGGCGTGGCAGGGTCAACCCCTTCGCGCGCCAGACGCGTCAGTCGCTCCAACTCGGGCAGACGCGTCTCAAACTTGATGACGCGACTCACAAATCGGCCTCGCTCGTCAGCGATGATCGCCCGGTGCTTGGCCGTGACCCCCAAATCAATACCAATGATACGCATTTCTACCTCCTTTTTGCTTCTCCAACTGGGTTGCCGACACGGGTGGGCGGCAGGGCGAGCGCTGGCCCAGGACCAGGCATGGTATACTCCCAGACTTGCTCTTGATAAGGGGCTGTGTCCTGTGGACACCCCCAAGGTTCCTAATCGGGTCACCTGGGCGGGAAGTGAACTCTCTGCTCAAAGAGGCAGCTGACGCTCCTCAGTTACTTTTGTAAGTTCGCCCCTTGCCCTCCCAGGCTTTAGCATACCATCCCTGTCGCTATTTGGCAATCGCTATTCAAGTTGTTAAAGTCCAGTATACAAGTTACTTCAAATAGACCTAAAAGTCAATCGGGGCCGAGCCTGACTATGGCCAAAATTCTAGTCATTGATGACGAACTGGGCATCCGCGAAGGGTGCCAGCGCGCGCTCACGCCGCAGGGCCTGGAGGTGGATACCGCCGCCAACGGCGAAGAGGGTCTGCAAAAGGTGCAGGCCAATGGCTATGATTTGGTCTTGCTCGATGTGATGATGCCGGGCATCGGCGGCATGGACGTGCTGGCCGCCATCCACGCGCGCGACCCGCAAACGGTCTGCATCATCATCACCGGCTATGCCACGATTGAACTGGCCGTGCAAGCCATCAAGCAGGGTGCGTATGATTTTCTCACCAAGCCGTTCACGGCGGACGATTTGCTGCTGGCGGTCCATCAGGGTTTGGAGCGGCGGCGATTAGCGTTGGAGACCCAACGGCTGCAAGCCATCGAGCAAGAGGCGCGGCAGCTGGCGGCCGACAAAGCGCGGCTGGAAGAACTCGACCGCGCCAAAGTCGCGTTCATCAATCTGGTGACGCACGAGTTACAGGCGCCGGCGTCCGCCGTTCACAACTATCTCGAACTCGTCCTCAAAGGTTACGTTTCGCCGCAGGAACAACCGGCCATTTTGGAAAAAGCCCTGGGGCGCGTCCAGGAACAACTGGCGCTGATTGCCGACCTGCTCGAATTTGGGCGACTGCGCGAAGTCAAGACCGTGGGGCCGGCGCTGCCGATTAAACTCGACAGCGTGCTGCGCCATGTATTGGACACATTCCAGGAACAGATCGCCCAAAAGGGCCTGCAAGTGCGCCTGGACCTTGCCGACCCGTTGCCGACTGTGCACGGCGTCGCTAAACAATGGACCAGCCTGTGGAGCAACCTGATTAGCAACGCCATCAAATACACGCCCGCCGGCGGCGTCATCGAAATCAGCCTGAAACAAGCGGGCCATCAACTGGTGGGGCAGGTGCGCGACAGCGGCATCGGCATCCCGGCCGAGTCGCTGCCCAAATTGTTCACCGAATTTTTCCGCGCCCCCAATGCCAAAGAAATGGGACTGCCTGGCACCGGGCTGGGACTGGCTATCGTCAAGCAAATCGTGGATAAGGCTGGGGGACAAATCACCGTCGAATCACAAGTGGGACAAGGCTCGACGTTCACATTCAAGATACCCGTTCAGCCGTGATGGTTCTTGCGCTTCAGTAGAGCCAAATTCTGGTTCGTAGTCACCGCTTCGCCCAGAGGCGTCCGGCGGATAATCGAGATTGACCAGACCGGCAGGCAATGATATACTTTAAGGGGTGAAAATTATCACGATTGAGACATGACAAACAGCATTAGCCATAATCCCCTGATGTGCTATACTAGAGACAGAAACCAGCTTACCTGGAAATACGCTGTGCTTTTCCACAAAATGCCCCAGGCGCAAGCCGGGCCAAGATAAACCCGTCAATCAAATCTAAGGAGGTCGAATGAGCTTGAAGATCATTAACAAGGGAGCGATGCCGGCGTTTGTGTCCAGCCTTATGCGGCAGTATGAAGTGGTGGGGCCCCAGGCCAAAGACAGCCAGTTTGCCTTTGGGCCTATCACGGACTATAGCCAATTGCGCCTGGATTACAACACCACCATTCTCCCACCCAAAAAGTACCTTTTGCCCCAACGAGAGGTGCTGTTCACCTTTCGCACCGAGACCAACTCGGCCGCCGCCGTGTTCGACACGCGCCCGCGCGTCATCTTTGGCATGCACACGTGCGACATTCATGCGCTCAAGTTGCTGGACGCTGTGTTTGCCAAAGGCAACCCTGACCAGCATTACCTCAAGCGCCGCGCCGCCACGCTCATCGTCGGCATCGAATGTCTGACGCCGTGCGACGAGCACAGCTTTTGCAAGAGCATGAACACCCTGGCCGCCAGTGACGGTTTTGACTTACACCTGGTGGACCTGGGGCAGGCGTATGCCATCGAAGTTGGCACGTCTGCTGGCGAAGAACTGTTGGCGCGGCACGCCGATGCACGCCCGGCCGGGCAAGACGATGTGGCCGCCATGAACAAGGTGCTTTCGGACAAGTGGCCGCGCTTTCCGTACAAGTTGGATTTTGATGGCAGCGAGTTGCCTTCACTGATGGCCGTCAGCTACAAAAGCCCGGTGTGGGCTGAACTCGACCAGCGCTGCCTGGCGTGCGGCTCGTGCAACCTGGTTTGCCCGACGTGTTACTGCTTCAACGTGATAGACGAAATTTCACTGGACCGCAAAACGGGCGAACGTATTCGTGTGTGGGATAGCTGCCAGCTCGACGAATTTGCGCGTGTGGGCAGCGGCGAAAATTTCCGCGACAAGCGCGCCCAGCGCCAGCGCCACCGCTTTTTCCGCAAAGGCAAATACATCCCCGACATGCACGGCGAGTTGGGCTGCGTGGGCTGCGGGCGCTGCGCCCGCGCCTGCCTGGTAGATATTACGCCGGTGGGCGTGTGGAACGACCTGCACCACGCGCACGCGATATAGGAGGTAGAAATGTCTATACCTACGTTAGATTCCATGTACATTCCCAGCCCGGGGCGAATCGCCAAAATTCAGCCCATGACCGCGCTGGAAAAATTGTTCACCATCGAATTGCCGTGGGGGCAATCGCTGGGCCACCAGCCGGGCCAGTTTGTCGAAGTCAGCATCTTTGGCATCGGCGAAGCGCCCATCTCGATCAGCTCATCGCCCAGCCGCAGCAATGGCACGTTTGAATTGTGCGTGCGCAAGGTGGGCGATGTGACCACGGCCATGCACAACCTGAAAGAGGGCGCGACGCTTGGCTTGCGCGGGCCATTCGGGCACGGCTTTCCCATCGAAAAGATGCGCGGCAAAGATATTTTATTTGCGCCCGGCGGATTGGGCCTGGCCCCGGCGCGCAGCCTCATCAATCAGGTGCTCGATGAGCGCGGCTCGTTTGGGCGCGTGATGATTTTGTACGGCGCGCGCAATCCCAATGAGCTGCTGTTCAAAGATGAACTGGATTTGTGGAGCAAGCGCAGCGATGTCGAATTTCACGTCACGGTGGACCGCGGCGATGAAAACTGGAAGGGCAACGTCGGCGTGATTACGACCCTGTTCAAAAAGATCACGGTCAATCCGCGCAACACGGTGGCCGTCACGGTGGGGCCGCCTGTGATGTACAAATTTGTGTTGATGGAGCTATTGGGCAAGGGCATTCCCGAAGGACAAATCTGGATGTCCCTGGAGCGCCGCATGAAGTGCGGCGTGGGCAAGTGCGGCCATTGCCAGATCAATAGTCTGTATTGCTGCCAGCAAGGCCCGGCCTTCAACTACGCCCAAATCAAAGGCTTTGAGGAGGCGATTTAATGAAACCCAAAGTAGCATTTTTCGATTTCACCAGTTGCGAAGGCTGCCAGCTCACGGTGGTGGATAGCCTGCAAACCCATCCAGAATTGTTGGACGCGGTCGAGATTGTCCAGTTCCGCGAGGCCATGTCGGAACAGGGCGAAGACTATGCGGTGGCCTTTGTCGAAGGCTCGCTCAGCCGCGAAAGCGACGAGACGCGCCTGAGGAAAATCCGCGAGCAGGCCGCCGTGCTGGTGGCGCTGGGCGCGTGCGCCCACCTGGGCGGCATCAACGCTATCAAGAACGCGCAGCCGTTGGAAGACGTGCGCCGCTATGTGTACGGCGACAAGTTCGAGTGGTTCGAGACCTACGCCGCCCGCCCCGTCAGCGCGGTGGTCAAGGTGGACGCTTTTATCCCCGGCTGCCCGATTGACCGCGAGGAATTTATCCGCATCGTCAAAGACATGCTGCTGGGCAAGAAACCGTCCATCCCGGATTATCCACTGTGCGTCGAGTGCAAACTCAAGGAAAACGTGTGCCTGTTCCAAAAGGGCGGCTATTGTTTGGGGCCGGTGACGCGCGCCGGCTGCGGCGCGATTTGCCCCACCTACGGCGACGGCTGCGAAGGCTGTCGCGGCATCATCCCGCACCCCAACGAAAACTCGATGAGCGACGTGCTGGTCAAGTATGGGTTGACGGTTGACGACATGTTGGCCCGCTGGACAATGTTTGGGACCTATCAACAGATGGAAGCGCACAAGGCGTGACGAGTGATACGTGACGAGTGATACGTGACACGTAATACGTGATACGCCTCACGCCTCACGTTTCAGATTGGGAGAATGACTTATGGCAGATATAAACATTAACGTTCATCACGTGACCCGGGTCGAAGGACACGGCAATATCGTGGTCAATGTCAAAAACGGTCAATTGGAAGAGTGCCGCCTGGATATTGTCGAGACGCCGCGCTTTTTCGAAGCCATGCTGCGCGGGCGGCCCTATACGCAAGCCAGCCACATCACCAGCCGCATCTGCGGCATCTGCGCGGTGGGGCATGCCACCGCCAGCCTGCGCGCCACCGAAAACGCGCTGGGCATCGAGCCTTCGGAACAAACTCAACTGTTGCGCAAGCTCAACTTTCACGGCGAGATATTGGATAGCCACATTCTGCACGTTTATATGCTGGTCGCGCCGGACCTGCTGGGCGCGCCCTCGGTCATCCCGCTGGTCAAGACCGCGCCAGAGGTGGTGCTGCGCGCGCTGCGCATGAAGAAATTGGCGGGCGATATATGCGCCACTGTCGCCGGCCGCCACACACATCCGATTGCCATGGCGGTGGGCGGCTTTACGCACTATCCGACGATTGCGGAACTCAAGGCATTGCGCGAGCGGCTGGTGGATGCCCGCGCCGACGTGGATGCCACCGTCAAGCTGGCCAAGTCGCTCAAGTGGCCCACCTTTAACCGCGAGACGGAATACGTGGCGCTGCGCAAAGAAGACGAGTATGCCTTTATTGACGGCACAATCACCACCACCGACGGCGGCAGCTATCCCATCAAGGATTACCGCCAGGTGACGAATGAGCAAGTGGTGCAGCACTCGTCGGCCAAGCACTGCAAGCACAAGCGCGAATCGTACATGGTCGGCGCGCTGGCGCGCTTTAACATCAACTATGACAAGCTGCACCCGGCGGCGCAGGCTGCCGCCCGCGACCTGGGCCTGCAGCCGATTTGCACCAACTCGTTCCTGAACACGGCGGCGCAGGTGGTGGAAATCGTGCACTGCGTCGAAGACGCGATTCGCATCATTGACGAACTGGTCGTGCGCGGCCTCAAGCCTGAGCCGCTGCCGCCGTTCCCCGGCAAGGGCGGCGAAGGCGTGGGGTCGTGCGATGTGCCACGCGGCATCCTTTTTCACAATTACCAGATCGGCGACGACGGGCGCATCACCGGCGCCAACTGCATCATCCCCACCGGCCAGAACCTGGCCAACATTGAAGCCGACATGCGCAAGCTGGTGCCGGAAATTCTGGATCAGCCCCAAGACAAGATTCGGCTGATGATGGAAATGCTGGTGCGCGCTTACGACCCGTGCATCTCGTGCTCGGCGCATTTCCTGAACGTGCAATTCGTCTGATGGCAAACGCAACGTTCAACGTTGACCGTTCGACGTTGATCCTGGGGCTGGGCAATCCTTTACAAGCAGACGACGGGGTGGGCATTCGCGTCATCGAAGAGCTGGAAAAGCGCGCATTGCCCGCCCACGTCGAGGTGATGGACGGCGGGACGCCGGGCGTGGGGCTGATTAACCTGCTGGAGGGCCGCGCCCGCGTGATTATCGTAGACGCGGCTGAAATGGGCCGCCCGCCCGGCGCTATAGCGCGCTTTGGCCCGGACGAGGTCAAGTTGACCGGCTCGAGTCAGCGTTTTTCGGCTCACCGCTCGGGCGTGGCCGATGCGCTGGAACTGGCCAACGCGCTCAAGCTCAAGATGCCCGACATTGTCATCTATGGCGTCCAGCCGGGCTATGTGGGCTGGCGGCAGGAACTCAGCGAGCCGGTCGCCGCCGCCATCCCAGCCCTGATTGAAGCGATTATCAAAGAAACACAGGAGGAATCCTAAATGACCAATAAACATATCCTGATTATTGACGATGATCCCGATGTCGTTGAAGCCATGCGCCTGCCACTGCAAGCCCAGGGCTACCAGGTCTCTAAGGCTTCGAGCGGCGCGGAAGGGCTGCAAAAAATCAAAGAACTCAAGCCCGACCTGATCATCCTCGATGTGATGATGGACACTACCACCGAAGGCTTTCAAGTGTCGCTGGCGCTGCGCAGCCCTGACCCGCAATCGGAATATGCCACATACCAAAACATTCCCATCATGATGGTCACGGCGATTCACACCACCACGCCGCTGCGCTTTGGGCCCGATAAGGATTACTTGCCCGTAGATGCGTTCATCGAAAAGCCCATTGACCCGGACGTATTGCTTGCCAAAGTAGCAGAACTAGTCAAGTAATTGCCGCCACGAATGACGCGAATTTAAGTCATTCGAGCTGACCGGTTCTTTAACGCCAGAACACGCAAACAGGGGTCTGATTGCTCTTTGCGTCCTGGCGTTTTGTGTTATACTCACCTTGCAGGTAATGAGGGTGAAAAAGACTTATGGACAAATGGGCTGCCTTGGCCGCCGTCTACAAGCCGGGCAACACGCTGGCTGAAAGGGAATTGCTCGCCAGCCAGGAATGGCTCATCCGTATCCGCTGGATTGCCGGCCTCAGCGTGCCGTTGGCGACAGCGGCGGCACAGGCGATTTTGGGGCTGGGCCTGGCCTGGCCGCTTTACCTCATCGGCGTGGGCATTCTGGCATACAATACCCTGTTCTGGCGATGGGTCGCCCGCCTGGAAGGCAAGCCTGTCGCAGTGACGAGCGCGTATCGCCTGGCGTTGTTGCAAATCACCGCCGACTGGCTGGCCATGACCCTGCTCATCCACTTTTCCGGCGGCATCGAAAGCCCGGCCATCTTGTATTTCTTTTTTCACATCGTCCTGGCAGCCATCCTGTTGCCGGTGCGCGCCACGTATGGGTTTGCCCTGCTGGGGACCCTCCTGTTGAGTGGGACGGCGCTGCTGGAATACACCAACGTCTTGCCGCATGTGCCGGTGAAGGGTTTGCTCGCCACGTCGCTGTACCAGAATCCAATTTACGTGACCGGCGTGCTGGCCTTTTTCAGCAGTACCATTTTCGTGCTGACCTATCTGGCGACCGGCACCACCAGCCGCCTGCGCAAACGCGAAGCCGAAGTGGTCGAACTGAGCCAGCGCCTGCAACGCGCCTACAATCGCCTGCAAACGCTATACGATAGCGCGCAAGCTATCAGCTCGACGCTGGAATTGCAACGAGTGCTCGACCGGCTGGCGGAAGAGACCGCCAAGGGGCTGGGCGTGAAAGCCTGCTCAATTCGGATGCTGGACAAGACACGCACACGCTTGCAAGTCGCCGCCGTGTATGGCCTCAGCCAGGCGTACACGCAAAAAGGCGACCTGATTTTGGAGCTCAACCCGCTGGCGCGCGAAGTCCTCATTGGCAAAACGGTGGTCGTCAATGACGCGCTGACCGATGGACGCCTGCAATATCCCACCGAAGCCGCCACCGAAGGCATCCGCTCGATGCTCACTGCGCCGCTGCACGGCAAGGCCGGCCCGCTGGGGCTGATTCGCGCTTACGATACTGCGCCTAACCGCTTTACCGAAGATGACAAGACTTTTTTAGAAGCCATGGCCAGCCAGGGCAGCATTGCCATCGAAAACGCGCTGGCATATCAGGCCATTCAACACCTGGACGAAGCCAAGAGCAAATTTGTGCGGGTCGCCACACACGAATTGCGCTCGCCGGTATCGGTGGTGCGCAGTCTGTTGCGGACGCTGGTCAAGGGCTATGCCGGCGCCATGACCGAACAGCAGCAAGATTTGGTCCAGCGCTGCTTGCAACGCGCCGACTTTTTGCAGACGCTCATCGACGACCTGCTCGACCTGGCCGCCGGCAAAGCTGAATTGCAAGAGGCTGAACAAACGGAAGCGGTTGACGTCAAGGCGGTCCTCACCAACGTCGTCGAGCGATACAAAGCCCCCGCCGCCGAAAAACGCATCACGCTGACCCAAATCAACGAGTTGCCCATTGCGCCCATCGTCCTGGCCACCGTGAATGGGATGGATCGCATCTTTAACAACCTCGTCTCCAATGCGGTCAAATACACGCCGGAAGGCGGTCGGGTGACGGTGAGGCTGGCCTATGGTCAAGACAGCCAGCACATGCACATTCAAATCGCCGATACGGGCATTGGCATCCCCCAAGAATCGCTGCCGCATCTGTTTGAAGAATTTTATCGCGCGCCCAACGCCAAAGCGCAAATCCGCGAAGGCACCGGGCTGGGGCTGTCTATCACCAGGGACCTGGTTCATCGCTTCGGGGGCGACATCAGCGTCGAGAGCGTCGAAGGGCAAGGCACGACGTTTACGGTGACGTTTCCGTTGTAATTTTGGGGGCAACGAGAAATCATGATTGGACATTCCAGACGACATACTGCCTGAATACCGCGCGCTCTCATTGCAACAATGCCCCGCGCCGCGCAACACAGCGCTATCCTGTTGAAAGCATGACAATAGAGGGAGAACCGTATGCTCGTCCGTGACTGTATGACCCGCAATCCGCTCAGTGTGCGCCCAGAAAGCGACCCGCTGGCCGCAGTGGCGCTCCTCAAGTCGGCCAGGATTCGGCGGCTGCCGGTGGTGGACGCCAATGGCAAGGTGGTGGGGATTGCCACCCGCAACAATCTGGAATTGTTTTTGTCCAAAGCGCCCTCGCCCGGCATTATGAAACGCCAGCACAAAATCGAACAGGTGATGACAACCCCTGTCATCACCGTCCCACCCGATTATCCGTTGGAAGAAGCCGCGCGCATCATGGTCGAGCGCAAAATCGGCTGCCTGCCCGTGGTCGAAAACGACCAGCTGGTTGGCATTATCACCGACACAGATATTTTCAAGCAATTTGTCAATATTCTGGGCGGCCAGGCTAACGCCGTGCGGATGACGCTATTGATTCCCGATATGCGCGGACAGCTGGCTCAGGTCACCAATGCCATTGCCAACGCCGGTGGCAACATTCGCTCCATTGTCATCTATCGTAGGCCCGGTTCCGAGTGCGCGTGCAATGTGACCGTGTGGGTGCAGGACATTGACCGCGAGAGACTCCAGGCAGCCCTTAGCCATCTTGACCAGGTCCAGGTACTCCATGCCTGGGGCGAGATAGACCACTGACGAATAGCACTTTATAACCAGTGACGGCGCAACGGCTGACATGATATAATTGTCCCCAAATCCCCCTGTGGTCAGGGGGTATTTCGCCTCAAGGGAGGTGCAACTTGGACCTGCAAGAACAACTCCGCGCCCAGGCCCAGGAACTGCTTGCAAGCGGCCGGGTTCAATGCGTCATCGGCTACGAGCTGGGAACGCACGACCGGGTCCGTCCCGCCTTCATCTACGCGCCGCAAGACGCCCAGCGCCTGGTGTGGAATCAACATTGCGTCCACAACCTGACGCTGTATCTCCACGACAAGAAAAAGCCCGCCAAACGCGGCCAGCCGCCGCCGAATGTGGCGATTGTCGTCAAGCCGTGCGACAGCCGCGACATTAACGTGCTGCTGGCCGAAGCCCAGATCGAGCGTGAGCGGGTGTATGTGATTGGGGTGGCGTGTGAAGGGGTAGTAGACAAGGATACAAATAGACAAGGGGACAAGGAAACAGGGCTGCAGGCGCGCTGCCTGAGATGCAGTGAGCGGACGCCGGTGGTGTATGATGTGTTGATCGGCGAGCCGCCCCCGGTGGAGGCGGTGGATGATTGGGCAGATGTGGCCGCGCTGGAAGCAATGACGCCCCAGGAGCGACTCGCGTTTTGGCTCAAACAATACGAGCGGTGTATCCGCTGCTACGCCTGCCGCCAGGTTTGCCCCGGCTGTTATTGTAACGTGTGCATGTTCGAGCGCGATGATTCGCTGTGGGTGGGCATTGCCACGGGCGTCAAGGAAAAAGAGTTCTTTCATCTGGGGCGAGCCTATCATCTGGCGGCGCGCTGCGTGGGCTGCAACGAGTGCGAGCGCGTCTGCCCGATGGAATTGCCGCTCAGCCTGCTCAACCGCAAGCTGGCTAAAGAGGTGCAGGCGTTGTTCAATTTCCGCGCCGGGGTCGAACCGGTCAAGGCGCCGCTGCTCACCATGCTGGCCGAAGGGGAGGAATCGCTGATATGAAAGTCATCACCCAAGACGCGCTCAAGGTTTGGTTAGACCATCTGGCGAGCGAAGTGCACCTTGTCGCGCCGCGCAATGTGGACGGCCTCATCCTGTACCGCCCGGTGGCCAGCAGCGCCGAAATCGCCTTTGATTACACTCGCCCCAAAATGTCGGCCAAAGAAGCGGTCTTTCCCTCCACCGACCGCATTGTCATTATCGAGAAGCGCGATAAACAGGTCGCGCTGACCGAACCGCTGCCGGAAAAAAAGCAGGTGATTTTCGGCTTGCGTCCGTGCGACGCGAACGGCATTGCCGTGCTGGATGCGGTGTTCATTCACAAAGAGCCGGTAGATGAAAATTATGCGCGGCGGCGCGAGGCGACAACGCTCATCGGGCTGGCGTGCCCGCAGCTGTGGGACGGCTGCTTTTGCACGCAGATGGGCAGCGCGCCCGACGACCCGACGCACCTGGATATTTTGCTCACGGCCATCGGAAATGAATACGCCGTCAACGCTGTCACTGACAAAGGACGCGCGCTGCTCAAAGAGATAGAGATTGGAGATAGAGAGATAGAGACTGGAGATAGAGAGATAGAGACTGGAGATAGAGAGTCTCTATCTCCCATCTCTATCTCTATCCCATGGCCGGAAAAGTTTAACGACCGGTATTGGGAGCTGTTGGCCGAGCGATGTATCGGCTGCCGCATTTGCGCCTATGTCTGCCCCACCTGCCGCTGCTTTGACGTGCGCGACGAGGTAGCCACGCGGCGCACAAACTATGCTCAATACGAACGGCTGCGTTGTTGGGATAGCTGCACCAGCCCGAATTATCGCGTCACCGCCGGCGGTCACAATCCGCGCCCGACCAAGGGGATGCGTCTGCGCAATCGCTTTTTCTGCAAATTCTATTATATGCTGCAGGATTACGGCGCGACAGGCTGCGTGGGCTGCGGACGGTGCATCGAGGCGTGCCCGGTGAATATTGATATTGTAGAAATGTTGAACGTGATGCGTGAAACGTGAGGCGTACTGGGTGACAGGGTGACAGGGTGACAAGGTGACAGGGAGACAAGGAGAGTGCGATGAGCAAAAATGGCAACAATCTGACATCCGACATCCGACATCCGACATCTGACCTCCGACCTCCGACCTCCGACCTCACCAATCCAATGCGGCCATATCTGGGACGGTTGGTGGGGACGAGGATGTTGGGGACGGACATTAAATTGTTCCAGATTGAATTGACCGAGCCGGCAGGGAAGGAACGCTTTGCGAATTATCGCCCGGGCCAGTTTGCGTTTGTGTCCGCGCTGGGGGTGGGTGAAGCGCCGTTTGGCATTACGTCTATTCCCACGCAAGGGCTGCTGGAATTTGGCGTGGCCAGGCTGGGCAGCGTGACGGGCGCACTTCATGCCCTGGAAGTTGGTGAAACGGTTGGCGTGCGCGGGCCACTGGGCAACTGGTTTCCGATGGACGAAATCAAGGGCAAAAATATCATTGTGCTGGGCGGCGGCATTGGCGGCGCACCGCTGCGCCCGGTCATCAACACCATTCTGCACAATCGCAGCGATTATGGACACCTCACCATCTTGTGGGCAGCGCGCAATCCGCAACTGCTGGTCTTTACCGACGAGTACGACACCTGGCGCGCTGCGCCCGATACCGAGTTGCATATCACGGTGGACAAGGGCGATGAAAATTGGAAAGGCAATGAGGGATTGATTACGCAACTACTTGAAAAGGTATCGCCCTCGCCCGAAAACGCCGTCACCATCACCTGCGGCCCGCCGATTATGATTCATTTCGTTTCACTCACGCTGAAAAAACTGGGCTTTGAGTTGGAGCAAATGTGGACAACATTGGAAGCGCGTATGCACTGCGGCATCGGCAAATGCGGGCGCTGCAATATGGGCGAAAAGCTGATTTGCGTGGACGGGCCGGTATTCAGGCAGGACCAGGTGGCGGGCTTTTTGGAGAGCTTTTTGTGATAGAGATAAGAGATAGAGACAAGAGATAGAGATAGAGACAAGAGATAGAGGTAAACTCGCACTATTCTCTATCTCTATCTCCCCCCTCTATCTCTATCTCCCCTCTCTATCTATGAGGAGAAAGCATGGCAGACGAAAAGGGTGAAATCAGTTTCTACGAACAGGTGGCGGCGGCGCCTGGCGCGGAACGATTAAAGCTGTGCTTGCAATGCGGCACGTGCGGCGGCTCGTGCCCGTCGGGGCCGGATATGGATTACACGCCGCGCGAGATTTTTGCAATGATTCTGGCCGGCGAGCGCAAGCGCGTGCTGCAAAGCAACACGTTCTGGTTCTGCGTCTCGTGTTACTATTGCACCGTGCGCTGTCCGCAGAAGATCCCTATCACCGATATAATGTACCGGCTCAAGCACCTGGCGATTGCCGCCAAGCAATACACTGCCGAAGCCAAAGACTGGTCCGAAACATTTGTGGGCCAGGTGGAAACCTACGGGCGCAGTTTCGAGTTGGGATTGGCGACCCAATACTATCTCACCCATCGCCCGCTTGGGATGGTGGGCATGACACCAATGGCGTTGGGGATGCTATCGCGCGGGCGCATGCCGCTGCTGCCGGCGCGTATCAAGGGCATGCCTTATCTGCGCGCTATCTTGAACAAGGCCAAAGAAATCGCCAGACAGCGCGACATTGAGACAGGAGTTATCAAGGCATGAGATACGCTTATTTTCCTGGTTGCTCGCTCGAAAAAAACGCGGCGGCGTATGGCGACTCGTTCAAGGCGGTCGCTACGGCCCTGGCGCAAGAACTGGTCGAGCTGGACGATTGGAACTGTTGCGGCGCGACGGAATATTTCACGCTCAACCCGCTGCCGGCCTATGCGCTGGTCGCCCGCAACCTGGCGCTGACGCCGCCGGACTTGACCGATCTGGTTGCGCCGTGTAGCGCGTGCTATTTGAATTTGTACAAGACCGACCACAATATGGGGCTGTATCCGCAATTGAACGAGGATGTGAACACGGCCCTGGCGCAAGGCAATCTGGCGTACACGCCGGGCGCGGTCAGGGTGCGGCACGCGCTGGACATTCTGGTCAAGGATGTGGGCTAT
>FWPV01003319.1_pt1 | contig 23053 bp, 19 predicted proteins | sample 2228371 | NCBI WGS metagenome assembly FWPV01 (sample SAMEA103939776, study PRJEB20133) | metagenome | reverse complement strand
TTGCCCCGATTTCTTTCTCTCTCACCTCTCCTGATGCGACTTCGCCGCGACGTAGAAACACGGAAAGCCGCCCCGCGAGGAGACGGCTTCTTCCTGGATACGATGAAGGCGGAGCCGAAGCCCCGCCAGGTCGGCCTCAATCGAAGGCCGACATCTGCGCCGCGGCCGCTTTGCGGTCGAGGGACTGGCCCGGATTGTCGACAGGCCGGTCGAAGGGCTTCCATGCCTCGCCGACGATTTGTTCGTAGGCGGCGACGGCACCTTCGGCGGCCATCCGGAGCGCGTGCGCCTGAACGCCCATGTCGGCCGCGAACTCGCGCTTGCGCTGGGCGGCACTGTCATAGCCGACAGGACCGTCGAGATCCTCGTCGCGCGCTTCGGCGGCCCCCTTGGCGGTGGCGTCACGCGCCTCAATGACGGCGCGCGAGTAGAACTGGCCGGCGCCATGAGCGGATCCGACATAAGCGCCGACGATGCGCTGCAGATGGATCTGCATCGCCCGTTCGCTTAAGCCCTCGGAAAGGCCCGTGGCGGTCTCGACGATCAGGCGCTCATGCATGTCGCGGATGCCGTCGCTGTCGAGAATGGCGGTCCCGAAGCTCTCGGCGATCCGGAGCGCCTGCGTTTCATCGGGGCATGTCAGGCGGACCATTTCGATCGTGGCGCCCTTGCGGAGCTGGAGGACGCGGGCGGATTGGCGGGACTGGGTTGCGGGCTTTGCCATGATGGTTTCCTTTTTCGGTTTTCCCGAAGCGGTTCCGGCCCCTTGGCCGTTCTGCCCTTCGGTGCGGTCAAGAGGAGCCGGCGCAAGCCGGGCGTTTCAGGGTCCGGTCAGGCCAGATCGAGCGGAGCCGGTGCGCGGGCAAGCGGGTCTTTGAGACCTGCGAGGCCCGCGTTCCTGCTCTGCGACAAGCGGCATGACCGGCCGCCCCGCGGCGCGACAGCGGCCTTGAAACGACCGGCAGCCGGTTCAGACCGCAACGAAAGCGAAGGGCAGATCGGCAAAGGGATAGACATCGGATGCCAGAGCCGAAGAGGAAATCAGGCAAGGCGCGCGCCAAACCAGTTCCCATCTGCCGGAAGAGCTTCGATCACCAGGTTCGGAATGCTTTGCCGCCCTCCTGATGTCCGCTGGTCTGCGAGGCGCTCTCGATGGGAAAGCGGCGGCGGTTTGCTCTCGGCGGCTTTCCGCGATAGATGCGCTCCTGACATGCGGGGCCGTTGCAAGGTCTCCTACGGAAGGGGCACAACAGATGAGCGACCAGAGCAACGACGATTACGTCTATGACGAAGCAACCGGGGAATGGCGGCCGGCCTCCGAACTTGCCGCGGAGAAGGCGAAGGCAGCCGAAGTCCGCGATGCCTCCGGCAATGTTCTCGCCGACGGCGGCTCCGTCGTGCTGATCAAGGACCTGAAGGTCAAGGGCGCCGGCCAGACGCTGAAGCAGGGCACCGTCATCAGGTCGATCCGGCTCACCGATAATCCGGAAGAGATCGATTGCCGCCACGACGCGATCAAGGGGCTGGTCCTGCGCACGGAATTCGTGCGCAAGCGTTGACGGGGTGCGCTACCGTTTGGGCAAGCGGTAACGATCAAGCCAGGTGGGGCCGTGCGTGTTGCGAAGTCGGCGTAATATCCCGACATCGTCATGGGGCGCTTCGCCCATCCAGGCGTGGTTCAGGATGCGCTTCCACGAGCGGCCGTGTCTGGCGGCATAATCCTGAAGGGCATTCACCTCTTCCTCGGTCAGAGGTGGAAGCGGCTCGGCGTCAACGCGCCTCATGGCGCGCTCCTCTCACGACGGTGATGACGACATTCTCGTTCCGGGCCCCGGGCGGAAGCATTGAATTCCGGTCGCGCCTGGAAAGCGGCGATGGCCGCCTCCTGGCGCGCGAGCTTGCGGGCAAGAGCATCGATCTCCGGCTGCCGTTCCGCGGTGATCGCCGCCAGACTGGAGCGATAGCGGGCGAGGAAGGCTTCCGGCGCGGGCGGTTTACCCCGCCGGTATCCGCTTCGGCGCCGCCCGAGCGACGGGACGAGAGCCGTCATCTTGGCGGTAATCTGCCGGTCGATCATGTCGAGCTGGCGTTGAGTCTGGCGGCGGGCCTCTTCCATCCGGAAAAGCAACGCCTGACGTTCCGGGGACCGGGTCATGATGTCTCCCTCCCCTGCCAGACGACAAAGCTCGACGGCCCGTCATAGGACCGATGACGATCGACATCGATGACGAAGCCGAAACGGCCCGGTTCGTATTCGGCAGACGGCACGAGAAAACGTCGTTCCCCGGTATTGTGCTCCCGCTTCCCGCCGCGCGTGGCGATCACTTCGGTCATGCCGGGATGATGATCAGAGCGAAGGGCGGAGATGACGATCCAGTCACCGGCATGGGCCGCCTCGAAAGCGCGACGGTCCTTCACATGAGATTCACCGGGCGCCAGGGTCGTGCCGAAGATGGTTTCCCAGGCGTCGGGCCACCAATCCTTGATCGACCGTTCCGCGCAGCGGCGTTCGAACGCGGTGAACAGGAAGGGGAAGGTGATCGCGACGATCGCCCAAGCGGAGTCCTCCTCATAGAAGCCGTCTTTCGACCGCAGCAGCGGGTGAACCTTTCGGTTGCGCTCAGCCGAGAGCTTGAAGCCGCCGTGCCCGGCGGTGGAATGGCACTCGACGCCCTCCGCATAGACGATCGTGCGCTGCGACATTCCCCAGGGCGTATGGACACGGGTGAAGATCTCGCAGCGGCCAAGTGCCTGCCGTTCGCGTTGATGTTCGGCGTTCTCGATCACGCGTGCACGAAACGCCGCCTCGTCGGCGAGTTCGCCGGAATGACCGTAGAAGTCGGATCGCCGCCACTCGGCGAACGGCCGGGCGATCTTCCAGCCAGTGGCAAGATAGTGCCGGCCTTCACGGCTAGGCAACATCGCGAACGCCGTGTCGTGCAAGCGGGCGACCGGAAACCCGTCGGCGGATCGCCCAAAAGAGACCTCCGGATATCGGGAGGTATCATTGGCTTCGGTCATGACAGGGCTGGTGTTCATGCTGCCGCCCTCCCTTCCACGACGGCGGCTGCGACCTCATCCGCAGTGACGACCTCCAGCACGGCATGAGGATAACCATGTCGGGACAGCCATTCCTCTGCGACTTGGCGGTTCGCTGCGAGATGGACGAGCTCGGCATTGTCGCCGGCGCGGTCGAAGACCCGGCAACTGCCGATGGCAGGCCGTTCGACGATCGTGAACGTCAGACTTGTTTCCAGCGAAAAGCTGCGGTGGACGCGGATGGCGATGACGCCACCAGCGCCGTGGTCGGCCTCATGAAGCGTAAAATTAGCTGGCAGGATGATGTTGCCGGCGGCTCGTTCGTCCTGCTTGCGGATCAACCGGCCGCTGCTGTTATTGCTCTGCCATGCAGACAGCTTCCTGTGATGGCGTTCGGGTGGCTGCGGCGTGCCATCCGACCAGGCGATGAAGGAGCCGATGGGTGCCATAAATGCGATATGCGCTGACATGCAAGTTCTCCCTGAGTTTCGAGGGGTTGCGAAAACGAAACCGCCGCCGATGGAGATCACCGGCGGCGGAACATCATTCGGAAGGAAAGTGGGGCGTGCGGCTATTCCGCCGCGACGCGATAGGCGGCCTGCTCATCGTCGGGATCGGTTGTCGCCGGAGCATCGTCGAAGGTGTCGGGCAGATCGTCCCCGCCTTCGAACGGACCGAGACCGTCACCTTCAGCGGCGGGGCGGCCACCGCCCGGAGCGCCTTCACCAGTATCTCCACCCGTCTCCGTATCGACCGCGGCGCCCTCAACGGGCGCGTCGAGGCCATCCTCTGCGGCGTCAACCTGGGCTTCCTCGTCGTCGAGGGTGTCGGCATGCTTGATCAGATCGGCGACATCATTCGGATCGGGCGCGAAAAGCGCCGACGAATGAACGAAATGACCTTCCTTGAAGTGGTCGACCAGGGCCGCACGGGTTTCCCGCACCTTCTGGCGGGGGAGCACATTGGCCTCCTTCGCCGCCGCTTCCAGTGCCTGCCGCGACAGGCACAACAGGAAATCTTCCGAGCCCATGTTCGTGAGATACCCGTCGGCGCCGATGGCTTCACCGGCGATGCGGGAAACGACACCGCTGTTCGACATGCCGCGCCTGCACGACAGGACGTCGATCAACATGGAGCGGGCGGCGACGCGCACCGTCTCCGTATCGAAGGCGAGCTTTCCGTCCTGGGAAAACAGACGTGCGGCATGGCGCCGGAAACGCTTCGGTCCGAACACGGCGTCGTTGGAGCCAGAGTCGACGCGGACATTCTGGCCGGCAAAAGCGAGAACGAGCAAGGCCATGAGCATGTCGTCCTCGATCGGCGCGCGGCCGAGCGCCTCGTGCAGGGCGTCGGTGCGGAAATCACCGATCATGTCATGGCCCTTCTGCGTGACGTCGGGACGCGGCTTCGGCGTGTCGATGATCCTGCCGTCATGGACATCGCCCTGCCCGCCTGTCGCGGAGACGCCGGACTTGCCCTTCGCTTGCCTGTCCTCCGGCATGCGGAAAGCAACTGACTGCACCTTGCCGTCGCGGTCGAGATACATGGCCACATGGTCGGACTTCGAAGGCTTGCCGTAAACGCGTTCGGCCTTCTTCGGCAGTTCCGGTTGACCCCAGTTGTTGACCTCGACGATCGAGCCCTTCTTCGGAAGGTTGTTGGTCATCCATTCCTGCTGGGCGCCAAGGAAAGCCTCGACATTGGTGGTATAGCGCGTGTCTTCGTCAGCCGGCGAAAACAGGTCCTCTACCCACTCGATGCCGTAGGCGGCGGCGAGATCGTCACCGAAGCTCGCATCCTTCGCATACATGCGCGTCTTCGAGAGCGCCCGGGAGATATTGTACCAGTCCGCCCGCTCGTTCTTCTTCGGCTTGTGCGCCTTCCACACCTCTTTCTGTTCGTCGAGCGAGGCTGCGGCGATGGTGCGGAGCTGCTGCTCGTTCGGCATGTCACCGAGCGCCATATGGTCGAGCATGGCCGGCAGCACATTGGCGAGTAGCCTGAGTTTCCTGATCTGGCGAACCGGCAGGGCGAGCGCAACGCCGATCCCTTCCTCCGTCCAGCCCAGCGCAACGAGCCGTTCTATGCCGCGCCACTGGTCCACCCCGTTGAGAGGTTCTCTCGCGATGTTCTCGACCATCGAACGCATGGCACCGTTATCGTTGGCCGCCTCGCGGACGATCACCTCGATTTCCTCGAGGCCGGCGGCGATCGCCTGCCGGACACGGCGATGGCCAGCCTGGATGATATAGCCGTTCCCACCATCCGTCTGCGGCGACACGATGGGCGGCTGGATGATGCCGACCGCCTTCACCGTCGCCAGAAGCAGTGCGTCGGCCTGCGGCGACGATTTGGAACGGCGCGCGTCGTCGGGATTGTCCTTCAGCGCGCGGGGATCGAGTTTGAGGATCTGCATGGGATTTGCTCCTTCCGGGGTTTCGGAACCGGCACATCGCCGGCTCTTGTCCGCCTTCAGTTCTTTCCGAAGACATCTCCCGGACCGCAGGGCGGGCAGACCGGCGCAACTGCGCCCGAGCGGCCCTGCCGGTCAGGGCGAGCGGGGCGAAGCCTTGCGAGAACGACCGGCAGGGATGAGGAGGGGGCGGTTGAGCGCCAGCGGCGACGGGTCGACCGGTCTGCGAAAGGGTTTTCTCCTTGCTTTCCTCCTCTTACTTTTTCAGACGGGTGAGGGAAACGCGAGGCAGCACGGACAATCGAAGGCGCCTGCAGGTTCTGCCTGGCCCATGGTGTAGGGATTTATCCCCTCTCGGATTCGTCGTTGATATCCGTCTCCATGCCGGGCATGGTGGCCGATAAAGAGCGGACATCCTTAGCTGTGACCGTGCTGTCCTTGCACTCCACCACATACTGAAGGCGCAAAGCCGGGCTGAATTACCGGGCAGGCGGGATCGGCTTTATTGCTCAGGTGCAGAAAGACGTCGGAACCACTTGACCTTGCCTGTCTGCGTATCCGTATCACTGCTAGTGGGGTTTTATCAGCGATTGTTTCGCAGCCCATGTTTCATATTCCCGGAGGAAGTCCTCGACTACCGACCACTGCGGATATTTGCTCCGCAAGAGTTCATCGTGCTGGTCCACGCACGGTGACTCTCGCATAGCACTTTGCCGGAATGACTCGAGGGCGCTGTGGCGCATCAGGGCCAGGCATTCAGGCGACGACAGATCGCGTGGCAGATGTTCCAGCAAGCCGCTGACGATGATCACCCAATTGTTGACGACAAACGGACGACCAGCCTCTTCCACCTGAGCTGTGATCTCCTCCAACATCGACAGCAGCGCGACAAACCGCACGGGCCAGGCTTCGGCAAGGAATTGCGGCGCCATCATCTCGATCGTCCCGCGAATTTCCTCGGGTAGTGCGTCGCAGAAGCCGAGTTTCGAATATTCTATCCACGCCATTGACTGATCCTGGCATCCTTGACAGCAGATTTCCGCTCTCCGTTGAGGCGCTCCTGCGTTGCCCATCCTTATCCTTCGAGAGCGAGACAGGGCAAGGTCAGAAGCCACGTCAGAAACGTGCTAAGCGGCAATTTCCTCGGCCTCGGCATCACCGCGCGCAGACTTCGCCAGCGCCTCCTCGACCTCACGCAACTTCTGGCGCTTCTCAGCCAGTTCGTCGGCAAAGGCGAAGGTGCCACCCTGACGCGACTGGTAGGAGGAAAGCCGCCGCTGGTACTCATCCAACCTCAGGCGATAACGTTCCTGCTCCTCTTCGAACCCGCCGAGTGCATGCTCGAGGCGGGAGATGGCCCCAAGCGGCGTGACGGTCACCGGCAGATCGATCTCATAATCCGCGCCGGTGCGCTGAAGCAGGGTCTGGTAGTGGTAGTTGTCACCCCGGCCGAAGCGCTCGCCTTCATAGGTGATATCAAAGCCGCCGATCGACGCGATGTGAACCTCGCCCTCTTGGCCGAGCTGGACGAGGGTGAGGATCTCCTTCATCAACGCCCGACCGGCATCCTTCCGCTCCGTGTATGTCAGGCCCATCACGGTCATGGTGAAGGCATCGCCGGAGGTCGGAACCAGCCGTTCGATGTCCTGGCCGATTTCGCCGATACGGCGGTTTGCCGTCTCGATCTCACGCTCGGCATCGCGAAGCTGCCGGCGCACGGCGAACAGGTCGTCGTCATGGGCGGCGCGCAGGCGCTCAAGTCGGGCAATATCGGCTTCCAGGCCCGCTTTCTGCATCAGGCGCTCGTCACCACTGGCAATCGCCTTGGCCATGGCGAACTGGTTCGCCTGACCTTCGTTCAGATCTTCGAGCCGGCGGATGGAGGTATCGCCAGAGAGTGCCGCGGCGATGAACCGGGCCTTGCGCTCGTTCTGCTGCCACATCGTCGCGTCGAGGCTTCCCTGCGTGGCGTAAGCATAGATATCGACCTCGTCGTGCTGGTTGCCCTGACGCACGATGCGGCCCTCCCGCTGCTCGATCTGCGACGGCAACCACGGCACATCGAGATGATGCAGGGCCTTCAGGCGAAGCTGGGCGTTGACGCCGGTGCCCATCGTTTCGGAACTGCCGATCAGGAAGCGGACCTTGCCGGCGCGGACGTCGCCGAACAGGCGCTGCTTCGCCTCGGTCTTCTTGTAATCCTGCATGAAGGCGATTTCGGTCGCCGGCACGCCCATGCGGATCAATTCGTCGCGGATCCATCGATAAGCCGAGAAGCCACGGGTCTTCTCGACATTGATCGTGCCAAGATCGGAAAAGATCATCTGCGCGGCGCCGGGCAGGTCGTAGGCTTTGCCGTCCGGGCGCAGATAGCTGTTCTCCGAAGTTTCCTTCCAGATACGGAAGGCATTGCGGACGAGGAGATTGAGCTTGTTCTCCGCCTCGTCATCCATGGCCGGCATGACCAGGCGGAGGTCGATCGCGGCATGGCGGCCGTCGGTAATGACGGACAGCAGGATGTCGTCACCGGGCTGCACCGGCCCCTCGCGCATCTCGATCGCCTTGATGCGGGTTTCGAGGATCTGCTGGTAGGCTTTGAAGGCAGGCGTTGGCGCGGCGGTCAGGATTTGCCGCTTGCCCGTCGCGATCTCCGGCACCCTGACGTGCACTTTAAGATCCTCCGGCATCACCACATCGGCGAAGGCCCGAAACATAGCAATCAGTTCGGGGACGTTGACGAAACTGGCGAAGCGGCTGACCGGCTTGTATTTGCCGGAGGGCTGAAGCTCCAGTTCGGTGCGTTCATCGCCGAAGTTGCTCGCCCAGGCGTCGAATTCGTGCAGGCCGCGCTCGCGCAACGCCTCGTAGCCGAGCAGGCGCTGGATCGAGAACATTTCGCCGAGCGTGTTGGTGATCGGGGTGCCGGAGGCAAGCACGAGCGGCCGGCCCGGATTCTTCGTCTCGATGTAACGGGATTTCACATACAGGTCCCACGCCTTCTGCGAACCGTTTGGATCGATGCCCTTCAGCGTCGACATATTGGTTGCGAAGCTGAGTTTTCGGAACTCCTGCGCCTCGTCGACGACGATCTGGTCGACGCCGATTTCAGAGATGGTCAGAAGATCGTCCTTGCGGGTGGAGAGAGATTCCAGCCGCTCCTGCAAGGCCTCTTTCAGCCGCTCGAGCCGCTTGCGGGAGACCCGGTCCTCGTCATCAACTTTGGTCAGCAGGTCCTCGTAGAGCTGCAGCTCGTCGTGGATCATCTGTTGTTCGAAGGCGGATGGCACGCCGATGAACCTGAACGCGGAGTGCGTGATGATGATCGCATCCCAGACAGCCGTCGCAGCCCGCGACAGGAAACGTTGACGCTTGTCTTTGGTGAAGTTGGTCTCATCGGCGACGAGGATGTTCGCCGAGGGATAGAGCGCCAGGAACTCGCGTGCCGCCTGTGCGAGGCAGTGGCCGGGAACGACCAGCATCGCCTTGGCGATCAGGCCCAACCTCCGCTGCTCCATGATGGCGGCTGCCATCGTCATCGTCTTGCCGGCACCCACGGCATGGGCGAGATAGGTGGAGCCGGAGGAGATGATCCGCCAGATGCCGCGTTTCTGATGCCCATAAAGAACGAAGGCGCCAGAGGCGCCGGGTAAATTCAGATGGGAGCCGTCGAATTTGCGCGGCGCGATGTTGTTGAAGCGGTCATTATAGACCCGCGCCAACCGGTCGGTGCGATCCGGGTCTGACCAGACCCAATTCTGGAACGCCTCCTTCATCCGCTGAAGTTTGTCACGGGCGGCTTCCGTGTCGACGACATTCAGCACCCGCCGCTCACCATCGGCGTCCTTCAATGTGTCGAATATCTGCGGCACGCGGCTGTTCAGCGCATCCGCCAATAGTTCGCCGGCATGGCGGCGGCTGGTCCCCCATTCCGATGTGCCGGCGGCGCTGTAACCAAGCTGACGAGCCTCGACCGTCCATGAACCAAGCTCGGGCATATGGTGGATCCTGATCTCGGCACCCATCGTTTCCTTGACGAAGGTCACAACGTCGGAGGCCGGAATCCAGGGCGCCCCGAGCCGAGCGGTAATATCCGACGGACGCAGATCGGCGGGCTGGACTTGCCTGAGTGCCACGACATTACGCTGGAAGACGGGATCAAGCGCAGCGGCAGCCTCCGCCGCCGCAAGCTTGGTGCGGACCGGACCGGAGAGATAGGCGTCCGAGGTCTGCCACGAACTGTCGGTCGGATCGCGGAAGATGGCATCACCCAGTTCGGCAATCACCGCCTCGGAGTCGCGGTGCAGGAGTTCGGCGATATGCTCGACGTCGACGCGGCCGCGCTCGTTGAGCACGACGGCCAGCGCATCCGCCGCGGACGTGATCACCGGGGCCGCGGGAGGTGAGATCACCCGTTCGGAGAAGATCGGACCGGGACGGGCGGTATCGGTTTCGAGATCATAATCCTCGATGGAGGCGACCAACCAGCAATCGGGATCGTCACGGAAGGGCTGAAGGTTCGGCTGCCGATGGGTCTCCTGCACCTCACCGGTCTCGGCGTCCTCCGAGATCGAAACCGTCGTGTGGTTGATCGGGCCGAAGTCGCGAACGAATGATGACCAGGCAATGCGGAGCCGTACCTGCAGATCCTTCCACGGGCGATCCTGCTCCTGAGCCTTCAGCACCTCGCGCACCGCATCCCGGACCGGGATCAGCTTGCCGATGACGCGGACATGCTTCTCTGGAATGCCATCGGCGGAACGGACCTTGCGGACCTTGATCTGGACCGGCGCGCCATCGACTATCTGCATGAGGCCGTGCCGGGCGTCCATGAAGAAGCTGGAACGGCCCTTGCGGACCTTGATCTGGACCGGCGCGCCATCGACTATCTGCATGAGGCCGTGCCGGGCGTCCATGAAGAAGCTGCCCTCGCGGGCCTTCACGTTTGTGGGCCGAAGATCGACGATCGCTCCGAGTTCGTCTTCCAGGTCGATGTCGATTTTGGTCGGCTCGCCGTCGTAACGGCCTTCCGGGAGGAGAGAGATGGCCGCGTTGAGCGCCGCTTCGAGATCGACGCCGGCGCGACCACGGCACGTATAGGTCTCGCCGAACGGACCGGAAGTCAGCGCGTGATCACCGAGCACGAAATCGGGGTGCTGTGCGAACCAGCGATTGACGCGGATCGCGCCCTCGTCTTGCGTTGCGGCACGCACCTCTTCCAGATCGAGCCAGGACAGATCGCCCTCCGGTTCGGCGACCTTGCGCTTGCGGAAGAACAGGATGTCGACAACAACATCCGTGCCGGCATCGCGGCGGAAGCTGCATTCGGGCAGGCGGATCGCCGCGATCAGGTCGGCCGATTTGGCGATATGCTCCCTCGCAGTAACATCCGCCTTGTCCATCGTGCCGGAACTGGTGACGAAGGCCGCGAAGGCGCCGGGTTTCAGGAGGTCAATCGACCGGGCGATGAAATAATCGTGCAGCCTGAGACCGAGCGAGCGATATTTCCGGTCCGAACGCACGGTGCGATCGGAAAAGGGTGGATTACCAATGGCGAGATCGTAGATCGGCGAGAGATCGGTGCGCGCGACATCCCCTTCGATGATCCGTGCCTTTGGCTGAAGCAACCGCACGATCCGCGCTGTCACCGGATCGAGCTCAACGCCGGTCACATAGCTCTTGTCGCGATACGCCCTCGGCATCAGCGCCGGAAACAGGCCCGTGCCGATGCCCGGCTCCAGTACGCGGCCGCCGCGCCAGCCCATGCGCTGCAAACCCGCCCAGATCGCCCGGATGATGAACTCCGGCGTGAAATGCGCATACTGCGTGCAACGGGACAGGCTGGAATAGTCGTTCTCCGAGACGGCACTTTCGAGCGACGAGCCGAGTTCATCCCAGCCATCCCGGAAACTCACCTCGCCCGGGCGGCGAAACATGCCGTTCGCCAGCTCGGAAGCGCCGAAGCCGGTGAAACGGATCAGCCGCTTCTGATGCTCGCGCGTGACGGGGACATTGTTCCGCTCGATCTCGTTGGCGATCAGGATAGCCGCCACACTCAATCTCGCGCGCTCTTTCCACGACGCAGCAAGGCCGCGATCCTCGCCGTCATCGAGGTAGAAGTTCGCACGATCGCCCTGCCGGCGCGGTGCTGACCGCCGGGGCGGCGCGATCGGCACGGCTGGAGCGGGAGCGGGCGGCGTCGGATCGGGATCGTCGTCATTGGCCGCCTCGGGGGCCGCCTCGTGCGCGAAACCGCCGAAGGCCGTGACGCCCAGGCCGAGCCCTGACGACAGGGCTGTATTCCCGAACATGTCGAGGGGGCCAGACGGATCAAGCGAAAAAGGATCGTTGGACATGAAAATGCTCTCCTTGGAAAAGGGGCGAGCGCCATCGTTCCGCTGGAGATGAGCCTCTGGGCGGGGCGGTCGCGAAGTTGTTGGAAGGGTGCGGCAAACGCCGCGTCAGCGGCGGATCAGGCTGATGGATATGGACGCGTCGTCCATCACGATCTGCAGATGCGTCGCGTCGGGCTGAGCCGGGACGAGCTTTTCGAGTTCGACGGCGTCGATGAATTCGACCCCGTCATCGCCACCGAAATATCGTCGCTTGTAATGCCAGTAATCCGGATTGGTCTTCGGATCGCACTCCTCGGCATAGATGACGAGCGGACGCTGTCCCTCGGCGAGTTGCCCGTTCGAGAGAACATATACGCTCTCGTCACCGACCAGCCACAGGCCGGCTCTGGCCTCGGCTTCAGGGGATATTCCCTGATACGGAAGGCGAAATCCGCCGTTTGCGGCCGCGTCGGCCCGACCGCGGGCGAGCACAGCGCCGATGTCGGTGAGGGAGAAGGTGAACATGCCGCTCTCCCTCACGCTGCGATCGCGTCGGGCAGGTAACGCAGATGGACCGGCAGCTTCGCCGCGACCTCCGCGTCGGTCAGATCCTCCAGCACCTTGAGCGTGGTGCCGCCTGGTCTGGCGAAGAACATCACCGTGCGCTTGCCACGATCATCCTCTGGCCAACGCTCGCCGGCATAGCCGCGATAGTCGTCAGCCGTGCTGCTCCAGATGTGCTCCAGACGCTCCTCGCGCGTCATCGCCCGGACAGGACGGGATTCACGCTCGATGATCGCCGTGCGCATGCGCTGGGGCGAGCCCTTGTCGGCGAGGTCGCAATAACCGTGGAAGTGCCGGATTCGCCCGTCGATCGACAGCGTGAAAAAGATGCTGGTGATCGAGCCGGTGAGGAATTCGCGCATGGCGAACATCTCACCCCGCATCCAGAGGGGCGGCAGGATCTCGAACATGTAATCGTGGCAAGCCTCCCCGATCTCGAACCATTCGCCGCGATAAAGCGCACTGTCGTCGCACTCCCATCGGTTCGGGCGCTGCGCATGACGGTCGAACATGCGGAACATCTGGCGGCGATCGGCGATGCCCTGATAGACTTTACGGATGGGAGAGAGGTTCATGAGCGGGCTCCTTTCAGCCTCGTCGGGCTGAAGCGCGGCTCATCTTTGCGATGACTCCATCTTCTCTTCAGCCCTTCCTGACCCCTCCCCCGCGGCCGCCTCTCCGTCCGGTCGGGTCAAGGGCCGGCTTCAGCCGGGCGAAGCTTCACCCTTGACGCGGCCGGCGGGCATGCGGCAGGCCTCCCCTACTCACCCTTCTTTCCTTTTCTTCTCCTTTTCTCTCCTGCAATGCGTCGTTCCAGTCCTCAGCCGGCGGCGTCAGGCGGAACCAGTCGCAGCCGGCATCTTCTGCGATATCGCGCAGGCGGCCGGCAAAGGCCTCGCCCTGACTGTTGGCATCCGTGGCGGCGACGAGCTGCGCGCCGGGGCGCGCGGCGAGCACGCGAACCGCGGCTTCTGTCGTCGGCGACCATCCCCCGCCTGTGCTGAGATAGAGGCTTCCCTCTCGCATTCCTTCGAACGCGGCCAGGCTCATGGCGTCGATCGCCGCCTCGGTGACGCAGAGGCGTGAGGCGTCGAGGGCGCCGAACCGGAACAGAACCTTTGACCCTCCTGTCGAGAAGCCACGCCAGTCGGGGCCGCGCTCCTCCCAGCCGGTGACGCCGCCATCGGCATCAACATGGGCGGCCCACATGCTGCCGTAGGGACCTTCCCGCAGGACGTTGTGACGGATGGCACCGCGGATGATGGCCTCCGACAGATATCTTTCCTCGCGCAGATAGCGCCACGTCATCGATCCCCGCCACGGTTTGCGGCGCTGTTCCCATCGTTCCGGAATGGAACCGTGCGGTGTGGAATCGCGAGTGGGAGGGGTCCAGACCGGCTGTTTCGGGGCGAAGCCGACCAATGAAGCGATTCGGCCCAAAGCTTCGACGAAGGATACGCTGTCGAGGTGCTCGACGAGGCTGAAGACGTCGCCTTTCGCGTCGGACAGGGGATCGAACCAGCCCCTCCCCTCATGGATGACGATGACGATCTCCGCACTGCGTCGATACTTGATCGCCTTGCGGGTGCTCTCCTTTGCGTCGACCGCAAAGCCGGCCTGCTCAAGCACGACGGCGCAGGGAACACGATCCCGCAATTCCTCCAGTTCATTCTTCTTCATTTTCTGCCGGCGCTCTCGCGTCCGCCTTTCTTCCCGGATTCTTTATTCCCGCAATTTGCGGGACCGTTTCCGGCGGTCCGCGAAGAGCAAAGGGGGCAGGGGCGCGGCCGACAAGGTGCAGATCTGCACTTTGTCGAACTGGCCGTGCCAGCCGCGGCGAAGCTTCCCTTGCCGCCTGCCGCTCGCAAGCGGCACCTGAAAAAGGAGAGAGCCGGCTCAATGAGCCGGCCCGTATTCGAAGGGATCGAATTCGGCGATGGTCTCGACCTCACCCTCATCGAGTTCGTCGCTCGGGAGAACGCCGAACTCGTTTCCAGACCTGAAGAGCGTGACCGGGACCATCAGGGTGCGGGCGAGCGCGAAAGCGTGGCGTTGAGCGAGTGCAAGATCCTGTGCCATGTGAGAAACCTCCGTCCGGAGCGGGCCGATCCCGCTCGATGGCTCCTCGAAGGACCGGGAACGGTCGCGATCACCGCAAAGGCGAACGCCCAAGCGGCGGCAGCTTGCTAGCCGACCCCGACAGAGGGTTGATTGTCGGAGATCCGAACCTGGTCCAGGACGCCATCAATGAAGAGCGGGATTGGTTTGCTTCGGGCGGGCCAGGCGGTTTTCTGGCGCGGGTCTTTCACCTGCACCACAGTTACCGCGTCAACTCGGCATTATTTCCGCCACGCACAGTGCAGGTGTTTAGCGGCGACCGGCGCTTTCCTGATCGGCAATCGCCTTGACGACCTCGAAGTCCATCTCGGCATGCGGTTCGATGCGGGCGACTTCGCTGGCAACCTTGGCCCAATGCCAGTATTCACCGACATTACCTTGCGCTCGGCTGCGGGCGGCTCTTCGCTGCGCCTCGTAATAGGCACCAACCGGGTCCGTTGCGGCAAGCCGCCTAGCATCTGCCCGCCAACGGCGGCGGATAGCTCGCCGATGTTCGATCCTGCCGTAAGAATCCAATCACCACCAACTCACCTTTGCATCTTGATGCAGGCTGCTTAGCTCGACACGAAATGCTGTGATGAGTCACGACACCAAAGACGTGTTATGACTCATCATCAAAAACGTTTATTAAATCATCACCTTGAACGTGTATTGAGTCGACGTTCAAAGCGCGCATATAAACGACATCAAAAACGTGCAATGACGCAGGCATTGCCTTATGAGACGCGGCATTGTGAGTTCGCGCAAGAACACCGAGGTCGTGAGAACCAAAATGGCTACACCAAATGAAAAGTTGGCTGACGCCCTGCAAGCCCTCAAAACATTGCAGGATGGCGGGCGTCGAATATTCAAGTCCGACGAGTTCAGCCGACTACACCGAGAGCGCCTTACACGGAGCGGATTTCTCCAAGAAGTCATCCGCGGATGGCAAATGTCAACGGGACCCCAGTCCCAAGACGGCGACACAACCCTTTGGTACGCTTCATTCTGGGAGTTCTGCTCCCTCTACTGCAACGACCGCTTTGGACGGGAATGGCATCTGTCACCGGAACAATCGATGCTACTCCACGCAGAAGCAACTGCGATTCCGCCCCAGGTGATTGTCAACAGCCCAAAGGCAATGGGCAACAATTTGTCACTGCTTTTTGGCACATCCATCTACGATCTCAAGACCAAGCAAATGCCACCGCGCGAGGATCTTGTCGAGAAAAACGGATTGAGGTTCTATACTGCGGACGCCGCCCTGGTAAAAGTTGCTGAAGCGTTTTTCAAAAGATCACCTATCGAAGCCCAGATCGTGCTGAAATCCATGCGCGATGTGTCGGGTGTCCTCGGTCGATTACTCGACGGAGGGCATTCGGCCGTGGCAGGCCGTCTGGCCGGGGCGTTTCGGCGCATAGGAAAAGGCGAGTTCGCCGACGATATCTTGAAAACGATGAAAGGCGCGATGTACGACGTTAGAGAGACCGACCCGTTCGATCAAAACCAGCGAGTATCCACCTTAGCTGTCGGTGGATCTCCCATTGTGGCGCGTCTCAATGCTATATGGGAAAGCCAGCGTCAGGCGGTCCTCGATGTTTTTCCTGCTGCACCCGGACTTCCCTCGGACACCGTCGCTTTCATGAAATCGGTCGAGGACATATACAAGAACGACGCATACCATTCACTTTCGATCGAAGGGTACAGCGTTACTCCGGAACTCATTGATCGCGTGCGCGCTGGTACGTGGGATCCGGATGTGGATCAGCAGGATAGGCAAAACCGGGACGCCCTGGCAGCACGCGGTTATTGGCAGGCATTTCAGAGCGTGAAGGAATCTGTTGCGGAGATTCTCCGCGGTGCACCGGCTGGAGCCGTTATCCGTAAGCAACATAGGGATTGGTACCGCGAACTGTTCGGTCCCTCCGTAGCCGCAGGTATCCTGAAACCCAGCGCCCTCGCGGGCTATCGAAACCACCCTGTATATCTCCGCGGATCATGGCATGTACCACCGCGTTCCGAAGCAGTTCCGGATGGAATGGAGACCCTGTTCGATCTACTGGAGAAGGAAAGCGAGCCGGCGGTTAGGGCAGTCCTTGGCCATTGGTTGATAGGCTATGTTCATCCCTATCCTGACGGCAACGGACGGATGGCGCGCTTCCTGATGAATGCCATGTTCGCCTCGGGTGGTTTTCCATGGGCAGTGGTTAGGGTTGAGGATCGGTCAACTTATTTGGCCGGCCTCGAACAGGCGAGCGTCCATATGAACGTCAAACCGTTCGCGGAATTCATCGCCGAGCGCACCTCTTGGTCGATGAGTAAGGAACTCTAAAATCATCGATCGCCTTGAAAGGATTCGAACCTGCGACCCTTAAGCGAACTTTCCCGCTGGATTGAATTCGCGATGTTTTCAGATCGTTACGGGCCTCAAAACGCGGGTTACTAAATGGTCTGCCACGGTGTTCACTTGACCGAAGGCGGGCCGCTTGTCATACATAAGGTGGCCTTACACGCAGGCCGGTGTGCCCGCCACGCAAAGCTATGTCAGCGTTTCATCTCTGAACTGTCACACTGTGCCTACAGGCACGGTTTGGCCATTAGCGGGCACATGGTCGGATCAATTCAGGAACTGAATATGACCGAAGCAGCAGAAATCAGCCGCCTTAAATTCATTGCGAAACGTCACGCCCGAGCCACCAGGGTAGCGTTACATGAGGCGTTCAACTCCATTGCCGTCCACCTCGGCTTCGCCAATTGGACCCAATTAGTCTCCGCCAACAAGAGTGGGTGGATCCCAAGCTCCGAGCAGGTAGCGAGCATCGAAGCGGTGGTCGCGAACCACGTTTCACCGGCCGATTTCACGACGGGAAGTGCCGATGCCAGTGCGCGTCGCTGGGAGTATCTCGAACAAGCAGAACAAGGCCGGATAAGGGGCCACGCCTATCGCCTGCAAGTGGCCCTAGATGACGTCATCATCGCAGGAGAGGGCTGGAGCATCACGGTTCCGGAGGATCCGAGTGCGCGCGCCACGGTGCGGACGAGTACCGAAGTAGACGACCAGTCCCCTGTGTTCGATCCGGATTTCCTCGAAGAAGCACTGAGCTTGGCCAATCATCGGATGGCGCAAGTCCGCGGCAAAATCTCGACCGACTGGCCAAGGAGATCGACGAAGCCTGATGGAAAGGGTCGATCTCGCCACCCACTGTGGGACCGCGACTCCGACACCTGGTTTTGCTTACATTGTAACGGGAAAATAACTGGTATTCAGATTGCACAAAATCTGTGGCATTGCCCCGCATGCGGCGCCTCCCCAGTCGACATATTCGATAGTGCGTTCTGGTGCGAAGATAAAGGCAAGTCGCTACCGCCGATCGGCGCCAAAGCGAAATCGCACACCGCCAAACCTGAATTCCAGGTAGTCGAAGACCGTCCAAAACTTGAGTTGAACGAACGCAACATCGTTCTTCTCATGAGAAGCGCACTCTTAGATGACGCGACGAACGTGAGCGAACGACTGGGGGCGCTCTTGGCCGAAATCACCGTCGATGAAGACAACGACGTTTGGATCTCGCTGGAAGAGGATTTGTGGCCGGATCATAAGGAGCCAACTCAGGCGATCAAGGTTGCAGCACAGCTCGGTATCGAAATTGAATTGGAGACCATGTGGTCGAAGATACCTTTTCATTGGCCAGCCTTGGGTGAGCAGACCTCAAGCACCACCGAATACCTGCAGATGTTGCTCGACGCGTATGCGCAGTACGCCATCCCTTCGAATAGCGACGCGTGATCGTTTCGGGCCAACCTCCTCGATTGGATTGATCAAGGAGGTTGGTCGCCTTCTTCAGAAGATCAGTTCCCCTTCGCTGGGAGAGGCGAAGGCAGGCTCACTCTCATGCCCCGCAATTCCCGAAAATCCGGAGTGGGGCGTGGATGCTACCGTTGTAGGATGCCCATCCAATCTTGCCGCCGCCGTACGGCAACTACCTTTCGTGGTGGATCAGCCGTTCAGAAAAGAGAACAAAGAGTAGACAGACATTAATCACTGTAGGATAGGTTACCGACGCAAAGCGGCCCAAAAGTGGTCCGAGTCGGGAGCCAGACGTGAAGCTTGTATCTCACCGCGATCCTACTGATACGCCCATTCTCCGCAAAGAGAGGGGAGCCTTCTTCACACCTGCGGCGATCACGCGTTTCATTGCCAATTGGGCGCTTCGCGCACCCGGCGATCGGGTGCTCGAACCGGCTGCTGGCGATGCTGCGTTCCTAGTATCTGCGGTCGAGCGCCTTCGTGAACTCGCCCCCCATCGCGAGTCTTTGCCCCTCGTCCATGGCGTAGAAATACATGCCCATAGTGCAAACGTGGCGCGCCAGCGGGTCGCTGATGTCGGGGGCACTGCCAACATTCAGCTTTCGGACTTCTTCGCCGTTAACCCCAACCGATCTTTCAATGCGGTGATCGGGAATCCACCCTTCATCAGGTATCAGGATTTTACCGGAGAGGCGCGAGCCCGTGCTCGCGAGGTCGCCATTCGTGAAGGGGTGTCCCTCACCGGGCTCGCGTCGAGTTGGGCAGCCTTCACTGTGCACTCGACTTCCTTCCTTCAGCCTGGCGGTCGCTTAGGTTTCGTTCTCCCCGCTGAATTGCTTTCGGTGAACTATGCAGCCCCGGTGCGCAAGTTCCTGTTCAGTCGGTTCAGGGATGTCCAACTTGTGCTGTTTGACGAGCAAGTTTTTCCTGAAGCCGAAGCAGATGTGGTGCTTCTTCTTGCCGACGGATATCTTGAGGGTCCTACCTCCCACGCAACTATTCGTCAGACGAAGAACGCCGAGACACTTGCCAATCTCGGACCTGGCCAGAGCTGGACGCCAGCGGATCCCGCTGCCAAATGGACGAGCAGTCTCATCGATGCCGCTGTCGTCCATCAGCTGCGGACTCTGATGGAAGAAGGCCTCTTTGCGAATCTGGAGACCTGGGGCGATACCACGCTCGGAATGGTGACCGGCAACAACAGATACTTTACCCTTTCTCCTGAGCGCGTTGCTGAGCTCAAGCTGGGTCCAGAAGAGCTTCTTAGTGTTTCCCCGCCCGGCAGCTCTCATTTGAGAGGTCTTTCACTTTCGAATGCAGACCTCGAAAAGCTCGGGCAGGGCGGAAGTGCCATCCACCTCTTCTATCCAAGCGACCCGCCGTCGCCGGCAGCTGCTGCGTACATTGCAGATGGGCATCGGACGGGGGTGGACACTGCCTATAAGTGTCGGGTTCGCAAAACGTGGTACCGCGTGCCCCTTATTGCTCCGGCTGACCTTTTTCTTACCTGCATGAATGCGGATACGCCCCGCATCACCGAGAATGCCGCCAAAGCCCATCACCTCAACTCTATCCACGGCGTCTATCTCGATGAGAAATATAAGCTCCTTGGCAAACAACTGCTTCCGCTGGCCAGCTTAAACTCCGTTACGTTGCTGCACGCCGAAATGGTTGGCCGCGCTTATGGAGGCGGGATCCTCAAGATCGAGCCGAGGGAGGCGGACATATGGGCGATGCCTTCGCCAACTTTGGTCGCCTCTCGTGCCGAAAGGCTTCGTGAGGTCAAGCGAAGCGTTGCAAAACTTCTTGAAAAGGGAGGGCTGCTCGATGCCGTGCAAATAGTTGTCCGAGTACTTTTTGCAGACACTGACATCACCGCGGCTCAGTTGGCAGCTGTCCGAAATGCACGTGCAGAACTCGCGAACCGCCGCACTGTGAGGTCAGCAAGTGGCCGCTAAACCGAGTTCGAAAACTGAAGCGTGGGAAATCTTCGATTACATCGTTGAGGCCGCCGCCCCCGGCGGAGAACACACCAACCCTTGGGTTTTGGGACCGGACGGCCAGCCGCAGTTCCGTCCAGACTATCAAACCCTCGCGCTTCTGCTCGGTGTCCCTCTCCACCTGAAAGTCGGGACGCAAACGGGTGTGCCCGCGCTGGCCCTGGATGTCTGGCTCAGTTACGAACTTCGCAGAGCCGGATTCGGGACGGACCAGGTTTGGCCGAGGCCTTCAAATCCGCGCGTTCTTCCCGCGCCTGTCGCCGCGTTCGTCAAATCGCTCCCCTCTGCAATTCGAGTAAAGGCTCAATCGCATCTGTCATCGAACACGTCGATTTCGGGCGTCACGTCGTCCTCGGCGTCAATCCTGGGCAAAAACTACCTGAAGCAAGTCGATGTCATCATTTCCGACTGGGTTACGGGGCCGGAATTGCTGATATCGACCAAGCGGATGGATTCGTCATACGGAAAGAATGCACCTAACCGTATCGAGGAGTCTTATGGCGACGCTAAAAACCTGCGCTTGCGCCACCCATTAGCGGCTCTGGGCTTCTTGTTCGGGCTCCGGTCAGACATCCTGGAGAAAGAACCCAAGACTGCCGAGTGGCTGTTCGACCTTCTGTCCAAGCTCGGCCGAGAAGATGATGCGTATCACGCCACCTGTCTGGTGCTGATGGAGTATTCCAGCGATCAGGCGCCGGTAGAGGCGGACAAAGAAGAACCCACCCCCGGCATACTGGAGCCGGGGCCACAGCCAATAAGTGACGTGACCGAGGATGAGCCTGTAGACCTTCCGGAAAGCACGATCGAGAACATCGTTAAGGTCCTGCCCAAGGTATCAATCCTCGAGGATAGAACGCCTGATGACCTCTCCCCGGCTAGATTTCTAACCTCATTGATAAATCGTGTTCTCGCCGCAACGCCGGTGAACATGCATGAGGAAGCGAGGAAGCGGCGCGCTTCAGTACGACAAACGAGGTGATGGGCTTGTGCGCCAGTGATCGTGTCCCATGGAGTGGTGTAGCTGGATTTCATAGCCATCGGTGATTTCCGGTAGGGTCGGGTTGCTTATGACCAACCTGAGGGACACCACCGATGACCGACGACATGATGAACCTGCGCTCACTCGTTGAGAAGAGCGCCGACGCCGATTTGCTGCGCGAGATGATCGGCTTTGCTGCCGAGAAGCTGATGGCGCTGGAGGTCGGGACGAAGACCGGCGCGGGCTATGGCGAGAAGAACGGCTTCCGACTTGCCCAGCGCAACGGCTACCGCGATCGAGACTGGGAGACACGGGCTGGCACCGTCGAGCTGCGTATTCCGAAGCTTCGCACCGGCAGCTATTTCCCGAGTTTCCTGGAGCCGCGCCGCATGGCCGAGAAGGCCCTGACGGCAGTCATTCAGGAAGCCTATATCCAAGGCGTTTCAACCCGCTCAGTCGATGATCTCGTCAAGGCGATGGGCATGTCGGGCATCTCCAAGAGCCAGGTATCCCGGCTCTGCGAAGAGATCGATGACAAGGTCAAAGCCTTCCTCGACCGCCCCATCGAGGGCGAGTGGCCATACCTCTGGATCGATGCCACCTACCTGAAGGTTCGTCGCGGCGGTCGCATCGTCTCTGTCGCGGTCATCATCGCCGTGGGTGTGAACACCGATGGCCGACGCGAGGTGCTCGGCATGGAAATCGGCACATCTGAGGCAGAAGCGATATGGACCGAGTTCCTACGCAAGCTGACCAGACGAGGCCTGCGCGGCGTCAAGCTCGTCGTCTCCGATGCGCATGAAGGCATCAAGGCAGCAGTGTCGAAGGTGCTCTCAGCCACCTGGCAGAGGTGCAGGGTTCACTTCATGCGCAATGCCTTGGCCCATGCCGGCAAGAGCGGACGGCGGGTCGTCTCCGCCTTCATCGCCACTGCCTTTGCCCAGGACACCCCGGAGGCGGCAAGCACCCAATGGCGTAACGTCGCCGACCAGATCAGGCCCAAGGTGCCGAAACTCGCCACGCTGATGGATAGTGCCGAACAGGACGTGCTCGCCTACATGACCTTTCCCAGGCAGCACTGGACCAAGCTCCACAGCACCAATCCGATCGAACGCCTCAACGGCGAGATTAAGCGCCGCACAGAGGTCGTCGGCATCTTTCCCAACGATGACGCAATCGTCAGGCTCGTGGGAGCGCTGCTCCTCGAACAAAATGCGTATTCCGATGAAGCCGGCCATTGATTCCGAAACGAAGCCGGCCACCCATTCCGATTTCATTCCGGCCAGCATTCCGATTTGAAGCCGGCCAGTCGATGCTCCCTTGGGTCGTTGTTTTGAATGGCTCTGGATTGTCGTGGGGTCAAGCGTCGGATGGTAGCGGACGCTGCTTTCGCAAGCTCTCGCCGGTGAGTTCGATGCGGTAGGCATTGTGGACCAAGCGATCGAGGATGGCGTCAGCGAGCGTCGGATTGCCGATCATGTCGTACCAGTGATCGACGGGCACCTGGCTTGTGACGATGGTGGATCGCCTCTCATAGCGATCCTCAACGATCTCCAGAAGATCACGGCGCTGCTCGTCGCTGAGCTTCTCGGGGCCCCAGTCGTCGAGGATGAGTAGGTCTGTTCTGGCGAGCGCCTTGAGGACCTTGGGATAGCGGCCGTCGCCGCGCGCCAGTGCAAGAGTGGCGAACAGCCTCGGCAGGCGATGATAGGCGACGGAGAAGTCCTCGCGGCATGCCTTGTGTCCGAGTGCGCAGGCCAGCCAGCTCTTGCCGACGCCGGCGGGTCCGATGAGCAGGAGACTGTGATGTTGCCTGATCCA
>FWPV01006196.1_pt1 | contig 23065 bp, 20 predicted proteins | sample 2228371 | NCBI WGS metagenome assembly FWPV01 (sample SAMEA103939776, study PRJEB20133) | metagenome | reverse complement strand
CCCCCTTTCTAAAAAAGGGGGGGCAAAGGGGGGAGAGGGGGCTCAAGAGAGATCTAATTTCTCAACGAATTAGATCTCTCTTGAGCTCTCAAAAGACTCCAAAAAAAACCGGCGACGCTCTTAAAAGTCGGACCCGACGCTCTTAAGAGTCGGACCCGACGCTCTTAAGAGTCGGACCCGACGCTCTTAAAAGTCGGACCGACACTCTTAAAAGTCGGACCCGACGCTCTTAAAAGTCGGACCGACACTCTTAAAAGTCGGACCATGTTTTAGGTGTTTTAGCAAATAAATCCGTAGGTTACGCTCCACGAGCGGTCTACATACAGGTTGTGGCGGCATTCTGTCTGGTGATCTCTGTGCGCATTTGCATCGAGCATGGGATTGATTGATTTTTTTTATTGAAAATGCGGCTGGAAAATGATAGTAATAAACACACCACGCAACGTTCCACATCCTCCGTTAAGGGGAATCGCGATGTCCCCCCAGCCATTGCGATTCCCCTTAACTTTTTTCTGCACATTAAACGGGTGGCATCATAGTGAGGCGATGGCACCAAAGAGGCAATTCTGCTTTCTCTGGTGCGCATTCCGCTTCGTTTGATTGCAAAAAGAGTGAAGAGAGTGTTTTAGGAAGTATTTTGAAATTTTTGTATTGACCGTCCGTTGGACGTGTTTTATAAAGGGGATGTCGTATGGAGAAGGATTTTAAAAAATTGTAATGGCTTTCAAAAAGCGGGGATTAGGCGTTGGACGGCGGCTATTACAAACTCTTTGCGGGCCGGTTGCGAAAGGTCAAGAAGGGATCGGGCGGAAATTACACCGCATTGTGTCCGTTCCATGACGACCGAACCCCGAGTTTCTCATTCAATTCCGCCAATGGATTGTGGAAGTGCTTCGCCGGCTGTGGCGGTGGAAACGCCAGGCAATTCCTGAAACGCTTAGGGGTGCCGAAGGATGAGATCGAGGATGAGCTGGAAGGCAAGGGTGGATCTTCTGACTTCCTGAACCGGTTGCGAGGGCGAGGGCTTATGGATCTTCCTGACATGAAAGGATCCGGTTTCAAGGGGAAAGGGAAAGGAGGTGCAAAGCGGCCGTCGTCCTCGACGTCATCCAAGCCTAAGACATTTCAAATCACACCTTCCAAAGAAGGCTCTCCGCCGCGGGTGGGCGATCTTGAGCTGTCCGTTACATACCAGTACCATGACATTGATGGGAATCTCCTGTACCTAAAAGACCGCTATGAGAGTTCCGACGGCAAGGACAAGACCTTCCGCATTCGTTGGGTTTCGCACAAGCATGAACTGGTGTTGTATGGGTTGTCGCAGTTGGATGACACCATAGACCGGATCATTCTCACGGAAGGTGAGAAATGTGCGGAAGCGGTTCGGGAGGCATTATCGGACAGCGACGCCAAAACAGTAGTTTTAGGGTACAACAATTTCCGACAGGAATTTGAGAACAGCAACGCCAGGGCATACTTTGAGGGCCGTACCGTATATGTCTTTGCGGACAATGACGATACTGGCCGCGGGAAGGCTCGTGCGGCGATCGAAACTTTGCGTTCCTGTGCGTCGGTGGTGTACCTGTTGGATTTCGCTCAGCAAAGAAAGCCGGAGCATTACGACATTGCCGATTACCTGGCGGAGGGCGGCGACCTCTATCAGGCCATTGCGGATTGCCATAAGGTGTACGAGGATCCGCTTTTCGAGCTTGCGCTATGTGATATTCCAGCGCTTCAAGTTGATGAAATACAGTACACTGGAGAGTTTTCAATCCCGATTGGCACTGTTGGTCTGCTCGCCGGAACCGGTGGTGTGGGTAAGAGCTATTCGGCTCTACTGATGATGGTGCTCTTGGGGATAGCGGACGGCAAGAATTGCCTGTATGTTTCCCTGGAGGATTCCAAGCAGATTATCCTGCAACGACTTCAGCGTATTCTGCGCAAGTTGAATCAGACCCATCTCCCACCGGTAAAAATCGGTATTTGGAATGATGTGGAACAGGATCAGGTTATCCCGCTTATTGAGATTGCCTTCCGTGATAAAGGCTATGATTTTGTTTTTGTTGATCCCATCGGGTCCATATTTCTCGATGAGAATGATAATGCTGAAGTCCAGGTGATCATGCGTGGGCTCAACAGGTTGTGCATCAATTACAACAAGAATGTTATCCTAATACACCATCTTCGCAAGTTTGAAGTTCAATCGGATGATAGAAGTGTCCTCTACAGTGCGGTTCGTGGAGCTACGGCCATTGTCAACAACTGCCGTATAGGATGGGTTTTCCGTCGGAAGAAGGTCGCGGAAAACAAATACTCCAATATCGTTGAGATGGTTGCGGTTAAGAACAACTATGGGCCGATTCGTGACTACACGATCCACAATCTGTTCGATGATCAAGGTGGTATTTTTGTTGGAATGAGCACGCCGGGCTACACACCGACTCAAGAAGAGGATGCGGAAGATGAGGATGTTCCTGCTGTGGCACCGAAGGCTTCATCGGGGCGCGGCAAGAGGAAGGGAAGCGCCGGCAAGGTAGCCGATTTGTTCCCTGGTTTCAGCAAGGTGGAGCGGTTGCCGTGGCGTGGGAGTCGTGGTGAGGACACAACGCAGGAGGATTAGTTGATGGCTGCTGGGGGCAGGGTCAAACCGCAACAATCAAAAAAATCTGAAAAGCCGCCGCAGGAGAAGCGGAGAGAGATAAACCCATTGGCGATCTGGCTGGTGGGATGGCTTGAACGTTCCGGCATTGTCTTTGCGAGTGGCATGAAGCGGAGGAGGAACGTCAAGGCCCAGTGCCATATTGGGCGCAAGGTATGCACCATTGAGATCACGAGTCAACTGACCGAGTCGCATCGGGATGTGCTTCTTGCGATAGGCATGAGTGCCAAAGGCGCTGCCATGAGCCGTGACAGTCATGATTACTATGTCGCGTTCACCGGTCATGGTGTCCTGAAGGCGCTGGGCGACAAGCATGCCAGAAACCATGCCCACCTCTGGAAACTTATCCAAGACATTCAGACGACGCTGATCACCGTGACGTGCCCCATGGAGAATGGGACCTTGAAAGTGCGTTTTTCGCCCATTGCAGCCTTGGGACAGTTTGAGCCTGATGATGCGAGGTTCCGTTCCCATCATGGTGGTGTTACGGACGATTCGGCGTTTTATTACATCCATGTTCCTGCCGAGCTGGTGTCGCTGGCCATGAACGACATGTACATGGAGTTCAAGCGTTCCGAAGCTCTGCGGGAAATCATCGCACTTCGGGCCCACATTCTTAAGTCCTTCGTTTGGAAAACGGTCTATCAGAGCCAGGTGCGTAAAAGCCTCACAGCGATTTTGGCGAAGTACTCCAAGCGAGCGAGGTATGAGCTTCGCAAATACATTTTGAGCAACATTGAAAGGCTCGCGAAGATTGGAATTGTCGTAACCCAGGAGGATGGTGGGGAATACGTTGTAACCTGGGATTCGAAAGAACACGTTTTCTTTCACATTCCTCATGCTTTTCGTGACGAACTGCTTGTGAAGCCGCTTGGAGATGAGGCGACGGAGGTTATTCGGCAGGTGGGGCAAGCTTCTGCCGACGCTTCCGGTAGCGGCAAGGGGACGAGTAACGGCTCTGGGAGCAGCAAGGCCGGTGGGGAAAAGCCAGAAAAGAAAGAGGCAAAGGCTGATTGTGGCAAGAAAAAGTCCAAGAAGAAACCTCGGGAGATTATCTGGCGTGCCGGAGATCCGGTTCCGTTGGAGGCACGTGCCGATTATCGACCGGGGATGAGCCATTCTGCAAAGGCCGAGCACCAACCATCAGTTGCCGCAAAGGCTGTTGGTGTGGCGACGAATTCGGCAGGTTGTTCTGGTTGCACACAGAACTCTTCGTCTATGGGAAACAGTGAGGAACAGGAGGATCTGCAAACGGCTGCAACAGGCTAGTGTGTTAGCGTTGTTAGTGATGGTTGCCGCATGAAAGAAAAGGAGTAGGTATAAGGTAGAAAAGGAGGAGAAAAAAATGGTTATGCATCAAATCAAAAAAAAGGAGAAGAAAATGGAAATGGAAAAAATCAAACCACATTTCAAAAAAAAGGAGAAGAAAATGGAAATGGAAAAAATCAAACCTACCAAACATTTTAAGCACCGTCCCGTCAGAAAAGAAAAAAAGCTGGCCCGGAAAGCGGCGGGGGCTGGCGCAAAGGACGGGGCGGTGCGGACCGCCCCTTGGGAGCGGGCACGACATATCGAGGTAACCTGCGACACTCTTCATGTCACGCGAATGTCTCTTTATGCGTGTCTGATGCGGCAAAACATTGCCCAGCGCAGCCAGAGTGCGAGCTATCGCGACAATTATCTGGCGATGTTCCCCAACGATGTCAGCTTTGACATGTGCTACCGGTGCAAGCAGGGTCGGGAAAATTTGAAGCTGTTGGATAAAGAATACAATGGAGGTTTGAAAGTGAAGCGTTCCCAAAAATACGGTTTGGTGATGCAGGCTGTCGTGGCTGTTTTGGTGTTTGCTTTTGCTTCCCTGTTCCAGGGGTGTGCGGCGACCCAGGTGGCAATTGATAAAAAGGATTTGGTGGTCACGTCCAGCATGACGGACCCTATATTCGTCACACCTGGGTTAGGGCGCAATGTGTATGTTAATGTCCAGAATATGACAAGCCTGAAAGTGGCGTCTGAAACGTTGCAGAATGGTGTTGTGCAGCAGCTTCAGGCCAAGGGCTACAATGTTGTGATGACGCCCGACGCAGCCGACTACGTTCTTCAGGCACAGCTTGTCGATGCGACTGCCGACATCAATCCGGCTTACAAGGTAGCCGGGCAGCCTGGAGCGGCGGAAAGCGCCGGTGCCGTTGCCGGGGCTTTGTTGGGTGCCGGGACCAATTCTTTGAAATCGACGCTTGTTGGCGCGGGGATTGGTTCGCTGGTTGGTGGCATTGCGGAGACAGTGTCCGGTGCGGCCGTCAAGGATGTCAGGTATAATCTCACGTTTGCCGTCAAGGTAAGTGAGAGAGCGACGGAAAAGTCCAGCCAGACCAGGATCACCGTAACGGTGGGGAAGGTGAATCTGGATCCTCGTGATGGGACAAACATTTTGGTGGACAATTCCTGTCGAATCATTGCAAACATACTTTAATTTGATACAATTGTGGAGTCACTTTGTGGCTCCACAATGTTTTTAATTTTTTAAAGGAGAAAAGGAGGATTCATGAAGGGTTCAGAGGTGCAAGCCAAAGAGAGAAAGAGTTACATTACGGAAAAGTACCTGCGCCCGGTGCTGGAGCAGGCGATCTATGAACGGTTTGAGTGCCCGTTGGAAGAGTTCCCGCCTGAGTCGTTGAAAAAAATTCTTGTTCATTTGGATCCCAAGGGCAGAACGCCTCAAAGAGTGGTTGTCGGCCAGCTTCGGATGATTCCAAACCGGCGGATGGTCGTGCTCACGATTGAGCAGGACAGGAAGGCGGGGGTGTACAAGTGTGTTCCTGTTCACCACTACACCAGGCTGAGTGGACCTGACGAGGTCATCATCGCTCCGGACTTGTATGCGGAAACCTGGCTTCCGTGTCTTGTGCCCCAAAGCGTTCTGGAAGAGGCCAAGTATTTGGGGACCATCCAGAGGGCGCTTCTTTTGGATGTCCAGAAGAAGACCAGGGGTGTGTGCGTGACCCCTAAGGGATTCGTAATGAAGGGGGCCATGGCGGCTTTTCGTGCGCTGGAAATCCAGGCGGTACTTGGAACGAGCATTATTCAGCTTCTGGACGAAAATTTCGAGCCTGCCCAGTTTGATGAGTTGATTCTCAAGACAGGCTGAGGCTGATCACCGAATAGAGGTTGATGCCGTGCGACGTGTTCAATTGGCGCTTTTGGCGCTGACGGTGATTCTTGTGTCCTTTTCGCCCGCACTTGCGTCGTCTTACGAAGCCTGTTTCCAGCAGGCGGCGAGATACTACGGCGTTGATGTGGGTTTGCTCAGGGCGATTGCGGATGTGGAAAGCGGGATGAACCCCTATGCGGTCAACAGGAACGCAAACGGGAGCGAGGATATTGGTCTGATGCAGATCAACTCGTCCTGGCTTCCGAGGCTGAAGGAGTGTGGGATTACTCGGAGCGATCTCTTCAACGGGTGCGTTTCCATTCATGTCGGGGCGTGGATTTTGTCCCAGAACATGTCGCAGTTCGGGAGGACCTGGCGGGCTATTGGTGCGTACAATGCCAAGAGCGAAGAGAAGCGGATCCAATACGTCCGCAAGGTTGCTGCAAAGATGAGTAATGGTGCGCTTTATGGGGGAACAAGGGGAATAAAATTGAATCGTTCTCCGAAGCTTGTTGTGGTGTCCGGCGATAAAAACGCAAGACAAAGGGATGGTTAGATTTCGTCACCTGGACGCTCTTGCCTGTGGCTATCTACAAAAAAATTGTCTTGCGATGTGGCGAATTCTATTTAGAATGAAATGTGAATGATGGCAAGTTCAAGTTTGTCTGAGGGGTAGTTAATGGGTACAGTGTGCGAGTTTAACAGGGAACCTGGGGTATTTATCAGCACGGCTACAGGTGATCACGAAGCTGTAGAGCAACTTAATAACATTTTTGTTGACGCCGTTCGCTCTCGGGCTTCGGACGTTCACATTGAAAGCCAGGATACCGGAGATGCCCTGATTCGCTACCGTATCGGCGGTCTTATGCGCATTGTGGGTCAGGTGCCTCGGCACCTGGCTATCCAGATGGCAAACAAGGTGCGCATGAAGGCGAAGATGCCGCTGTCCGAACGGGACTGCCCGCACGATGGCAAGATCACGCTCACCGTGGATGGACGATTGGTGGACCTGCGCGTGAGTGTTGTTCCCGTTCTGGGTGGAGAATCTGTGGTATGCCGCATCTTGGATACGGCCAACCAGGGCTTCTCAGTTGATGACATCAATATGGAGCCGGAAGTCAAGGAAGCTCTGCTTGAAGCTGTGTCGTTTACAGAGGGTATCGTGCTGGCCACGGGGCCCACGGGATCGGGCAAGACGACAACGCTGTTCGGCATTTTGAATCATTTAAATTCGGAAACCAAAAAGATTGTTACCATTGAAGACCCAATTGAATATCGCATTCCACTGGCTTGCCAGATTCCCGTGACACAGGGCATGACCTTTGCGAAAGCTTTGCGTGCTGTTTTGCGTCAAGACCCGGATTTAATCCTGGTGGGTGAAATCCGGGATGCTGAAACGGCCAAAACCGCACTTCAGGCAGCCATGACAGGTCACTTTGTGTTATCCACGCTGCACGCCAATGATATTCCGACGACCATTATCCGCCTCCTTGAACTGGGTGTGGGAAACATGGACGACACGTTTGTCGTTGAGGTGACGCTGCGAGGCGTCATTAACCAGAGACTTGTTCGGGGAATTTGCCCCTCGTGCAGGCAGGAGAAAGAAATTACGGAAACCGAGCGGCGCTATCTCGAAAAATACAAGCATGTTTGGGGATCGTATTTCGAAGTGCCTCGCCTGTATGAAGGGGGCGGATGTGAGGCGTGCGATGGGACGGGATACTTCGGGCGTTTGTCCGTTGTAGAGTTTCTTGGGGTTACGCCGAAACTGCATCCGGCAATTCGCACAAGGAGCAGGATGGAAATTCTACGGTACGCAAGAAAGTATGCGTCGCACTACCGGCCTTTGGCAGAGACCGGAATTATTGAGGCCCTGCGCGGCAAGACCACGCTTTCAGAAATTTGGCGCGTCAGTTTCGAGGGGATTGCTTTGGACTCGGAAGAGGAGAGTGGCCAATGGGATGTTTAAGATCGCGTTTAGTTGTCATTTTGGCAATGGGACTTGTCATGTTTTCGATTGCGGCTGGAGCCGTGGACATTCAGGCGGCGGACGAGAACGTTGATGTTCGACAGTTCATGAACATGTTTGCCCGTGTTAACCCGGTTGTCGCGGAAGACCAGAAAACGGTCGTTGTCTTTTTTGACTTTGGCTGTCCACATTGTGCCGAGCATCTTCCGGGCTTACTTTATTGGGCCGACAGCCTCCCTTCCGGGGTCAATGTCCGGTTTTCCCCTGCCATCATGAATGACATTCATCGAACCCGTTTGGCGCACACCTTTTACCTGGCAATTCGTGTGCTGGGATACACGGGGAGTGTGCCTGTAGTGCGTGAGCTTTTCGCATCTGAGGCAAACCAGCATCCTTTGACGAATCAGGAGGCGTATGAGCTGTTAGCCCGTTATGCGCCCGATAAAAAGGCAGCCGCTCAACTTTTTGGCTCGGAAGTAACTAGGCCGGATATGGAGCGATCCCTGCAAGATTTTGCGAAATACAACGTTCATGCCGTACCGGCTGTGGGTATTGCCGGAAAATTCCTGGTAACCCCTGATGATATTCCCCCGTCGGCGGCAATCAACTACCAGCAGGCTTTTACCGAACTCATCAATGGTTTCGTGTCCAGAATGATCGCAGGGGACCTGTAAGGCATGCGTCGTTTAGCGCTTTTCCTTGCTGTTGTGCTTGTCATGGTCGTGCCTGTTTCGGCTTTGGGTAGCGAGGGAATTCCCGAGGATCGTGTGCCGAAGGCTGTGCGTCAGAGGGTCGAGGTGTACCGGAAGCTGGGTGTTGAAGTCAGAGGCTACGTCAAGGGGCCGAGCGATCTGGTCGGCGTTGTGTGCCGACTTCCGGCGCACGTCCTGGGAAAAATCAAAGGGCTGGAAGTGTTCGCGAAAGACAGGGGGGATGCTGTTTTCTTTCTGACGCCGGATGGGACACAGATGTTTATCGGGTTTGTTTTTGATCTGGTCAACGGCAAGGAACTGGTTAGCGAGGTTGTGGCTGAGTACCAGGGGGGACAGGAACAAGGTCAAGGTGAAAGCAAGGGGGAAAAGAGTGAAAAATTGGCTCTTGACGGTCTTACCGTAGCCGACCTCGCCGTCCACTATGTGGAAACCGGAACGAAGGATCAGGTGCAGTTCTACTGCTTTGTGGATCTTCGGTGTCCATACAGCCGTCAGCAGTACAGAGAGATGTCCAGAATAGAGACGCGGGTCCGCTGGGTGCCCATAACGCTGGGGGATCCAGTATCTACCACCAGGGCATCCTACTTGTTGGCATTGGAACAGCCGGAGGCGTCGGATCTTGAAAAGGCTTTTTCGCAGGGAAGCTCTCTGAAAGAGTTGTTTTGGCGGTTCGGGGAAGAGGAAAAGAAGGCTCTGGCAAAGGGTGTGTTCGCTTTGGAGCGCAATACAAGCTTTGCCATGGAGCATGGAATCAAGACTGTGCCGACCTGTCTGTATGTTCCGGATGGTCGAATACGGCAGGTGTATAGAGGGGCTTTCGATGCCAAGTTTATTCAGGAGCAGAAGATGGCGCATTAGTCTCTGTTGGGCTTTGGGGATCGGAATTTTGTGCGTGGCCCTGATAGGCATACTTGAACAACCGATGGGCCGATGTGCGGGGAAAGGAGATGTAAGATTGAAGTCTGAACATGTGGAAAATCCGTTTGGGTTTGGAATGCTGCATGGGGTGTTGCTTGGCGTGCCGGTTACCGGTGCTTTTGCCAGTGATGTTGAAAGTGCGGAGATGGACGGTGTGCCCGGTGTGCTTTACGAGGCCACCTGCCGATATTCGGCCTGGATATACAGTATCGCGAAATTCATCGGCTGCATTCTGTCTGTTGTGAACGGCTGGATTGTCTGGGGCCTCATTGGAACGCGGCGGGCGACCGCCATGGCCGTTATGCTCATGATGTTCGGCATGAACATGGGGTGCGCGTCGGTGCTGCCCAAGTCCTCATGGAATGCTGCGGTGGACAACCGTTCGTATGAAGGCCAGGTCAAGGGGTACTCCGCGTCGAAGTACTATGATTTCCCGGTCGGCTACTATGTGGCCGAAGTAAAGCACTACAGCGATGTGGCGGAAATTCCGTCATCCCGCGAAACTGTTTATGGATCGCTCAGCGTTCGCAGACCGCTGCTCAACGATAATACCGTTTTTGTGAAAGATTCCGGCGTTTACTCCGAAGATTCCTGGTTCCGCCAAGGAACGGTCTTTGTGGTGGCACAGCAGGGCGGGGCGTTCCATGGCCCGAACGGGGAAGAGAAAACATCAAAGGAAAAGCCAACATCGAAACTCTCAGAAAATCCGAAGGCGCAGCCTGCGGCAAAAGTTTCTGAAACCTCCGGGGGGCAAGCTTCTAAGGATAAGCCGCTCTCGGAAAGAATCCGTCCGGTGGTGGACAAGAAGAGTGAGCAGAATTTCCGAGTTGCGGGAAGGAGCAAGGAGACGGTTTTGATGTCCATGCCTCTCAGCAAGGTGGAAGACCTGTCTATTCTTGGTGAAGCACTAAAGCAGATCAATTTGCGTGGGAATGAAATGGGGCGTGTGATTGGGCATTTGGAGCCCAATAGTGGTCAGGAACAGCTTCTCGCAAATATTGCTAAAAAACTGAGGGATATGGGGGTGGTAGAGGTCGAAATCTACAATGTCGGGAAGTTTGGAGTTGAAGGGGAGACTGCCCCGGAGGTGGAAGTCATGGTTATACGGCGTGTCGTCGGTGAGGATACCAAAAGCCCCAAAAAGGCGGATAGGAAATGAGAGAAGTTTCAATTCCTCGGTTCATTGATAGCCCTACACAGTTTTTGTTCTGGGAAATTGATGAGGTGGCCATTGTTGTTGTTTGTATGGGGATTGGAATTGTTTTTGAGGTTTTAGGTCCATTGCTACTGGCAGGGCTCTTCATTACATGGCAGTTTCGCAAATTTAAAATGGCACGAATGGAAGGTGTGTTGCATCACATGGCATATTGGTTTGGAATTTTTACGCTGAATAAAAAGTTTTCAAATGGACTCGAAAGGGAGATTGTAGAGTGAAAACGCCCAAGCTTATAACTTCTTGGGAAAATTGCATTCGAGTTTTGATGGCACTCAGCCTTGTGCTGGTGCTCCAAGCTATTGTTGTGGCCGCCATGGCATTTAAGGTTTACCATCATAAAGAAAGGCTGGTGATTGTTCCCCCCATGGCTCTCGAATCCGGCCGCCCGCTGGAATTGGCATGGAACAACGCCAACCAGGAGTACATCAAAAGTTTTGCGCTTTATTTGTCGTGCCTGATAGGGAATATCACGCCCCAAAATGTTCAGTTTATTGCGGATAGTATAGGTAGTTATCTATCGCCTGAAATATATCCTGATATTCGGGTAAAGCTTTTGGCCATCGCTCAAGACGATGTTTGGGTCAAGAGCAGTCAGACGACCTTTTTTGCGCCTCGGGAAATTATCTACGAAGAGCAAACACAGAGAGTTTTTGTTGTTGGGGAATCCAATAGTGTCGGTTTTAGGACGGCTGTCGATAAAAAGTCGATGATTTACGAAATGATGATGACGATCAGGGAGGGACGTCCCACTGTGACTTATTTGAGCGTCTATGAAGGCACCCAACCAAGGACGCTAAAATGGCTGTTGAACCAGCCTGAGGATGTTAAGGCCAAATACAAGTGGATTTTAGACAAAGCTAAGGTAAAGGAGAAATAAATATGCGATTTGCGGCTGTATCCGCTTTGGTGGCGCTGTGTTTTATGTGGAGTATGGCCTACGCAGAAGAAGGGGGATTGCCGGAGGGGTACCCGTTCACTTCAATCCAGCAGCCAGCCGGGAAGGATGGCGTTCCGCCCACTTCGGCTCCAGTACAGGTGCCGGGGCCCCAGCAGTCGCAGGGTCAAGGCCAACAGCGGGGGCAGATTCCTCCTGCGCAGGCGGTTCAACCGAGCCTCCCTAAAAATAGTCCTTTGGATCTTCCGCTGCCCCAGTCTTTTGGAAGTGGCGTAACGGGTAATCCAAACATTCCATCTTCCGGGGGGGGGATAGGTGGAGGACCTGCGGTCAAACCTCAGAAAGTCAAACAACCTCCTGTGAATTTCAGCCTTGGGATTGAAAAAGACATTCCTGTGACGGGACGTGCACTCCCCCCCGTCGGCAAGCTGCCGGATGGAGTTCGGACCGTGGACCCCACGGTGGTTTATGTGTCGGACGGAGTGGTCTATGAGGTCAAGGTAAGCCGTTGGATGCCGAACCGCTTTGCGACGCCTTTTCGTGCTCCCAAGGTTGTCGATTCTTCGGGTGCACAGATTCAGACCGTTAACGGAGACGTGTTTATCCTGCCCTCTGGGGATGGACCGTTCATTGTTTACATCTTGGAGGGGACGCCGACGCCGGGCGTAAAATCTCCGACGATTTCTCTTTTGATGACTCCCGTGGAAAGTCTTCCTGCCCAGAATGTCATAGTCATGTATGAAAACGGCCCGGCAGGTGGTGGGACAGCCGCGACACTAGGGTCGAAGGAATCACCCTATACCGTGAGCATCAAGAAGGTGTTTCGAAGCGTTGTGCGTGGGGAAGTGCCGGATGGTTTTTCCCGGGCCAAGTTTGACTCAAAAAAGATCGCAAAAGCGGTCATGGGCGGTGTTCTTGAGTTGACCCCGCACGAGTACTTCAGCGGCCCTGGGCGCATGATTGTTGTGTACCGTGTTCGCAATGTGGGTGAGGGGGCTGCTGAAATCAATGAGGAGAGTTTTTACAGGGAACGGGTCTTGGCAGTGGCTGCCTTTCCTGATCTTGTTGTCATGCCGGGGCAGGAGACCATGCTTTATGTACTCGTGGAGACATCTCAAGAATAGTAGAGGCTGCGTATGATTGACTGGAAATCGTTGAGCCCTGCCAAGAAAAGAAAGATTATTATTGGTGTTGTTATTGGATTTGTGATTTTGGCTGCCACATTGGTGGCAAATCTTGCCAAAAAGGAAACCTATAAAGGAATTAAGACCGATACGGAGGTCAGCGTTTTGGTCCCCCGCAAAAGGGATACGACGGTCGAGCAGTTGGCGGGCCAGATTGTGTCCATGGAAAAGCGGGTGCAGGATCTGGAGCGTCAGGTGTTGGCAGTTGAACCCAACATGAAGAAGTTCCTAAACCAGAAGTTCACTGAGTTCTCACAGAAGAAAACGAATGAAGATGAGCAGCGTATCAAAACAATTGAGCAAAAGCTGGATATTTTAATCCAGGATTTGTCCTCTAAGGCGACAGGGCCTGGTAGTGTCGGTTCCGCCGTGAAGGCTCCTCCGCCACCTGAGCTTCAGAGGCCTGCCGGAAAGGGTTTTGGAGATCGGCAAGCAATGAGCGATGTTCCAATGATGGAAGAGGATAATGAAGTTCCCGAAAAAGAAGCTCCGCCACCGCAGTTGAGGGTTATTGGCGACGATGTTTCCGATTCTTCAGATGTGAAGAGGAAGGATCAAAAAAATGCCCAGGGAAAAGGCGAAGGCGGTGTCAGTTCGAGAGATATGCTGGATGAAGCGGAAGTCGATGAGGACAAGGAGGCGCTTATTCCTGCCGGTTCAATCATTCAGGGCGTTTTGTTATCGGGCATGGACGCTCCTTCGGGTGGTCGTGCGGCCAAAAACCCGGTGCCTGCGTTGGTTCGGGTTAAGCATGAGGCGATTTTGCCTAACCGGTTTCGGCACGATGTGAAAGAGTGCTTTGTGATCGTATCGGGGTACGGCTCATTGAGTACGGAACGCGCAAATCTTCGTTCGGAGCGACTTTCGTGTGTGCGTCCGGATGGTGGCGTGATCGAGACGGGCCTGGATGGCTGGGTTATCGGAGAGGATGGTAAGGCAGGAATGCGTGGCCGTTTGGTGTCGAAGCAGGGTCGTGTGATTGCCAACAGCATCGTAGCCGGTGTTTTGTCGGGCCTGGCCGGAAGCTTTCGCCCTCAGACAATCCCGTCACTTAACCTTACGCCTAGCAGTACCATGCAGTATCAGTTTCCGACTCCGGAAGGTGTTTTTACGGGGGCGGGTTTGGGAGGAGCCAACAAGGCTTTGGAGAAAATTGCCGATTACTATCTTGAGATGGCGAATGAAATTTTTCCAATTATTGAGATTGATGCCGGGAGGAAGATGACCATTGTGCTGGTCAAGGGAGCAAAGCTGAGGTTCTAGTTAAAACAGCATGTTATGGCTACGTGATGGGCGGAGGAGCAAAAAAATGAAAGTTTGTAAAATTGGATTTAAGATGGCCTTTGCAACATTTTTCTTGATTTTGGCGACCGGGTGTGCTAGTAATAAGTACGCATGCAAAGGGTACCCCCAAGGGGTTGCCTGTGCTGATCCGGTAACAGTTTATCAACTGACAGAGGAACGGGATCAGGTGAGTAGCGAAAATTTGAATAAAAAATCACCTGAGGAGGATGGCCGAAGGAAGGAGGTGGTGGAGGGTATTTTGAGGCCTCCTGTGGATATGACCAAGCCCGTGCTTCAGCCGGCACAGGTTTTGCGAATCTGGATCGCACCTTGGGTGGACGAGTACCAGGATCTTCATGGCGCTTCTCATGTGTTCACTGAGATAACTCCCAGGAGATGGTCCTTTGGGGCGCAAGGAGTGGCAATCCCCCGTGTGACATATCCCTACCAGGCAGGAAGCCGCAAAAATAGGGACGAGGGGGATGTCCCGTCGGTTAAGACACAGGCTTCAGGGCAGGTTCCACAGCCGCAGGTATCGTTGCCTTCTTCGGTTGTAAAACAGTTTGGGTCATCTGATTTGGAAGAAAATGTCAGGTAAGAGGAGGTTTCGACAACATGAAAAAGGCTTTGTTCGCTTTCGTTTTTGGTTTGGCAATGGTGCTTCCCGGATTGGCCTTGGCCGGAACGGCAGGAACGGCCGAGTTCGGAACGATTTACACCACCGTGCAGGGATGGCTGCAAGGTACTTTGGGCAAGGTCATCGCTCTGTCGGCTCTTGCTGTCGGGCTTGGCATGGGCGTTGTGCGCCAGTCGATCATGGCGGTGGTGCTTGGGGTTGCCATGGGCTTGTCCACCTATTACGGCCCCACGGTTCTGGATAACGTGATTGCTGCCACGGCTACGGCTCAAGAAGCCATTAGCGCCATTCAGCATTTTCTGCTTTAACCGCTCAAGAGCCCTTTAGGTGTCTGAAAAAGCCGCCGCCACACGTTGTCACCATGTGGTGAGCGGCTTTTTTTGAGATCAAACCACAGAGACACAGAGAGCACAGAGGCAATCTTCGCTGTGTTCTCTGTGTCCCTGTCTGCAAATAAAGGAGAAATAAAATGGGCGCTTTGGAAAAAATTATTCACGCTACGGAAAGAGTCAGAGGGGAAGACGTGTTCCCCTACTTGTCCTACGACCCCGATACCAGGCTCTTTTTCCTCGAAGGCTCTCCGGAGGAACGCAATTACCTTGGCGCTGTGTGGAGCGGGATCCCTCTCGTGGGGGCTAACGATGCCACGGTGGAGCGCTTGCGAAGCATCCTTTCGGACAATTACCCCAAGGGAACCATTATACAATTTTGCCTCGTTTCGACGCCGGATATTGAGGTGACTACGGATAAATACCTAGACCGAAGGCCGTTGATCTATCCTGAAAATTTTTCGCCGGAACAAGCTGATTTCCTTTCCGAGTACCGCCGAAGGCGAGTAATGTTTCTGTTGGATACAAAAAAGGAACCGCCTTCAGGTCAGAGACAGCCGACCCACAGCACAACCCTTTTCGTGACAATGAAAATCCCTGTCAGTTTTTTCCCAAAGGAGGATGACATCAACCAGTGCCAGGGGCTTGTGAGCAAGTTTGAAGAGGCGCTCAACTCCCTGGGGCTTACTCTTGCGCGTATGGATGCCCCGGTGTTTCTTGGTTTGATGCGGCGTCTTTTTCACATGTATGAGCCTTGCAATTTTACCTACGATGAGGACCGCCTGCTTCGAGAGCAGATTTTGGCTCCTGGAGACGTTATCAAAATTGGGGCAAACCAGATCAGTATCAATGACACCCACTGCAAGGTTCTTTCCGTTAAACAGTATCCACGGTCGGCGTCCCTTGCCATGATGCGGAGCCTGCCGGGCGATCCGCGAGGCCTGAGCAACCAGATTTCCTGCCCGTGGATGATGTGCACGTCCATCTACTACCCTGCCCAGAGTGAAGAAACGGCGCGGATTCGTTCAAAAGCGCAAACGATCAACTACCAGGCTTACGGCCCCATGCTGAAATTCATTCCACGGCTTGCTTACAAGAAAGCTGGCTTCGATGTCATGATTCATGCCTTGGAGCAGGGGGATATGGCCATCAGAATGGCCTTTGAGCTGGTCCTCTTTAGCGACAATCCCGAGGTGCTTCAGCGAAACGCCGGGATTGTCAAAACATACTATTCTGTTTTTCAGTTGGAAATGGCAGAGGAATCGTTCATTACGTGGCCGGTTTTCTGCAACACTCTTCCCTTGTTCCCCACCTATGCCACCATAGAAAACACGAAACGCTTCGTCTCAATGGGTGTGCGCCATGCGACCCAGTTTCTGCCTGTTCTCATGGACTGGAGAGGAACCGGAGACAAGTCCGCAATGATTTTCTTCAGCCGGCGTGGGGAACTCGTGCCGTTCGATCTGTATGATTCCACCACCAACTATAACGGAGTGATCTTTGCGGAGTCCGGTGCCGGCAAGAGCTTCCTGTCACAGCAGATCATTATGGACTATTTGAGTTTGGGAGCGACCATCTGGGTGATTGACGTGGGACGTTCCTATGAAAAGTTGGCTCGTGCCGTTGGAGGAGAATTCATCGAGCTTTCGGAACGCAGCAACGTTTGCCTGAATCCTTTTACGCTCGTGAAAGACATTGATGAGGATACGGAACTACTTCGGACGACCATTCTAAACATGGCGGCTCCCAGCGGTCATGTTGACGATTACATTGCGGCCCGGGTTGAGGAGGCCATCAAAAGCGTCTGGGGAGTGTTCGGCAACAGGACCACGGTGACGAATGTGTACGATTATCTGAACAAGCAGAACGATTCCAGGTTGCGTGATCTCGGTTCGATGCTGTTCCCGTGGACAGATAACGGTTCCTACGGTATCTGGTTCAACGGTGACTGCAACCTGAAATTCACCAACCCGCTGACCGTCCTTGAACTGGAGGAACTAAAGGGGAAGAAACATCTCCAGAAGGTTGTTCTGCTCCAACTGATTTCCCGTATCCAGCAGGAAATGTATTTAAAAGGCGGAGGAAATCCGAAGATCGTCATCATTGACGAGGCATGGGACCTGCTTGATGATCCCGGCACGGCAAAGTTCATGGAACATGGTTACCGCCGATTCAGGAAGTACGGTGGTTCGGCGATCATTATCACGCAAAGCCTGAATGACCTTTACGGCAGCCCCAATGGGCGAGCCATCATAGATAACTCGGCACACCTGTTCATCATGAAACAGAGGCCGGAGACCATCAGGTCCTTGGCCAATGAGAACAAGCTGAACCTGGACTCTTTCTGGACTGCCGAACTGGAGACAGTTCACACAGTACCTGGGCGCTACTCTGAGGTGTTTGTATCCACACCAAGGGGAGAAGGCATCCTGCGTCTCATTGTGGATCGGTTCAGCCAGGTGCTTTTCAGCACGTCCGGGCCGGAGCGCCATGAAATTCTCAAGGCTATTCATGATGGCGTTCCTGTTATTGAAGCTATTGAAGAGTTTATCAGAAAAGAGCAGCGAGGTTGATTCGCATCTGGTATCCAGGCATGTTCAAGGCGGTATAGTTGACTTAAGGTTGCGGCTGAGTTAGAATGATTGCGAAATTGGGTTTGTTCACGTAGGCGTTCTGGTGATTTTGCGTTAAGGTATGATGCTAATTTAGGAAAAGGAGGTACTGCAATGATTGATCTGGTTTCATCTGCGTGGAATGCTTTGGTTGCTTTTGTCGGTGGTATCAATGTGAGTCTTGGGACGATTCTGGTTCTACAAATCCCTGTCTTGGCCGGTGCCATTCGAAACCTCGGGGGCACGGGAGCCGACTTCGATTCCTGGCATGGAGCCGATGATGAGAGCCTGGCTTTTGGTCTGGATTCCGAAACGCCCCGGAGTGCGCCGGAGGATGAGCATAACTGGTTAGACAGCATTTTCTCGTTCTTGGGGTGTTCTGTGTGCGAGGACAACGACTTTTGCGGCATCAACTTTTGCGGCATCAACCCGGCATCGGGGCTCCCTATTATGGATGACAGCTTGATTGACTCTGCCGGAAATCCTTTTGGTATGAACAGTTTTGACATCGGATCAGACGACTGGAGTGGGTCTTCGTCTTTCGATAGTGACTGGAGCAGTTCTTCATCTGGATGTGGATGGGACTAAAAATTCATTGTCGTCAAATAGTAGGAATCAACAATGGCAGAAGAAAAAGAGACAGGGAAGACACCGCTTGGAATGTTTGAATTGGTTGCTTGTTGTCTGGTGGCGTGCATTGTGTCTATCACGGCAAGCTACATCCTGATAACACGGGAAGCCAATCGAATTATCGGGGAGACACAGCGCCATCGTCCACTTGTTATGGATTTTAGCGGTATCACAAGAGCGCATTTCGAAAAGATTCAAAAAGAGATGGGAGCGTCCGGCAAACCTGAAGAAATCGCCGGCAAGGAAGGACAAAAGTTTAGCAGGATTATACAGGACCTTGTTGATGACGGTTATATGATTTTCGACAAGAATTACGTCCTTGCATATCCAAAAGAATTGGATGTCACAGAAAATGTGGCTTCAAAGCTTGGCGTTGTTCCGGTTCCAAGACCCAGAGTTTTGGGTGATCGGACCCAACAGCCAACAGATCTGCCCGGTGCCGGGAACTGAATAGGTTGTGGGCTCGGAGGATTTAAAATGGCCGATGTCGTGTATGACATGAAATGTGGTTTCACGGGCTCGATGGTGCGGTTTGCGTGGAACGGTGAAACAGGGTCTCTGCGTTTATGGATACAGCGCGAAAAGATTGAGTCCAAAAAAATAACGGGAGACGGTGTTCTGGTCGCCGTCCGCAAGTTATCGCCGCAATCCATTAAGACCATTCTCAACGTGAGCGTTCTCCCACAGGACATTCTTGCCTATTTCAATGCCGCCTTGATGCGGTGGCCCTTCAAGGCTCTCTGCGCAGCCTGGGATTCCAAGGGTGGAGTATGGAACATATTATTCCGCGGCATTGACGTAACCAAATACCCTGGGCACTGTCTGGTTGTTAATGTTGAACATCAGGACAATCCGGACTCTTCGCTTCACTTCTTTATGACCCCCATCGACGTGATTCGAGTCCGGGATATTTGCTATCGTGATTTTGCCAACTTCGAGGGTGAAGCGGTTATCGACTCCATTGTCGTGCGTCATGATCACCGTGTAAGCACCCTGCGGATCAGCGGTGGAAGTGAGATGGCCCTGACACGCTTGACATGCGAGCGCTTGCTGCACACCATGAACGACATCATTACGATGAAACTCGCAGGGAAAAAGCGCATTATCGGACTGCGGCACGGTCCTTTTGGGGTAACCAACCAGGTCACCAAGAAATTTGCAGTTCTTTCTTTTACCGTCGCGGGATGGAGTATCCCCCTGGATTGGCTTAATACCATGCGTTTGTTTCTCCACTTGAGTCTTGTGTCGCAGCGATTGTGGCAGGAGCGTGGAGAGTTGTTCAGTTTTGATTTTGAAGATGCGTTCGCTCAGCAGGAGGAGTCAAATGGCGACACAGCCTATATTTCGAATTGTTCGCAAATTTAAATTTGTAGAGCTGACATTGGAAAGCAACACCCTGATGATGCACTGGGGGACGGTGTACCAGGCGACCGGACGTGAGCATAAGCGAATGTCGGAAGTTCTTGAAGAAAAAGACCTGTATCTCCTTTGGTGGGCGTTTACTACTGTGGCCCCTTTCTCCCAGCAACACAACGGACTTTTTCGCATGTTTCTCCAAAACGGCATGTTGACCATGGGGCTGGGGAGAGAAACAGATGTGGAAAACATTCAGGACTACACCTTCCATGGTGGGCGGGTCATGACATACCACATCTATGATGATACTCAGAACAGGGTCTCCATCTGGTTATCGCCAGCGGAATGCCTTTACGCTGGCAAAATGTGCGAAGCGTTAGGTCGGCTGCTGCTCGAACGTCGCTTCCAGACGGATCCGCTTTCGGACAATCAAGAGGAACTTGTGCCTGTTTTGGTAAAGGCTGGCTCGGTTCAGGCGAAATAAGACCTTACGTGCGGAGGTTTTTCTTTTCATGACACCAACAATCTACACGTTTGGCGACCTCAACACTGTTCAGTATGGACTGCATGCCGTGGCAGCCCTGTTCGACCCTTCGAACACCAATCTGCTGACCGGACACGGGTTGTTGGGCCTTGGTGCTGCCGTTGGGATGGGAGCTCTGATTACGCTTCTGGTAGTTCTTTTCCAGGGGATTTCCGGGCAGAGGGTCGAAGTTCATTCGGTCTTTCTCGGAATGATCGTCTTCATGATGCTCTTTGTCCCGAAGACACGTGTGCAGGTTGAAGATGTCTATTCCGGCCAGGTAGGTGCTGTGGATCGCGTTCCCATTGGGGTTGCCTATGCTGCCTCCGCCATGAGTACGGCTTTTGTCGGAATGGCCGAAAAAATTGATACAATGTTCCAAATGGCGGATTCCTATTACCCGACACTTACCGAGCAGCATTTTCTCTCCTATTTGAATCTTCTTGGAAGTATTGACACGAGCATTGAAAGAGTCAAAGAGGCGCTACCGCATGTCGTAAAAAACATAGACATGATCGTTCGATTCTGCATCGACCCGGAAAAGGTTACCATGGCCAAGGTCACGTTGCAGCAAGGTGGACTGCAAAAGCTTCTTGAAAGCGTCAGGGGTGGTGGATTTGTCCCCTACAGGGGGAAGGAACCCGGCACGGAGATGAACTTAAGCTGCTCCGACATGGCCAACAAGATACTTAATGATCTGGACACGATTTTCACCATACAAACAAGCGAATCTGACTTTGTAGAAGTCCTTACGGGCGGTACATACGCTTCGGTTTTGTTGGAATCCGGCCAAGACGAAAAACATACAGAAAAAATGCTGGATACTCTTGATGCCTTGAAGCGGGCCTCGGGTATCCTGGGTATGGATAATACCCAGGATTTAATGACGATGGTAATGGGCACGTACATTATGGGTGCTTCCGCGTGCGCCTTTGAGCGGAGCCATGCCGATTACACAAAATGCCTCATCCACAAGGCCGAAGGCCGTTTCCGGATGCAGAACAGCTTGAAGGCCGGGGCCTTGGGCTGGCTCCAGGGCTTTCTTCCCAAGTTGAGCTCGCTGGCCTTTGTGTTTTACGCCACATCTCCCCTGGCGGCTCTCGTCATCGGATTGCTTGGGATTCGTGGCATCAAGGCCGCTACCGCGTGGTTGATGCTCGGTATCAATGCTCATGCCCCCCTGTTAATCGCACCCATCGCAAATTTCTATGCCTGGAGCGAAGCAACCAAGTCATTAAGGCAGGTGGCACGGTCAACCGGCATTACCTTTGCCAATTCCATGACTATCATCGACCAAATGCAGAATGCTGTTGCGAGTGGCATGAACCTGATGGGCATGGGCAGCCTCATTCTCATTTCACTGATTACCGGAAGTGGCTACATGCTGGCAAGACTCACTTCGCGGGAAAGTGTTACCGGTCAAATTGAACAGGCTAGCGTCCGTGGTTCCGGGATGGGCCAGAACGTTCTATCGCCAGCTTCAATTTTCACCTCTGATTCCGCAGGAGTTTTGGGCGACAAAGGCTCCATGGGCCTATATGCCATGCCTCCAGGTGGCGCAGGGGTTTTTGCGACTCCAGGTGGGGGTGGCGCAGGAGTTTTCGGTGGCGGCCGCGGTGGCTTTGACGATGTGGGGACCAATACCGTAAGGAGTGCTTCCAACCTTTCTGCAAGATATTCAACTGCGCCCAATGACGAGGGTGTTATCAACTGGGGGGCTGCGAAGGAATTATCTGACACCCAACGGGAAATGTCTCAGGTAAGTAGTGACATATCGCATCTTAAGGCATTGTCCGACGCCTTGACGTCTGGTACTCAAACAGCTCATCAAGTGGCCAAGGCGGTAACTGACAGATTTGGTTGGGATTTTAATGTAAACAATGAGAAAAGTACTCAGGATTATAGGGACAAGAAACATGAAGAGTCCACTAGTGATAGCGAGAAAATAAACCATAAGACCGAAGGCGGGGCTGGTGGGGATGTTGGAATTCGGATACCCACGGTCGGCGGCGGGAGCTTTTTCACGAAAACTTCAACATCAGGGGAAAAAAGTTTCACAGCAGACAAGAAGGATTCAGATGCCAGGGGTGGTAGGCAGACAGAGGGCACAGGTGTCAGGTTCAATGTTGGAACGGGGCACAGTAGTGAGACAAAGACAACCGATCTGACTGCTCAGGTTAGCAGTGCTCTGCAAACGTTAATGAATCAGAAATCACAGCGTTTGTCCGAGCTTAGGTCGATGGCTCGCGAAGCCGGGCAACGGCTTACCCAGACAGAAGGTGTTCAAGTAACACGAAGAGTGGATATTGGACAAGCGGTTGCTCATGTCTTAGCGACAGGCGATTCCCAGGGTATGGCAAGGGAAGCGCTTAGTGCAGGAGAACGTTTGGCGGCAATGGATCCTAGATTCAGGCAGCGCTGGGAAGCCGAAGCGGCCACTAAGGAGAAACTGGGATACAGCAGTAGTCATGCGAAGCTGAGCGGATTGGTAATGGCGGCTTTAAGTTATTCCCCCACAGCAGGTTCGAGTGGTGAACTCATCCAAGCATCGACGGATGCAAAAGCGGCCGCACTGAATTTGGCCACCTTGGGTGTCCTTGCTGGTGAGAGTGGAGTGGTTCCGCAGGTAAACAGTGCGGTGGCGCAGATAGCGGGCCGATTTCAGGATGCTGGCAATGCCATAAGCGAAGCTGCGAGTCAGTTAGGGGTAAATTTGGGACAAAGCAGCCAGGAGGTGCTGAACCGTCCTGTCGCGTCTGCTACGCCTCCTCAAGGTCTGATGAATGCGGCTCCTGGGCAGTTCCAGAGCATGGCCCTGGGCTTAACGGCTGGACAGCCCCAGAATCAGGGCGTGACTCCGAACTTAATGGCCGGACAACCTCAGAATCAAAGCGTAGCTTCGGGCTTAACGGCTGGACAGCCCCAGAATCAGGGCGTGACTCCGAACTTAATGGCCGGACAACCTCAGAATCAAAGCGTAGCTTCGGGCTTA
>FWPV01006193.1_pt1 | contig 23068 bp, 24 predicted proteins | sample 2228371 | NCBI WGS metagenome assembly FWPV01 (sample SAMEA103939776, study PRJEB20133) | metagenome | reverse complement strand
TACAGGGAACTGGGTCCCGGGAAAAGAATAATGGAACCGGACTCAAACCAGTAAAAAAAAATTAACGGGTGGGTGTTCAGAGTCTTTCAATGGCTTTAACAAGGAGGTCAACCGTCATCTCAATGTCCTTCATGCTCGCCATGCTCACGGTTGTATGGATGTACCTTGTCGGGACAGAAACCACGCCGGCAGGTATACCATCCCTTGTGAGTTGTATTGCGGTTGCATCGGTTGTACCCCCCTCACTCACCTCAATCTGCACCGGGATATCCTCCTCCTCGGCGGTTTCAATGAGCCACTCCCTTACACGTGGATGGGTGATGATACCCCTTCCACTGGCATCGGTCAGTATGACTGCAGGTCCCTCACCGAGCCTTGCAGGTGCCTCATCCTCCTTCATGCCAGGGTGATCCCCTGCAATGGTAACATCAAGGGCAACGGCCATGTCAGGGTTTATCCTGAAGGCAGAGGTCCTTGCACCCTTAAGGCCAACCTCCTCCTGGACCGTGCCAACACCATACACCGTGGCCTCTGAGTTAACCCTCCTGAGGACCTCAATCATGACCAGACAGCCTATACGGTTATCAAGGGCCTTACCCGTAAACCTGGAGTTGGGGAGTTCAGCGTAGGGGGCCTGGAAGGTTATCGGGTCACCCACAGAGACCACCTCCTCTGCCTCCTCCCTTGAGGATGCGCCGATATCGATGAACATGTTGTCATGGGTTGTTACCTTCTTCCGCTCAGCAGCCTTCATCCTGTGGGGAGGCTTTGACCCTATGACACCCGCAACCCTGCCATTCTTTCCATGTATCCAGACGGCCTGGTTGAGGATCATCTGGTCACTGATACCGCCTATCTTTGAAAACCTGATGAACCCCTTCTTGTCTATGTGCCTCACCATGAGCCCGATCTCATCCATGTGGGCTGCCAGCATGACAACCGGGCCTGAACCCCTCTTAACGGCGATTATGTTACCGAGGCTGTCCTCCTCTATCTCATCAACATGATCTGCAAGTTCAGATGCAATAATATCCCTTACCTCATCCTCAAAGCCAGAGACTCCACTGGCAAGTGAAAGTCGCTTCATGAGTTCCTTCATGTAACCACCATGAATTATTTTTTAAGTGACTTAATAAGTACCAGAAGTCCTATAATCACCAGAAGGGCCTGGGGCCAGAACCTTGAATACTGGGGCGGTATTATACCCGCAGCAAAGGCAAACCAGAGTATTCCTATGATGATCAGTATGATTCCAAGGTAGACTCCCCAGAGACCCCTGTCTGATGGTGGTCTGCGTGGTTTACGGTTAATTTCAACTTCATCTTCCATATATATCCCTCCTAATTAGTATCTTGGATTTTATATAAAAGTTTAGGCACCCTGTGAAGGACACCTCATGAAAACCTGGCAGCCCTGTGAAAATGATAAAGGACATGGAGTATCATTCTCCGCCCTTTTCCGGAACACCGCGAGGCCACAGTCTGGCCCTGATACAGCATTGCACATCCGGTAATCCGTCCTGATAAACTTATTATACTGGTAGAGTGCAATAGATTAACATGATTTCAGAGGACCATCCACGCTACCATTCACTGAGGCTCAGGGAGATGATAGTGGATGCCTGGCAGAGGGGCATCCTTGCAGATTCAGGGATGATAGCACACGGGAGAGGCGAAGCCTTCGATTACCTCCTGGGAGAGGAGACCACTAAACCAGCAGAAAGGGCTATAAGGGTGGCTGCAGCTGCACTGCTCCTCGCCAGGAACCCTGTATTGTCGGTTAACGGTAACACAGCAGCACTTGTCCCCGGTGAAATGGTTGAACTGGCACGCGAAGTAAAGGGTAAAATTGAGATCAACCTCTTCCACCGGACCCCCAGGCGGGTGAAGCTGATAGAGGAGGTCCTGAGGGATAAGGGGGCTGATGAGGTCCTTGGAGTGGATAAACTCACCCATATTGACGGGATTATGAGCTTGAGGGCCACGGCAAGCCCTGATGGTATCTACAGTGCAGACGTTGTCCTCGTACCCCTTGAGGACGGTGACCGTACAGAGATCCTGAGGAAATCAGGTAAAACTGTTATAACAATCGACCTCAACCCCCTCTCAAGGACATCAAGGATGGCGAGTATAAGCATAACAGATAACATTGTAAGGGCCGTGCCTGCCATCACAGCCTCTGTCAGGGAACTCAGGGGGAGTGAAAGGGAGGAACTTGAGAGGATCCTTGAGGAATTTGATAACAGGGAAAACCTGAGAGAAACCATTAAATTACTTGATATTAGAAGATACAATCCAGAACTTTAACTATAAAAGAGTAGGAAATACCTGACACCAAAAAAATACAATCCAGAACTTTAACCTAGAAAGATAAGAGTGGGACAATGATGGTTATTGGAGTTTCAGGGATGCCCGGTGCAGGGAAGGGCGTTGTATCAAGGATAGCTGAGTCCATGGGATTCGTGGTTATACGGATGGGGGATGTTATACGGGATGAGGCCCGGAGGAGGGGTGAAGACCCTGGTGTAACCGCGGTCAGGCCGATCTAGGAACATGGAAAGTACGTTGTCGCTGAAAAATGTGTTGAGATCATAAAGAACTCTGATGCAGACATGTTCCTCATAGAGGGGATCAGGAGCCCCTACGAGGTTGAGATATTTAAGAGGAACTTCCCCGGCTTCAGGGTTATATCCATATTCTCAAGCCGGAAGACAAGGTTCAGAAGACTTAAGAGGCGTAGAAGGGAGGATGACTCATCAGAATACACTAAATTTGTTGAAAGGGATGAAAGGGAACTTGGATTCGGCATAGGGGATGTTATAGCAACCTCAGATTACATGATAGTCAATGAGGGCCCGATATGGAAAATAAAAAAACAGGCCGAATCCATAATTAAAAGGCTCGTGAAAAAACATGGGAAGGGTGAATAAAACCTAATCCCTTTAACATGGAGGAAGGTTAATGGAATGTAAGGTAACCATCAGAGCCCCTGTTAAACCCACAGAGAATCCTGATAAGGTTTCAGAGGCCATAACCAACGTCTTCCCTGGAATTGAACCTGAAATTCATGATGAGATGATCACAGGACAGGGAGGCCTTGAAGACCTCATGGAACTCAGGGAAGCCCTTGAGAAGAGAAGGATACGCTCAACAGCAAGGACCGTGCTCCTCAACAATATGAGGGGCGACTCAACCATGATGTACATTAACAAGCAGGCAGCACTTATAGGAAGGGTTAATGTCCTTGAAGAACCTGTCTCTGCCCTCGGAGATATCATGGTGAAGGTAAGATGTGATGATATAACAGGATTTATAGACTGGCTGGCCCCCAGAATAGATGATTAAGGTTCATCCTGAACCTCAAAGAGTGAATTATACAGAGGAACGGCCCTCTCCGTAACCCTGCAACCTGAAAAATAACCCATTAGAGGAAAGGGTCTCTTTGAAACTAAACACACCTGAAAAATCATTTATCCACAAGAACAGCCTTCTTTATATCAATAAAACCATTATCAAAGAACCATTTCTTCTCATATTCAACTATTTCAAGCCTCTTCCTGAATATGGGCCCGTCAAGGACCAGGGATTCTGCTTCACCCCCCTCAAAGGCAGGGTTTATACCGTACATTTCACTGAGATCTGCAAGTTCAGCTATAATCTCCCTGTCAATTATCCTGCCAAGCCAGGACTCATCAAGCCCCTCAGCTGCAACGGCCGTCACCATAACCCTAAATCCAAGGTCAACAATCTCCTCCATATACTCCAGGGGGTCCCTCTGCCAGAGGGGTGCGACTGACCTCAGACCGAGCCTGCTGCAGATGGAGTCTATCCTTGACTTCTGGTATTCTGAATAAAGGGCTCCTGAGTAGACCGCCTCAACACCCTGCCCTTTGAGCTCCTCAAGGGTCCCTGCAAGGTCCTCAACCTCTTCCTCCTCAACACCCTCTGTTTCTGCTTCAATCAGCGGTATCCCCACGGCCTCTGAGAGTAGCCTTGTGAGTCTAATGTTGGGCACATGGTACATGTGGGACTCCCTGTTCTCAGACACCATCGATAAAAGGAAGAGGACCTCTGACTCCATCAGGGCATGGTAGAGTGCCATTGTACTGTCCTTGCCACCTGAATATAGGACCACGGACTTCATGACCCCCTAAGCCTCCCTGCCCCTTATCTTTCCGATGAATGCCATGATGGAATCTATGAAGACACCCGCAACGCCTGTTAACATGCCAAGGAATCCGCAGAACAGTATTATGTTGGATTTATCAGGTAGTGCAGCCTTGAAGGCGGCGGCCTTTTCCTCTGCGGGTCCTTTAATCCCTGTTACCACAACATCCCTTGCCTGGAGGTAGGAAACGATTGAATCCACCTTATCTGGCCTTACAGTCACCACCAGGTGCACTGCACTGTAACGTGTATTTATACCTCCGGTGTACATGAGCCACTCTGAAAGGGTATCGAGGGTCCTGACAGGGTTATGACCCTTTTTAACTTGGAGTATTATTGTCCCGTTGGTGTGAACCTCCCATGATGTTATATTCGAGTCTATCAATGAAATCTTATCCTCTATTATACGTTTACGGCTATCTGAGAATCTGTCAGTTTTCAGGAATACTCCTTCAGAGTAGACGTCCTCCACGCCCTCCTGGGCAGAGAGTTCATCCATGAGTTTCACTATATCCTTCCCAGCCGATACGTCGGCGGTGATGGTTTCATTCACATCGGAGGTCGACATGTAAATGTTCCTTACGATGACAGGGAGCTCATCATAGACAGGTGATATGAGAAAGACCCCGCCAATGACCCCTGCAATGAACCCGATGAATATCACGAATAAAAGGTTTTTCTTTCCGATTACAGGTGTCATGAGCCCTGCAGAGAATATGAATCCAAGGAGAAGAATGAAGAGAGCCAGCATCACGATTACAGTCAGCGTATCCATGTTATCCACCAGGAACCCTTGTCAGATCACTTACCATTAGTATATCCATGCTGCACTTAAATATGTTGTGATTCTGAGAAATTGTGGTTTTTCTGACCGCGAGGACAGTTATTCAACTGAAATCCCTGCTTCCAAGGATCTCTCCATCTTCTAACCTTACATAGACTTCCCTGACAGTTTTCCCACCCCTCTGGAGTGGAACAACCCATACAAGTATCTGTGTGCCGTTGATGTTTATTGAACCCATGGTTGGGTCGCCTGCAGTGTAGCCTGATTCAGCAGCTATCTCCCTCGCCTCCTCGGCTGTGATATTCCCTGTATTGTTTTCTTCACTGCCGGTACTGTTATACTCAGGGAACGGGAGCGGGGCAGGCTCTGGCTGCTGCTCCACAGAGTTATTTGAAAGCGACACCCTCTCCCCGCCGCCCATTGAAAGGTATGAGTAGGCTGTTATGGATAATCCTATAAGCACTATGAGGCCAAGTGCTTTATACTCCCATCTCAGGTCATCCAGCAATCTATAATCCTCCCTAAAATCAGTTCACGGTTTGTCAGTGGTTGATCAACATGTCTGGGGACAGTTCATGGTATCCCGCCTATAAACACATTACCATCACTGTTCATCACAGTATATTTTCTTCAAGATATCCTGTTTATAACCACGGTGCCGTTCCTGTTCATCACAGTATATTTTCCAGGGGTCATGATAGTTGTGGTGACATTGACCTTTGGGATGATGTCCAGGTTCACCGTATGTGTCCTGTAAGAGACCCTGACCTCCCCGTTCCTCACCTCAACCGTACAGTTAAGGTGGGATGGTATGGTTATATTTGCAGCGAATCCCGGTCCATTGGTGTAGGCTGCATTGACAGCCCCTGCCACGCGTTCACCGACCATCCTTGCCTCTCCAAGTTCTCCTGTCTGGGTCCTTGAGAGTTCATTGTTAACCATTGCCACCATCCCCGCCATTATCAGTATGGCTATGAGGGTTGCGAAGATGAAATCTATGCTTAAAACACCCTTATCATCCATTAAACCACCATTAAGTGTAATTATTTGCTGCAAGCCCAAGGAGATCCTTATATGTCTGGGAGAGACAGAACAGGGCGCCCAGGGGGTCGCTCATGGCACTGCCCCTGACCCTTATGGTTGTACCAGGGATCCCCATGAAATACTCCCTGTCAACCTTTGAGATGTACTGGTTACCGTTATGGTCCTCAAGGAGAGGGTCCCCGAGGATGAAGGTGCTCATACGGGTATATTCAGGGTCAGCAGATGTTGAACGGTTCTCAAGCCTGTCAAAGAATGAAAGTCCATAGGGGTCAATGAAGTAGTAGGAGCGTGGTGTTATATTGCTGGGGTTATCTGTTCCGTTTAAACAGTACCATAGGTTCTGAAGGCGCCTGTTGCTGTCAACGGTCTCATTCATACGGTAATCACGGTATGAGCCGTTACTTGCATAGTAGGGGTACTTGTATATGACGTTGCTCTGACGGAACTTTGTGTTTATCCAGATGTAGGGGTCCTCTATACCCTCAATGCTCACATAGGCTGATGTTGGTGGTAACCTGAACTCATATACCTGGTCCTTCTGAACTATCCTGACAGGTATACCCCCGCGTATATTCACCTTGAATCCGAAGGGGTCATCCTGCGTTATGTTAACATCGGCCATGGTGAATGTGGAGCTTGTATAATTTGTTATGGGGATGTTATTGATGTATATCTGGCGCCCTGTCTGTCTTTCAAGTTCAAGGGATGTGGTTATAACGTTATAGTTTATCGCATCAACTATGTTCCCTGTTATGTTTGCCTTGCTTGTTCCCTGGGGGAAGAACTCTGCGTTATCAATAACATTCCTGGATGCATTGTATGCTGCATTACGCCCGGCGTCTGCTGCAGCCTTTTCAATGGTTGAGTATATGGAGGCTGCCACGGTGACGGTAACGTCCCCCCCTGTTGCAAGGCCGGCCAGCATGTTGGCCTCATTGACTATGTTACCGTAGGATACTGCGATTATAATGACCGGTATGAAGAGGAGCACTGCAAGGGGTGTGAATGCATATCCGGCCTCATCATGGATTATACTCATAATCAACTCCTCCATAGTGTCAGTCTGACGGGTAACGAGTTGGGGATATTCCCTGTGTAGAGTGCCTCCGTCTTTATGAGGCGCTCATCTATGGTGTAACCTGACTGTATGAGCATATTTATGAGTTCCTGTTTTGCAAGGGCCTGGGCTGTGTAGGCGTCATTTGAGTACTGGGTGGCCCACATGTTTGCAAGAAACTTGGGGTAGATGACTGCGACACGGGTGCCTGAGTAGATCTCTGCATTGGAGTCGCCTGACTCCCATCCCTGCCCCGAGTTTACTGTCACGCGGATATCATAGGTCCCGGGTCTTGTACTGTAGTTGCCAGGGTTGCCTGTTGCGAATATCCTGCTTCCAGCAGCATCAATTGCCCCTATGTCCAGTGAGAAGGGGACGGGACCGCTGTAGAGCTGGGTCCAGGCACTTGTTGAGTTTTTAACCTCCACCTTCACAGATTTTGTATCAAGACCTGCACCCACAAAGAGCAGGACCTTCTTGGCGTCGGGGCCAATGGTGAACTGTCTTACAGGTGCTGATACATTGGTTGAGTTCTGGTAACTGTTGAAGGGGTAGTTGTTCCACTGGATGGGGAGGGAGGTGTAGGAGACTGTTGTGTAGGAGTCAACGAGCCCAACAAGGTCATAGTCCTGCCCCGGGACGTTATCCCATATCGTAACCCGGACCTTATTTGTCTGACCTGCCCTCAGATAGTCCCTCACATAAATTATGCCCGGGACGTTACCGTACCCATCACTGACTGTACTGTAGGTTACCCCTCCATAGTTGAAGGAACAGAAGGCCACGTTCCATGCTGTACCATTCCAGACCTCCACCAGGGCATTGTCCACACCACCGTAGGGGTTCACAACGGTGTAGGCGTCAAGTATCCTTGAACCGGCAGGTATAGGTATATCATGGGTAACGCTGACTGCGCATCCATCTGCGCTTCCCCCATTAACATTGTCAATTACAAATGGAAGTCCATCAGAGTATATATGGTTCTGCCTCACCATGCTGCTCCAGGCTATCACCCTCCTCGTATTGAGGTTCGTGACACTACCTGTGTTGAGGTCATATATACGGCCGTAACCCATGGTCCCGTTCAGGTCGAGCCTTGTCTGGCTGGGCACGGCCAGTCCAGCGACGTCATTGAACTGGTAGGTTCTGGTGATGATACCCTTCGGCACCTTTATGGTGGTGGTGTAGTTTGCGATGATTGAAAACCAGGGGAGGTCATAGTCACTGCTTCCTGTTGTGGTCATGTTGGTGAACTGTACATAGAAGTTGTTGGCACCCCCTGTGAGGGATGTGATGTTGCCCTGGTAATTGTACATTAGCTCCCTTGTTGTGCCGGGTCTCAGGTTGAGGAATGTGAAGCTGTCATTCCTTACAATGTGGGGTACGTTGTTTATTACAACCTTGGCCCCGTAGGATGACCTGTTCTGTCTGTTGCATGACCCAAGGAGGAATCTTCCCCAGTGGATATTTGTTGATGGTACGGAGAAGCTGATGTTCCTGGGGCTTGTCTGGTAGCCCCAGTAGGGTCTTGAATAAAGCGTGTTCCAGAAGTTGGTTAACCAGTTGTGGAAGTTCCAGACCGTCGTGGTTGAGTTTATCTCCTGGTCCTCGAGGGTCACCTCTTCCTGCTTGTACCATGCGCGTCCAAGCCAGCCCTCCTCAGGCCCGGAGATTACAATGGCCCTTGATGCGGTGTCCCTTGCAACAAGTATGCCGCTATCATTCCTTATGGCGGGGTAGGTGCCTATCTGGAATTCATACCCGACCCCTGGCGGGAGGATGGAGTTAAGATCCTGTTTTATAAGGTTCTCTGCACCTGCAGTATTGTTTCTTGAGTACATTGCAGCTGCAGAGTAGAGTGTCCCGTCCTCCCTCATGATGTCAAGGGCATCAGCCGCCATGGTCTCCAGGTGCTGGTGATCAGCACCCATGTATGATGGGAGGGCGAAGTAGGTTGCAATTGAAGCCGTCATGATGAATACCACTATAAGTGCAAGTACAGCATCTGTTGTGAATATTAATCCACCCTCATCGCTGCCAATATCACGGATCATGATGAATCACCTTATCCACAGGTAAAGTATGAATTTAGCCGGTCTGAGTCTAACATTATCAAGGGTTATCTGCTCCGGGGGTGTGCCCTTTGGAGCTGCAAGTATGTAAACATCCATGGACGCACCTGGGTTGCTCTGGGTCCTCACACTGAGTATGTTATCCCTGAAGATTGTGTCGTTGTAGAGGTAGGTTTCATTTATCTGCCTCTTTATCTCTGTTACATGCTGATTTATATCGTTTGGTGGCACCACACGGTTGTTGTTAACATCAACAAAGGCAGAGTCATATCCCCTGTTAACCACGAGGACCCAGTAGTCATAGATTCTGAGGTAAGCATCATTGGTGGGGAAATTGGTGGTGTAGGTCCTTGGCTGCCCGGCGTCCCTTATAAGGCCCTCTATTGAACCCACACGCTCCACCTTACTTGTGAGGACATAGCGTTCAACCCTCACAATGTCACTTGCGCTTGTGTTCATTGTGCCGAGGGTCCTGATTGTAAGTCCCTCTGCTGTTGTTATGTTGATGTAATAGCCGTACCTGGACCCTATAAGTTCACCCATATTCGTGGTATTTATACCGGCCACCTTTGAGGGTGAGAGGTAGTTCTTCTGTGGAAGATTTTTAATAGGGTCATACCTTGCAAGTCCGACTGTCTGGGGGTTTCCCGTCTTTTCCCAGTCCACTGGGACTCCTGAAGTTTCAACAAGGGCATCTGCCGCTATTGAGGCGTGGCGATCCAGTGAGCTCTGGTATATGGTGCTCTGGGTGAGGTACATTATGTTGTCCATGTCCGCAGCCAGCATACCGAGGAGGATCGTCAGTGGTATGAGTGCAAGTAGAATGTCAAGGGAAAATGCAAATCCCCGTCTATCAGCCAGAATACCCATAATTCTTATCCCCTTCTCCTTATATGTATTCATTTATGGGATGAAACATTATATATATCTGCTGATCCATAATATTTTCCTGGAGATGGTAGGTTATGGATTTAGGGGGTCAGGTGTCTGCAGAGTTCCTGCTTATCGCTTCATTCATACTCATAATAGTACTTGTTTTCTCCTCAATAGCGGGTCCTCAGTCCCAGGAAAACAGTATCGCGGCGTCTGCAAAGGAGGGGGCTTCAAGTGCTGTTGCGGAGATCACCTACTCCAACGTGTCCATGAAGCCCATGAAGGTTATGGGTGTGAGGATCACAGGGGGCAGGAATAAGACGGTGACCATAAACCTTGACAGTCCACTGCCCCAGAATTACAGGGCCACGGTCATTAACCGGACGGTTGAATACATCCTCAACCTGGGAGGAGGTGTGCAGAGGGTTAATGATACGACGGTTAAACTTGGAGATAGAACCTATACAATAACCCTCAGCCCATAAAATAAAGCTTATTCTCCAACACCTATAATCTTCACTGGCCTGTTACCCCTCATACTCATGATGGAGCCATCAACCGCAAGCTTCACGGTATCATGGACCCTGACATCGAAGCCATTGTTCTCAACTATGTAGACATCGGGCTTCACATTGCTCCTTATATCATAGTCAACCCTGACATAGGATGTGTTCTCACCTGCCTCAATAACCTCACCGAAGGTGTAATCACGCACATACCTTATTCTGAATATGAGGAACACCGCTGCAGCTGCAAGCACTGCGAATATGAATATTGTGAGGGACGGGAAGAAGAGGAAGGGGAATGCCATTGTCAGGAAGGGGTTTCCTGATACTATGAGGATCACAAGGCCAACAGCCATGTACATGAAGAAAAAGTCCCTGTAGGCCTCAAAGTCAGCCGGGTACATGACCCTTATCTGCCTGTAGAGAATGTAAACAACAAGGGCAGCAAGGATGAGTGCCACCGGCACGAAGATTATGATGGATATGAAGTTGAAGACGTATACGATTGATGCTATGATGAAGAGTGAAGCCGCAATCTGAAGTTTAAGGACGGCGTTCTCCTTCTCAGAGGGGTCAAAGCCCTGGGACTTTATGATTATGGGTGCATCATCCCTGGGGATATCTATGTTATGGTTACGGGCCTCCTCAAGGATCTCCTGGATCTCCTCATCCTGCCCGGTATTTATCTCCCTGGCAAGGCCCCTTGTCCTCTCATGGACCCTCTCCATGATACCATTCATATCAACCCCTGATACGCCCTCCCTGATGATGGAGGGAAGCTGCCTTATCACTCCCGGGAGTTCGATTATCCAGAATATGACCGTTCCTATAATGTTGAAAAGTGTTATCACTGCCTTACCCAGCCTTGAAAAAAACCCCATCATTATCTCTCCCTATTTCCTTGTAATGTTGATTACAGATACCGTGTTTGAGTTAAGAGGCCAGTAAACCACAGCCGTGTACCATCCCCTGCTGAGCTGGGTTGCACTGGCTGTTATATTGTACTGTGTGCTGGCTGTTATGTTTGACCTTGTTCCGTTGGTGTAGGTTACCATGAATTTCACGCTGCTGTTACCTACAAAGAGGGTGCCGTCTACCGGTATGTAGAAACTCACGGTCCTCTTGGCACCTGGTCCATTGGAGTAGACTATATCCGCGGCATCGGCAAGGGTCTGGACGGCTATCTTTGCATCAGAGGCCCTTGAAACATCCGTACTCGCCTCTATGGAGCTGCCTATGAGGGGTATCGTCACGCCTCCAAGTACAAGTATGACGACAAGTATCAGCAGAAGGTATTCAAGGGAAACCTGTCCCCCATTATCCATAAAGATCACCTGTACATATCTCTGATAGGTTCTATGTTCAGCACAACATATAATATTTGGCTAGAATATCACGTCAAGGACCCTTGAGAGTATCATTGCAAGGTCCCCCACCAGGAGTGAGATCATGAGTCCGATGAATATTGCAGGGGCAAATGGCATACCCCTCCTTACACGGAACTCATCCCTTATCTTACCCTCAGATACCAGCCCCCTGAGGGTCTCAATCTCCTCCTCCCGGAGACCCGCAGCCATTGCAGATACCACGGGTTCACCACGGTATGTGAGGGAGGATAAATCACCGGTCCTTGCGGCTGTCCTGAACCTGTCAAGGAAGGACGCGTCATCAAAGTAGTAGTCATCACCCCTCCTGTAGAGTGAATGTGCAAGTATCATGCCCTCACGGAGCTCGTTCACCTTCAAGGTGTCCTGGAGGGCCTCCCTTGCAACCGATGTCAGGAGCTTCCTGATGAGCTGGATGATGGTGATGGAAACCCAGAGTATAACAACACCGCTAACCGTAAGCTCAAAGTTCCTGTAGAGGGAGTACACAAGGACAAGTGAGACAACAACGGCCTTCAGGCGTGGCGGAAGCTTTGATATGACCATTGTGAGGAGGTATATCAGCAGGAAGGTCAGTAATATGATCTGGAATGGCAGGAAATCCGTCACAATGAATGAGAGTGTTACCGCCGATGTTATGACAAGGGAGAGTACCATGTTGGCCCGGTACTGCTTCACTGGCTCCATGAACTCATCCATCAGTTCCCTGCGGGATGTGTAAATTATGAAGAACACGAATATGAGGAGGAATGGGAGGAGGGAGAGTATACTGTTTATGATAACCGTCAGGGGGAATGGGTAGAGGGCGGTTACAGGGAAGTCTGTGCCCATGAAGCTGTAGTCTACGATGTGTGGCTGGAAGGGGAGGAGGGCTGTTACCGCGGTGAAGAGCTTGACATCACCGCCGGCCCATGCCCCCATCCTCCAGAGGATGTAGCCCAGTGCAAATATCCCGGCGGTGAAGACTGCCGTGTAAATGAATATCCATATATCCGCAATTAGATAGGCCTTCAAAGCATTTATACCAAGACCCAGTCCTATAACCGGGAAAGTGATCTTGTTTGGGATAATACCCCTCTTCAGGTCACTGTATGATGCGTAAAGACAGACCAGAACTGCTATTAAAACCGTTAAGATATCTATAATCATGATAATCACTCCATATGATTATATACTAGGAATACTCTCGGGCTGTACATATTTATAATTTTACGACAAAATTAGGATGTAACCATCCATGGCAGATGATAAAGTTGACCAGAGGATCCCTGATAGTAATATTCATCCTCCTTGCCGCTGGCTTTGCAGTGAGGGCGGGTACCGATAACAGCAGCCTTCACAGTGAAGGGCACCATGAACCCCTGATGTATGATATGGACTCATACTACAACCTCAGGCTAACCATGAACCTCCTGGATCATGGCGAACTCTCTGATGGTGATGGATGGGACCGGCACTCATACTATCCTCCAGGGGTCCCCCTTGACACTCTTCCCCTCCTGGCCTTCCTCACCGTCATCCTTCATCTCCTGACATCCAGGTTTTTAAGCCTGAGTGAGCTGGCCTTCTGGCTCCCTGCGGTGGTCTCCCCCCTTGCAGGGGTTGCTGTGTTCCTCTTTGCAGGTAGTCTTGACTGTGATGATCTCTCATCCGGCCTTGCAGGGTTCCTTGCTGTCACGGCACCCTTCTACTTCATGAGGACTGTCCCGGGATTTTATGATACGGACATGTTCAACGTACTCTTCCCTGTGGTGGTGGTCCACCCACTCTACCTTTCAGTGCAGAGAAATGACTGGAGGTGGAGCATGGTCTCTGCCATGCTCATGACACTCTACTCTGCTGCATGGAACGGCTGGCAGATACTCTATTACGTGCTCCTATTTTCCTGCGGATTATTCCTGTTAAGGTACAGGGACAGGAACATCCTCCTCTTCCTACTGGTTACCGCGGTCCTCATTGAACTCACGGATCCCGGGAGGATACCTGCACTCATCAGGGGGATCCCCACTATGGCATCCGGTGCTGCAGGGCAGCTCTTTCCTGAAATCCTGAAGACAGGGTCATCCACCATGACGGGCGCATTCCCCAGTACCTATGCGAACATAACAGAGCTTCAGCCTCCAGGACCCGCTGAAATCATAGCAGGCGCAGGTCCTGGTCTTCTGATTGCAGGGATAATGGGTTTAGGGCCCCTGAGGAGGCTCAGGGGTGATGATGGGTTCCTGTCCCTGACCGTGATGATCTGGCTTGTTGCGGGTCTGGTGTGCCTCGGCGGGGGTGTGCGTTTCATTGAAGTCCTCATCGCCCCCCTATCTATAACATCCGCCCTTTTCTTCAGTGAAATAAGAAACCGCCTCGCCCGGAGTGAAAACATGGACCCATCCTTCAGGAGGATTCTTTCAGCCTCAATCATGGCCATGCTGGTCCTCCCCTCACCCCTCATAGCCCTTGACAGTTACGGCAGCCTCCACCCCAGGGTTGATGAGTATATGATGGATGCCGCGGTTTACATCAGGGAGAACACACCTGAGGATACCGTTGTGGTCTGTAACTGGGTCCATGGACACTTCTTCGCATGGATGGCTGATCGGCCCGTTAACTTCGATGGGAGGCTCGGCTATATTGAAACCCTGCCGGTGCGGGGCCAGGGTTATCCCCTTGATCCCAGGGTCCCGGGTATATGGAGGGAGTACTGGCAGGACAGGGCCCTTGCAACATCGGACCCTGTCCTTGCAGAGGGCATCCTCAGCATGCTGACATCATCGGGTGATGAATGCTACCTTAAGGTATATGATGCCACAGGGGACCCTGGAGGGTCTGTCAGGGTAATTGAAGAGCTCATCAGAATGGATGAAGACCGGCGAATACCCTACCTTGAGTCCCTCGGGATCAGCGCCCCGGCAGCGGATTCCATTGCAGCCACACTGGAGAGGAGATCAGGGTATGTCCTTGTAACCTCCGACAGCCTCATCGATAAGGGTTACTGGATACTCTACTATGGAGACTGGAACTTCAACGGCCCCACTGTGAAGCCATTCTACTCTGAAGGCAAGATCATATCCAGGAACCCCCCTGTAAGCAGTGATGGTGTCACCTTTAACGGCACCTTCCTCTTTAAGGGGATGAAACCCTGCAGGGTCTTCACGGTCAGGGAGGGGCGGGTGGATGTGGTTACCGTTGACCCATCATCTGGCTTCAATGTATACCTGCTGGAGGACCGGAACCGTACCGTTACCCTTCCCGTCAAGTATGAGGACTCCCTCTTCGTGAGGCTCGTCCTCCTGGGTGATGGTGCCGGCAGGTTCAGGGCTGTTATGAGGAGGGGTGACGTGACCCTCTGGGAACCCGCCAAAAACCTGTAAACTGAAGAAAAGGTATGATAAAGGGCACTGACCCTTAAAAATAAATGTCCCTCTATACAGGGGATTATTTTTTATTCTCCATGGCTGCCCTGAGGAATGAAACAAAGAGGGGGTGGGCCCTGTTTGGTCTTGATTTGAACTCGGGGTGGAACTGGCACCCCAGGAACCATGGGTGGTCTTTGAGTTCAATTATCTCCACGAGGAAGTCATCAGGTGATGTGCCCGAAATCACAAGTCCCTTCTCTTCAAGTTCACTCCTGAACTCGTTGTTGAGTTCGAATCTGTGCCTGTGCCTTTCACTTACAAGTTCGGTGCCGTATGCCTCGCTGGCAAGGGTGCCGTCCCTGATCCTGCATTCGTAGGAGCCCAGTCTCATTGTACCCCCCATGTTCTTGATCCTCTTCTGCTCCTCCATCATGTCAATAACCGGGTAGGGTGTGTCCTCGTCGAACTCTGTACTGTTAGCGTCTTTCATGCCGTGGAGTCTTGCGAATTCTATGACCATGCACTGCATCCCGAGGCAGATGCCGAATATGGGAACCTCCCTTTCAATTGCAAATCTGACAGCGTCAAGCTTACCGCTTATACCCCTCTCACCGAAGCCCCCGGGGATGAGGATGGAGTCGAGGCCTGCGAGTTCCTCCCCACTGACGGTGTCATCGGCACTTATCCATTCTATATGGACCTTCACACCCAGGTGGGCTGCTGCATGCTTGAGGGCCTCCCTTATACTGATGTATGAGTCCTCAAGTTCAACGTATTTCCCGACTATGCCCACGCTGACCTCCGGCTCCTCTATCTTCAGTGACTCAACGATACGTGCCCAGCCCTCAAGGTCGGGTTCCCCATCAACATCCAGTTCTATCCTCCTTACAATGTAGTCACCCACATTCTCCCTGTCAAGGACCAGGGGGACCTCATAGATTGATGATGCGTCGGGTGCGTTTATAACTGCATCCTCCTCAACATCACAGAAGTGGGCTATCTTCCGTTTGAGGGATGAGTCTATGGGCATCTCGCTCCTGCAGATGATCATGTCAGGGTTTATACCCGTACTCCTGAGTTCCTTTGTACTGTGCTGTGTTGGTTTGGTCTTGAATTCACCTGCAGCCCGGAGGTAGGGCACATAGGTTACATGGACGAACATCACGTTCTCATGTCCCTCCTCGTTCCTGAGCTGCCTCAGGGCCTCGAGGAAGGGCTGGCCCTCAATGTCACCCACCGTGCCCCCGACTTCCACCAGGACCACCTCAGCACCGCTCCTCTCGGCGATCCTCCTTATCATGGCCTTGATCTCATCCGTTATGTGGGGTATTATCTGGACGCATGAGCCCAGGTAGTCACCGGATCTCTCCTTTTTGATGACCGAGAGGTAGACCTTCCCTGTGGTTATGTTGGCATCTCCTGGGAGGTCTGAGTCAAGGAACCTTTCATAGTGGCCCAGGTCGAGGTCGGTCTCCATGCCGTCATCGGTTACAAAGACCTCGCCGTGCTGGTAGGGGTTCAGTGTCCCCGAGTCAAAGTTGAGGTAGGGGTCTATCTTTATTGCGGTCACCGATAATCCATAGGACCTCAGTATCCTTCCGATTGAAGCTGCTGTGATTCCCTTTCCAATTGAACTTACAACTCCTCCTGTCACGATAATGTATTTAGCCAGATGAACCAACTCCTCCGATGATAATTAATGAATAGATTATGTCTCTCATTCTATTAAAAAATTGCAATAGGGACCCCTGCGGGTCCATCACCTTTGATTGAACTTACCCTCAGGGGTTCATGAGGAGGTCCATGAGCCTGTGGCCCTCCATGAGGCCCAGTGACCCCCCAGATGCTTCTTTTTCATCGTATGATGTGACATGATCCCCCTTCACTCCCTCACCATGGATGAGGTAGGGTACAGGGTCATGTACATGTGTCCTGACCTCCACGGGGGTGGGGTGGTCCGGGAGCACCGCTATCCTGTATTCATAGTCGGTTATCCTGTCAAGGACCGGTCCCAGCACCAGTCTGTCAATGTTCTCTATGGCCCTTATCTTCTCCTCAAGGTCCCCTGCATGGCCTGCCTCGTCGGGTGCCTCCACGTGGATGTAGAGGAAGTCGTATTCCTCAAGGGCCTCTGCAGCGTACCTTCCCTTGGCCCGGTAGTCTGTATCGATGTAGCCTGTGGCACCGGGCACCTCAATGTTGTCCAGTCCCGCGTATATGCCGAGGCCCTTTATGAGGTCAACGGCCGTGATGGTGGCCCCCCTTAAACCGTACCTCTCTGTTAATGGCTCCATTGAGGGCCTTGGTCCCTGGCCCCAGAGCCAGATCATGGTGGCCCTCCTCTTACCCTCTGATTCCCGTTTAAGGTTCACCTCATGGGATCCCAGGATCCTTCTTGATGATGTCATGAGTTCCCTTATGTGGAGGGACTCCTCTGATCCTTGAGGGAGGTGTTCATCAACGGCCTCCCCGACGATGTCATGGGGTGGATAGGTCCTTACATCCCTGTACCCCCTTCCGGGTATTACGAAGAGGTTCCTGTAGCTTACACCTGGGTAGAACCTTCCAGGGGTTTCAAGGTGCTGGTTGAGGGCCTCGATGAGCCTTGTGGCGTCTGATGTTTCTATGTGGCCTGCATTGAAGTCATTTATAACCCCATCGGCGTTTATGAGGTTGCAGCGGAATGCCACGTCCTCATCAGAGAGCTCAACACCTATACTTGCAGCTTCAAGGGGCCCCCTCCCTGTGTAGTATCTTTCAGGGTCGTATCCCATTATGCTCAGGTTCGCAACGTCCGAACCTGCCTCCATACCATCAGGTACCGTTTTAAGGAGTCCGCAGGCCCCTCCTGCTGCAAGTGAGTCCATGTTCGGTTTATCAGCCACCTGGAGTGGTGTTCTGCCGTTAAGTTCATCCAGCGGGTAATCTGCCATTCCATCTCCAACAAGAATAACATGCTTCATCGGTATCACTGCCATTAAAGAAAGGGATGAATATTTTATGGGTCCTTTCAGAGCCCCCTGTTTCTCCATATGCTCACAGCGTCTGTCAGCATTGCAGAGGCCGTCTCAAGGGACCCTGCCCCCCTGCCAACCGCGGTGACCTCACCTGCAAGGTCTGTCCTGAGGGTTGCCATGTTGAGTGTCCCGTCAACCGCGTAGGGTGAACCGGTCCTCACGAGCCTGGGTCCCACCTCCAGTTTCTCCCCTGATACCTCTGCAATGAGCTTTATCATGTAGCCGTCCTGGGCTGCCAGTTCAATCGCCTCTGGTGTTATGCTTGTTATCCCCTCAACCCGGACATCCCTGAGGGTGCATGGCCTTCCAAGTACTGCGTTGGCAAGTATAACGGCTTTACAGGCAGCATCAGTGCCTTCAACGTCCTGATCAGGGTTTGTCTCTGCTATTCCAAGCTCCTGGGCCTCAAGGAGGGCCTGTTCATAGGATGAACCCTCTGACGCCATCCTTGAGAGGATGAAGTTGGTTGTGCCGTTAAGTATGCCTATTATGGACTCAACGGTGCATGATGAGAGGGTGTCCCTTGCAAGGTTTATGATGGGCATCGCACCCCCTACAGAGGCCTCGAATCTGAGTTCAACACCCTCCTCGGCGGCCGCCTCCATCAGTTCAGAGTAGAAGAGGGCCAGGTGTCCCTTGTTTGATGTTATAACATGCTTCCCATCATTCATGGCCTCCAACAGGAGGGATCTTCCTGGTTCACCATCGGTTATGCTGGTGGGTGTTGCCTCAACAAGGCAGTCGTATTCTGCCTCCTGGAGGAGTTCAAGGCCCGTCATGCCCTCAACCGCCGATGGGTGGTCCGCTATTCTGCCGGTGGCCTTCTTCTGTTCAAGGATTTCCCCTGCATCAAGGCCTCCTGGACTGTGGAGGGCGCCTGATGAGTCGGCCACTCCCGTGAACCTGATTTCAAGGCCGTACTTCTCCATGAGGTGCTTTCTTTTAAGCTGGACGGCGCGGAGGAAGCCCTGACCGACTGCTCCAAGCCCCACTAGACACACATCCATATTATCACACCTCACCTATAACCAGGAGTTTCCTCTCCCTGGCTATGCCCTGTATCCTTTCAAGGACCGTGTCCCTTGACCCGTGGTCTGCCTCAACGGTTATCCTTGCAGCTGATCCGCCCTTCTCTGATATCTTCAGTGACAGGTCGGATACCGTGGCGCCTTCCAGGCTGTTTATGGAGTTAACGGTCTCCTGAAGGTCGCCCTCGCCCAGGTCTCCTATGAGGATGGTGGTGAACTTCTCCTTGAGGGGGACCCCGTCCATCTCTATTATATTCACCCCCCTCTCCCTGAGTTTGCTGACTGCAAGGTCAAGGGTCTCCTTATCACCCTCCACCGTGAGCTGCACAGGGACCACCGGACCGTATTCACGGTCCCTCTCATGTATAACCGTGACTATATTCGCACCTGAACTTCCCAGGGGCTCCAGGACCGATACCAGCTGCCCTGGGACGTCCCGAAGTTCAATTACAAGGTTCAAACGCATCAGAAACACCTACTGGGTCCATTCACCCCTCTCAACCACTATGTTACCGTCCTCATCAACAGGGGCGTTTCTGAGGATCTTCTCGGGGTTGAATTTCTCAACCCTGTCCTCCTTTGTCCTGTTAAGGTTATCCACGATGTAGTATGTCTCTTCAAGTTCAGGCACGCCTTCAAGGGCCTTTGAAAATTCTTCAAGTATCTTCTCCGCCTCTTTCTCTATCTTCATTGCCAACGCCTCTAAAACTCCATGATAGGTTATCTCTCCTAATCAGATATTCCATAAGTTATCATGACTGGATCATTATGAACCTTATATCTGCAACAAGAAATATAAAATATGGGGTTATTGCTCAGGTCATCCCGGGGTGGGGGGAGCGGTGTGGAAGATGGGTCTCCCAGCATCAGAATGACCATATTCCATAGAAAATTACTCTGAATCGTGGAAAAAGAATATCCCCTGCACCCCCTACCGGTTGCCTTCGTCGTTCCCCATGAGTTTCTCCATGAAGGATTCATGGTCGAATTCCGGCAGGACCTTCCTCCTGAGTATCCTGTCTATCCCTGAACCGTACTGGGCCGCTTTCTTGGGCCTCATGGCTATGTACTCAGGAACCCCCAGTTCAAGGGCTGCTTCCCTGAGTATCCTCTTTCTCAGCTCATCCCCAGGGCCCAGTATCCTGTACCTGAGGGGTATGCTCACCGCAAGTCCTATAACCTCCAGGTCAAGGAAGGGCACCCTGAGCTCCATGGAGTTTGCCATTGCAGCCGCATCATCCCTCTCAAGGTTCACACGGTATATGTTTTCAAGGTCATGGATGAGGGCCTCCTCCAGTTTCCCCTCCTCAAGGAGGCGCCTGTAGCGGTGGTAACCTGCAAAGAGTTCATCAGCCCCCTGACCAGAGAACATGACCCTGTAGCCCTCAGAGGACGCCCTCCCTGATGCAATGTAGAGGGGCATGGCAACCCCTATCTTCATGACACTGTACTCCTCGATGGCTGTAAGGACACCGGGGAGGGCCTCCCTTATGGTCTCCTCGTCTACTTCAATTATCTCAAGGTCCAGGTTGAGGTCATCTGCAGCCCTTGAGGCGAATTCAAGGTCCCCTGAACCCCTGGTGCCCACCGCGTAGAGCCTGATGTCCAGGTGTTCCTTGAGGAGGACGGCGAGCATTGTGCTGTCAACTCCCCCGGAGAAGACCAGGGCTGCCCTGTCAAGTCCCCGGGTCCTCTTCTCAACCGCGGATCTTAGCCTTGCTATGAGTTCATCCCTGAGTTCATCATATCCTGCCCTGAGGGGTTCTGGTTCAGGTAACCCCCTAAGCCTGACTTCCCTGCCATTTATGAGTGCGTGCCCTGGTTTAAGTGTCCCCACATCCCTTAGGCCTATCCTCCAGAGGGCCTTCTTCTCTGAGGCGAAGGCCTCTCCTGAGTGGTGGAGTGGCTTAACACCCACAGGGTCGCGTACCAGTGCAAGGTTTTCACCGTCATAGTAGGCGAAGGCGTAGTCCCCGTCTATGGTGTTAACCGTGGATCTGAGGACCTCCTCCATGTCGCCCTCCTGCTCCTCTATGAGTTTCAGGAGCACCTCTGCATCGGATCCTTCACCATGGAGTTCCCTGTGGTTGTAGATTTCCCCGTTGAAGACCAGGACCCCCCTTCCAGTTACCGGCTGGGGTCCGCCGATTATTGAGAGGAGGTTGTGGCCCAGGGCAACGTCCCCTGTGACCGGCGCCTCCATCACCTCCTCCCCTGCAGGGGTGGTTATCCTTACCCTGCCGTCATGGTAGATGCCTGATGCGTCGGGGCCCCTGTGTTTCTGGGCTGCCAGCATCTTCTCCACTAGTTTCTCTGCTCCGGGGCCCCTGTAACCTGCGATTCCGCACATTCTCTTCACTGCTGAGTTTAAGCTACCTTTTCACCGGCTTCGGGTCCTGGTTTCACTGAGTATATCTCCTCCACCTTCATGAGGATGGCTGATTTTGGTTCCAGTTCTGTCATTACGTTCTGGGCCCATTCAACAACCATGTCGAAGTATTTCCCTGATTTGAATATTTCAACGGTCCCCTTGAACTGGTAGGGGCATTCCCTGGCATTCTGGGGTATCAGTGCTATTCTGGGGTTTTCATGGAGGTTCCTGATGGTCTTCTTCATGTAGTTATCTGCGATGAGGATTGTCCTGTCATCCAGGGGCCTTGCGAATCCTATTGGCACAACGTTGGGTGTGCCCTCCTCATCTGCAGTTGCAACAAAAACAAGTTCCTTTTCCACCGCATCCATCATCTCCTGAGTCATCATGGTATTCACCGTTTATGGGTATCTTGAAATGGATAGATAAACTTAACCCCATGTTAATCGACCATTTTATGTGATCAGAAGTTCCTGTGATTGGAGGGTTTAAATCAATTAAAAATGCTAATTAAATGTTGTGATGGATTTGAATGTATTTATAAGGCATTATAGGGCCTTAAAATTACTTTAAATCCGCTGGTGTGGTTCATGTCAGTTTATCGGTGTTTTGATTCCTTCTTATGCCCTGCAGAATTAATCCCTATCCTCGAAATAGGATCTGGAGAAGCTTATATAATCTTTAATGACATGGATAGAGCCTTTATGGTTAAAATAAAATCTGATAAAGCTCCTATGTTGAAAAATGACATGGAGCATGGATATCCGTTATCCCTCAGAATGAAAAGCTCTAATAGTGCTTATTTTGATTTAAAAAGCTCAAATATTGTTTTTTTCGGTTAAATAAATCGTAATATTTATATATTGGTTCGAATTCAAGTTTTAGTGTCACAGTGATACTGTCACTGTGGATTGGAGGCGGTAAAATTTCGGTAGATATGAGATCCGTATGCATGCTCCTTGCATGCATACTTCTCATAAATTTGAGTTCAGCAAGCTATGCAGTAAATTCAGATGAAAACACAGCACCCGTGGCAGATGAAGATGAATTGGCGGCGGAAGACTCTGCAGGATTTCAGAGCACAGTAAACCAGACCGATACACTCCTGAGTGAAGAATCGAGTTCAGGAACCGTATCAGAGAGTCTGATGGACAGTAGAGAAGGTAATTCAGGACCCACATCAGAGGACGCTGCAAAGACTGAGAACGGTGATTTAGCACACGGTGAAGTTAAATGTGAGACCGATTCTTCTATAAATGATTCTGAGGGCAGTGAAGAGTACGGTGACAATTCAGGTACCATCTATGAGGCCGCCGGCGACCCGGTTATAACCCAGGAGGCTGTCCTTTTAGCTGCTGCTTCACTAAAAACCTACATCGAATCCAGTGGAAAGCTGCCATCAACGGTCACAGTTGGAG
>FWPV01006191.1_pt1 | contig 23074 bp, 15 predicted proteins | sample 2228371 | NCBI WGS metagenome assembly FWPV01 (sample SAMEA103939776, study PRJEB20133) | metagenome | reverse complement strand
TGAACGTGGTCGTTATTCCGGCCATCAAACGCACGCCTGAACCCGATGCGCTCTTTTTGCTGGCTGGGGGGCCTGGGCAAGCCGCCAGCGAGGCTTTCCCGCCTTTGCTGGCTGCGTTTTTTGACCTGCACCAATCGCGCGATATTGTGCTGGTGGACCAGCGCGGCACGGGCAAGTCTAATCCGCTGCGCTGTCTGTCTCCTGAGGATGAATCTCTGAGCGAGGCAGAAGCGCTGGAAAAGCTGAAAGCCTGTCCATCTACCCTGGATGCCGACCTGCGCTTTTACACCACCGAAATTGCCATGCGCGACCTGGACGCGGTGCGGGCTGCCCTGGGCTACGAGCAGATCAACCTGTATGGCGTGTCGTACGGCACGCGGGCCGCGCTCACATATCTGCGCCTGTACCCCGAGCGGGTGCGCAGCCTGGTGCTGGATGCCGTGGTTGCGCCAGACTTCATCCTGGGGTTGGATGCCGCCCGCGACGGGCAGAACGCGCTCGACCAGTTCTTTGCGCGCTGCCAGGCAGACCCCGCCTGCAGCCAGACCTTCCCCGCCCTGCAAGCCGAGTTCGATGCCCTGCTGTCCCGCCTGGAAGAATCGCCGCTAGATGTGCGCCTGCCGCATCCGCGCACGGCCCAGCCGCTTCAGGTCACCCTGACGCGTGAGATGCTGCTCGACCTGGTTTTCACCACCCTCTACTCGCCCGAATTGGCGGCCACCCTGCCGCTCAGCCTGCATAGCGCCTACGCCGAAGAAAATTTCACCCCGCTGGTTTCGCTGGGCTACATGCAGGATGCCGAACTGTACGAAGGCATGTATTATGCCGTTGTCTGCAGCGAGGATGCCCCTCTCATTCAGTCAGAAGAAGCCACCCGCCTGAGCGCCGGCACCCTGTTTGGCGACCGCACCGCGGAACTTTTGTCGGTTTGCGCGGGTTGGCCGCGCGGAGAGGTCTCGGCAGATTTTCGCGCGCCTGTGCAGTCTGATGTACCGGCATTGATTTTGTCTGGCGAATTTGACCCAATCACGCCGCCGCGGCATGCCGAGCGGGTTCTGCAAGGCTTGCCCAACGCCCTGCACCTGGTCTATGACGATATGGGGCATGGCAACATCGTCAATCGTTGCAGCGTGCACATCGTTACCAACTTTGTCAAAGCCGCATCGGTGCAAGACCTGGATACCGCCTGCCTGCACAGTGTGCAGCCCGCGCCATTTTTCGTCAATTTCAATGGGCCGCGCCCGTAATACGCCGTACCGCCGGCCTGCGTTCGGACTTTATCGGGCAGATCCCAGTGGTACACCATACGACGTTATACCGAAAGTACTGGCATGATAGACGTTCAAAATTTGAGTAAATCTTTTGGCAAAGTAAAAGCCGTGCAAGAGGTCTCGTTCAGCGCGCCTGATGGACAAATCACCGGCCTGCTGGGACCCAACGGCGCCGGCAAGAGCACCACCCTGCGCATGCTCTACACCCTGCTCAAGCCCGATAGTGGCACCGCATGGGTAGATGGGTTCGATATTCGCGCAACCCCGCTGGAGGTGCAGCGCCGCATTGGCGTGCTGGCCGATGCGCGCGGTTTATATGACCGCCTGACAGCGCGTGAAAACATCCGCTTTTATGGGCGGCTGCATGACATGCAAAGCAGCGTGCTGGAGCAACAAATTGACAAACTGATAGACATGCTCGATATGCACGCCATTGCCGACCGTCCCACCGAGGGCTTTTCGACCGGCGAACGCCTGAAGGTAGCCATTGCCCGCGCGCTGGTGCATAACCCGCGTAATTTGTTGCTGGATGAACCCACCAACGGGCTGGACGTGATGAGCACACGCGCCATGCGCCGCTTTATCATGAGGCTGCGCGATGAGGGACGCTGCGTGCTCTTCACCAGTCACATCATGCAAGAAGTCGCCGCCCTGTGCGACCAGATTGTCATCATTGCTGGTGGGAAAATTGCCGCATTCGGCACACCCGATGACCTGCGCCGCCTGACCGGGCGCGATAACCTGGAAGACGCCTTTGTAGACATCATCGGCACGGAAGAAGGGTTGGGCTAGACGATGGCGCGTATCTGGTATCTCATCGAAAAAGAGCTGATAGACAACCTGCGTGACTACCGCAGCTGGTTGACGGGCGTGTTATGGGCTTTGCTTGGTCCGGTTTTGCTGGGCGGCATGATTTTTCTGCTGGCTGCTACTATCCGCGAGCGCGTAGATCAGGGCATCACATTGCCGGTGCAGGGCGCAGAACATGCCCCCAACCTGATCGCCTTTCTGGAACAACAGCGCGTCACCATTGAACCCGCCCCCGCCGACCCGCAAGCCGCTGTCATTGCCGGCGACGTGAACCTGGTGCTCATCATCCCGCCAGCATTTGGCGAAGCGCTGGCCGCGGGCGAACCGGCCACCCTGCAACTGGTCTTTGACAAGTCGCGTCAGACAACTCTTGTGGATATTACCCTGGTGAGCGGTTTGCTTGAGGGGTATGGCGAGTACCTGGCCGCGTTGCGCCTGGTAGCGCGAGGCATCAACCCGGAGGTCATTCGCCCAATCCGCATCGAAGAGGTGGACATGGCTACACCGCAAAGCCAGGCGTTCTTTTTCGTTTCCATGATGCCCTACTTCATCATCTCTGCCATTTTCTTCGGGGCGGCGCCGGTCATCATTGACGCTACTGCTGGCGAACGCGAACGCGGCTCGCTAGAGCCGCTGCTTATCAACCCATTGCCGCGCGCCTGGTTTGCTGTTGGCAAGATGCTGGCTGCGGTCCCATTTGCGGTAGGCAACCTGATACTCACGCTATTTGGCTATTGGGCTGTGTTCTATTTTCTGCCGCTCGACGACCTGGTTGGACTGCAGATTCGCTTAGACGCCGAAACGATGGTGATCATTTTTCTGCTCTGCTTGCCCATTGTGTTGCTGGCCTGCGCCATTCAGACCCTCATTGCTTCCTTTGTGCGCAGCCCCAAAGAAGCCAACACCTACCTGCCGTTCGTCGGGCTGATTCCAGCGTTGCCGGGCGTTGCGCTGGCCTTTCTACCGGTCAAGTCCGACCTGTGGGCCATGCTCATTCCTACCTTTGGGCAGCAACTTCTTATCAACCAGTTTCTGCGCAACGAGCCGGTGCTTGCGTCCAATGTGATCGCCGCCACGCTGCTCACGCTGCTGCTCACGGCCGTCATCACCTGGGCAGCAATCAAACTCTACGAACACGAACGCATCGTGCTTGGCAGCGGAAAATAAAATTTAACTAACGTCAGTTCAGGATAAGCCTTTTGGAGCGTCCCGAAGGCTTTGTACGGGCAACTTCACGAGTCGAAATCAGCCTTCGAGACGCTTATCCCGAATTCAGGTTAACTATGCGTGTTTTCAGAATACTTCTGATTTTTAGTATGCTGTTTGTCATCCAGGGGGGGCGTTCGGCCAGCCGTCTGGTGCATGCCGCCCCGCAACAGACCGTCAGCGCCTATGAATTGATTCTGGCCATGAACACCCTGCGCGTCTCGTATGGTCTGCCGCCGCTCATCGAAGACCCGATTGTAAACGCGGTAGCCCAGGCCACCGCCCAAACCATGGCCGCTAACCTGATGTCCTGGCATATTGGCGATGTGCGCGGGCGATTGGCCGCAGCCGGTTATGGTGGCGGCGCCCTGGTATGGGCCACCGAAAACTTCGCCATTGGGCGCAGCAACACCGGCATTGACGAAATCATGGCCATGTGGGCCGACCCCGATCACATGCGCCCGGCGGTCACCCCCGCTTACTGCCATGTGGGGGCTGGGGTCGCGCAGTCCGCCGATGGGCGCATTTACTACGTGCTGCAGGCGGCGTATATTTCTGGTCAGGCATGCGGCAGTTACCCCACCGCGGCCGCTGGCAGTGGCGCGGGCGCAGGCTCGGGGTCTGGGCCTGGCGCGGGCGCAGGGCTCATCGTACCGGTCAAAATCGCCACGCCCGACGCCGAAGGCAAGGTCTATCATGTCGTTCAACCGGGGCAGTCGCTGTGGGCAATCGCCATCGCTTATCAAATCACCATCCGCGACCTGGAGGTGTGGAACAACATCTCGCGCAATGTGCCCTTGCAAACCGGTCAGCGCCTGTTCATACCCGGCAAAGACACAGTGGGCTATGCCACGCCCACACCCAAAGGCATGGTGCTTACCAGCACGCCAGATGCCGACGGGCGCATTGTCCACGAGGTGCAGGCCTACCAAACCCTGAGCACCATCGCCAGCGCCTACGGCGTGAGCGTCGAACGTATTCTGGCGCTCAACGGACTGCAAATTGATTGGCCGCTGCAAATTGGGCAAAAACTGCTCATCTCGCCGGGCAACATCACCCCCAGCCCCACCCTCAGCCCCTTGCAGCGCCTCACGCCCGAAGCCGACGGGCGTTACTATCACATGGTTGAGAGTGGACAAACCCTCTCATGGATTGCGGCGCGCTACGAAGTATCCCTCAACAGTTTGTTGAACTGGAACGGCCTGAGCGCCGACTCGATCATTCGCCCCGGACAAAAATTGCTCTTACTGGTGACGCCGCCTGCAACGTCCACTGCCACCCCGGCGCCGCCCACCCAGACGCCCATACCCTCTCCCAGCCCCACGCGCCTGTCCGCCACACCTGCGCTGTCCGCTACCCCCACCAGCCCAGAGAGCCCGGCCGGGTTTACCCCAGTGTGGGTATTCATCGGCATTGTTCTACTGGCAGCGGCCATCGTGTACATAGCCGGGCGGCGCACTCTGCCAAAGGCTTAACAGCCTGCCGCAAAATTCCTGACTTTCACCGCGTGTGTTCGTGCAGTAAAACGCACGCTGCGCGTTCAATACCTGCGTCAAATTTGTCGGTTTGCGTTGGTTCAGGCATTCATGGCCATTTCAATGCGGCGCGCCATGCTCTTCAGGCGGGTTTCCACAATTTCATCTACCTGTTCCGGATGCTCAATCACTTGCTTCCACAAGTTTGGCATCAGTTCGGCCAGGCGCTTTTCCACCATTGCCCACAGCGGATTGTTCTGAAAACAGCGCCCAGCAGTGAGCCCATCACGAAAGATGCGAAATTGCGGCGTGTTAAACGGTGGTTCGGCCCAATCTTCTTCGCGCAGCGGCAATCCATATTCGGGATAAACAGCGGGCTCAGCAATGCGGCTGTTCAAAAATTTGAGCAGGCGCAGCGCAGCCGACCGCTTGCTTGAGTGTTTCCAAACCACCAGGTTGTGTCCCCCAACAAACGACGTGCCCGGCAACTGGGCAACGCCCAGGTTTTCGCGCACAACATCTGCCATGCCTGGCTGGCGCATCACCCAATAGCCGCTCATCGCCACCGCCGCCTGCCCCGACCAGAACATCTCATCTACCTGACCGTCATCCAGCAGAGGCTGCGCCCCTAAATAGCGCACCAGCCGAAAATAAGACTGGATACCCTCCAGCCCCCCATCTTGATGGAACAAAATTTGCCGGGCGTCATCTGAAATGAAATTTCCACCCAGGGCCCAAACCCAGGCAGCCAAGTTTTGTAGCCCAATGCGCGAAAATTTGGTGTGTATCGCCAGCGGCGTGGATATACCGCTTTGTTTGATACGCTGCAAGGTCTGATCAAAGTCCTGCGGTGTGGCAAACGCGCCGTCTTCATCCACCCCGGCTTGCTTCAGCAAATCGCGCCGGTAGTAGACCACCCGTACATCCCCCGTCCACGGCAGCGCCCAAACCGTCCGTCCATTCACATCGGTGGTAAGACAGCTGCGCCACGACGGTTCAAAAAAGCGTTTGCCTTCAGTAATCGCATAGATTTCGTCATTGCTAAACGGCGCAAGCGCATTCATGTGCACCAGGTCCATAATCCAGGTGTTGCCCACTTCCGATACATCAGGTCCATGGTGATAAAGCGCAAACTCTACCAGGCGCGGCCAGGCAACGTCCCAATCAATGACATCTAAATGAACATGAATGCGCTCCTGCCGCTCAAATTCTTTAAGCAGGGTTTGCATCTGTTGGATGGCGATTGGACCGTGATTGAAAACCGAAAAAAATAGTTCAGTCATGGAGCGCCTGCCATTCTGGAATTTCGCGCGCCGCCGTTTCAACCAGCACGCGGCGCTGTTCGGGACTTAAATTGAAATAGTCGCTGTTTTCGCGCGCTGTGTCGCGGTTTTCTACCAGCAAAATGGTGGCGTCGCGGCTCAGCACCACATTGTGCCACGCGCCGCGCTTTACATTATACAATACGCCGTTTTTCATCACAATCGGGCGGATTACTTCCACCGTCTCGCCGCCTTCACCCAGGAACAGCACCGCCTGCCCCTGAAGAAGCACAAAAACTTCATCGGTTTCGTTGTGGCGCTCGAAATAAGTGATTTTGTCGGGCTGCAATTCGTCCAGATAGCGCAGCACCGCCACCCGCCAGCAATTGAAATCAATCAGCGGCTTGTAGCCCTCGCCCAGGTATTCGTGCATTTCGAGCAAATTTTCGTTCATAAGTGCGGCTCCTGATGAAAGTATTGCTTGAAATTCTTTTTTCGGGATAAGCGTCCCGAAGGCTGATTGCGACCCTTGAAGTTGCCCGTCCAAAGCCTTTGGGACGGTTCAAAAGGCTTATCCCGAATTCAGGTTTTTAAGAACCGTGTTCATCCGCGCAATCCGCGTCCAAATATGTCTTTACCCTGCAACCAGGTCAACCAAAATCTCAACCTGATCAGGTATCGATTCCAACACAGAACGCGCAATTTTCACGCCGCCCGGCACGCGCGCAACGGACATCTCCTGCCCGTTGACCCGCGCCGCGCCGATGACGTACTGCCCATACTCCAGGCGCGCCGAGTTGTGGTAAGTCACGCGCAGCCGCTTGCCCGCAAACAGGGTGTTGACGCTGGTCTTGCCATCCGCGCCGAACTGACTCGCCAGCAATTTCGGCGCAAGCGCCAAATCGCCCAATTCGCCGCGCACGCCATACACCTCGGTCAACATCGTCAACAAATACCAGGATGCCGAGCCGGTCAGGTACGGGTACATGCCGCGCCCGCGCGGGCTGAAATATTCCGGAATGCCCGGATACATGCGGCTGACCGGGAAATCCTGGCTTTGCTGGTAAATCCCTTCCAGCACGCGCCAGCCCTCGGCGACCAACCCGCGCTTGTAGAGCGCATTGGCATACATAACCGCCATGTGACTGAACATCGCGCCGTTTTCCTTGTGACCAAACGCAAAGCCAAACGCCCGCCCCAGGTTCAGGCGCACCTCGCCAAAATTCGTGTTCAGGCGGTAGCCGCGCAGCGACGGGTCATACAGATAGCGGTCTGCCGCCGCAGCAATCTGACGCGCCTGCGCCTCGTCGGCAATCCCACACATCAGCGTAAAGACCTGCCCGGTCAGGGTCATGCGCCCGGCGGCGTGTTCCACCGGCTGACCATCGTCATCATAATAACCGTTGAACCAACCCAGCCCCTCGCCCGCCGCAATCCACTCCTGTTTGCGGATGTGCGCCGTCAGCCAGTCGGCTTTCTGGCGCAGGTTGGCGGCTAAATCCGTCAGCCCAACCGAAACCTTATCGCCCGAAAAACCGCGCCGCACCCGGTCGAAGTACGCGCCCAACAGGTCGCGCTTGGCAGCCACCGAGTCGAAATCTGCCCTGTCCAGCAGCGCCTGCAATTCCGCGGCCAGGTCCACATGCGTCACGCCGCGCGCCGCCAGCGCCAGGCATAAATCCGCCAGCAGGCGCAGGTTGCCGGCATACAGCGCGCTAAACGCCACGCTCTCGCCGCGCCGATGCGCCATATCCAGCCCATCGTTCCAGTCGGCGTCTTCCAGCAAAATGGTATTATGCTCGCCCACATGGTAAAACGCCGTCAGGTGCTGCACCAGCAAATGCTCCAGCACCGACCCGCGATACGGCGCGCCGTCCGCCGCGCGCATCACCGTCCCCAGGTCAGGCGACCAATCCGGGTCGGTCTGCCGGGCGCGGTGACTCAGGTGGTCTTTGAAGTAGCCCTGCTCGCGCAGTAAAAATTCCAGGTCGCCGCTCTGGTCAATGTACAGGCGCGTGGTCAGCAGGGGCCAGGCGCCGTGGTCCATCCACACGCGCGGAATGTTGTTGCGGTCGGCGCGGAACTCGCCGGGGCGCGAACCGATAATGGTCGCATTCGAGCCATCGGCGCGCACCCCGCCAAAATAACTGAGCAAACTCTCGCTCACGTCGCCGCGTTCCATCATCAAGAGCGCCAGCACATCCTGCCACAGGTCGCGCCAGCCGCGCCCGCCGCGCCCGTAATCGTGATACGGCAGGAACGAATTGCCCATCATGCGCCGCAGGGTGGGTTGCAGCGCCACCCAGCGCAGCCAGCCATCCAACCGCGCGTCGCCGGTCTCGAAGGTCAGCGCCGCCGTCTTCGCCTGCCAAAACGCCTGCGTCTCTGCCAGCGCGCGCGCGAATTTCTCATCCGTGCCGTAAGCATCCAGCCAGGCATCGGCGCTTGCGCCCTCTGGCAAAATGCCCATCAGCAGGATGTAGGACGTCTCCTGCCCCGGCGCCAGCTCCACCTCCCCAAAGCGAATGCCCCCCATCGCCTCATACCCCTCGACCATGCTACCCGCAGCGTGGGTCGCCGTTAAATCAGCCGCCACCGCCGCCGGATAATCCAGCGCCCCGCCCTCGCCGATGAAATCCTCCAGCACCGGGAAGAAACCGAGCGGGGCATTGCCCGCCGCATCCGTCCCCAGCACGGCGTACGTCAGCGTGTTGACGGTATGCCCGCGTTCATCGAACGACAGCGTCGGGCGGACGAGTACGCCGTATTGCGTGCAGGTGATGCGGTGCAGCAGCGACGTAACGTGCCGGTGGTCGCGCAGATTATCCGCCGAACGCCCGTAGATGGGGATGGCAGCGGTGGAGGTCAGGCGCAGGGGCGCTGCGCCGGTGTTCTTCAGGCGCACGCGCATCAACTCGACGGCATGCCCGGCGCTGACCGGGACGAAACTGGTCACCTCCGCCTGCAAGCCGCTCTGCGGGTCTGTGCGCTGCACGGCGTGCCAGAGCAAGCCCGCAGTCAGGGTCACGCGCTCTTTCGCGGCAGCAGGCGCGGGCTTGTCGTGAGCGGACAGTCGAACGATGGTTTGCTGGGCGCTGTTGCCCGTCGCCGACCAGATTCGTCCATCCTGCATCCACACCCAAAAATTGCGTGCCGCGCGGCTGGCGTGCAAATCTTCCACCGAAACCGGCGCAAGCAGAAAACTGTTTAGCCCGGTTTTGGCGTCGCCGTGCAGGGTGGGGGTGACGCAAGACATCATCCCGGCCTCGTTGAGCAGCGGGAAGTAGAGATAGTTGCTCTGGTCTGGTTCGGGCAGTTGAAACGTGCCGTTGGGGTCTATGAAGTGCCAGTTGAGTGTGGGCATGTCAATTCTCGTTTTTCAAAATTTCGGTATGCCCGCGCCGCTTTGCGGGCTAGCCGTCTTAGGACGGCTTTGCGTTGCCAGCCGGGGGATTAATCCCCCGGCGTTGCCCGGTTGGGTGTGGATTGGTGATTAAGCGGGCCAAATCTTGCGCCCTTTGCCGGGCGGCACCAGGCTGTCAATGAACGCCAGTTCTTCGGCGCTCAGGGGCGGCAGCAAACCGGCGGCGATGTTCTTTTGCGCCTGTTCTACGTTTTTGATGCCAGGGATGACGGTGGTGACCGCCGGGTGATGGAGCGTAAATTGCAGCGCCAGGTGCGCCAGGCTGCGTTCGGGGGTTTCCAGCTGGCGCAGTTGCTCGACGATTTTCAGGTCGTTCAGGAAAATTTCGTATTCGTCGGGGTTTTCGTGCCAGCGGCGGCGGAAGTCGCCTTCGGAGAAGCGGGTTTCGGGAGTGAATTTGCCCGCCAGAATGCCCATCGCCAGCCCGCCACGCACGATGACGCCAATGTTGTGCTGCTGGCAATAGGGGAAGATTTCTTCTTCGGCGGTGCGGTTGAGAATGCTGTAATCAATTTGCAGGCTGGCGCAGCCGCCATCGGCGTTGAAGGCTTTGAGATACTCAAAGTCGCTGGTGCTGACGCCATAGGCGCGAATCTTGCCGTCGCGCTGCAGGCGCTGGAAGCCTTCCAGGAAGATTTCCATGGTCGGGTCTCGGAAGTTGATGTGGCTTTGCATCACGTCAATGTAGTCGGTGTTCAGGCGCTGCAGGTTGCTCTCGACCCCGGCGATGAATTTCTCAACGGTGGTGTAGGCGCTCTGCCCTTTGTCGCCGTCGAAATCGCGCCAGCCGATTTTAGTAGCGACGATGAACTTCTCGCGGCGTCCGTGCATGGCTTTGCCGAGCAGTTCTTCGCTGTGACCCCAGCCATAGACATCGGCGGTGTCGTAGAAGTTCATGCCCTGGTCGAGGGCGTAGTCAATGGCGTTCAGCACATCACGGTCGTCGGTGGCGCCCCACTGGTCGCCGCCTGCCGCCCACAAGCCAAAGCCAATTTCGGTGATGTTCAGGTTGCTCTTACCGAGCGTGCGGAAGCGTAAGGTCATGGGTTTCTCCTTTGGTGAAGTAGGACAAGATAAGATCTTGTCCTACATACAGCGAAAACGTAAAGTCTGAGAAGTAGGACAAGATAATATCTTGTTCTACAAGTGCATATCTATCGAAACAACCTGCCCATCACGCGCCATCTGGGCATACGGGGCAGGGATGACGCCGCCGGGGATTTCCACCGTTTCGCCGCTTGCCAGGCGCAGGACGGTTTTCTCCGCTTCGAGACCGCTAAACGTATCGCGGCGGGACGGGTTGTGGTAGGTCACATCCGTTCTGCCCAGGAAGCGGAAGGAGACCTTGCCTTCGGCGTCGAACCAGTCGCCGGGCAGGATAGGGCGGAGCGCCAGGCGCAGTTCGCCGTTCTCGACCACGAAGGGCTGTTTGCCGCTCATCATCACCTGCCACATGGACAGGAATTCCGCCGTTGAGCCGCTCAGGCGGGCGACGAACCCGCCGCCGTGCAGGGATTCGTCTGGGTGGGCGCTGGAGACGAGGAAAGAGGAGTTTTCAAGTGGCGAACGCCCATACACTGCCGGGTCCATAAACGGGACGAAATTTTGCGACAGTTCGGCAAAGAATTGCGCATACAGCCCGGCGCGCAGCAGCTCCAGCAGGTACTTGTACGACATGTGCAGCCAGATGGAGCCGTTCTCCAGCCAGCCGGGGGTAAAGGCGCGGGCGCGTCCGATGTCGTGCGGCTGGTGTTCGAGCGAGGCGTTGACGCGGTACATGCCCAGTTTGCGGTCGTACAGTTCGCTGGCGCGCACCGCCTGGTGCAGTTGGACGGCTTCTTCGGGGGGGAGCAATTTCATCTGGCGTACCGCGCCTTCCAGGAATGCCGGCAGCGGTACAGGGCGAAATGCCTTGATGCGGATGTAGGGACGCCCGGCCGGGTCGGTGTCGTGCAGCACGTCGTAAGCGACCGGCTCGCATGCCAGGTAGGTGGGCGGCAGCCCATCGGTCAGGGCGGCGGCGCGGCGGATGCCATCCCGCAGGCTGGCTTGCATGCCGCGCAGCAGGTCGGTCAGGGCGGCGGCGTCCAGGCGCAGGGTTGCGCCATCGAAGCCCAGGCGGGTGACTTCGCGGTAGGCTTCGCGCGCATCGGCGAGGGCGTTCCAGGCGGCGAATGGGTCGCTCTCGCGGTGGGCGCGAATGGCGTCGAGCAGAATGCCCGCTTCGCGCGGCAGTTCGACAGGGCGCGGGGTTTCTTCCAGGCTTGCCAGCAGGAAGTTCACCAGGCGCAGCAGTTCGTAGGTCTCTGGCATGGACGAGCCGAACAAGCCGGGCAGCCCGTTGAGGGCGTCGTACCAGCCGGGGCGTCCGGCTTCCATTTCGACGCCCATGCCGAAGGGGTCGCGGGCAGCAAATTTGAGCAGGGCAAGCAGGCTCAGTTTGCCAAACAGGCTCAGGCGGAATATCTCGCCGCGCCCGTGTTCGGCGCGCGCCCAGTAGCCGTTTTCGCCGCGCGCGGCAATTTGGGCGGCTTTTTCGCGGTCTTTGCGCAGGGCGTTCAGCTGGCGCGGCGCGCCGTTGAGCAAGACGTAGCGCTGACTGCGCGGGGCGACCACTTCGGGGCTTTCGTAGAACGGCAGCGGTTCAGAGTCGAACAGCAATGCCGCTTTTTTATCGGGGTAAATGGCGAGGTAGGTGTCAATCAGGTCGAGGATGTAGGTCCAGTGGTCCACCCAGTAGCCTTCGCCAAACGCGGCGCGGACCTCTTGCTCGGACTGCGCCAGGACGTTTTCGAGAAAGGCGACTGGCTCGGCAACCCCGGCTTCGATGGCGGCGTCTAACAGCACGCCGGGCGTGAAGGGGGCGGCGAGGAGTTTTTCCAGGGCTGTGAGCGAGTCGCCTTCAGGCGACTTCGTGTCGGTAGCCGGGGGCTTCAGTCCCCGGCGGTGCGCGGCAAGGATGGCATCTCGTTTTTCGGCGGGCAGGCGGAAGGACGCGCCCTGCACCACCAGCGGGTTGTAGCCGTCGGATTGAATCAGGCTGGTGAAGACCCGAATGTTGAAATCGCCCACGCGCGGCTCGAAGAAGACATCGCAGCGGCGGTTCTGGTTCACGTCGCGGTAGTTGCCGTTGCCCTGCGAGTAGTATTCGGGGGCGAGGACGAAGTAGTTGTAGTCACGCTCCATGTCGCCATGCTTGCGCGAATAGACGTGATAGACGTGCCTGCCGCCCAAAATGAGCGGGAAACCGCCGCGCAAGACGTTATCCAGAAAAGTCTGGCGGCAGTAGGCGTCGAAGCGCGGCAAGGCGGTGTGGGTGGTGATGGGGTCGGTGAGGGTTTGCGCCAGGGCGCGGGCTTGCGCCAGAGATTCGTCGAAGAAGGCGCTGGTGGCAATCTGCGCGGCGCGGGATTCGATGCGCGGGAAGGAAGCCGCCATGCCGTACAAACTGTTGACGGTTTGAGCCTGGGCGGGGTCAATGCTCAGTTTGGCGGCAAAGAAGGCGCAGGGGGTGCGCCCTTCCAGGATTTGACGCGCCGCGAGCAGGGCATCCAGCCCCCCGTCGGCGAACGGTTCGGGCGTGGAAAATGCCGTGTCGAAACCGAAGACAACCACCGGGTCGGCGAGGACGGGCAGGCGTTCCCCGTCGGCTGAAAACGCCAGGGCAAAGTTCCCGGCTTCGATGGCAGAGACTTCCGCCGTGTCGCCCGAACTGGCGCGCAGTTTGTAGAAGGGGATGCGCGTTTCGAGGTGGGCGACTTCCATCCAGGCTTCGACGGTGCGCGCCATGTCTTTGAGCGCGCCGTTGTTCGTGCCATAGGGGACGATGGCGGGCAGACCGTCCAGCACTTCGAGCGTGAGCGGGGTTTCGCCCAGGTTGCGGAAGGTGACGCGCCGTACCAGGGCGGCAAAGGGCTGGTGCGAGATGGTGAAGTACAGCACGCTGGTTTCCAGCCCCAGTTGGGGGTCGGTTTCGCGGATTTCGACTTCGTTCATGCCAACCAGCATGACGCGCTGGGCGTTCTTGCCGCTGAAGGGTTCGTAGAAGCCGCTTTGCGCGCCGCGCTGCCAGCGCAAAAAGGTGCGGAAGCCTGTGGCGGCGGTTTGACGGTAGGCTTTGCTGGCGGGTTGAAATTCCAGAATGGGTTTGTCTTTGCTTTCTACGCCAAAGCTGGCAATGGCTTGCCCGCGATTGACGTAAAAGACCCACAGCGGAATGCCGAGCGTACCGGCAATGCCGGGCAGGAAGGACGAGAAGGGGCGCGCCTGCTGAAAATTGGGCAGGATGAAGCGCCCAAGCGGGTCGAAATGCTCGAGAGAGTCGGTGTGGGTAGGTTTCATTCCTTTATGCCAGTCCATTCAGAGAGCCAGTAATCATCTGCCACGGCGTTGCGATAGGCTTCGAGCGCGGCGTCGGAGGAGTTGATGCGCCAGTCGGTCTCTTTGGCAATGTGAAACCAGACGATGGCGCGGATTTGCGGGTATTCGGCGCGGATTTTTTGGAAAGCGTCTGTTATCCAGGCGGCTTTGTCGCCGCCTTCTTCAGTGGAGGCAAACTCGCCGATGAGGATGGGCTTTTGCGGGTTGATGGCGCGCAGTTCGGCGTAACTGCTGGCGAAAATCTCATCGAAGGAGGTCCAACGGGCGTTGAAGGTTTGCCCAAAGGCAGAAGCGCCCCAGTTGTAGCCATCGAAGCACAGCCAGTCCACATACGAATCGCCGGGGTAGTAGGCGGCGGCGTTGTTCCAGTCGCCAAGCGCGGTTTGCATGGCAGCAAAGGGCGCATTGGGGCACCAGACCCACAGGACGTTATCAGCGCCGTTTTGGGTGAAGCGGTCATGGATGTAACGGTAGGCGGCGACGAAACGCTCGGGCCCATCGGGCAGGGTGGGGTCGCCGTAACCGTCCAGCGTCCCGCCGCCGTTGAACACGCCCGACCAGGGGTACCAGTCGCCGTTCATTTCGTGCCCAAAGCGCAGCAGGACGGGCGCGCCAAATTCGCGCATGCCGCCTGCCCAGGAGTCGAGATACGCGTCATAGCGTCCATCGAGGATGGCCTCCAGCACGCGCCCTTCGTATTCGCGGCTGAGCGCGGCGTTGGGGAAGAATTCCCAGGTAATCAGGGTGGCGCGTCCGGCGTAGCGGTTGGCGTTGAGCAGCCCGTTGTTGAAGCCGGAACTCCAGTTGAGATACACAGCCGAGATGGCAACGCCCTTGCCGATTTTCTCGAACAAACTGACGCTGGAGGCGCTGGTGCCGTGAAACGTGCCCAGGTACACGCCGGGGATGCGTTCATATTCCGGCGTGGGGGTGGGCGGGGGCGCAGCCGCAGGCTGACAGGCGGCAGCGAGCACCAGGGCAAGAAGTAGAAAAACGCGCAAAAGTCTCATACCAAAGCGTTCTATTCCGTTTTTTGCAGCCGGGCGCAGGTTGCGTTGTTGGCCGCTTCGTCATAGGTAGCGTTGGGGCCGCTCAGGCTGGTGACGCAAAAGGTGATTTCACCCTGGCGCTGTACCGGGAAGGAAAGCAGGCGCACGCTGCCCTGCGCATCGGTGACGGCAGTGCTTTCGCCGCGGCTGGTCAACCCTACCCAGCCACCATTGACGGTGACGCCTTCGACCGGTTTGCCATCGGCGTCATGGATGGTGATGATAGCGGCGGCGCGCCATTCCCCGCTGCTGGTATCGGCTTCCAGGCGCATGTCGCCTACGTGAACCGTTCGGCTGCCCAGGCTGCCAGCCGCGCCATCCGGGCGCTGGTACACGCGGACGTAATCCACCAGCAGGAATTGCGGGAAGACGGTGCTGTCATCGGGGGGACCGGGCCAGTTGCCACCGACCGCCAGGTTGATGAGGATGAAGAAGGGCTTGTCGAAGACCCAACGCCCCGGCACAGTTTGCCGTGTCACTTTGAAGTATTGCGTGTCGTCCACATACCAGCGAATTTCTTCCGGCTTCCACTCCACGGCGTAGATGTGAAAATCTTCGCGCAAGGTTTCGGCGGGCAGGGTGATGAAATGTCCCACGCCACCCGCGCCAGAGTAGCCCGGTCCGTGCACCGTGCCGTACACTTTGTTGGCGTCGCGCCCGATGTACTCCATGATGTCAATTTCGCCAGAGGCGGGCCAGGGGTTTTGGGCAATATCTGCGCCGAGCATCCAAAAGGCGGGCCAGATGCCGTTGCCATAGGGTAATTTCATGCGCGCTTCGATGCGTCCATACGTCCAGGCGTGCAAGCCCTGGGTTTTCAGGCGCGCCGAGGTGTAATCGCGGCGTACGAATTTTTCTTTGCGGGCTTCGATGACCAGCATGCCGTCTTCGATGCGCGCGTTTTCGGGGCGCTCGGTGTAAGTTTGCAACTCGTTGTTGCCCCAGCCGTGCCCGCCGATGTCGAATGTCCATTTGGTGCGGTCAATTTCGGGCCCGTCGAATTCATCCTGCCAGACAAGCACCCAGCCTTCGCGCTCCCATTCGGGGGTGGGGGTTTCCTGCGCGTCTCTGGCGGCGCAGGCAGAAAAGATGAGCAGGGCGGTGAGCATGGTCAGTAAAAAGCGCGTAAGGTTCATTTTCATCTCTCGAAGTCGGTATAAGCGTCCCGAAGGCTAATTGCGTTTCTTGAAGTTGCCCATCCAAAGCCTTCGGGACGGTTCAATAAGTTAATTGAGCCCTTCGAATTATGGGCAAACCGGCAATTCGAGCGGCTGGCTGACGCTGGCATCTAGCCCGTAGCCGTAGGGGAAGAGCGGGGCATCGCAGCCTTCAGTCGGCAGGTTGTCGAAGTCGAAAGGCAGTTGCTCAGCAGAGCGGGGCCAGGTGAAGGGCAGTTTGCCGGTAAAGGGGCGGTCGCCAAACAAGACATCCGCCACGCCTTGCCCTTCGGTGCCGGGCAGCCAGGCTGCCACGAACGCATCGGCATACGGCAGGGCAGCGGTGATGATGAGCGGGCGCCCGGAAAGCAGCACCACAACCACTTTATCGGCTTGTTCGCGCACGCGCTTGATGAGTTCCATGTCCACATCGCTCAGGGCTGGGTTTTCGTTGTCGCCCCGCCCTTCGGCGTAGGGGCGTTCGCCCACCACCACAACTGCCACATCGGCTTTGCGCCCCGCGTCGAAGTTGCCAAAGCGATTGAAACGCACTTCGCCGCTGGCGGTCGCCTGAATGGCGTCCAGAATGGTTGTGCCGGGCGTGATGTTGCCGGTCTTGCCCTGCCACTCAATCGTCCAGCCGCCGCATTGCGCGCCAATGTCATTGGCAAAAGCGCCCGCCACATAAATCAGCGTAGCGTCTTTGGGGATGGGCAGGGCGGCGTTGTCATTTTTGAGCAGCACCAGCGACTTCGCGACTGCCTCGCGCGCCAGTTCGCGGTGGGCAGCCGAGCCAATCGTTTCGCGGTACACCGGGTCTGAAAAGGGCTGCTCGAACAAGCCGAGTTTGAACTTGACGGTCAAAATTCGCAGCACGGCGTCATCAATGCGTTCTATGGGAATATCGCCCTTTTCGACGGCTTGTTTCATCACCGTCAGATAACGCTGGTAACTCTGCGGCACCATGTTCATATCTACCCCGGCGTTGATGGCAGTGACCACGGCGGTGTAGTAGTCTGGGTGTACCTGGTCAATGCCGGCCCAGTCTGAAACGACGAACCCTTCAAAGCCGAGTTCGCCTTTGAGCACGTCGGTAATCAGGTATTTGTGCCCGTGCATCTTTACGCCGTTCCAACTGCTAAACGAGACCATCACGCTCTGCGCCCCGGCTTCTACTGCGGCTTTGTAAGGCGGCAGGAAGCGCGCGCGCAGGGTGGCTTCGTCCATTTGGGTGTCGCCCTGGTCGAGTTTGTAGTTTTCAGTGGTAGATGTGCCCCAGGTGGTGCCGCCATCGCCGATGTAGTGCTTGGGCGTTGCCAGGACGAAGAGCGAATCGCCGCCCCCCGCAGCCTGCAACCCGTTTTGATAGGCGACTCCCAGCCTGGTAACCAGTTCCGTATTCTCCCCGTAGGCTTCATACGCGCGCCCCCAGCGAATGTCCTGCACGACAGCCAGCACCGGGGCAAAGTTCCACGGGATGCCAGTGGCGCGCATCTCTTCGGCGGTGGCGCGTCCAATGCGGGTCATCAGGTCGGGGTCATTGGCGGCGCCCAGCCCGACGTTGTGCGGGAAGATGGTCGCGCCGTACAGGTTGCCATGCCCGTGAACGGCATCCACGCCGTAGATGAGCGGGATGCCAAGCGGGGTTTCGAGCGCAGCCGCCTGGAAGGTGTCTACCATCTCTGCCCAGGCTTCGGGGGTGTTGTTGCGCGGGGACCCGCCTCCGCCGCTGAGGATGGAGCCGATGTAGTAGCGGGTGACGTCTTCGGGGCTGATGCTATTCTTTTCAACCTGGGTCATTTGCCCCAGCTTCTCTTCCAGGCTCATGCGGGCCAGCAGGTCGCGGGCGCGCGCTTCGGCGGGCAAGGAGGCGTCGAGGTAGGCTGGGGTGGCTGCCGGCTCGGTGAGCGGCGGCGCGGTGGGGGTGGGCAGCGATACGCTGGTTCCGGCGGCGGGTTGACATGCGCCCAGCAGCAGGAGCAGAATGAGGGTCAGGAAGCGGTATTTTTTATTCATGTCTAATGACTTCAAGAAAGACTCCCTTTGCCCGAAGCAAGTGATTTCACCAGGTTTCATCAGGCGCGGGGAGTCACTGGAAAAAGGAGAAGGCTATTTCTCTACACCGGTAATCACCACACCTTGCATGAAGACGCGTTGGGCAAAGAAGAAGACAATGACCGGAATAACCGCCGAAAGCAGCGAAGCGGCCTGAATGAGATTGGCAAAGCGCGAGTACAGGGTGTTGAAGGCGGTCAGACCAACGGTAATGGGGAATTTCTCCGGGTTGCCCGCCAGGTAAATGAGCGGCCCAAAGAAGTCGTTCCATGCCCAGAAGAAGTGAAACAGACCAACGGCTGTAAGCGCCGGAACGGCCTGAGGCAGGATGATGGAGAAGAAGATACGGAAGGGTCCAGCGCCGTCGAGCATGGCGGCTTCGTCCAGTTCGCGCGGGATGCCCATGAAGAACTGACGCAGCAGGAAGACGTTGGTGCCCCACGAGAAGAAGGCTGGTACGATGAGCGGCAGCCAGGTGCCCACCCAGCCCAGTTGCAGGAAGACGAAGTAGGTTGGAATGAGCGTGACCGCGCCAGGCAAGATAACGGTGGAGAGCATCAGCATAAACAGCACGTTTTTGCCAGGAATGCGGAAGCGCGCAAACCCGTAGGCAACCAGCGCCGCAGAGAAGACCGCGCCAAAGGTAGTAATGCCGGCGTACATGAGCGTGTTGCCCAGCAGGCGCGGGAAGTTAATTGCGTTCCAGGCTTTTGTAAAATTGCCCCATTGGGGGTCAGGTTCCCAGGCGCGTTCCAGTTGCCGCCAGGAGCCTTTCCATTCAATGCGTCCCGCTTGCGGGTTGGACGGGTCAATAAAGGAACTGACTTCGCGTCCCTTAACCACCAGCGCCAGTTCGCGTACTTCACCATTTTCTAGCGGCACAAGATATACGTCGTAGTCCTTACCTTCATAGGTAAATTGTCGCTCTTTGGCAGGCCACCAGGGCGCGCCTACTTTGGAAAATTGCGAGTCGGTCTTGAGGGCAGTCACGACACCATACACCATCGGCAGCATGAATAGAAAAAGCACAGCCAGGGCCAGCCCGGTGACGGCCAGCGTGGTGAAAAATTCGCGCGCCTTTCTGGTCATCAAAGGCTTTTGCGGTTTGGGTTGAGCGTTCGTGTTCATTACTTTTCCTCCGTCGCGTAATACACCCAATATTTGGCTGTGCCAAATAAGACGATTGTCAAAATCAGGGAGAAAATGAACATGAGCCAGGCCAGCGTCGCGCCATAACCCATGTTGAAGAACGTGAAGGATTGTTTGTAGAAGTAAACCATGTAAAAGCGCGTCATGCCCTCAGGGAAGCCGGTACCCTGGTTGAGCACAAACGGCGCCAGGAAGTATTGCAGCGAGCCAATCACGCCCAGCACCAGCTGGTAAAAAATGACCGGCGTAATCAAAGGAATGGTGATGTGCCACAAACGCTGAAACCAGTTTGCGCCGTCAATTTCGGCCGCTTCGTACAGCTCGGTTGGAACGCTTTGTAAGCCGGCCAGAAAGATGATCATGGCATTGCCTACGCCCCACAAACCAAACATGGTATAGGCGTAGTACACCAGTTTGGGGTCAGCCAGCCAGCGTAATCCTTGCGTCCCCACGGCATTAATGCCGGTCAGACGCTCAATCAACACATTTATCCAGCCGGTTTGTTCGTTCAGCACCCCAGACCAGATGAGCACTACCGCAACCAGCGGAATCATGGTCGGCATATAGAACAGGGTGCGGAAAATATTGGTGCCAATCACATTTTTGGAATTGAGCAAAATTGCCAGAAAGAGCGAAAACCCCAAGCCAATGGGCAAAGAAATCGCAGCAAAGTGCAGGGTACGCCTGAATGAGAGCCATACTTCAGCGTCGTCAAAAAGCGCGCGCTGCCAGTTTGCCAGCCCAATAAAGCGCGCCTGGTCTGGTACTGCCGGGTTGAAGTCGTAGAGCGAGAAAACGAAAGACGCAACCATCGGCAGGAAGTAAAAGAGCATGAAGCCAATCAGAAACGGCGATAAGAAGAGCAGCCCCAGGCGAGCCTCTCTTTTTTGGCTGGCTGTCATGCCGCGTGCAGTGCTTTTTTTACGTTGGAATATGGCGCTCATTGCCGACATAGTCTTTTCCTTTACTCTAACGTCAGTTCGGGGTAAGCGTCCCGAAGGCTGATTTTGACCTGTGAAGTTGCCTGTACAAAAATTCAGGTTATTGAAGATAAATTGAGAGAGAAAGCCTACCTGGACAATGTCCAGGTAGGCTTTGGAAGGAACGTACTTATTTGGTGGCTGCGTCGAAGATTTTTTGCAGGTCGGCCAACAGTTTGGCAGTTTCAGCCTCAAAGTCGGCATCGGGGGTGTTTGCCAGGTAGTTCCAGTACTCGTTGTAGCGGTCGGTGGTTTCCTGGAAGGAGGGCATCCACGATTCGTGGTTGGGGTTGTCGGCATAGGCCATGCTGGCGACCACGACATCCCAGTTGATGTCTTTGCCGGGGAAGTTGGTTTCGCCGTAGGTCTTGAAGTAGTCACCCTGCAGCGAGAGGCGCGCGGGCATACCGCCATAGACGTTGAGCAGCTTGGGGGCAACTTCGGGGCTGAGCATGTAGGTCAGCACTTCGAAGGCTGCATCGGGGTTCTTGCTGCCCTTGAGAATGCCGAAGGTATCGGCATGCATCTTGGAGGTGACCACGCCGTTGTAAGAGGGAGTAGCCGCCAGATTCCATTCGAAGGGGACGTTGCCAAGCGCCCACGGGGCGACATACCACATGTGCATGTGAATCATGGCCAGATTGCCAGAAGAGAACGGGCCGCCAGCGCCCTGCAGGAAGTCGGCGCCGCCGTAAGGACCGTTCGGGATGAAGTAGTCTTTCCACCAGCCGTCGTAGGTCCACTTCCAGGCGGCTTTCCAGTTTTCCGGAATCTGAGCGGTCTTGCCGTCATCTGCTACCAGCGAGCCAGCGCCAAAGAAGGTGCCGATACCGCGCGGGTCAGTCCACTGGTTCATGAAGCCGAACTGCACGATTTGGGTGGGGTCAAATTCGGGGTCGGTGGCGTCTTTGCCGTTGGCATCCACGGTCAGTTTCATGGCAACTTCGCGCAGGGTGTCCATGTTCCATTCGGCGGTTGTGCCATCGGGCCAGACGTACGGTTCGCCGTACTTGGCGGGCGGGTAGTTCAGACCGGCTTCATCGAACAGGTCTTTGTTGTAGATGATGAAGGACGGGAAGATGGCAAACGGGATGCCCAGTTGGCCTTCTTCTTTCACCTGGTAGAACTTCACCAGGGCCGGGTCGAAGTCGCTCAGGTCGTAGTTGTACTTTTCGATGAAGGGCTGCAGGTCGAGCCAGGCGCCTTTGAAGCTATCGCGCCCGCGAATGCCCACCGGACCGACGATATCGGGGGCGTTGCCAGCCGCAATTTGGGTTGCCAGGGTGTCGTAGGCGGCATTGTTGGCAACGATTTCCAGAACGAGTTCAATCTTATCCTGCGAGGCGTTGAACTCATCCACCACGGCTTTTTGGCCAGCAAAGGTGGGTTCATCTGAACCTGCGCCGAGACCAACGAACCAGCGCACTTTGATGCGTTCGCCGGTCGCAGGCGGCTGAGCGGGCTGCTCAGGCTGAGCGGGCTGGTCCGGGGCGGGGGTGGCTGCGCCGCCGCCGCATGCTGCCAGCAGCATGCTCAGCGCAACGAGCAACGACAGAAGGACAGTCATCTTACGCATGATTTTTCTTTCTCCTTTGTTTTTTGAGTAAATGTGCCGGTCGGATTACCGGATTTGACAGAGAGGGTGTGTATGCTATTGCGCGCGGAAAAATCACCTCCTTTCATTCAGGCGCTCAGTGCGCCGCACGATTCGCGGATGACCAGCTCGACAGGCACCACAATGTGCCGCTTCGATTCAGCAGGATTTTGGATAATATCAATCAAAGTATTGACTGCCAGCGCGCCCATGCGCTGGGTTGGCTGGCGGATGGTGGTCAGGGGAGGGGAAAGGCGGGAGGCATTCGGCATATCATCGAAGCCAACAATCGCAATATCTTGCGGAATACGCAGCCCCGCTTTGCGGATGGCGCGCATTGCGCCTTCGGCCATCATATCGGTTGCTGCAAAAACGGCGTCGGGTTTGTACGGCAATAACGCGTGCATAGCCATATAACCGCCAGATTCAGAAAAATCGCCTTCGGCAACCAGTTGTGGGTCGTACGCAATGCCGCGTTCTTTGAGCGCCAGGCGGTATCCTTCCAGGCGATCCAGCCCGGCAATCATGTTTTGCGGGCCGGTAATGGTGGCAACCCGCTTATAGCCCAGGCGCAGCAAATGCAGCGTGGCCTCGCGCGCGCCCTGAACGTTATCGGCGTCAATATAGTTGACATCCAGCGTAGGATGCCGGCCAATGAGGATGAAAGGCTTTTTACTTTCGTGCAGCGCCCGTACAATTGGGTCGTCGGTGAGCATAGAAGAAACCAGCACGCCATCCAGCAGTCCGCTGTGCAGCACCTGGCGAATCATGCGGCGCTCATATTCGGGGTCGGCCAGCCAGAGCATGACAGAATAGTCGCGCGCATTGCAGGCTGTGGTCACACCTTGAATGAGGAGGGGGAAATAAGGGTCTGCAAAAATAGCCGCCACGCCCGCCGGAATAACCAGACCAATGACGTTGGTGCGCCCGGCTGCCAGGCTGCGGGCCGCCACATTTGGTTGGAAGTTGATTTGCTGAATCACTTCCATCACCTTCTGACGCGTCTGCTCGTTCACGTTCTTTTCCCCGTTAATGACGCGTGAAACAGTCGCACGAGAGACGCCAGCCTGCCTGGCAACATCTTCCAAGGTGAGGGGCATTTTGCACCTTTGAGAGCGCTCTCAGTGAGGGGATTTTATTTTGCCGCACGCTGCGGCATTTGGGCGGGAATTACAGTTTTTTTGATAGTGCTCTCACATTATAATGATTTTGAGGCGCGAGTCAATAGTGAGTTTTGTCATGTTTGGAACTTGTCTTTTGGT
>FWPV01006190.1_pt1 | contig 23083 bp, 19 predicted proteins | sample 2228371 | NCBI WGS metagenome assembly FWPV01 (sample SAMEA103939776, study PRJEB20133) | metagenome | reverse complement strand
GTTCGCGGCCCCCGCGCCGGCCTCACGGGGCGTGCTCGCGCTCGTGGCGACGGCCGGGCTCGGAGGCCTCGGGGTCGCGCTTCGCTGGCGGCGCAGCCGACCGCTTCTGGCTCTGCCGGCGGCCGGCCTGGCGGCCGCGGCGGTGGGCGTGCTCGCGGCCGCGCTGCGGCTGGCCACCGTCGACGCCCCGGTCCTGCCTCGGGCGGGAACCTGGACGGTGGAGGGGCGGATCGCCGAACTCGAACCGCGGGCGGTGGGCGTGCGCCTGGTGCTCGACCGGCTGCGGATCGAACGGCTCGACCCGGCGACCACGCCCATTCGCGCGCAGCTGACCGTGCGCCACGGTGCCGAAGCCCTCGAGGTCGGCCAACGGATCCGGGTCCTCGCCCGTCTGGCTCCACCGCGCGGGCCGGTGGCACCGGGAGCCTTCGACCAGGCACGGCAGGCCTGGTTCGCCGGGATCGGGGCCCTGGGGTGGGCGCTCGGCCGGCCGACGATCCTGGCGCCGGCCTCGAGCCCCTTCGAGCTCGCCCTGGCCCGGTTGCGCAGCCGGCTCGCCGCCCGGTTCGTCGAACCCCTGCCCGAGCCCACGGGCGCGGTCGCGGCGGCGCTCGTGACCGGGATCCGGGCCGGCATCCCGGCGGAGGTCTGGCGTGACTTCCGGCTCTCGGGCCTGAGCCATCTGTTGGCGATCTCGGGCCTGCACATGGCACTCGTGGCCGGCACGATGCTGGTCGCGGTCCGCTGGCTCCTGGCCGCGATCCCGGCCGTGGCCGAGCGGGTGCCGGCGCGCAAGCCGGCGGCCGTGGCCGCCCTTCTGGCCGCCGGTCTCTACCTGCTGATCTCGGGCGCCACGGTGCCGACCCAGCGGGCCTTCCTCATGGTCGCCCCGGCCCTGCTCGCCGTCCTCCTCGATCGCTCGCCGTTCTCGATGCGCCTCCTGGCCTGGGCGGCGCTCGTGGTCCTCGTGATCCGGCCCGAGGCCCTGTTGGGCGCCTCCTTCCAACTCTCCTTCGCCGCCGTCCTCGCGCTCGTCGCGGTCTGGGAACGGCTCGGCCGCCGGCTCGCCACCGGCGAAGACGGCCTCTTGCGTCGGCTCCTCCGCTACCCGGTGGGCGTGGTCGCCACGTCGCTGGTCGCGAGTCTGGCCACCGCGCCGCTCACCGCCTACCACTTCCAGACGGTCGCCACCTGGGGCGTGCTCTCCAACCTGCTGGCGGTGCCCCTCACCGCCTTCTGGATCATGCCGGCCGGTCTGGCGGCGCTGCTGTCGGTCCCGTTCGGCCTCGAGGAGCCGGCGGTGCGGCTGATGGGCCGGGGTGTCGATCTGCTGTTGGCCATCGCCCGGACCACCGCGGCGCTGCCGGCCACCTCGCTCACCCTGTCGCCCTGGCCGCCGGCGGCGTTGCTGTTGCTGTGGGCCGGCGGCTTGTGGCTGGCGCTGTGGCGCCGACCCTGGCGATGGGCCGGTCTCGTGGTCGTCCCGCCGGCCGCGCTCCTCATCGCCCTCGAGCGGCCGCCCGAGCTCCTCGTGACCCCCTGGCTCGCTCAGATCGCGGTGGCCGGGCCGGACGGGGCGCACGTGCTGACCTTCGAGCGCGACGATTTCGTCGAGGCGGCACTCGCTCGTGCCCTGGGCGGGTCGGCCGAAGCGAGCATCGCCGCCGACACCGCGCTGCGCTGCGATCGCGCCGGCTGTCTGTTCGAGAGGGCCGGCGTGCGGGTCACCTTGGCCCGGCGCGTCGACGCGCTGCTCGAAGCCTGCCGCGAGCCGGGACTGGTGATCGCGCGGGTGGGCCCCGAGCACTGCCCGGACGGACCGGCCCGGCTCGTGGGCCCGCGCGCGCTCGAAGCCAGCGGCGGGCTCGCGGTCCGGCTCGGGGCCGACGGCGCCGTGGCCCTGGAGCCCGTGACGCCCCCTGGGGCCGCTTGGCCCTGGGTGGTCGGAACGCGGACCGCGGGACGTTGAGACTTTCTCAACTTTTTGGGTATATAGATCGAACAGATCTACCTATGGTGGCAACCATGACCAACCGGAGCGACCCGGCCCGGCGGGCTCGCACGGGCCTCCCGCCGGCGATCGGGCTCCTGATCGGCATGGGCGCGATCGCCTCGGCCGAGGCACCGCGCCCGGGCCCCGGCGCGGCGGGGACACCCTCCGCCGGCTCCGGCGACCGACCGGCCGAGCCGGGGCAGCCGTCCGCCGGCACGGCGATCCCGACCGGCCGCCCGCCGAGCACGGCCGAGCGGGTCCGGATCACGGTACTCGGCGGCAATCCGCTCTTCGCCCTCGACTGGCTCGCCCCGAGCGGCGCGCGGCCCGAGCCGCCGCGTGCGGTATTGCCGCTGCCGTGAGTGCCACCGGCGCCGCCCGCCAGGGGCTCTCGCTGCTCGATCTGTGGCTCGTGCTGCGCCGGCGGCTCGGGCTTGTGCTCGGCATCCTGCTCGTGGGCTGCGGGACGACCATGGCGGTGACGGCCCTGGCACCGCGCGTCTACGTGGCCCGCGCGGTGCTCCTGATCGAGCCGGATCGCGGCCGGCCGGGCGAGGCGGCGGGGCTCGGGCAAGCCGCTCTCGATTCGGCGGTGGTCGACAGCCAGGTCCAGATCCTCGCCTCCCGCTCACTGGCCCGCGAGATCGTCGTCAACCTCGGGTTGGCCGACGACCCGGAGCTGCGCGCACCCCTGCCCACTCCCGGTCGGCTCCTCGCGCTGTTGTGGGAGCGGGTCGCGGGTGCAGCTGCGGCCGGCGCCGAAGGCGAGCCGCGCAGCGAGCCGGTCGACGATCCGACGGCCCCACTGGTCGACGCGTTCCTCGAGCGGCTCACGGTCAAGCGCGAGGGTCGCACATTCGCCATCGCCGTGAGCTTCGCCGCCACCGACCCCGAGAAGGCGGCGCGGATCGCCAACGCCGTGGCCGAGCATCACCTCCTGGCGCAGCTCGCCCAGAAGGTCGAGCGGGCGCACACCGACCGGGCCTGGCTCGCGGAGCGACTGGAGGTCGCCAAGGCCCGGCACGAAGCGGATCTCGTGGCCCTGGCCGAGCTGCGCGCGGCCGGCGGGCCGGGCGGCCGCGCCCGTGACGGCGAGCGGCTCGTCCAGCTGGAGCGGGAGCTCGTGGCGGCCAGCCTCGAGCGGGCGGCCAAGGAGGCGCGCATCGCCCGGCTGCGCGAGCAGATCCGCCGCGGCGAGCCGGTGGCCCCGGTCGAGGAGCTCGGCTCCTCGGTGTTGCTGCAGAACCTGCACGCCCTCAAGGCCCAGAGCCTGCGCCGCGAAGCCGAGCTCAAGGCCGAGTACGGCGATCGCCATCCGCGCCTCGTCGACGTCCGTCGCGAATTGGCCGAGCTGCAGGCCCGCATCGAGGCCGAGCAGGCCGCGCTGTTGCGCGAACAGGAAGGCCTCGTGCAGATCGCCCGCGCCAAGGAGCAGGCCCTCGAGCGCGAGCTCGCCCGGGTGAAAGCCCGCGCCGCCGAACAGGAGCGCCGCGATCAGGAGCTCGAGGCGGCCGAGCGACGGGCCGAGATCAGCCGCCGTCTTTACGAATCCTACCTCGCCCAGCTGGAGCGCAGCGCCCAGGGCGAGGCCGCCCAGCGGCCCGATGCGCGCATCATCTCCGAGGCCACCCCGCCGAGTTCGCCCGCTTTCCCGCGGCCGCGGCTGGCCTTCTCGGTCTCGCTCACCGTGTCCTCGATCGTGGCGGTGGTGGCCGTGTACCTGGCCGAGCTCGCCGAGACGGGGTTCCGCACCGCCCGCGAGCTGCGCGACGAGCTGGGTCTGCCGGCGCTCGCGCTGCTCCCGGCTCTGCCGCGCCGCAGCGGGGGCGGCGGCCCGGAAGCGCACATCCTCGAGCGGCCGCACGGGCGCTTCGCCGAGGCCGTGCGCGGGGTGCTGGCGAGCCTGCTGGCCGGGCCGGGCCCGCCCGGGGGGCGGGTGGTGCTCGTGACCTCGGCGCTTCCGGGCGAGGGCAAGACCACGCTCGCCACCTGCCTGGGTCGGCTGGCGGCTGCGGAGGGCCTGCGCACCCTCCTGATCGACGCCGATCTGCGCCGGCCGCGCACCGGCGAGCTGTTCGGGCCGGAGCCGCGGCCCGGTCTGGCCGAGCTCCTCCAGGGGACGTGCACGCTCGACCAGGTCCTGCGGGTCGACGCCCGGACCGGGCTCGTCGTGTTGCCGGGCAGCCGCCGGGCCGACCGGCCGACCCGCCTGCTCGGCCCGGACGGGCTCGGCCGGCTCTTGGCCGCCTGCCGCCAGCGCTTCGATCTGGTGCTGATCGACAGCGCGCCGCTCCTGGCGGTGGCCGACGCGCGGCTGATCGCGCCGCTGGTCGACCGGGCGCTGTGGGTGGTCCGGTGGGGCACCACCGCGCGATCGCTCGCCACGCGGGCGCTGGCCGGGGCCCGCGAGCTCGACGGCAAGCTGGTGGGCGCCGTGCTCAACCACGTCGATCCGCGCAAGGAGGCGCTCTACGGCAGCGCCGCCGATCGCGCCGCGCGGCCCGCCCTGACGGCCTATTACGGCGACTGACCCGACCCGGTCGACCAGCCACGCGATCTAGGCGGGCTCCTCGGGCGTGCCGGCTCACCCGGGCCCGCACCCGCTTGCGATCGGCGACCGGGAGCCGACAACGGACCGGCGCCGCGGGCCGAGGCGTGGCGCTCGCCTGCCACGCGCACGGCGATCGCTCCGGCCAGCGCCGAGGACGGCTCGGGGGCGTGGAGCTCGCGCTACTCGGGTCCGCTCACGCGACCTCGCCGGCTCCGGCTTCCCGGCCTGCGCGAGGTCGCACCACCATGCTCGGCGAGCGGAACGCGGCGGAGGCGCTCGATCGCGATCGCGTCGGGGCGACGGATCGGCGACGCGGCGGCTCGCCTTTCGTCGACTCGGCCACCCGGCGGTGGCGGTTGCGCTGCCGCCCGGCTCTGCTACTCGGATCGCACGTCCGCCTCGCGGAGGAACCGTGCCGCGTCCGGCGCTGCGGATCGGAGGGATCGAGCTCGTCCTGCGGCTGGATCGCGAGCGCCGCGCCGCCGACCGTGCCGGGGGCCATCGAGGAGCCGCTCGCGCCCCTCGTCGCGCTCGGCGCCGAGCTCGCCGCCGCCGGGGTCCGCCACGAACTCGTAATCTGGCCGGGCCTGGCCCACGGCACGCTCGCCACGAGCCGTGCGCTCGATGCCGCCCCGGTCGCCCTCGAACGGTCGGGCGGCCGGATCCGGACCCTGCTCGCGGAGGAACCGCCGTGACCACGCCCGTCCCCTACCGGACCGCCCTCGTGACCGGCGCCTCGCGCGGCATCGGCGCGGCGGTGGTCGAGGCGCTCGTGCGCGAAGGCCTCGAGGTGTGGGCGGTGGCCCGCTCGGTCGAGCCCTTGAAGCAACTCGCCGCGCGCACCGGCTGCTGGGCCCTGCCGCTCGACGTCACCGACACCGAGGCCCTCGAAGCCACGCTCGGGCCGCTCGCCGTCGACGTGCTGGTGGTCAACGCCGGTGGGATCCCCGCGATCGAGCCTTTGCACCGGATGGGCCGGCACCAGCTCGACGCGACGATCGATCTCAACGTGAAGGCGGCGATGCACACCATCCGTGTCCTCTTGCCCGGCATGGTGGTGCGGCGCTGCGGCCATATCTTCGTCGTGAGCTCGATTTCCGCCCACGAGCCCTACCCATCCATGGCGGTCTACGCCGCCTCCAAGGCCGCGCTCGCCATGCTCGTGCGCTGCCTGCGGCTCGATCTGGTCGGCACCGGCATCCGGGTCACCGAGCTCGCCCCCGGCCGGGTCGAGACCGACATCTACCTCGAGGCCATGGGCGGCGACCGCGAAGCGGTGCGCGCCCGGCTCTATCGCGGCTTCCGGGCGATCCGCCCGGAGGAGGTCGCCCGCGTCGTGGTCGACGCGCTCCGCTCGCCCCCGCACGTCGATCTCGCGCGCATCGATCTGTTGCCCACCGATCAGGCCTTCGGCGGGGTCGTCCTCGCCCATCTCGGGGAGGACGCGGATCAGGGCCGGGAATCGAGCCAGCGATAATAGGGCAGCGCGAGCCGGCCGAGGGCGCCCGCGAGCCGGCTCGAAGGGATCGGCCGCGGCGGTTCGATCGGCAGCGGCAGCTCGGCCTCCGGCGCCCCCCCGAGCAAGCGGGCGAGAGGCGCTCCGAGCGCCGTGGCCAGGGCCACACCCCGGCCGTTGCAGCCGATCCAGGCGAACAGCTCGGGTCCCAGCCGCAAGAGGTGCGGGAACCGGTCGGGGGTCAGCGCGATCGAGCCGCTCCAGGCGCGCTCGAAGGTGACACCGGCCAGAGGCGGGAAGGCCTCGGCCAGGAACGCCGCCACCTTGCGCTCGAGCCGGGCGCGCTCGGCCAGCGGCAGCGCCAGCGCCCCGCCGGTCACCAGCCGCCCGTCCGCCGTCCAGCGCAGAAAGCGCAGATCGGCGCGGGTGTCGGAGACCGCCTCGCCCCCGGGCACCACCGAACGCCGCACGTTCGCCCCCAAGGGCACGGTGGCGAGCATCCACGGCCGGAACGGCACGAAGCTGCGCGCGAGCGCCCCCGTGGCGGGGCCGGAATAGGCGGCGGTCGCGAGCAGCACCCGCCGCGCCTCGACCCGACCGCACGGTGTGACGAGCCGCCAGCGTGCGCCCACGCGCTCCAGCGCGACGACCGGGCTTCGGGCGAACAGCCGGACTCCGCGCGCGACCACCGCCCGAGCGAGGCCGCGGGCGAAGGCCAAGGGGTTCAGATGGCCGCCGGTGCGCGCCGCCCAGCCGCCGAACCAGGCCCGGCTGCCGAGCCGCTCGGCGAGCCGCGGGGGCTCCAACAACTCCACGTCCGCGCCGCGCCGCGCCCATTGCTCGTAGCGCCGCCGGCTCACCCGCTCGAACCGTTCGGGCGAATGGGCGGGCTGGATCCAGCCGGCCTGGACCGCGTCGCAGGCGATGTCGAGCCGGCGGATCAGATCGAAGGTGAAGGCCGCCGAATCGCGCACGAGCGCCACGAAGCGCTCGCCCCGCTCGGGGCCCAGCCGGGCCACGAGATCGTCGGGATCGGGGCGGGTGAGCGTGGGGATGACCTGGCCGTTGTTGCGACCCGAGGCGCCGAACCCCGGCCCCTCGGCCTCGAGCAGCACGACGCTCGTCGAAGGATCGGCCTCGATCAGGTGGAGTGCGGTCGAAAGGCCGGTGAAGCCGGCCCCGACGATCGCGATCTCGGCCTCGAGCGGGCCGTCGAGCGCGGGCAGGGCGCGGCCGGGTGGCGCGCGCTGCGCCCACAACGTGGTCTCGAGCGGGACGGTCTCGCGGCGCGGGTCCATGGGGCCTCAGAACCCGCCGACCAGGGCCTTCCGCAGCCTGGTGGCCAGGCCCGGGAAGGCCAGCACCTGGCCGGGCGTCCGGCCCGTCGTGCAGCGTTCAGCGGGCTTGCGAGAGGCCGCACCCGTTACCTCGGCCCGCGCCTCGCGGGGTCCCACCCCGCTAGCACCGGTCCCGGGCACGGTTGGATCCGATCCGCGGCCGGCTGCCGTCTCGAGAAACCGGATGGACGTGGGCATGGGCATCTGCGTCGTCGCCGAAGGATCGCTACGGGCGGGGCCGGCCGGATCGCCGAGCCGCCCTCACTCGGCCGCCACGGGCCGGAACCCGATCACCACCCCGCAGGCCGCGGCCGCCGGCACGAGCAGCGTGCCGTCCGCAGCCTCGACCACCGCGATCCCGGCCGCGGCCAGAGTGGCCCGCGCCGGCGCGGTGTCGTCGACCGCGAAGATCAGCGCCACCAACGCCGGCTCGTCGAGGGCCGGCTCGGCCGGTGCGTTCCCGAGCCGCGCGCGCACGCCGTCCGGCGTGCCGAAGAGGATCCTGGCCGTGCCGGTGCCGGCCACGAAACCCTCGGCCGTTCGCCGGACGCGCTCGCCGAGCCACAACCTCCAGGCCGGCTCGATCGAAGCCGGATCGGGTGCCACCCCCACGACCTCGACCAACGCCCGAGCGCCGTTCGGGTGGTCCAGGAAGCCTTCACGCCACACCAGATCGGGTGTGTGGTGCCGGCACACGAAGCACCAGGCCCCGGGGATCGCGTCGTCGCTGGTCCGGGCGACGGTGAAGCGCGCCTCGCGGACACCTTGCGCCAGCTCGACCGGCCGGCCGAAGGCGACGGCGTCGCCCTCGGCGATCCCCGCGGCGGCGAAAGCGGTGGCGGCGGCCTGCGCGTCCTCCGTCTTGAAAGCGAGACCGTGGAGCCCCTCGCGCCGCGCCAACCGGGCACGTTGCGCGGCGTTGGCGGGTGTCGGCTCGTGGACGCCGAGCAGCTCGACATAGGTGCGCCGGTCGGGAAGCACGATGGTGGTGTTGCCGGTGCCCATGGGCGCGGAGTGACGGGCCGGCGGGGTGGTCCGAAAGCCGAGCTCCTCGTATCGCCGCCGCGCCGCCTCGAGATCGCGGACCAGGATCACCGCGTGATCGAGATCGCCCACCTCGCGCATCGTCCACCTCCCGACCGGGACGCCCGCGCCCCACCGCTCGGGCGCGGGGACCCCGCCGTCCCGCGTCCCGGCCGACCCCACCGATCTAGCGGCGAAGGCCCCGTCGGCAAACCCGATCCGCCGCGCAGGCGGCGCTCGCCCGCCGCAGGGCCGCCGCTTTCCCGGCGCGACGCCGGCCGAGCGCCTCAGCGCGGCTGCGGGGCGTCCTCGAACAGGAGCACGGAGCGCGCCGGACAGCGCACGAGGGATGCCGGGCAGAGCTGCGGCTCGGGCGGCGTCTCGCAAGCGGAATCGAATACCCGCCACCAGCGGACCAGGGGAGGCGGCAGCGTCACCTCGAGTGGCCGGTCCTCGCGGTTGATCACGATCAACACGCGATCCACGCCGTCCTCCTGGCCCACGCAGAGGTCGACGAGGAGGTGGCGCAACTCGGGATCGTGCCAATCGGCCTCGCTCATCACGGTACCGTCGGCCCGCCGCCAGGTGACATCGGGCAACGGCCCACCGGCCGGCCGCCCCGTGAGGAAGCGATCGTCGTGGAGCGCGCGATGCGCCCGGCGCAGCGCCAAGAGCCGCCGCACGGTGGCGAGCAGCGCCGCGCGCTCGGGGCGATCGGTCCAATCGAGCCAGGAAAGCGCATTGTCCTGACAATAAGCGTTGTTGTTGCCGGCCTGGCTGCGGCCCAGCTCGTCCCCCATGGCGAGCATCGGCGTACCGCGGGCCACCAGGAGCAACGTCAAGAGCGCCCGCATGTCGGCGAAGCGCGCGGCCTCGATCGCCGGATCGGCGCTGGGCCCCTCCACGCCGTGGTTCCAGGAGGGCTCGTCGGCCCGGCCGTCGCGGCCCTCCTCGCCGTTGGCCTCGTTGTGGCGGCGGGCGTAGCGGACCAGGTCGAAGAGCGTGAAGCCGTCGTGGGCGGCCACGAAGTTGACGCTCGCCCAGGGCCGCCGATCGTTCCGCTCGAACCGGTCCGCCGAGCCGGCGAGCCGCGTGGCGAGCGCGCCCGTGAGCCCCGGATCGCCCCGCCAGAAGCGGCGCACCTCGTCGCGGAAGCGATCGTTCCACTCGGCGCAGCCGGGCGGGAAGGCTCCCGACCGATAGCCGTCGGGTCCCGGATCCCAGGGCTCGACCACGAGCTTGAGCCGCGCCAGCTGCGGATCTTGACGCAGCGCGGCGAGGAACGGCCCGTTCGGCGCGAAGCCCGCCGCGTCGCGGGCCAGCGTGGTGGCGAGATCGAGCCGCACCCCGTCGATGCCGAGCCCGGCCCAGTGCCGCAGCGCATCCATGACCAGGCGCAGCACGACCGGCCGGTCGACGGCGAGGGCGTTGCCGCAGCCGGTGGGGTTCTCGTAATAGCGCGGTCGGTCGGGGTGCAGCCGGTAGAAGGTGCGGTTGTCGAGCCCGCGCAAAGAGAAAGTCGGCCCGAGCTCGTCGCCCTCACCGGTGTGATTGAGCACCAGATCGAGGATCACCTCGAGCCCCGCCTCGTGCAGCGCCTCGATCGCCGAGGCGAGCTCGTCGGGCTCGCCCGAGGCCAGCAGGCGCGGATCGACGGCCATGAAGGCGCCGGGATTGTAACCCCAGTAGTTGACGAGACCGCGAGCCACCAGATGGGGCTCGTCGATCGTGGCGGTGATCGGCATGAGCTCGACGGCGGTGATCCCGAGCTTCACCAGATGCTCGAGCGCCGCCGGCGCGGCGAGGCCGGCGAGCGTGCCCCGCAACTGGGGCGGTACGCCGGGGTGGAGCCGGGTGTAACCCTTGACGTGCAGCTCGTAGACGATGCTCGTGCGCCACGGCCGATCGGGTCCGGCGCGGCGCGCCGGACGTGGCGTCGCGAACCGAGCCTTGGGGACATGGGGGGCGCTGTCGGTGGGATCGAACGACAGGTCGCGGCGCGGATCGTGGCGCCGGTAGGCGAACAGCGAGGGGGCCAGCCGGAACGGTCGATCGAGCACGCGCGCCCAGGGGTCGACCAGGAGCTTGTGCGGGTTGAAGCGCAGCCCGCGCTCGGGGGCGTAGGGGCCGTAGGCGCGCAAGCCGTAACAGGCCCCCTCGGGGAGGTCGGGCAACAGGCCGTGCCAGATCCCGTGGGTCCGCTCGGGCAGGGTGATCCGCTCGAGCTCGCGCGCCCCGTCGCGGTCGAACAGGCAGATCTCGACACGCTCCGCCTCGGGTGCCGGGATCGCCACGTTGACGCCGGCTCGCGTGCGCACGACGCCGGGCGGCTCGGGTGCGCCCTCGCCCAGCCGCGCCACCTCCTCACCCTCGCAAGCGGTCGATCATCGGCTGGGTGATCAGGCACACGCCGCGCTCGGTGCGGCGGAAGCGCCGGGCGTCCTCCCCGGGGTCCTCACCCACCACCAGCCCTTCCGGGATCCGCACCCCGCGATCGACGATCACGTTCTTGAGCCGGGCGTGCCGGCCGATGTCGACATAGGGGAGGATCACGGCCCGCTCCAGGGTGGCCCAGGAGTGGACGTGCACGCCGGTGAACAGGAGCGTGCGGCGCAGGCTGGCCCCGGAGACGATGCAGCCACCCGAGACCAGCGAGCTCACCGCGCTGCCGCGTCGGCCGTCCTCGTCGTGGACGAACTTCGCGGGCGGTGTGATCTCGGCGTAGGTCCAGATCGGCCAGTCCCGATCGTAGATGTCGAGCGCCGGGACGACGTCGGTGAGATCGATGTTGGCGTCGAAATAGGCGTCGAGCGTGCCGACGTCGCGCCAATAGGGCTCGGTCTCCTGGCTCGACCGGACGCAGGAGCGGGTGAAGCGGTGGGCGTAGGCGTTACCCTCGGCGACGAGCTTGGGGATGACGTCCTTGCCGAAATCGTGGCTGGAGGTGGGGTCGGCGGCATCGGCCCGCAGCCGATCGAACAGCAGCCGGGTCGCGAAGACGTAGATGCCCATCGAGGCGAGCGCCACCTCCGGGCGGTCGGGCAGGCCCGGCGGATCGGCCGGTTTTTCCACGAAATCGAGGATGCGGTCGTCCTGGTCCACGCGCATGACGCCGAACGCACAGGCCGTGGCGCGCGGCACCTCGATGCAGCCGACGGTCACGTCGGCGCCGCTCGCGACGTGTTCGCGCAACATGAGGCCGTAGTCCATCTTGTAGATGTGGTCACCGGCCAGCACGATGATGTATTGGACGTCGTAGCCGTCGATGATGTCGATGTTCTGGTAGACCGCATCCGCCGTGCCGAGATACCATTGATGTTCGGTCACGCGCTGGCTGGCCGGCAAGATGTCGAAGCTCTCATTGCGCTCCTGGCGGAAGAAGGTCCAACCGTTCTGCAGATGGCGGATCAGGCTGTGCGCTTTGTACTGGGTCGCCACGGCGATCCGACGGATACCGGAATTGAGGGCATTGGAGAGTGCGAAATCGATGATGCGCGTCTTCCCACCGAAATAGACGGCGGGCTTGGCGCGCTTGTCGGTGAGCTCGAACAGTCGCGAGCCGCGCCCGCCCGCCAGCACGTAGGCCATGCTCTGGCGGACCAGCGCCGTGGTGGGCATCGCATCCTCCCTCTTCGGGACCGGCTCCTCCCCGGGCCGAGGCCTCGCCTCGACGATCCGCAGGAAAGCACGAGGACCGAACGGGCGTCCACCGGCCTCACACCACCGCTTCCGACACGCCGCGGGTGGCCGGGCGGCCGGTCGTGCGCGGTCCGTCCCACACCCGCGCCCGATAGTCCTCGATCACCCGGTCGATCGAGAACCAGCCGCAGCCGGCGATGCCGTGCACCGCCCGGCGCCACCAGCCGGCCGGATCGCGCCAGCAGGCGTCGACCGCCCGCTGTGCCTCCCAGTAGGCGGCGAAGTCGGGACAGACCATGAACCAATCGCCGTAGCGCAACGCATCGACGAGCCGGCGATAGCGAGCGGGCTCGTCGGGGGAGACCAGACCGGCGGCGAGGGCGTCGAGCACCGCCGCCAGGCGCGGCGTGCGGGCGAGCTCCTCGGCCATGTCGAGCCCGCGCGCCCGGCGCGCCTCGACCTCCCCGGCCGACAACCCGAACAGGAAGAGGTGCTCGGGGCCGATCCGCTCGGCCATCTCCACCGTCGCCCCGTCGCGGGTGCCGATCGTGAGCGCCCCGTTCAAGGCCAACTTCATGTTGCCGGTGCCCGAGGCCTCCATTCCGGCGGTGGAGATCTGCTCGGAGAGGTCGGCCGCCGGCATCACGAGTTCGGCCAAGCTCACGTTGTAGTTGGGCAGGAAGACCACCTGGAGGCGGCCGTCGATCAGCGGATCGGCGCGGATCGCCCGGGCCACGTCACAGATCAGCTGGATGACGAGCTTGGCGCGATGGTAGCTGGCCGCCGCCTTGCCGGCGAAGATCTTGACCCGCGGCGGCCAGTCGGCGTTCGGCTCGGCACGCATCGCCTGCCAGAGCGCCACGGTCTCGAGGATGTTCAAGAGCTGGCGCTTGTATTCGTGGATCCGCTTGACCTGCACGTCGAACAGCGCCGCCGGATCGAGCCGCACGCCGAGCTCCGCCGCCACCCGCTCGATCAGTCGCGCCTTGGCCGCCCGCCGAGCGCGCTGCAGCCCCTCGTGGAACGCCGGATCCTCGGCCAGCGGCCGCAACCGGTCGAGGCGCAGCCCGTCGATCTGCCAGCCCGGTCCCACCGCTTCGTTCAACAAAGCGGTGAGTTGCGGGTTGCACTGCTCGACCCAGCGGCGCAGGGAGACCCCGTTGGTGACGTGGGTGATGCGGCCGGGCAGCACCCGGTCGAGCTCGCGGAACAGGCTCTCCTTCACGAGCCGGCCGTGCAGGCGCGAGACGCCGTTGATCACCGCCGAGCCTACGAAGGCCAGATGACCCATGCGAACCCGCCGACCGTCGCGTTCGTCGATCAGCGAGACCGCGCGCACGAGCTCGTCGTCGGCATCCGGCCGCGCCCGGACCGCCGCCAGATGGCGGGCGTTGATCTCGTAGACGATCTGCAGGTGGCGCGGCAGCAGGCGCGCGACCAGGCCCACGGGCCAGCTCTCGAGCGCCTCCGGCAACAAGGTGTGGTTGGTGTAGCGGACGGTGGCCCGGGTGATCGCGAAGGCCTCGTCGAAGCCCACACCGTGCTCGTCGACCAACAATCGGACCAGCTCCGGGACGACCAACGCCGGGTGGGTGTCGTTGAGCTGGATCACCGTCTTGTCGGGGAGCGAGCGCAGCTCGCCGAACTGGCTCAGATGCCGGCGCAAGAGGTCCTGCAGCGAGGCCGAGGTGAAGAAATATTCCTGCTGCAGCCGCAGCTCCAGGCCGCGCGGCGTGCTGTCGTCGGGATAGAGCACGCGCGAGATCGCCTGAGCCGCGAGCTGTTCGGCGAAGGCGTCCACATGCGCGCCGTGGTTGAAGACGTCGAGCCGCATCGGCTCGGCGGGACGCGCCGACCACAGCCGCAAGGTCGTGACCCCGCGGCCCCGCCAGCCGACGATCGGGGTGTCGTAGGCGACCGCCACCACGGTCCGCGCCGGGGTCCAGCGCGCCGGCGCGGCCGGCCCGTCGGGCGTGTCGACCGTACCGCCGAAGCCGATCGCATAGGCCACCTCGGGCCGCTCGAACTCCCAGGGATTGCCGAAGGACAGCCAGTCCTCGGGCAGCTCGACCTGGCGGCCGTCGACGATCTGCTGGCGGAACAGGCCGTGATCGTAGCGGATGCCGTAGCCGAAGCCGGCCATCCCGGCGGTGGCCAGCCCTTCCATGATGCAGGCGGCGAGCCGCCCGAGCCCGCCCATCCCGAGCGCCGCGTCGGGCTCGCAGGCCTGGACCTCCTCGAAGGCGACCCCGAGCCCGGCGAGTGCCGCGTCGACCGTCTGCAGCAGGCCCAGCTGGCTGGCGTTCTCGCGCAACAGCCGCCCCAACAGGAACTCGAGCGACAGATAATAGATCCGTCTCTCGCCCGTCGCGTAGACCTTACGGGTGTTGGTCATCCACAGATCGACGATCCGGTCCCGTAGCGCCAGGGCCGTGGCGACGTACCAGTCGTGGGTGCGGGCGTGACGCGCATCCTTGCCCACCGCGTAAGTGAGCTTCTGCAGGATCGCCTCGCGCATCGCCGAAATCGCGGCGGTCGACGGCTCGATCGGCAAAGGACCTCCAAATCCGGGTGGACCAATGGTGGATCGTTCGACCATCTTGTCGATCCGGTGGCGGAACGTGCCGCCGGGCTCCCCGGCGGTCAACCGTGCCGCGACGCCGCGCATCCTGACAGGGAAAGGTTGACGATGCGTTGACGTCGGCGCTCTTCCCACCGAGCCCCCACGATGCGACCAGGGTGGCCGCACCGGGAACGCGACCCATGCCCCTCCTGCCCGCCACCTGCCGCCCGCAGAACGCGCCCTTCGTCCGCAACCCCGCGCTCCGTGCGACCGCCTCGGCGCGGACCCGGGCGATCCTCGACCCGGCGGGTTTCGAGGAGGCACGGGAGGCGATCACGCGCTGGCCGGGCTACGCGCCGACACCGCTTCGCCGGCTCCGCGGGCTCGCTCGCGCCCTCGGGATCGCCGGGATCGTCTACAAGGACGAGGCGTCCCGCTTCGGCCTCGGCAGCTTCAAGGCCCTGGGCGGTGGCTACGCGGTGGCCCGCGCGGTGGCCCGGCACGGCCGGGCGATCACCGTCACCTGCGCCACCGACGGCAATCACGGCCGGGCGGTCGCCTGGGGTGCCGCCCGCGCCGGCTGCCGGGCGGTGATCTTCGTCCACGAGGGCGTGAGCCCCGGCCGGCGCCGGGCGATCGAGGCGTTCGGCGCCGAGGTCCGGGTGGTCCCCGGAACCTACGACGACGCGGTTCGCCGCTCGGCCGAGGTCGCCCGTGAACGGCGTTGGGTGCTCGTCTCCGACACCTCCTGGGAGGGCTACGAGACCATCCCGCGCGAGGTGATGCAGGGCTACGCGGTGATGGCCGAGGAGGCGATCGACCAGCTGGAGGCGGCGGGCGAGCGGCCCACCCACGTCTTCGTGCAAGGCGGGGTGGGTGGGCTGGCCGCCGCGGTCGCGGCCCGCTTCGAGGCCAGCTTCGGCCCCGACCGGCCGCAGCTCGTCGTGGTCGAGCCCGAGCGGGCCGCCTGCCTGCTGGCCTCTTGCCGCGCCGGCCGGCCGGTGGCCGTCCCGGGCGATCTGGCGACCGTGATGGCCGGCCTCGCCTGTGGCGAGCCGTCGCTGCTCGCCTGGCGCGTGCTGGGCGAGCTCGCCCACGCCTTCCTGGCCGTCCCCGACCACGCCGCCGAGGCCACCATGCGGCTGTTGGCCCAGGGTGTCGGCGGCGATCCGCCGGTCGTGGCCGGCGAATCGGGGGTGGCCGGGCTGGCCGGGCTCCTGGCCGCGGCGAACTGCCCCGAGCTCGCCGCGCCGCTCGGGCTCGATGCCGACAGCCGGGTGCTCGTGTTCGGCACGGAAGGTGCAACCGATCCGGTGCTCTACCGGTCGATCGTCGGCCGGGCGCCCGAGGAGGTCGTCGCCCGAGGCTGAAGGAGGGTTCCCGTGTCCCGCAAGCTCGTGCTCGCCGTGGCCCAGCTGGGGCCGATCGCTCGCGCCGAGAGCCGTGAGCGGGTCGTGCGTCGGCTCGTCGATCTGTTGCGCGAGGCCCACGGCCGCGGCGCTCGGCTCGTGGTCTTCCCCGAACTCGCGCTCACCACCTTCTTCCCGCGCTGGTGGTTTCCCGACCCGGCCGAGCTCGACGCCTTCTTCGAGACCGAGATGCCGAACGCCGCGACCCGGCCGCTGTTCGAGACCGCCGCCGCACTGGGCTGCGCCTTCCACCTCGGCTACGCCGAGAAGACCCCCGAAGGCCGGCGCTTCAACACCGCGATCCTGGTCGATCCGACCGGCCGGATCGTCCTCAAATACCGCAAGGTCCATCTGCCGGGCCATCGCGAGTTCGAGCCCTGGCGGCCCTTCCAGCATCTGGAGAAGCGCTATTTCGAGCCGGGTGATCTGGGCTTCCCGGTGGTCGAGGCCCTGAACGCCACGATGGGCATCCTCGTCTGCAACGATCGCCGTTGGCCCGAAGCCTGGCGGGTGTTGGGCCTGCAGGGCGTCGAGCTCGTCATGGTGGGCTACAACACCCCGCAGCACTATCCGCCCGTCCCGCAGCAGGACCACCTGCAGACCTTCCACAACCACCTCGTGCTCCAGGCCGGGGCCTACCAGAACGGCACCTGGGTGGCGGCCGCCGCCAAATGCGGCGTGGAGGAGGGCTGCCTTCTCATCGGCCAGAGCTGCATCGTGGCACCCACCGGCGAAATCGTCGCGATGTGCTCGACCCTCGAGGACGAGATCGCGATCGCCACCGCCGACTTCGAGCGCTGTCGCGAGATCAAGGACCACATCTTCAACTTCGCCCTGCACCGCCGGCCGGAATGCTACGGTCCGATCTGCGAGCGCCGCTGAGCGCGGCCCGCTCGCCGCGGCGGGCGGCGGCCGAGGGCCCGAGCGTGTCCGGCTCGGCCCCCGCTCTGCAACGGGCCACGGGCCGGCTCGAGCTGGTCGTGGGCCTGCGCGCCGGGCGCAGCCGGCTCGTGCGCCATCGCGAACAGGGCTGCGCCAAGGCCCGCTTCCCGCGCCCGGAGCCGGGCGGCCCCTTCGAGACGGTGCTCGTGAACACGGCCGGCGGCCTCGCCGGCGGCGATCGGATCGACCAGGTCCTGCGCGTCGAGCCGGGTGCCGCTCTGCTGGCTTGCGGCCAGGCGGCCGAGAAGGTCTACCGCTCGCTCGGCCCGACGGCGCGGATCGTCACCCGCCTCGAGGTCGCCCGGGGCGGGGCCCTCCTCTGGCTGCCGCAGGAGACGATCCTGTTCGACGGCGCCCGGCTCGACCGGGCCCTGGAGCTCGAGCTCGCGGGCGACGCGCGCGCGCTCCTGGTCGAGAGCGTCGTCCTCGGCCGCACCGCCCGTGGCGAGCAGGTGGTCGAGGGCCGCCTCGTGGACCGGCGCAGCATCCGTCTGGACGGCCGGCTCGTGCGCCTCGAACGGCTGCGCCTCGAAGGACCGATCGCGACGCTGGCCGAACGTCCGGCGATCCTCGACGGGGCCCGGGCCTTCGCCTCGATCCTCGCGCTCGGGCCCGAGGTCGAGGCATTGGTCGAGCCCTTGCGCGAGCGCCTTTCGGCCGGGCCCGCGCGGGCGGCTTGCGGCTTTTGTGCTCCGACCTTGGTCGTGCGGATCCTGGCCGTGGACGGCTGGGCCCTGCGCCGCGCCCTCACCCCCGCGCTGGAGCTGCTCGTGCCGGCCCTGGGCGGTCCCGCCGGGCTACCGCGCATCTGGCGCTTCTGAGCCGTCCCCACCGCCGGCGGACACGGAACCGGTGGGCCTCTGCCCGCTTCTCGAGCACGGAGCTGCCCGATCCTCGAGCAGCCTGCCGTCGCCGCTCCGCGTCGGCCGGCCGAGCCGGCCGTTGGCCTTCATCTTGCACGGGCGAGAGCCGGACGAGCGAGGCTCGCACGCCTGACGGCGCCGAGATGCGCCGCGGCTCGACCGCGCACGTCGGAGGAGGCATGCAGCTCACGCCGCGGGAGAAGGACAAACTGTTGATCTCGTTGGCCGCGATGGTCGCCCGCCGGCGGCTCGAGCGGGGCGTCAAGCTCAACTATCCCGAAGCCGTGGCGCTGATCACCGATGCGGTGCTGGAGGGTGCTCGGGACGGCCGGTCGGTGGCCGAACTCGTGCAGGCGGGCGCGGAGGTGCTGACCCGCGAGCAGGTCATGGAGGGGGTGGCGGAGATGATCCACGAGGTCCAGGTCGAGGCGACCTTCCCCGACGGCACCAAGCTCGTCACCGTCCACCAGCCGATCCGCTGAGGCCCGGGCGATGATCCCCGGCGAGATCGCGACCGCCGCGGGCGAGCTCGAGCTGAACGCCGGCCGGCCCACCGTGACGCTCCTGGTCGCCAACACCGGCGACCGGCCGATCCAGGTCGGCTCGCACTACCACTTCTTCGAGACCAACCCGGCGCTCGCCTTCGATCGCGAGCGAGCCCGTGGCATGCGGCTCGACATCCCGGCCGGCACCGCGGTCCGCTTCGAGCCCGGCCAGAGCCGCGAGGTCCGGCTCGTCCCCTTCGCCGGCGCCCGGCGGATCTGGGGCTTCCGCCAGGCGGTCATGGGCCCCCTCGATCGGGAGGGTTGAGGCGTGCCCACGCACGTCCCACGCGCGGCCTATGCCGATCTCTACGGGCCCACCACGGGCGATCGCATCCGCCTGGCCGACACCGAGCTCTGGATCGAGGTCGAACGCGACCACACGATCCCGGGCGAGGAGGTCAAGTTCGGCGGCGGCAAGGTGATCCGCGACGGCATGGGCCAATCGCAGCGTGCCCGTGCCGAAGGCGCGGTCGACACGGTGATCACCAACGCCGTCATCCTCGACCATTGGGGGGTGGTGAAGGCCGACGTCGGGATCAAGGACGGCCGCATCGCCGCCATCGGCAAGGCCGGCAACCCCGACACCCAGCCGGGCGTGGACATCGTGATCGGCCCCGGGACCGAGGTCATCGCCGGCGAGGGCCGGATCCTCACCGCCGGCGGGATCGACGCGCACATCCACTTCATCTGCCCGCAGATCTGCGAGGAGGCGCTGCACGCCGGGCTCACCACGCTGTTCGGCGGCGGGACCGGCCCGGCGGCCGGGACCACGGCCACGACCTGCACCCCCGGTCCCTGGCACATCGGCCGGATGCTCCAGGCGCTCGAGGCCTTCCCCTTGAACTTCGGCCTGTTGGGCAAGGGCAACGCCAGCCTCGAGCGCGGCCTGGTCGAGCAGATCGAGGGCGGGGCCTGCGGGCTCAAGCTGCACGAGGACTGGGGCACGACCCCGGCGGCGATCGACTGCTGCCTCGAGGTCGCCGACCGGCTCGACGTGCAGGTGGCGATCCACACCGACACCTTGAACGAATCGGGCTTCGTCGAGAGCACCATCGAGGCCTTCGAGGGGCGCACGATCCACGCCTTCCACACCGAAGGGGCGGGCGGCGGCCACGCCCCCGACATCATCAAGATCTGCGGGCTCCCGAACGTCCTGCCCTCCTCGACCAACCCGACCCGGCCCTACACGGTGAACACGGTGGACGAGCATCTCGACATGCTCATGGTCTGCCATCACCTCGATCCCTCGATCCCCGAGGACGTGGCCTTCGCCGAGAGCCGGATCCGCAAGGAGACGATCGCCGCCGAGGACATCCTGCACGATCTGGGGGCGATCTCGATGATGTCCTCGGACAGCCAGGCGATGGGCCGGGTCGGCGAGGTGATCTGCCGGACCTGGCAGACCGCCCACAAGATGAAGCTGCAGCGCGGCCGGCTGCCCGAGGAGACCGGCGACAACGACAATGTCCGCTGCCGGCGCTACGTGGCGAAGTACACGATCAACCCCGCGATCGCCCAGGGTGTCGCGCACCTCGTGGGCTCGATCGAGCCCGGCAAGCTCGCCGATCTCGTGCTCTGGAAGCCGGCCTTCTTCGGCGTCAAGCCGGAGATGGTGATCAAGGCGGGTGTGATCGTGGCGGCCCCCATGGGCGATCCCAACGCCTCGATCCCCACCCCGCAGCCCGTCCATTTCCGGCCGATGTTCGGCGCCTTCGGCCGCGCCTGCGCGGAGGTCGGCGTCCATTTCACGAGCCGCGCCGCCCTCGAGGCCGGCATCGGCCGGCGCTGGGGCCTCGCCCGCCCGCTGGAGGCGGTCCGCGGCACCCGCGGCATCGGCAAGCGGGCCATGATCCTGAACGACGCCACCCCGGTGATCGAGGTCGACCCCGAGACCTACGAGGTCCGCGCCGACGGCGTCCTGCTCACCTGCGAGCCGGCCACGGTCCTGCCCATGGCCCAGCGCTACTTCCTTTATTGAGCGCGCCGGGGGAGCGGGGGCGGTGATCCGCGCGGTGGCGGTCGAGGAGACGGGCGAGGCGGTCGACCGGGTGGTGCTCGGCTACGACGAGCGCCACCGCCGCCGGCTGCGCCTCGTGACCGAGGGGGGCTTCGAGGTCCTGCTGGATCTGCCCGAGGCGCGCCATCTGCGTGCGGGCGATCGGCTCGTGCTGGAGGACGGCCGGCGCGTGCTGGTCGAGGCGGCTCCCGAGGAGCTGGTCGAGCTGCGGGTCGAGGAGCCGCGGGCGCTCGCCCGGCTCGCCTGGCACCTCGGCAATCGCCACACGCCCGCCCAGATCCTGGAGCGAGCCCTGCGCATCCGCCCCGATCCGGTGCTCGAAGCCATGGTCGAGGCGCTCGGTGCGCGGATCGTTCGGGTGCGAGCACCTTTCGACCCGGAGAGCGGGGCCTATGCGCACCACGCCCACGAGCACGGGTGAGGCCGCGCTCTACCGGCTCGCGAGCTGGCTCTCGCCGGCCTTCCCGGTGGGCGCCTTCTCCTACAGCCACGGGCTCGAACTCGCGATCGAGGCGGGCCTCGTGCGCGACGCCGCCGGTCTCGCGCTCTGGCTCGGCGATCTCCTGGACCACGGCGGGCCGCGGACCGATGCGGTCCTGCTCGCCCGCGGCCACGATGCGGTGAGCGCGGGCGACCGGGCGGCGTTCGCCGAGCTCCGGGCGATCGGCGCGGCCCTGGCCCCCACCGCCGAGCTCGCCCTCGAGAGCCGCGCCCAAGGCGCCGCCTTCGCCCGCACCGTGCTCGCCGCTTGGCCCGATGCCGAGGGTCGGCTGGCCGAGTGGCTGGGTGAGCCGGAAGCCTCGCCGGCGCTGGTCTACCCGCTCGCCGTGGCGGCCTGTGCCGCCTGCGCCGGCATCCCGCGCGGGCCCGCGCTTTTGTTCCATCTCCAGGCGGTGAGCGCCAATCTGGTCTCGGCCGCGGTCCGCCTCGTGCCCTTGGGCCAGAGCGACGGCCAGCGCGTGCTGGCCGCCCTCGAGCCCGCCGTGGTGCGGGCCGCGCGCGCGGCCGAGACCACCGCGCTCGACGAGCTCGGCAGCGCCGCCCTCGTCGTCGAATGGTGCTCGCTGGCCCACGAGACCCAGTACACGAGGTTGTTCCGGTCGTGAGCTCGCCGCACGGACCGCTGCGGGTCGGCATCGGTGGCCCGGTCGGCTCGGGCAAGACCGCCTTGTGCGAGGCGCTCTGCAAGGCGCTGCGCGATCGCTACGACATGGCGGTGATCACCAACGACATCTACACCAAGGAGGACCAGCGCATCCTGACCGAGGCGGGGGCCCTGCCGGCCGAGCGGATCCTGGGTGTGGAGACCGGTGGCTGCCCGCACACCGCGATCCGCGAGGACGCCTCGATCAACCTCCAGGCGGTGGCCGAGATGCGCCGGCGCTTCCCCGGCCTCGAGCTGTTGTTGATCGAGTCGGGGGGCGACAATCTGGCCGCCACCTTCAGCCCGGAGCTGGCCGACCTCACGGTCTACGTGATCGACGTGGCCGAGGGCGAGAAGATCCCGCGCAAGGGCGGCCCCGGCATCACCCGCTCCGACCTGTTGGTGATCAACAAGATCGACCTCGCGCCCCACGTCGGCGCCCGCCTCGAGGTCATGGCCGCCGATGCGAAGCGGATGCGCGGCGAGCGCCCCTTCGTCTTCACCAACCTCAAGACCGGCGAGGGCCTGGCCGAGGTCGTGGCGTTCCTGATCCGCGCCGGCGGCTTGCCAGAGCGCGGTGCGGAAAGCGGGGTTGCCGCGCGCGGGAAGCTCGCCTAAGCCCCGGCCGCAGCGTCCGGGGAGGACCGTCCGTGCCGCGCTTCGCCGCCAATCTCTCGATGATGTTCACCGACGTGCCGTTCCTCGAGCGGTTCGCGCGGGCCGCCGCCGCCGGCTTCGAGGCGGTCGAGTTCCTGTTCCCCTACGAACATCCACCCGAGGCGATCGCCGCCGAACTTTCCCGCCACGGCCTCGTCCAAGCCCTCTTCAACCTCCCGCCCGGTGATTTCGCCGCGGGCGAGCGCGGCATCGCCTCCCTGCCCGGCCGCGAGGCCGAGTTCGAGGCGGGCGTGGAGACCGCGATCCGCTACGCCAGCGCGCTCGGTTGCCGAACGCTGCACTGCATGGCGGGCCTGTTGCCCTCGGAGGCGGAGCGGCCGGCGCGCGAGGCGCTCTACGTCGAGAATTTGCGCCGGGCCGCTCGGCGCTGTGCGCAAGCCGGCATCACGCTGGTGATCGAGCCCATCAACACCCGCGACATCCCGGGCTATCTGCTCAACTACCAGGCCCAGGCGCGGCGGATCATCGAACGGGTGGGCGAGCCCAACTTGAAGCTCCAGCTCGATCTCTACCATTGCCAGATAATGGAGGGCGATCTGGCCCGCCACATCGAGGCCTTCGCCGACATCACCGCCCACGTCCAGATCGCGGGCGTGCCCGAGCGGCACGAGCCCGACGTGGGCGAGATCCACTACCCCTATCTGTTCGAGGTGCTGGACCGGGTGGGCTACACGGGCTGGGTGGGGTGCGAGTACCGTCCACGGGCGCGCACCGAGGACGGGCTTCGTTGGTTCGAGCCCTATCGGCGTCGCTGAGCCCGCGCGCCCCCGGCCGGGCCCGCGTGCGGTCCCCTCAAAGCCCCGTGTTGCGGTAGAGCCGGTCGAGGGCGATGGTGTCCGCGAGCACCCGGCTCTCGAAGCTCGCCGCACCCAGGAAATCGCGCGCCGACCAGCCGCCCTCGGCCTCGCGCCACCACACCTGCA
>FWPV01006188.1_pt1 | contig 23092 bp, 17 predicted proteins | sample 2228371 | NCBI WGS metagenome assembly FWPV01 (sample SAMEA103939776, study PRJEB20133) | metagenome | reverse complement strand
TGCCTTTTTTATCGAACGCAGCAAACAGCTGCCAGGTTCCACCCCCATTTACGATTTGTTATTGTCTTTTACCGCCTCCAGTGAAGATCCCATCTCAGGTGGCCGCCATAAGGTGCTGGGCAGTCTGGCGCTGTCCATTCCACCCCAAACCAGCACTATCGCCTCGCATTTACCCAAAGCTGTGGGGACTGCTTTTGCCATCGATCTGAGTAAAAGATTAAGTCTCCAGGGCCAGTGGCCTCAAAACGCCATAGCCTTTTGTAGTTTTGGCGATGCATCTGCCAATCACTCCACGGCCCAGGGCGCCATCAACGCCGCCTGCTGGGCCGATTATCAGCATGTGCCTGTGCCTGTGCTGTTTTTATGTGAAGACAATGGCTTGGGGATTTCCACGCCAACACCTTGTGGCTGGATAGCGCACAGTTTAAGCCCACATATGCAAACTTTTACTGCCGACTCACGCGATTTAGCCGACGTAGCCCAGGCCGCCAGAGCAGCAGTGGATTTTGTGCGTAAAAACCGCAGGCCGGCGCTGCTGCATTTAAAAACCTATCGGTTATTTGGCCATGCCGGCGCTGACGCTGAAGTGGCCTATCGCAAAAAACAACAAATTGAAACTGAGCTGGACGAAGATCCGCTGTTATACGCCACTGCTCTGCTATTAAAACGCGGCATTTACACTCGGGCAGAATTGGCTGAACTGGTGCTCAAACTGGATCAACAAACCGCCCGGGTGGCCTCTGTTGCCAGCAATAAACCAAAACTCACCACAGCTGAAGCTGTGATGCAAAGTATTGTGCCTAAAGTGTCTGCAGCAACAACAGCCGCCACAGCCATAGCCCCGGCACTGAGCGTCCCTGCCAATACGCTGGATTTTGATAAACATAACCTGGGTAAACCTCAGCATCTGGCGAAAATTATCAACTGGACTTTGCATCAGGCCATGGCGCGTTACCCCAATGCCATAGTGCTGGGGGAAGACGTTGGCAAAAAAGGCGGTGTCTATAACGTCACTTCACAACTGGTGCAGCAATTTGGCAGCAACAGAGTGATCAACACCCTGCTGGATGAACAAAGCATTCTGGGACTTGGTATTGGCCTGGCGCAGCAGGGTTTTTTACCTGTGCCGGAAATTCAGTTTTTGGCTTATGTGCATAACGCCGAAGATCAAATACGGGGAGAAGCCGCGACTTTACCGTTTTTCTCCAACGGCCAATATCAAAACCCTATGGTGGTGCGTATTGCCGGTCTGGCTTATCAGCGCGGTTTTGGCGGTCATTTTCATAATGACAATTCATTTGCGGTATTTCGGGATATTCCGGGTTTATTGTTGTTTTGCCCGTCGAACGGCCGCGACGCCAGTTTATTGCTGCGTCAGGCGTTAGCACTTGCCCATAATGAAAAACGACTGGTGATTTTTTTAGAGCCCATCGCACTTTATATGACCCGCGATTTACATCAGCCGGGCGATAACCTTTGGGCCTGTGATTTGCCATCGTTGGAAGAACAGCTGCCGGAAATAGGCACACCAGCCATCAGAGCCCATCATCTGGATAAAGCTACTGATCTGGTGATCTTAAGCTACGCCAATGGCTTTTATTTAAGCTGTCAGGCACAACACCAACTGGCAGCACAAGGTATTGCTGCAACTGTGCTGGATTTACGTTATCTGGTGCCTTTGCATATCGAAAAAATTGCCAAAGCCATTGGCCAAACCCAAAAAGTGCTGATTGTCGATGAATGCCGCCGCCGTGGCTCGCTCAGTGAAGAGCTGTTTACCGCTTTACATGAACATAAACCCAACTGGTATCAGCTGTCGCGTTTATGTGCACAAGACAGTTTTATTCCGCTTGGCAGCGCCGCTTACACTGTGCTGCCTTCTGTTGCGCAAATTATTGAACAATCGCTGATGTTACTGGGTAAATCTCAGCACAAACTGGAGCAGGTTGGATGAAACAAACCGCATTGGTGGTATGCCCGGGCCGGGGCACCTATCAGAAAACAGAATTAGGCTCGCTGGCACCTTTTTACGGCTCAAAAGCGCTTAAGGCTATTGATCAAACACGGCATCAACTGGGGCTTGCCACTGTAAACGAGCTTGACAGCGCTCCCTTGTATTTAAATGCCAGCCATCAAAAACCCGAGAATAATGCCGCTTTGATTTATGCCGCAGGTGTGGCGCAATTTCAACGCCTGCAACAGCATTTGGCAGCACAATACGACATAGTGGCAGTCACCGGCAATTCGATGGGCTGGTATACAGCACTCGCCTGCGCCGGTGTCTGGGCGCCTGCTTTTGGCACTGAAGTGGTCTCGGCCATGGCGCAGCTGACGGCTCAGGCAGAAGGGCAACAGTTTATTTATCCGCTGTTGGATGAGCAGTGGCGGCTGGATCCGCAAAAAGAGGCTGCGGTAAAACACCAGCTGGCGCTGCACCATGGTGCGCTCTGGATGTCGATAGAATACGGTGGTTATGCCGTAATGGCCGGCAGCAAAGCAGCTGTGAGCGCCGCTATGGCCGCACTGCCGCCAGTGGATGGACGTTTTCCGCTGTTATTGCACGGCCACGCCGGTTTTCACAGCCCCCTGATGCAACAGGCATCAGAAGCGGCGCTGCACCGTTTTAGCGCGCAACAATTTAAGCGGCCACAGACAGCGCTGATTGACGGCAGCGGCACCATCTGGCATCCGGGAGCTGTAGATAGCGAGGCGCTGTGGCGTTATACCTTTCAAACCCAGGTGGCAGATTGTTATCACTTTAGCCGTGCTTTGCAGGTGGCGGTCAAAGAGTTTGCGCCTGATAAGATGATTTTATTGGGGCCAGGGCAAAACCTCGGTGGTGCAGTAGCGCAAAGCCTGATTGAGATAGCTTATGCCGGCCTTCACAGCAAACTGGATTTTGTGGCATTACAACAAAGTGATAATCCGCTGTTATTAGAAGCTCAGACACTACTGACCGAGTCTGAACCAGCCTAAGCCAGGCTGAAAAAAAGTTGTTTTTTTGTGTTATCGCCTTATTGGCCGCTTGCGGTTTTGGCACTTAACCGCGGGGCGGGATCAACACTAGTTGGTCCCGCCCCTGATTTTTTGCCTGATACAACGCCTGATCCACCAGTTCCAGCAAGGTTTTACCGTCCAGTTCCTGCGTTGGTACATCACAATAAGCGCCGACACTGATGGTGCAGTTGCGGCAATGTTCGCCGTCATTCATTTCAGTGCTGGCAATAACCCCGACAAAAGCACGCAGCAGTTTTTCCATCGCTGCCGGTGCAGTGCCAAGGCTTATCAACACAAATTCTTCGCCGCCATAACGCACCAGTAAATCCTGCGGTCGTTGAAAATAACTGCGGCATAACCTAGAAAATTCACGCAAACAAGTGTCGCCATACAAATGGCCACATTCGTCATTGAGTTTTTTAAAGTGATCAAGATCCATCATCGCCACCGTCAGCGCCAGTTGTTGCCGCTGACACAAGGCCAATGCATCCTGTAATTTTTGTTCAAAAAATTGCCGGTTATAAAGCCCGGTTAATGGATCCTGCTGACTAAGCCGTGCCAACTCAGCATTGGCCGCAACTAGTGCCCTGTTCAGCCGGCGCAGTTTCAGGTAAGCCCACAGCCACAAGAGTCCAAGGGCAGTGGCGACCAGGATCACCTGCCACACCAGCTGATAATCAACCCCCTGCTCGTAACGCACGCTGAGCCAGCGCTGATGAATTTGCTGTTGCTGCTGCACCGACAGCCGCAACAGCATTTTTTGTAAAATACTGCCAAGCAGTGGCTCGTCATTGCGACTGGCAAAAGACAACTGGCTGTCGCCCGGCAGACGGCCGGCAATTTTTAAATTTTGCATTTTGTTTTGTTGCATGCTAAAGCTGATGCTGCCCATATTGGCGATAAATCCGTACAAAATGCCCTGCTGCACTGCGAGCAGACCCTGATCATAACTGTCGTATTGCATCAGATGTAACGCAGGGTTCAGCTGTTGATAAAGTTCTGCCACACCATAACCGCGGCGCACACCAACAGGCTGCGGCGGCAAATCGGCTAAATGATGCAGATAAGGTTTGTCGTGCGTGGTGACCAGCACAGTCGGAATACTCAGATACGCAAGGGTGAAATTGAAATGACGGCTGCGCTCCGGGGTTTTCATCGCCAGCGGCAAAAAGTCGCAGCTGTTACTTTTGGCATAGTCGATGGATTCCGCCCAGTTTTTGGTGGGCACCAGCTGCAAGGGCACAGTTAGCATTTTTTGAAATAACTGCAGATAATCGGCACTGATGCCAATATGCCGGCCTTGCGCATCGAGCCCCTCAAACGGCATCCAGTCAGGGTCGATACAATAACGCAGTGTTTTTTTCTGCTGTAAATAACCAAGTTCCGCTTCATTAAAAGTTGCTGCGCCGCCATTTTCAACTTCTGTTTGCTGCGCCTGTGCTGCCAAAGCGCCTAATAACGCCAGAGCAAACCAGAAACCGGGCAGGTATTTTCGCAAAAAACCGGTATTGTTTGGCTGTATGCACACGTTGTCCATATCGGCTGCATTTATCAGAAACCTGGTAACTACCATAATAGCAAGCACTGGCCTTTCAAGCTGGCCGCTGAACAAGGTATAAATCCATATCTGCTGCTTTTACGCTTGTTACGCTGCGCCAGAGTTGCCACCACAGCAGGAACACATAGCTCAAATATACTGCCAACCGGCAAAACCAGCTTGTTGTGGTGTTCAGCTATGACTAAAACTGGCAAGATAAAACAGCAAAACCCAGGACGCCAAAACCGTTATATGCCGGAGTTATTTTGAAATTATTACGCCATCGTCTTTATCTGCCGCTTAACCTGCTGCTGCTGACTTTATCAGCCTGCAGCTCAGCCCCAATTAGCCAGCAAGGTTTTAAAAGTCAGCTGGCGCAAAATGGTCTGCAGCCGGAAGAAGTGGCGCTGGTGATGGAGCCGCTGTTTGACGGTGCTGCGCCGTTTTTCTATCGCGCAGATGCGGCCATGTCACCTGCATCAACCATGAAACTGCTGACCAGCACTGTGGCTTTGTCCCGTCTGGGAGCTGACTGGCGCGGCAGTACCCGCTTGCTGTTGGATAAAGATGATTATGCTGCATTGCAGCAGCACAAAACTCAGACAAGTTTTCGTTTAACACAGCCGTTATATCTGCAGGCAGGCGCCGATGCTGATTTAAATTATGCTGAACTGAGCGCTTTACTCAGCCAGTTGCGTGCACAGGGCGTCAGCGAGCTGAACGCCATAGTACTGGATCGCAGCAGATTTTTACCGACGCGCTCTGATGTGGGGGCTGTGGATTTTGATGATGCGCCAAAGGCGCGTTATAACCACAGGCCGGATGCGCTTTATCTGGGCCAAAGTCAGCAGATACTTAAACTAAGCTCAGACCAGCAAAAGGTGCAGGCGATGCTGCTTCCCTATTGGCCTTTGCTGCAGTTGGATTTATCCGGGGTGACGCTTAACAACAGCCCCTGTGAACAGACAGATTTAACGTCGATACAGGCACAGCTGGTGATGGTGTCATCTCAATTGCAGCTGCAACTTCGCGGCAGCTTCGCTAGAAATTGTGTGCAACAACAAAGTTTTGAGCTGATTGACCGCGATCAGGCACTGTTGTTAACTCTGCTGCAGCAATGGCAACAACTTGGCGGCACTATCAGGGATAACCTCAGCGACAGCGCCGGAAATCACCAGCCCGGTTTTGGCCATAGAGGTAAAGGGGCTACAAAAACCAAACAGCATTGCTGCCAGGCGAAGCATCAAACGCAGCGTTTACCTTCCAGAGAGAAAGCAACGCCTTTATTAGCAGCATTTTCGCCAACGACCTGGTTACAACAAGGCCAAACGCCCTCTGATGCAGTTCCTGTTGCCGTGCATTACAGCAGGCCTTTGGGGGAGCTTGTCAGACGGGTAAATAAAACCTCAGACAATGCACTGACCCGTTTATTGTATTTAACCCTGGGAGCCAACAGAGCCGAAAACAGCACGGACAATAATACCGGAAACAGCGCTAACAAGCCGGACAGTCAAAACAGCCAGAACAGCCAGAACAATCAGAACAATCAGAACAGTCTGACCACAGATCTCGCGGCGCAGGAGATTCGAGCCTGGTTAGCAGAGCAGCAGATCACATCTGAGCAAATGGTGCTGGAAAACGGCTCAGGTTTATCGCGACAGGAACGTCTGAGCGCATCGTTATTAGCGGCATTATTGCGCCATAACACAAAGGCTCATTACGGACCTGAATTTATCGCCAGCTTACCGCTCGCAGGCATGGACGGCACATTAAAAAACCGCTTCAGAGCCGGCGCTGCTTATCAAAAAGCGCGGTTAAAAACCGGCACGCTGAACAATGTCACGGCCCTTGCCGGTTATGTGTACGATGCCAACCGTAGGCCCTGGATTTTTGTGGCTATGGTCAATAGTCCTAAAGCGGCCACCGCAGGCAGAACCTTGTTGGATCAGCTGGTGCAACAGCTGGCCCAATATCCGGGCAAGCGCTGACGCAGCAGGGTTCATCAGTCTTTACGAAGCCTTCCCTCAGGCCTTGATCAGGCTTTGTGTTGCCACTCTTGTTGCAGCCTTGCCAGCCATTCACGCTGGCGTGCAGCTTTGGCCTGCACATCACATAAATCACGTTTAACAAAACGCACCAGACTGCCGGGCCGGCACTGTGCCAGTGCATTCAGACTCAACCGGCTGACTGCACCAGGTTTAGCGTAACCGCCTATGGTCTGATGATCGTTTAGCATCACTATGGGCTGACCGTCATTGCTGATTTGAATAGCACCACAACAAACCCCCTCCGAATACATCTGCGCCTGAGGTTTGACTTTAATTTTGCCGCCACTGAGCCGGCAGCCCATGCGGTCTGACTGTTTGGTGACACGAAACAGCTGCTGATCCAGCCTGGTGATGGCTTCCTGGCTAAACCAGTCATATTGTGCGCCCGCTATCCAGTCCAGCGCAGTGACGGCACTGAATTTTGGTTGTGATTCGTAAGGCAAAGAGCGCAGCGCTATGGCCTCACAGGGATGCACCGCCAGCCAGTCACCATCAGCAAGCGCCCCGCCATTTAATCCGCCTACACCCTCACGCAGCACAGTTGACACACTGCCCAGAGTGGTTGGCACTAAAAAACCACCGGCGACCGCCAGATAACAACGAAGGCCGGCTCTGGCGTAACCAATTTCAATCAGATCGCCAGATTGCACCGCAATAGTGCAGTAACGTGGCGCCGGTTGGCCGTTGATTAAAAACGGCATCTGCGCACCGGTCAGACTAATGTAGGTATTGGCCTGAGCCCTTAAACTCACACCACCGACGCCGATTTCCAGCAAAGGCGCACCAGCCACATTTCCAAGCAGCATATTGGCCAGCATGGCTGATTGTTGGTCGCAGGCGCCACCTTCAGTTAAACCAAGACCCGCAACGCCAAAACGCCCCAAGTCCTGTAACTGACACAAAGCGTGACTTTTCAGCAGGTAAAAACCACCTTGTTTCAGTCTGTCCATTAATCTGTCCACAATTGGCCCCCCAACCGGATAAATTCAGCTCGTTCTATCGGCTCAAACTTTACTTCATCCCCCACAGCAACCGGCATCAGCGGCGCGGCATTCAGATCAAAGAGCGGTAAAGGGCAGTTACCAATAATGTTCCAGCCCCCCGGCGAGCGTGCCGGATACACCGCAGTTTGCCGGTCAGCAATACCGACAGAGCCCTGCAACACCTGTGGCCTTGGTGTCGCGAGTCTGGGGCTATTGAGCTCAGGGGGAACAAAACCTAAATAGGCAAAACCAGGCGCAAAACCGATGGCATACACCAGATAAGACGTATTGTGATGCAGTTCAATGATTCGTTTTTGTGGCACGCCATGTAAGGCAGACAGACGCGGCAGATCAGGGCCACTGTCTTTCCCGTAATACACCGGCAACTGTACTTTTTTGCCGGCAAGTTCAGGCGCCGGTTGGTGAAACAGCTGCTGGCAAAAAGCGGTTAACTCAGCACACAGCCCCTGATAAGCAAAATATTCGGGTTCAAAAATCAGCAATAACGATAAATAAGCCGGCACTATGTCGCGAAGATGATGGCCATAATGCTGTTTTAACTGTTGCTGCAGTTGTACCAGCCGCGCCAGCGCTGCCGGCGAAGGTTCAGTCGCCAGATCCAGATAGAGTGCATGTTCAGAGGCAATTCTGATAGACAACAACTGTTGATGGCTCATTGATTCAAATCCCTGATCAGGTTAAAAGCTATATCGCCATAAAACGTAATAAATTACAACCAGATAGCCTGACAACAGCCACAAAGCGACATAGAAGCAGCCGCTGTTTTTATGTTATCTTTGCACCTTTGGCGCTTTCTGTTGTGCGGCAACAGACAACTTGTTTGCAGGTTAGGTGTATGTTCCGACAAAAATTGTCTTTCAGAGTTCGGACACTTTGTTATCCGCTGCTGCTCTGCGGTTTGACTATGTTGCTGCAAGGCTGTGCCACAACCCGTTCACCGGTACAACTGAACATCAGCAAACATCCTTCGGAAAATCAGAATCAGCGGATACGTTTTGTGGTGCTGCATTACACTGCTGGCAATTGGCAACAATCGCTTCAGATCCTGACCCAAAAGTCAGCCCGTCCGGTCAGCAGCCATTATTTGATCCCTGAATCTTTTGACAGCACATACCCTGAGCAAGAACTAAAGGTTTATCAGCTGGTGGCTGAAACAGAGCGCGCCTGGCATGCCGGTGAAAGTGCATTTGAAGACCGGCAAAATCTGAACGACCAATCCATTGGCATTGAGCTGGTGAACACCGGACATTGTGACCAGCCAATCAAAGCAACTGCCACCAGTAAAGCTCGCCCGGCTCTTTGCCTGACCCCGGATTTTGACCCACAGCAAATGCAGCTGCTGGCGCTGCTGCTCAAAGATATTCTCAAACGTTACCCTGACATCAGCCCCACCCGGGTTCTGGCGCACAGTGATATAGCTCCGGCAAAAAAACAGGACCCGGGGCCACGTTTTCCCTGGCAGTGGCTGGCAAGCCAGGGCATTGGAGCCTGGTACGACAACAACATAGTGCGCCAGTATTATCAGCAGCCTGTGTTAACCGGCGGCATCCCCCAGCTGCAACAGGCGCTCAGGCTCTATGGTTATGCCATTGAGGTGACAGGTGAACACGACGCACAAAGCAAACTGTACTTCAGCGCTTTTCAAAGGCACTTTGTACCTGAGCACATCACAGGCGAGCCCGATGATAAAAGCATTGCAGTGTTATCGGCCTTACTGGCAAAGTATCGGCCTGAGGCTTTTTTGCAACTGATACATCAAACAGCGCCCAAAGCCAGCAAATGCCACAGGCATCAGGCTGACAAGCCCGGCATTGCAAGCTGTCACACCAAAGAACATCAACAAATAACAATAAATAACAACAAGAACTGACAACGAGGTGAATTTTGTCTGACTGGCTGACGCTGCTACCCGCGCTGGTGGCTTTGATTGTGGTGCTGTGGAAAAAAGAAGTGATAGTGGCACTGCTGTTATCGTTGTTTTGTGCCGAACTGCTGTTATTGAGCCAACAGGGTGAGTCTGTTGTGACCGCCACTGCGCTGGGTGGCCTTAATACCCTGGAAGCACTGATCAAAGTGATGTCAGATCCGGGCAATGCCCGCTTATTGTTATTTGCGCTGCTGGTGGGGGCTTTAATGGCCTATATGCGCTACTCAGGCGGTGTTAATGCGCTGGTCAGCCGCCTGGTGGCACGGGGTATTGCCAAAAATGGCCGGCAAAGCAAGCTGCTGGCGTTTTTTACCGGTGTGGCCATTTTTATCGAATCGAACTTATCGGTACTGACAGCAGGTATTTTATCGCGGGGTTTATTTGATAAATTCAAAATCAGCAGAGCTGAACTTGCCTATATTATCGACAGTACCAGCGCGCCTATCTGCATTCTGATTTTACTCAATGGCTGGGGGGCTTATGTACTTGGCCTGCTTGGCAGTTATCAGCTGCCGGAAAATCCGGTGTCGATATTGATGCAAACCATCATGCTGAATTTTTATCCGTTATTTACCCTCGCCCTGGTACTTTTTACCATTATCACAGGCCGGCATTATGGCCCGATGAAAACCGCATGGCAGCGTCAGCAACAATTGCACAATGCCGCCATAGATCTTAGCGAAGGGCCAGAAATCAATGAAGGCAAAGCACGTTATATGCTGCTGCCTTTGCTGACGATGATCCTATCGATGGTGGGTTTTATGTACTGGACTGGTCAGGGCGATTTAGCCGCAGGTTCAGGCTCTAAATCTGTGTTATATGCCACTGCCCTTGCCTGTTTAGTCGCTTATGCTTTGCTTCGGTTTGACAATAAATTCAGCCATCAGCAGCTGGTGGATATTGGTTATAAAGGCATGAGTGAACTATTGGCGCTAACGACTATTTTATTGTTAGCCATAGCGCTTGGCGCCAGCTTAAAAACACTGGGCACTGGTACCTTTATTGCCGGTTTAGTGGCAAGTTCAATGCCGCTGTTTTTAATTCCGGCCATGATGTTTTTAGCCGGTGCTTTGATTTCTTTTACCACAGGCACGTCCTGGGGCACCTTTGCTATTCTGATCCCTATCGGCATGCCACTGGTGCTGGAGCTGAATTTACCACCGGCGCTTGTGCTGGCTGCCATTTTAGGCGGTGGTATATTTGGTGACCATTGCTCGCCCATTTCAGATACCACGGCGGTGAGTTCAGTGGCAGCAGGTTGTGATTTATTAGAGCATGTGCGCACCCAAATGCCTTATGCCGTGTTTTGTGCTGTGGCCAGTTTTATCGCTTATCTGCTGTGTGGCTGGTGGATGATTTAACCAAATGACGGCGCTCAGACGAGCGACAACATCCGCTTGAGCTGTTGTAATAAAAAATCCCGCCTGCTGGCGGGATTTTTTATCAAGGGTGCAAAAATTGACGAAAATGTGTTAGCTCAATAGCTCAGCAGGTGTTAACAGCACCAGATTGGCGGCAAGCTGCAGCGCATCAACAGGCCACATCGCCTCTGGCCTTGGCTGATCAACACCCGTTACCCCTTCCTGCGGTCTACAATTTGCCAGCACCTGCAGCCACTGTGGATCCAGTTTATCCACTCCCTGCACAGCCCCAACTAAAGCAGCGGCGATAGCTGCATGGCTGCCGGTGTCACCGCCCTGCCGGATACTGTCCACTATGGCTTCCCCCACAGATTTGGCATAAAGCAGCTGCCAGATAGCATGATGAAAAGCACAAAGCGCCGGATTCGCCGGATTTTCATAGTTGGCTGGCGGCATAAAAAGCGCCTGATCGATGGTCTGGCGCAGTATAGATTCCACTTTCAGCTCGCGTGCCCATTGTTGTAAGTCCTGGTAAAGCTCATCAATACCAGCACCGGTATCTATGGCTTTGGCCAGCAGCATGGCATAAAGCGCACTGATTTGCTGGCATAACAGCGCAGGCTGCGTGATAGCAGTGTCTGTCATGGCCCAGGCGGCAATTTGCGGCAGTGAAAAATGCACTCCCATCATCGCAACAGGCAGCTGGCGGCCAAGCGCCGCCAGCCCAAAATCCTGCTCTGAAGGCATGACCGTTAACGCCTGTTGCAACGATGCCGAAATCGCAAAAGGCTGGCTTTGCAGCCAATACTGATAGGCCGAAGCCGCATCGGCACTTTGATAACAGCGGCAAAACGCCAGCATGCGGCACAATAACAACGCCAACTCGCCTTCTTCCGTGGGCTGGCCAGGCAAGGTGTGCCAGGGGCCTTCGCGAAAGCTTAATAAGCTACCGGCCCCCAGAGCACGACGTTCTTGCGGAGCTAAAAACTCAGCCTGAACCCCTAACGCGTCACCTGCCAGCAAAGCCACTAATGCGCCCTGGGCGCGGGTTATTTTCTGCTGTTGCTCAATGCTGACTGCGCTGTTATCCATCGGTCACTCCGCTTGAAATTTATCCTTGGCTAGCTTACTTAAGATATTGATTATTTACCAGTTTCTGTATGTTTTTTTATCAGTTGTAAACAGTCGCCCAGCTGATGCTGCCAGGCACTTAACTCAATACCAAAAGTCTTTTGTATTTTTTGATTATTTAACCTGGAATTGGCCGGTCTTTTGGCCGCTCTGTTCAGGCTCAAGCTGTCGGTGGGCAGCACTTCAGGTTGTTGCTCCAGCAGTCCTTCATCCACCGCATAATAAAAAATGGTGTTGGCAAATTCATACCAGCTGCATTCACCAGCCGCTGTTAAGTGATAAATGCCGCTCACAGCGTGCGCTTGCTCCTGTGACATTGCAAAAATCTGGCTAAAAATACTGACCACGGCGTCTGCCACTGCAGTAGCGCTGGTGGGCGCGCCCACCTGATCATCCACCACCAAAAAAGGCTCCTGCCGGTTTGGTGCCAGCGACAGCATAGTGGTAAGGAAATTGCGGCCGCTGTGGTTATATAACCAGCTGGTGCGGAAAATTAAATGACGACAACCTGAGCTAATAATGGCATGTTCGCCAGCCACTTTGCTGCGGCCATATTGTTGCAGCGCCCCCGTATCATCAGATTCGACATAAGGCTCGGTTTTTTGACCATCAAACACATAGTCGGTAGAAAAATGGCATAACCAGCTATGCTGCTCTTTGGCTATGGCAGCAAGCGTCGCCGGCAACTGGTGATTTAGTTGCTCGCATAAAACGCTATTACGCTCAGCACCATCAACATCTGTCATCGCAGCAGCATTAACAATTAAATCCGCCGGATGCTGTAAAAACCATTGTTGTACCGCCGTGCTGTCGGTTAAATCCAGCTGTTGCCGGTTTGGCGTCAACACTGTGCCAAGCGCGGTTAAATCTTTGGTAAGTGCCTGACCCAACTGGCCGCTGGCACCTAATAACACTATTGTCAGCATAAAAAATTCTTTATCAGAAAAGTTTCAACACAGGTCTCAGTCGCAGTTCAGGCTAAGACACAAAATATCAGTCGCATGGCCGGTTGCCCTAAATCTGGCAGATAAAAAAAGCCAACCGGCTTGGGTTGGCTTTTTCTCAGCAGTTAAATTTAACCGCCGTATTTTTCCGCCAGATACAACCAAGTTTCCAGCACAGTATCAGGGTTCAGCGACACTGAATCAATGCCTTGCTCCATCAGCCATGCGGCAAAATCTTCATGATCAGACGGACCCTGACCACAAATACCCACGTATTTACCTTTGGCTTTGGCAGTAGAAATGGCCATCGACAACAGCTTTTTAATGGCTGGGTTACGTTCATCAAATAAGTGCGCAATAAGACCTGAATCCCGGTCCAGACCCAGTGTTAACTGAGTTAAGTCGTTAGAGCCAATAGAGAAACCATCAAAATATTCCAGGAACTCATCGGCCAGCAGACAGTTACTCGGCAGCTCACACATCATAATAACTTTCAGGCCATTTTCGCCGCGTTTTAATCCTTGCTCAGCCAGCAGGTCAATTACGGCCGCCGCTTCTTCTAAAGTCCGCACAAAGGGGATCATAATTTCGACATTGGTAAAGCCCATGTCGTTACGTACCCGTTTTAACGCTTCACATTCAAGCGCAAAACAATCACGGAAATCTTCAGAGATATAACGAGAGGCACCACGGAAACCAATCATCGGGTTTTCTTCGTGCGGCTCATACTGCTGACCGCCGACTAAGTTGGCGTATTCGTTCGATTTAAAATCGGACATCCGTACAATGACACGCTCTGGCGAAAACGCCGCGGCCAGTGTTGAAATACCCTCGGTCAGTTTGCCAACATAGTATTCAACTGGTGACGCGTACCCTGCCATCATCTCGTCAATGGTAGCTTTGACATCGGCTGGCTGGGCGTCGTAATTGAGCAGCGCTTTGGGGTGAACCCCAATACCCCGGTTGATAATAAATTCCAGCCGCGCCAGACCAATACCGGCGTGCGGTAACTTGGCAAAGCTAAAAGCCCGCTCCGGGTTACCGACGTTCATCATAATTTTCATTTTCAGCGGTGGCATCTGGTCAACGCGGGAAGTGACCACGTTAAATGGCAAAATACCGTCGTAAACAAAACCTGTGTCGCCTTCGGCACAAGACACTGTCACCTGCTGACCGGTTTTTACCAGACTGGTGGCATCACCACAACCCACCACAGCCGGAATACCCAGCTCACGCGCGATAATAGCGGCGTGACAGGTACGGCCACCGCGGTTGGTTACAATAGCCGAAGCGCGTTTCATGATAGGTTCCCAGTCCGGGTCTGTCATATCGGTCACCAGCACATCACCTGGCTGGATTTGGTCCATGTCAGCGATGCTGGCCAGTACTTTGGCGGTACCAGAGCCAATTTTATGGCCGATAGCACGGCCTTCGGTCAGCACAGGTGCGCTGCCCTGGAGCTGGAAACGCTCCATTGAGTTGCTGTCTTCGCGCGAGCGCACAGTTTCAGGGCGGGCCTGTACTATATAGAGTTTGCCGTCGATGCCGTCTTTAGCCCATTCGATGTCCATCGGACGGCCATAATGTTTTTCAATGGTAATGGCCTGACGGGCTAATTCTTCCACTTCGGCATCGGTCAGTGAAAACTGACGGCTTTTGGCCTGTGGAATATCTTCAATTTTGACCTGCTTACCATGACCCTGGTCAGATGAATACACCATCTGCACCAGTTTTGAGCCTAAAGTGCGACGCACCACGGCCGGCCGGCCCGCAGCTACTGTGGGTTTATGCACATAAAATTCGTCAGGGTTCACGGCACCCTGCACCACCATTTCACCCAAACCATAAGATGAAGTCACAAAGACCACATCTTCAAAACCTGATTCGGTATCAATGGAGAACATGACGCCTGAAGAGGCGCAGTCTGAACGCACCATACGCTGTACACCGGCCGATAAAGCCACACCACGGTGGTCGTACCCCTGATGCACACGGTAAGAAATAGCGCGGTCGTTGAATAAAGAAGCAAATACGTGTTTGATCGCTTCAATCACAGCGTCATAACCGCGTACGTTTAAGAAAGTTTCCTGTTGTCCGGCAAAGGAGGCGTCCGGCATATCTTCGGCTGTGGCAGAAGAACGAACCGCAAAAGAGGCATCATCACCCATACCTTCACAAAGTTTGGCGTAAGCTGCATGAATGGCTTGTTCGAACTCCGGCTGGAATGGGGTGTCAATGACCCACTGGCGGATCTGGGCACCGGCTTTGGCCAGCTCAGTGACATTATCTACGTCAGTTTTATCCAGTAACTGGTAAATCCGCTCATTCACACCACTTTGTTCCAGAAACTGATTAAAAGCTTCCGCCGTGGTGGCGAACCCGCCTGGCACTTGCACACCGGCGTTGGCCAGGTTACTGATCATCTCACCCAATGAGGCATTTTTGCCGCCGACCCGTGGAACATCGTGCATGCCCAAGTCCTGATACCAAACAACGAATTCTTGCACAGTATGTCTCCAATTTTTGTTGCAGGTTAGGTAAGCTTACGAGGCTCGCTACATAAGCAAAAAGATTCTACACTGCCAGACGGCTTAAATAAAACCTTAATTTTTAATGTAATTTTATAACAACAAGCAGGAGTTCAGCGTGCGCACAGCCTTTTATATCTCGGATGGCACTGGTATTACCTCAGAAGTATTCGGCCACGCCTTACTCTCTCTTTTTCCAGCAGAATTTGACCATGTGACCATCCCATTTGTTGAAACCGCCGACAAAGCCTTACAGACAAAACAACGCATTAACGATCGTTATAAAACTACCGGAGTGCGGCCATTGGTATTTTTAACTTTTGTCGATGAAGGCTTGCGCGCCATTATCAACAGCTCAGAGGCAGTCTGTTATGACTTTCTGAATGCTTTTGTTGAACCTATGCAAAAAGAGCTCGGCATTCAGGCCATGCCAAAAACCCACAGAACCCACAGCATTCACGAAAAAACCTATGATTTTCGGATTGACGCTGTGAATTACGCGCTGGCCAATGATGATGGTTCTAACTTAAAAGACTACGCCAAAGCCGATATTATTCTGGTTGGAGTCAGCCGCTCCGGCAAAACGCCAACCAGCTTGTATCTGGCCTTGCAATACGGCATAAAAGCTGCCAACTATCCTTTTGTCGAAGAAGACATGGATCATCTGAGTTTGCCAAAGGTGCTACAGCAGCATAAAAGTAAATTGTTTGGCTTAACCATTACGCCGGAGCGACTGTCGCAAATCCGTGAGCAGCGCAGGCCCAACAGCCGTTATTCGTCGTTGCGTCAGTGTAAACTGGAGCTGGCGGAAGTGGAAAATTTGTATAAAAAAGAGCGAATTCCGTATTTAAACTCCACAACTTTATCCATTGAAGAAATTTCGGCAAAAATCATGGCCGAAACCGGCCTGAAACGGCAAAAATACTGATAAAAGCACTGATCAAACACGATAAGTTGCCTTCAACCAAAGGCCGAATGTGCTCACACATCCGTTTTGCAAAAAGTAGCCACAACCCAAAGCCTATTCAGTACAAGGATTGTAGATGACAGCCCATCAGCCTTTAGCCTCCTGGCGTCCCGGTCCACGCCGTGATGCCATTCTGAACTTTATCAATCAGGTAACCAATCCTGGATCTCCCTGTTATGTAGCGCCGGAAGACAGAATCGCCACTTTTGATCATGACGGCACCTTATGGGTGGAAAAACCTGATGTCACCGAAATCACTTTTATTAAAGATCTGATGCTGCACGATGAAATCAGGCCCAAACCACTTTGTGGCACAGTGTGGGGTGTTATCCGTCACAGCATCGCGGTTTTTATGGACAAATTATTACAAGACACCCGCTGGTTATTAAGGGAATGGATAGATGGGGTCAGCACCGATGACTATAAACACTGGGTACAATGCTGGCTTGGTAAAGCCAGACATCCAAGATTTCACTGCCCTTACCCGCAACTGGTGTATCAGCCGATGCTGGAAGTGCTGACACTATTTCGTCAGCATGGTTTTCGCAATTATCTGGTCTCCGGCGGCAGTTGTTATTTTATCCGTGCTTTTTCCGAGCAGGCTTATGGCATTGGACCTGAGCAGGCGCTTGGTAGCCAGCTCAGAACAAAAGTCACTGAAAAAAAACGGTCGGCTGTCCGTCGAACTCAAACCCATTCCCTGGTTTTTAGATAACGGTAAAGGCAAGGTGCTTTGTATTGAAAGCCATATCGACCGTCATCCTATTGCCGCTTTTGGCAACAGCAGCGGTGACATTGCGATGTTACGCTGGGCAGGTCAGAGCAAAACCTCATTGTGTATGCTGATCCATCACACTGACGCCGAGCGCGAATATGCCTACTGCCCCGGGGAAAAAACGCTCAAAGCGGTCAGTGACTATGGCTGGCAACTGGTAGATATGAAAAACGACTGGCTGCAGATATTTCCGGTAGCAACCGCAGAACAACTCAAAAGCGAGGTAGTCAGCTCAGCGTTGTAACAACTGCTGACGCAATTGGGCCGGGCTAAGTTTTAAAGACTCGCCCTGCTCAAGGTGTTTCACCAGTTCGACAATAGCGGCGTTCACCGGCGTGGCAATGCCGGTATCAATGCCAAGGCGCACCACAGCACCGTTTAAATACATCACTTCTGTACGCCGTCCGGCCTGAATGTCGTCCCACATCGAAGAGCGCGCCGCGTCGTCAATTTTTAACATTTGCCGCGCCAGCAGCCGGAACAGCCAGGTGGGTAAACGTAATAACCAGGGCAACCAGTCATTGGGTAACAGCGTCATGGCCTGAGGTTTCACCTGCAGCGCTTTAGCCACCTGCAACCATTCCTGCATAGCTGCTGCTAAAACCAGCCGCAAGTCGTGCTGCAATAACTGTTGTTTCAGCGGTAATCCCGATAACGCATTTAGCGCATTATTCAGGTTTAACAACAACTTGCCATATTCTACCGCACGCATATCGGCACACAGCTGCACACCAGAGCCATAATGGCGGAAAATAGCTGCCAGATAATCCAGTTTATGCTGGTTGCTTTGTGGCCACAGCAGCTGACCAGAGCTGGTTTGCTGAAAATGGCCAGGTCCGGTTTTCACCACATTAAAAGGCACCACGGCTCTGTACACCGGGTTACTCAGGCTGGCGCTTAACATGGTATCCACACCAATGCCATTTTGCAGTGCAATCACTGGCACATCGGGGCGGATAAACTTTTTTAGCTGCGGAATAAGATGTGGCAGGCTGATAGCTTTCACTGTTAATAAAATAACATCACATTCAATCAGACTGACCATAGAAGTATAAAAAGCCGGTGCTATAGCACTGACGTTGCCGCCCGGGAAACCTGCCGACAAACCATAAGCGGCCAGCTCCAGACCTAAAGCCTCACGGCCAAAAAACTGCACCGCAAGGCTTTTATCCTGCGCCAGAATAGCACCTAAAAAACAGCCTATGCTGCCAGCGCCAACAATACCCACAGTGCTGTGAATTGCAGCACTGTGGGTTTGAGATTGGATATCCAGGCCAGATGTTGGCGCCATAATCAGCGGACTTACTTGCGGACAGTCTGCAGAGTATCGGCGATCAAAAAGGCTAATTCCAGTACCTGATCGGCATTTAACCTTGGGTCACACTGGGTGAAATAACGCTGACTTAAGTCGTTTTCCGACAAACCATAAGCACCGCCGGTACACTCGGTCACATGTTCACCTGTCATCTCCAGGTGAATACCGCCGGCATGGCTGCCTTCGGCCTGATGCACCGCGAAGAAGTTCCGGATTTCGCGCAAAATAGCTTCAAAATCACGGGTTTTATAGTCATTGCTGGCTTTGACCGTATTGCCGTGCATTGGATCTGAACTCCAGACCACTTTGCGTCCTTCACGTTGCACCCGACGCACTAAAGCCGGCAGTTTATCAGCCAGTTTGTCCGCGCCCATCCGGGTGATCAGCGTGAGGCGCCCCGGAATATTGTCCGGATTCAGCTGGTCAATTAAACGGATAAGGTCAAGCTCATCCATACCAGGCCCTACTTTGACGCCAATAGGGTTATGAATACCGCGGAAAAACTCAATATGGGCATGGTCCAGCTGCCGGGTGCGCTCACCAATCCACACCATATGGGCCGAACAGTCGTACCAGAGGCCAGTCAACGAATCACGGCGGGTTAAAGCTTCTTCGTAATTGAGCAGCAATGCTTCATGCGAGGTATATAAGGTGGTTTCACGAATGGACGGTGAATTTTGTGCGCTGATGCCACAAATTTCCATAAAACGCAGCGCTTCCTGAATACGCTGCGCTATGTCCTGATACCGGCCTTTGAGTGGGTTGCTTTCAACAAAACCCATATTCCAGCGGCTGACCTGATGTAAATCGGCAAGGCCCCCCTGGGCAAAAGCACGTAATAAATTTAAGGTGGCGGCTGAATGATGGTAAGCCGTTAATAACCGGTTTGGGTCGGGCCGGCGCGCCGCTTCGGTAAATTCAAAACTATTAACGATGTCGCCACGATAACTTGGCAAGCTGATGCCGTTGATGGTTTCTAAATCGCTTGAACGCGGTTTGGCATATTGCCCCGCCATCCGCGCCACTTTCACCACAGGGCAACCGCCGGCAAAGGTCATCACCACGGCCATTTGCAATAACACTTTAAAGGTATCGCGGATTTTTGGCGCATTAAAGTTACTAAAGCTTTCCGCACAATCGCCGCCTTGCAGTAAAAAGGCATTGCCTTCGGCAACCTGCCCTAACTGACTAAAGAGATCCCGGGTTTCCTGCGCAAAAACCAAAGGCGGAAACGAATGCAGCTGCTGCTCCACACTGGCCAGCAGGGCCGGATCATCGTAATGGGGTTGTTGTTGGATGGGAAATGCTCGCCAACTTTGAGGCGTCCAGGTCGTCACTTTGCGTATCCTATTAAGGTTATGAAATGGGGAATTGATTCACTTTGGCTATTAATCCAAGGACAAAGTAAATTTATTACCGGCCAATTTCAATCGCTAATTTGTTATAACCTAGAATTTAGCCGTCTGTTGGCGAAAAATGCAGCACAAACACAAAGGTGATGCGGATCTTGAGGTAAAAAAACAACAAAAGCGCCATCAGCGCCTTTGTTGTAATTCAAGCAATAAATGCTCGCAGGCTTGTTCTATCATCTGACGCACCAGCTCAAAACCACGGGCGCCACCATAATAAGGATCCGGCACTTCGGGTTGGCTGGCGTAATCCGGGTGGTAACTCATCAACAAATTGAGTTTGTGCTGATGCTCAAGCGGACAACGGCGTTTTAACGCCGCGAGATTTTCCAGATCCATGGCTAAAATCAAATCGTAATAATCAAAGTCGGTGCTCTGTACCGGGCGGGAATAAATGCCTTTAAAACTGACATCGATGGCCGCTTTGATGCTGCGTGGATCTGGCGGAGCGCCTTTATGACTGGCGCTGGTGCCGGCCGATTCAACTTCACAGGCAAAGTTATTTTCCGCCGCCAGCTGACGGAAAATGGCATGGGCTGTAGGCGAGCGGCAAATATTACCCAGACAAACAAAGAGTATTTTCATCACAAAAACATTCCGGAAATAGCGCTTGCGGCAGTATACGAACTTTGTAACTATTTGCCAAAGCGTCATTTTATCGCCATCAAAGGCTTTTCCCGACCCAAGGACAAACAGTGCACACAGATATTCAACAAGTAGAATCGCAACTGAATCAGGTGATCCTCGGCAAAGCTCCACAAATTCGGCTGGCGCTGACTTGCCTGTTAGCGCAGGGCCATTTATTGCTGGAAGATTTGCCCGGTATGGGCAAAACCACATTGGCCCATGCACTGGCACAAAGTCTGGGTTTAAGTTATCGCCGGGTGCAGTTTACCAGCGACCTGCTGCCGGCCGATCTGACCGGTTTTAGTATTTTTGATGCCCGCTCGCAGCAATTTAATTTTCAGCCTGGCCCTGTGTTTAGTCAGGTGCTGCTGGCCGATGAAATCAACAGAGCCAGCCCCAAAACCCAAAGCGCCCTGCTCGAGGCCATGGAAGAGCAGCAAGTGTCGGTTGATGGTGAAACCAGGCCCTTGCCAGCACCTTTTTTTGTGATAGCCACGCAAAACCCCTTGTTTCACAGCGGCACCAATGCCCTGCCCGAATCACAGCTTGACCGCTTTTTAATGCGCCTGACCTTAGGTTTTCCGGAGCGCGCCGCCGAATTACAACTGCTGCAACAAGATCAGCAAAACCGCCAGCAGCAACAGTTGCCAGCGCTATTGAGCACAGAGCGGCTTCGGGCACTGCAGGCACTGGTGCCCCAAATTACCGCCACCGACGCTGTGCTGGGTTATATGCTGGATCTCATCCGGCAAAGCCGGCAGCGTTCAGACATGCTGCCACTGTCCCCGCGCGCGGCACGGGGTCTGGTGCGGGCCGCCAAAGCTTATGCCTTTTTACAGCAGCGCCAGTTTGTCACCACTGAAGACGTGCAAGCGGTGTTTGCCGCAGTCGCCGAACACAGACTACAACCGCGGCAACAGCAGCATCAGTCCAACCTCAGTGCGCTGTTAATTCAGGAAACCCCATGCAGCTGCTGAGGCAAAAGCTGCAAAGCTGGGTGAAACATAAAATCTGGGCCTGGCTGGAGCGGCGCCAGCCGCCTGTCAGTCAGCTGATACTGCGCCAGAATATTTTGTATGTACTGCCAAGCAAATATGGCATTTCGTTGTTTGCGCTGGCGGCAATTTTGTATTTATTAGGCAGTAACTATCAGAATAATCTGATTTTATTACTCAGTTTTTTGCTGATTGGACTGCTGCTGCTGGCCATTATCCTCGCTTTTAAGAATCTGCATGGTCTGGTACTACAAAGTGGCGAAACCACGGCCGCTTTTGCCGGTGACATGCTGAATGTGCGGCTACGCCTTGCCAATCAACAGGGGCGTCAGTTGCTGGAGTTCAGCTTAAACGGCGATCGACAGTTATTCTGGACTTTACCTTCAGAGGTAATGCTGCAGGTGGACAGCTCCCGCCGTGGTTTTTACCGGCTGCCGCGTTTTAAAATTCAGAGTCTGTACCCTTTTGGTTTAATACGTTGCTGGTGTTATCCGGCGCTAAATCAAAGTTATTGGGTGTATCCCAATCCCTTGCAACAACAAATGCAGCAGCATCTGCCAACGGGTGATGGTGAGTTGCAATGGTCGCATTTAAGCCCTTATCAGATGGGCGATGCACTGCAACGTATTGACTGGAAAAGACTATCACGCCAGCCGTCTCAGCCGGTAGTGAAGGTGTTCAGCCAACAGGGCTCTGAGCTGCACCAGCTGGTGGTGCCCACCTTGTCAGGCGCTGCGCTTGAACAGTCACTATCGCAGATTTGTGCGCAAATTTTGCATTTGAGTCACCGGCATCTGCCTTATACCCTGGAAGTACAAGGCCGGCTGCTCACGAGAGAACAACTCACAACTGCACAAAACGCAAGCGGACAATCTGCGCCGCAGCCGGGCCTTAGCAGCGAAGAGCTGCACCGCCAACGTTGTCTGGAGGCACTGAGTTTATGTTAGCAAATCAGGCATCCTACCCCGCAGTGCCAACCCCTGTGATCTGGCGATTGTGGCTGATCCAAAGTTTGTTATTGTTGTTACTGGCGCCGGCTTTTAATTTCTGGAGCCTGGCCATTTTTGCATTATTGCTGCTGGCCAAACTGCCACAGTTGTTGCTCAACAGACCGGCCTGGAGTTTAAAGTTATCCAATTTGCTTGCGCTGACGATAGTGTCCGCTTTGTTGTTATTTGCCCGGGATCTGGGGGTGTTGCATCTGATGATCCACCTGCTGCTGCTGGCGGCTATTTTACGACTGCTGGGTTTTCGTGAGCACGATCACGCGGATGTGCAGCAGCTGTTGTGGGTGCAGTATTTTTTATTTGCCTGTTGTTTTATTTTGCACCAGGCACTTGGCATGGCGCTTCTGGTATTTATGCTGTTGTTATTACAACTGCAAAGTCATTACCTGGCTTTTGCCGCGCCCGGCAGTACATTTCCCTATAAATCTGCGCTGAAAACCAGCCTGATCTTTGTGCCTTTGTGGTTAAGTCTGTTTTTGCTGTTTCCACGCATTGCCCCACTCTGGGCCCTGCCCGGTGC
>FWPV01006187.1_pt1 | contig 23100 bp, 12 predicted proteins | sample 2228371 | NCBI WGS metagenome assembly FWPV01 (sample SAMEA103939776, study PRJEB20133) | metagenome | reverse complement strand
AGTTTTTTTAAAACATTCTTTTAATGGAGTTTTAAAGTTCTTGAAATTGCCTCAATGAGTGCCCTGCAAATGTCTATGTCTATTTTTCGGTGATTAAGATAATTTATTCCAATGAATACATCTTTGCATCAAAAGTTTTAGCCAGTTCTGTATCCAATCTATCTGCTATCCTTGATAAATTATTTATAATATATTCTACTTCCTCGGGATCTAAACCCGTCAAGGGTCTTTCTTCTACTAAAAATAAAATATCTTCATTTAATCCCAAAGCACAGTTTATAAAATAATAATTATATTCTAAACATTTTTTCAAAAATTCCTTTTGATTTTTCTTAGGTATATAGAGTAAAGGAGAAACTATTCTTAAGGTGTTTATATATTTATTTTCATTTAAAAAGATATAGACAATGGCAGTTCCCCTCTTCAATGCCCACCCATGAACTTCTTCACTATCAATTCGGGCTTCTTCTGGCTTCAATCCAAGCCCTTTGAAAACCTTTTCAATAATTTTTTCTGCTTCTTCTATTGTCCTTAAATTTGTAACTTTTTTTACTCCTTTAAAAACCATAAAAACCTCCTATTCATTATAACATAACAAATTTATTTTTTCTCCAAACAGGACTCACCAATAAGATAAAGGGAAAAAATTGTCAAAGATAAGAAAAGCCCAGGGAAAAAGCTAATCCACCATGCCTCAAATAATAAATCCTTTCCATCTGCAATTATATTTCCCCAAGAGGGGTTTGGGGGCTGTACTCCAAGTCCCAAAAAAGATAGGGCACTTTCTGCTAAAATAAGCCCTGCAATCCTTAATGTGGAATCAACAAGTAAAATCCCCTTTAAATGGGGTAAGATATGTTGGAAAATAATGTAAAAATCAGAAGCACCAATTGCCTTTGCATTTAAGATAAAATCCCTTTCTTTTAAAGATAAGACCTGCCCCCTTACTAAACGAGAGACCTCCATCCAAGAAAAGATACCTAAAATAATTACAATTCCAAAAAAGGAAAGTTTTTTATCCATAATACCTGTTAAAGTTATAAGTAAAAAAAGGCGTGGAAATGCTAAAAGGGAATCTACAAACCTCATTAGAATCATATCTATAAATTTTCCAAAATAGCCAGATACAAGTCCAATAAAAGTTCCTAAAAATAAAGAAATAAATAGGGAAAAAACACCAATTTGAATTGAAATCCTTCCACCATACAAAACCCTTGAAAATATGCACCTTCCATATCCATCTGTTCCAAAGGGAAAAATTATTTTTTTATAACCTTCTTTTTTTTCCTTAGAAATTTCCTTTGTCTTTTCATCTTCATAGACAACTGAAAAGGGTTTAAGTTTTGCACAAATTGTGGGCTTAAATTGTTTCAAAGGAGGATTTAAAGATAAAAAATTTGCAAAAAAAGTTAAAAAAATTAAAATTAAAAAAATTGTCCAACCCACAAGTCCATTATAATTTTTCATATCTTATTCTTGGATCTACTAAAAAGTATAATAAATCAGCCAAAAGATTTCCTAATAATACCATAGTAGAAGATAAAAGAGAGGCACCAATTATGAGGGGATAATCCCTTGTTAAAATTGCACCATAGGCAAGGCGTCCCATTCCAGGCCAGGAAAAGATTACTTCTGTAAGTAAGGCACCCGATACAAGGAAGGGAAAAGATAAACCAAATAAAGTAATTAAAGGAATTAAGCTGTTTTTTAAAGCATATTTGAAATAAATTTCCCCTTTTGAAACCCCTAAGAGTTTATGGTTTAAAATATATGGTTCTTTTAAAATTTCTTCATAGGACTTAAAAGCAAAACGAGAAGTGGCAAAGAGGGAAGAAATTCCTAAGGCAAGCCCAGGTAATATTAAATGCTTTAAAAGATTTAAAAGGTTTCCTTCCATTCCAATATCATACATATGTGAAGGAGGTAAAATTTTAAATTTATAAGAAAATATATATATTAAAATAAGTCCAAGCCAAAAAGAAGGCGTTGCATAAATGAGGAGAGAAAAAAAGTGATAAAATAATCTTAATATCTTCTTTTCAAATAAAGCAATAAAGATACCTATGGAAATTCCAAAAAAATATTCAATGAATAAGGCAAAACCACTTAAAATTAATGTATTAGGCAATGTCTCCAAGATAACATCTATTACGGGTTGATGATAGGAAAAAGAAAAACCCAAGTTCCCCCTTACCCCTTCTTTTAAAAATAAAAAATATCTTAAAATTAGGGGTTTATCTAAGCCATAACCTTTTTTTATTTGTTCATAAATTTCTGGAGGCACATTGGGATCTAAATAGAGCCGAGTTGGATCACCGGGGGCTAAATTTACAATAAAAAAGGTCAATGTTACAATCAAATATAATAAAACTATGGAAGATATAATCCTTTTTATTAAATAATTTTTCACCTATTCAATTTTCCATTCTTCCAAATTGTAAAATGCAGAAAGAATATTCATAGAATACCCCTTAACTTTCTTATTTATTCCATTTATCTTCATATTTTCATAAATAAAAGTGTAGGGCTGATCTTCATAAATCAATTCTTGAATTTTATCAATATAGACCTTTGCATCCTTTATATCTTCAACTTTTTCCATTTCTTCAATCAATTTATCTACTTCTTTATTTGAATAAGAAACAATATTATAACCCCCTTCAATTGAAGAAGTATGCCAAATTTCTTTAAAATCAACTTTTGTTGCAACTCTCCATCCCTGCAAACAAGCATCAAAATTTTTTGATATTAAGTCCTTAATAAAAGTATTCCATTCCAAAAACTTTAAATTTACCTTCACTCCTATTTGGGAAAAATGGCTTTGGAGTAAAACTGCCGTTTGTTCCCTTATGGCATTTCCTTTATTTGTTATTAAATCAAATTCAAAGGGCTTTCCCTTATATTCTAAGATCCCATCCCCATTTGTATCTTTTAAACCTTCTTTTTTTAATATTTCTTTTGCCTTTTCTGGATCATAGGCAATTTCTTTTATATTTTTATTAAAAGCCCAAAGAGAAGAATGTATTGGTCCTAAGGACTTCTTTGCATAGCCCATCCAGACGAGGTCAATTATTTCTTTTGTATTCACAGCATAAGATAAGGCAGTCCTTATATTTTTATTACCAAAAAGGGGATTTTTTAAATTCCATCCAATATAGACATACTGCCTATCGGGATAAGTTACAATTTCTAAGTTTGGATCTCTTTTAACCTTTTCCACATCCTTTGGAGGTATGAGTTCCATCATATCCACTTGATAACTTAAAAATTGAGTTAAAAGTGCTCCTTGATCTGGAACAATTTTAAAGACAACGCTATCAATTAATGGATAGCCCTTTTTATAATAATAGGGATTTTTTTCTAAATAAATTGCTTCTTGTTTTTTCCATTCCTTTAAAATAAAAGGACCAGAAAAGACCTTTATTTTTGTAAAATCATAGGTTCTCCAATCTTTATAAGGGACTTTTCCATAATCTTCTTCTGGATATATGGAACCTTCATTTAAATCCATTAACATATAAGGATATTTTTTAGAAAAAATTACCTTAAAATTATAATCATCAATTAAAACAATTTCTTTTATAAATTTTTTTGAATCAATTCCAGTCCAAGCAACTTCTTCTGAAATTGCTGTATTGTGTGTAAATAAAATATCCTTTGTAGTCAATTTTTTCCCCTTAGACCAAAATATGTCTTCTCTTATCTTGCAATTTAAAATGGTGCCATCTTCTTCAAAAAAATATTTTTCCACAATTTCAGGGGAAAAAGTTGGGATATGTTCTTCAAAGTCGGGATTTTCTTTAAACAAATGCAAATAAAGTTGTTTGATAATATCAGATGAAAAGGCAGAGGAAGTTATAAAATCATTTGTTGTATCTATATCTCCTATAGCTCCAATAATTAAGGGTCTTTTTTGAACTACCTTTGGACTACAACTTAACGCAAATAAAACAAAAAAAATAAAAAATAATTTTATAAACTTTTTCATTTCTTCTCCTTTTTAACTCTTTCCATATATTGCTTTTTTTCACCATCAATTTTAATATAATCCCCTGCTTCTATAAATTGGGGAACCATAACAACCAAACCATTTTCCAGTTTTGCTTCTTTCCAGGTGGAACCTTCAGAATCCTTTATCCCTTGTGGAGTGGAAACAACTTTCAATTCAAAATAGGGAGGAAATTTAATGCCAATTGGATCTTCTCCAGCAAAGTCCACATCATAAACACTATTTTCTTTTAAAAAGACAAAGTCCTCTCCTATCAAGTGTTTTGAAATAGGAATCTGTTCATAGGTCTCTTGTTCCATAAAATAAAAATAATTTTCATCACTATAAAGATACTCCATCCTTTTCTTGGATGTAGGAATTTCTTCTAATCTATCTGTGGGGTTAAAACGAACCTTATGGATATGCCCACTTTCAATATCTATTAATGTTACAAAATCCATTGTACCAGCCCTACCTCCACCCATTTGCTTTTCAACCAGTAAGACCTTTGATTTTTTACCATTGTACAAAACAACCATACCTTTCTTTAACTCTGATACAATTACCATAAATACCTCCAAAAAAAGTTTAGCATAAAAAAAATTTTTTATCAATAAAATTAACATTTTTCAGCAAAAAAGAATGAAATACCTCCTTTTTAAAATTTTTATAAATTATTTATTTTGCATTTTTAAAAAGGGATCAAATCAAATTTTCTCCTATTGGTTTTAATAAAATTTGAAAAACCTCTTATTAAATGCTAAAATCTATGATATTTTTAAAGGAGAAAATATGGAAAATTTGGGACACCTTTTACCCTTATGGACAGTTTTACCTTTTATATTTATGCTTTTGACAATAGCAATTGCTCCCCTAATAAATGAGCATTTTTGGGAAAAAAATAAAAATAAGGCAATCTTTTCTGTAATTTATTCAATTCCAATTTTAATACTCTTTTACCATTATAATGATTTTCATCCTCTACTCCATGAAGTTGGAGAATACTTTTCCTTTATCGTTTTGCTTGGCTCACTATTTATTGTAAGTGGGGGGATATTTTTATCTGGAGATATCTTAGGGACACCAAAAAATAATACATTATTCTTATTGATTGGTGGAGTAATTGCAAATATCTTTGGAACAACTGGTGCATCTATGCTTCTCATAAGACCAGTTTTAAGAATCAATAGAGAACGATTATACATTTCACATATACCTATTTTTTTCATTTTTATTGTCTCAAATATTGGAGGATGTTTAACACCCATAGGAGACCCCCCACTTTTTATGGGATACTTGAGAGGAGTTCCCTTCTTTTGGTCTTTAAGGTTATTTCCAGAATGGGCATTTATGATGGCAATAATCCTATCAATTTTTTATTTTATGGATAGACATTATTATAAAAAAGAGCCAGAATCAATTAAAAGATTGGATAAAATTGCTTATGAGCCCATAAGATTACATGGAAAAATGAATATGATATTAATCTTTGGAATCCTTGCTTCAGTTATATTTTTAAAGTCGCCTATTAGGGAATTTATAATGATATTGATTTCAATAATTTCCTTAAAGTACACAAAAAAGGAAATAAGGGAAAAAAATGAATTTAATTTTGCACCAATTATAGAAGTGGCTGTCTTATTTGCAGGCATATTTATAACAATGGTTCCTGCTTTGCTAATCTTAGAAGCAAGGGGAGGAGAGATGGGGATTACAAAGCCCTGGCATTTTTTCTGGATAACTGGATTCCTTTCTTCTTTCTTAGACAACACTCCCACATATTTGACTTACCTTTCTCTTGCTCAGGGATTGGCACATTCAACAGGTCTTCCCAATGAAGTAGCAGGGGTACCCCATTCAATCCTTGCAGCAATTTCCTTAGGTGCTGTCTTTATGGGGGCAAATACTTATATTGGAAATGGTCCAAACTTTATGGTAAAGGTTATCTGCGAACACCAAAAAGTGAAGATGCCTTCCTTTTTTGGCTACTTTTTAAAGGCAATTATCTTCCTCTTCCCCTGCTTTGTTCTGGTTACATTTTTGTTTTTAATTTGATAAATTGTGGTATAATAACTATGTTATGAAAAGATTTTTAACTTTGATAATAATTTTTATCTCCTTAAGGATTTTAGCACAACCAATCTTTTATGTGGAAAATCCCCACATAAATTTTGGAAATGTTATACAAAAATCAGAGGTCCATGGGGAAATTCTTATAGAAAATAGGGGAAATGAAGTGCTAGAATTTAAGGAAGTTGTTCCTTACTGCAATTGCACTATTTTAAGTATGCCAAATTCAATGCAACCAGGGGATAAAGGAAAAATCGTTTTTTCAATTACGCCCAAAATTGCTGAAGGTAATTGGAGAACTGTCATTAAAATAATAACAAATGAACCAAAAGACAATGTTCATAAACTTAATATAACTATGAATGTAATTCCTCTTATTAAATTTGAGCCAGTACTAAAGGAACCCATTGTTTTATTGCCTGAAGAAGATTTAGATACAACTTTTAGAATTTTTAGTCCAGCAAAAATGACTTTTTCTATCCATGAATTTTTTTTAAAGCCAGAAGATACTGCAATTATAGAACCAATTGACCTAATTGGTGAAAAAATTACACCAGATAAAGATTTCAAATTTAAAATTAAATCAACAAAACCCATAAAAATTGGTGAAAATTTTTTTAATATTAGAGTAAAGACTGACATAAAAAATCTCCCGACTTCTACTTATTTGTTTAAAGTGACTGTTAAAGATTATATATGGTCAGAACCAGAAATATTAAAATTTAATTTAAATGCAAAACCAGGAATAATAAAACCATCAGCCAAAGATAAGTATGCCTACCTCAATCCTCAAAAGAATGCAAAACCTTCTTATAAATTAAAAGAAGAAGTTCTTTATAAAGTAGAAGGTAGCATTAATGGTTGGTATCAAATTTTAAATCCAGAAAACAATTTGGTGCTTTGGGTACCTTGGGAGGACTCTATTGTAATGGATAATGGCTTCCAAGCAAATACAAAAATATTTTCTGCAAAAAATATCCCTTTTAAGATAGTGGAAGTTAAATGTCCTGAAAAGTTTCGTTGTTTTTATAAAGAAGAAAAAGAAGGCTATGTTTTATTTGTTCAAAGAATAGCACCTCTTGAACATCTTGCTGAAAATTTTGGAAAGGTACAAATAATTACAGATCATCCAAAAAAAGAAATATTGGAAATCCCTTTGTCTGAAACAAAGATTGAAAAATACCAAGACACAAAAGAAAAAATTGATAGAAAGTTAAAGTTAGAACCTAAGTATCGAGATAAAAAATTAAAAGATGCTCAACCAAAAATTAAAATGGAAAATAAATAAACTTAATTTTTCTTTAAAAATTCTTCTATTTTTTCTCTTTCTGGATCATCAGGATATTTATTAATATATTTTTCAAATAATGATTTTGCCTTTTTTATATCCCCTAAGTTTGCACAAGTGGCAGCATAATTAAAAAGCAAGTCAGGATCGTTTGGTTTTAAAGCCATAGCCCTTTCATAATAAATAACTGCTTCTCTTAATCTCCCTTCTTGTGAAAAGAAATTTGCTAATTTTACAAGAGCATCAAAATTTCGAGGGAAAATTTTTATGGCTTCCTCAAAGCTTTTCCTTGCCTCCTCCTTTTTCCCAATAGATAAATAAACCAAAGCAACTTCACCCCATATTACTGAAGATCTTGGAAATTCTCTAAGTAGGTTTTTATACAAATCCATAGCTTCCTTATAATTGCCTTTCAGATACTCAGCCCTTGCTTCTTCCAAATTATTTATGATTAACATAACTTCATCGGGATCTCTTCCTTCTATCTTTTTCAAATCAGCACCACCCATATACCCCAAGCTCTTTAAATTTCTACTTTCTTCAGCCATTTCCTTTTGAAAATCTTTATCCAAATTTACATAATTTTCCTTTAATATTTTTGTTAATTTTTTTAACAATTCTCTATTTCCTAACTTTTTTTCCTCTTTTGGATCTTCAAAGAGGTTATAAATTTCACTTTTCTTTTTGTAAATAAATTTGTAAGGGGATTTAATAGCTCCATATAATTTATTTGTGCCAAAATAGAAAAAAGGATAAAGGGCTTCAAAAAAGATTTCTCTTTCTTTTTGTTTTAATAAATCTTTCCCTGGCAGGTTATTATTAATTTTTATTTTAAGAAGATTTAAAAATGTTACATAAAGATCTATTAAGGAGACAGGATAATTAATCACTTGTGGTTTGCAGTTAGGATAATAGAGAATTAAGGGAACTCTTAATGTTGAATTATATAAAAGATAGCCATGAGTTGATTCCTTATGTTCCTTCAATCCTTCTCCATGATCTGAAATTATACAAATTATTGTATTTTTAAATAGTCCTTTATTTTTTATAAAATTTAAAAACTCACCAATTAAATAATCGCTATACTCAACTTCTCCTGCATATAAATTATCTTTATATTTTGTTTTGTATGGCTCTGGAGGTTCATAGGGAAAATGGGGTTCAAATATATGCAAAAAAAGAAAAAATCTTTCCTCCCAATTTACTTTTTCCTTTGCTATTTTAATAGTTTCTTCCCCTTTCCTCATACCAACAAAACATTTATTCCAAGGAGTGCAAGGAGAAAAATTGTCATCATAGTAATCAAAACCTTTTGAAAATCCATAATCCCTTGATAAAGTTGCAGAGGAAACAAAAGCATAAGTTTTAAATCCCTCTTTTTTTAAAACTTCTGAAATAAGCTCCAAGTTGGGATTTAATTTTCCTGAGAGATTTTCTCTTATTTTATGATCCTTTGGGTAAAATCCCGTTAAAACTGATGCATGGGCTGGTGCTGTTGTAGGACAAGTTGTAAAAGCATATTTAAAAAAAACTGAGTTTTTAGAAAAATTATCTATATTTGGAGTTTTTACCTTTTCGGAACTCAAAAAACTAATATAGTCGTATCTCCAAGTATCTATAGAGATTAGTATTATATTCAATTTTTCTTGGCAAAAAATAAAAGAACAACACAAAAGAATAACGCTACTTGCAAAAATATTTTTCATCCTTTCCTCTTGCACTCATAATACTTTAGTAATTTTTTTCAAAAATTAGATATTCAATTTTTCTTTATGGAACATATTTAGAGTTTCCTCACTTTCTGTGTTTCAATCCCATTGGGACTTGACGCATTGCTTGCAGAATCATCTTTAAAATATTTTTTTTCAATTAGATGGAAAGGTCCCAAATTATGCTCCCCGACATTTTCTGATTTTCTTAATTAATTTTAAATTTTTCTCTTTTCCTTTTTCAACTGAAGCAGAATAAAATATCTTATTTACCTTATTTGTTGCGTATTTACTTTCCCTTCTTTTTCTCATACAATTCCTTCAAAGCTGCCTTTGCTTCAACATTTTCTCTATCCTTATTTAAAATTTCAATCAATATCTTCTCTCCTTCATCATATCTACCCTGTATAAGTAAACTCTTTGCTAATCCTATCTTGTAATCTATAAATTCAGGTTTAATTGCCAATGATTTTCTAAAATAATTTTCAGCTTTAACACCTTCTACCATTTGCAAATATGCCCACCCCTTAAGATAGTTTGAAAAGTCATTTTCTTTTTTTAGTTTTTTTAGGCATTCCAAGGCAGCCAATGGTATTTTCTTTAATAATAATGCTAAGGACTTGAAAACAATTGCCTCTTCAAAAAATGGCTGCAATTTTAAACACTTGTCAAAATATTCAATGCTCAAATCTAAACTGCCCCGACTTAAATATTCTTTTCCAGTCATAGCATTGCATATTATATTTTCACTTATTTTTATAATTTCCAAAAGCTCCTTTTTATCCTTGATATTTAATTTTTTATTATTTAATGGATTTATATACCCTAAAGATTTTAGGCTTTTGTAATTTTCACTTTCTTCTTTATTAATAATTTTTAAAAATTTTCTTAAATAAACATTTCGCATTTTATTGTCTAAAAATATCTCCTCTTCTTTTCCATTTTTAATTATATATTTATGTATATCTGTATCCCATATTAATTTTTCTTTTTCCTCCCTTATTCCCACAATGGGAATTAATTTAAAAGTTCTCTGCAAGTGCAGGCTTTCAATATAAATTTCTCTTTTAGGAATCTTTTTATCTTTTTTAAAGGCATCAAGCAAATTTATTCCATCCATCTCATCATATTTTACATTTAAATAAGAGAGAATCGTTGGGCACAAATCTATAATAGATACCAATCCATCTACTCTTTTTCCTTTAAAACCTGGAATTTTTAATAAAAAAATTACTTGTATTGTATTTTCAAAAATAAAATAACCATGTGTTTCCTCTCCATATTCCCCTAATGCTTCTCCATGATCACTTAAAACAGCAATTAATGTTTTTTCTCCTAAATAACTTTTTATCATCCCTATCAATTTTCCAAAAGCTGAATCTAAATTCTTCACTTCCTCTTTATAAGCATTTTTGGTATTTATTTCATTAAAATTTAAAGGCATATAAGGAAAATGGGGATCATAAAAATGAATCCATAAAAAAAGGGGTTTTGTTTTGTTATATCTTAAAAAAAAATTTTCTACTAACTTTAATGTTTCAAAACAATTTGCTTCTCCTGTAACTGAATTTAAATTAGAGTGAATTTCTTTAAACCCTTTAAAAATTCCTATATTTGGATTAAAAATATTTGAAGAAATAAAAGCGTGGGTTTCATATCCATTATTTTTTAATAATTCAGCAATTAATAAATATGATTCTTTATATGTTTCGCCATTATCCCTCACATTGTGATTATATGGATACATTCCTGTAAAGATAAAAAAGTGCGCAGGCACAGTTAGGGGAACTGTCGTAACAGCATTTTCAAAAGAAATTGCTTCCCTTGCAAAATTATCAATTTCAATTGTTTTATTAATTTGATTATTATAAAAGCTAATAAAATCCTTTCTAAGGGTATCAAGTGTAATCATGCATATATTGGGATGGTTTAATAAATTAAAAAATATAAAAAAAACAAAAAACATTTAAAGAATTAAAAGCCGGGGCTTTAAAAACCCCGGCTCAAAAAATTTATAAAACCTTTATTAATCGCAGATATTATCACTATGGTCGTCAGTTGAAATTCCACAAAGTCCAGCAGCATTCCAAGTCCTGGCAGATTCACTTCCTTGATATTTGTATCCAGGGTGTCCACCAACTTGTCCATTTACCCATATTATGTTATACCAGACATTATTATGTGCAGATGAATCAAAGGAAGTAGAACCAGTGTTTCCTCCATTTGGAAGAGCACAACCAGCATAACCAGTCCATGTTCCTATATCACCATAAAGAATGGAAACCTTTTCAGCATTACAAGTTGCTGCATCATAAGTTACATTTATAGTATTCCCTACTCCTTTAGTAAATTTTGCTGCATAAGCATCGCCATTGTGTCTTACTGGTGGAGGTGGTGTAATACCTCCGCCACAATTTGTATAAGCACATTGATTAATGTTAACATTCATTGTAGCTAATCCCATATCTGCAATACCATAAGCATTTTCAGTTATCCTTAACATATAAGTACCTGGTCCAGAATAGTATGGTTGGACATTATAGGGATTTGCATCTGTTTGTCCATAATTTTTCAAAGTAACCCAGCTTGCATCTGTGGATTTTTTAAACTCAACTTTAACATTGTTTGTCCAGTTTCCTACAGTGTCTGGATCTGCAACAATAGATACATAATCAACCTCTCCCCTTCTAGTTGCTAAGGTAGTTGAAGTTGTAAACCTTATATATAGGGTTGCTTGATTATTTGCTCCAGAAGGTAGGGTTACCTCTTGATTACATAACCAAGTGGTAGAATTTGTGGATGCCACTTGTGTCCAATTATTTCCATCTGTAGAATATTGCAAAATATGCGTTGCAGCATTATTGGTTACACGCCAATCCATTCTAACCCTTACATTAGCCAAACCCAAAGTAGAAACAGGATTTGTTAAACTTAAATAATTAGTTGTAGCATTTGATTGAACATCTGCTGCACTATGACCTGTACAAGTATTACTTGTTGCAGCTCGATACCCAGAAACTGTCCAATTGTTTAAATCTGCAAAATCATCTGGTCCAAAGAGGACAATATTTGTTTGATTTGTATAACTATAAGTATAAGAAACTGTAGCTGTATCTGCTGCAGAGGCTGTAAAGGATGGAGAAAAGTTTGATACCTGAGAATTATAAATTGCCGCAGGTGGATCTACAGTAGCATTTTCATTGGCGTTTGCACCTACAACTACTGTAAAAGCAGGTTGTTTGTTTGAATAGGTGTAACCAGTAGATTTTATATTTACCAGATCAAATATTAAATTTTTTGGACATACAACACTTGAAGGAACTTCAAACTCATAGGGATCACCTGAATTTGTACCAGTCCCACCTGCTATAATTGTTCCAAAGTTTCCTGGATTTCCAGAAATTGTAGCAATTACTTCTGAACCAGAATTTATAGCAAGGTCAGCTTGGACATTTGTTGCATCTGTAATACCAACATTTTTTAAACGGACATAGACATACCACTGTTCTCCTGGCTCAACCCAGCTATCATTGTCACCACATTTTTGAGTTAAAACTGGAGTAAAAGAATCATCATATTGAATGATTGGTTGTGGTGGGATCCAAGTACCCGTTGGAGGAGTTGGATCTGTTATATTTGTGCAGTTTCCTCTATAGTCAGTTACTCTTACATTATATGTATGGGATTGAGCAGTGGATTTTGTAATGGTCAAAGTGCTTGCAGTTGCACCACTTATAGGATTACCATCTTCTAACCATTGATAAGTATAGGGCCAATAACCACCAGTTACATTTGCAGTAAATGTTATGTTTTCATTTACAAAGACAGAAGTAGTCCCATCTGGAGTGACATTTACAACCATATTGCAAGTACAACCTGGTAAACCTGAATTATCTTTTGTATCACATTGTCTATTTTGACCTAAATTGTTAATTGTTACTGTATCTACACCAAATCCAGCATAGTTATAAACACTATCAGAACCTAAACGGAATCTTACTTGAAAATAATTATTAGCTGTACCTGTTAAGGTAGTAGGTCCCACAGATGCCCAGTTTTGAGCTGTACTATTAGACCAAGCATAAACATTTCCTGAATCAAGGGGGTTGCAGTAACTGGTATTTGGATTAAAAGAAACCATACCTGTTAAATTAAGGGAAGTCCAAGTAGATGAACTTTGATTTTTATAATAAACTGCAGCACCATCATAATTGCTTTCTGTTTGATAAGCACGAAAGAAAGTAAGTGTTGGAGTTGTAGTAGAACCAAATAAAATAGGAGATAATAAGACAGAGTCAGAGAAATCACTGTAAGTCTGACCTGGGGTATTAAAAGCATTGTTTCCAACCCAAGCACCATATCCACCATTTCCATTTCCGCAAACAGCACACCAGTGGAAATCATTGACATAGTTCTCTGAACATACTCCATCATCATCTCCTGGACCTAAAGTAACTGTCCATCCTGCACCTGGACCTGAATTAAAATCCCAAGTTCTATTGTAAGATGCAGGAGGTGATAGAGGATCTAAATCTAAGAAGAGTTGGAAGGTTTGTAATGTCCTTGAGCCAGTAAAATCTTTTCCTCTAATGTTTACAACAAACTGAGCTGTTGGTGGATTTTCCCAATCAGTACAATTGACTGTTGGATTTACATGGATTGTAAACCTATCTGATGAAGGATTTGTAACACTTTGACCTGCTCCAACAGTTCCATAAAAAGCAGTATTGTCAATTATACAATCAATTAAATTTGGAGTTGTTGTGTCTATGGTTACATAGACATCTTCTACATCAGTACTCATATTATTTTGAATTGTTATATCCATAACTATTGTTTCATTTGGATCTGCAAAAGCATCTCCATCACCAGTGGAACCTGTTTGGGGTAAGGAATTTGAAAGATAAACCACATCTCCCATAAAGGAATAACATGCAGTCATTGCTTCATCTGTTCTTGTACAAGGATTGCCCGTTCCATCATTTGAATCATTGTATGTTACAATAATTGTATCAAAGGGTAATGTGTATAATTTTCCATCATTTTGGGATGCATGGGAGTTAAAACTTATAGGTATGCTCCCAGTAAATCTTGGAGCTACTCCAGATAAAGCAAAGGTCTCACTATCCCCAGTTCCTACGGCAGTTACTGTAACAGATACAGTAGAAGCATTTGAGTCAAGAACTGTTATTTCTGCAAGGTCACCATCACAGTCCCCATAAACCCATTCATTAAACATTGGAAGACCACATTGTCCTCCAGTACAACCTCCCGATTGAGGACCTGCATGGTATTCATCCCAAACAAAGTAATCATCGTCCACTTGCATACCCAATGTGCTTCCTATATTCTGTCCTGTCAATAAATCTGCATCTACAAAGACATGCCCAGCAGAAAAATAATCCGTTGAATCTGACCTGTCAGATATTGCATCTGGATAAAGCCATTCTAAGAATAACTTACAGTCAGCATTGTTTTCTAAATCATCACAAATAGTTCCAGAAGTAGAACACCAAGTAAAATTATTATCCAATAAATACCAAGATGATAAATATAAGGGAAATTGATAGAACAATGTTTCCCCATTTGGTGGAACTGAACTTGAATTCCACCAAGGATCAAAACCCCAGTTCCATGCTCCAGCATATTGGTCCGAAGCATCTACACAATCAGCTCTATACCAAAAAGAAGTCCTTCTATGTGCCCAGTACCATTGCTGACCCGTGCCACCGTGGATTCCAGTGTTTACAGGTTGCCATACAGGAGTGTATAAGGTTTGGATACAATCATCAGCAAAGTTTGTTGTACAAGCAGCTGTTTTATGTGGTGCTAATGCTCCTGCACTTGTACAATTACAGCCATAATTTGAAGGAGCGGTACCACAGTTTGTAAGTTGAGTCCAGTTACAAGAGGTCATACCAGTCCAATTTCTTGCTGTCCAGCCCTCAGCTGCAGTATGTTGAAAGCATATTGCTTGTTCCGTCACATAGTCATTTGTCTGTAAAAGGTGATTCATTTGCAATACATTACTTGTAGTATATCCATCAGCAGGGGATGTAATTGTAAAGTTTAATGTATATGGAATAAGACCTGTTGCACCTGTTGCATATAAAGCAAAATTTGCTGTTCCTAAATCTGTTTGGTTTACTCTTCCAACATAAACAGGATTTGTACTTAGAATTGTAATATTAGAAGCCCCTGCTCCAGTAATATTTAATTGGACATAAACATCTGTCAAATCAGCACCAGTATAATTTATAAAAGCAAAAACATATTCTACATATTCACCATTATCTAAGTATGGAGTGTAATACTCAGTTTGATAGTCAGCTGTATGTTCAAAGGGTGGGGGATCTGCTGCTTCATCACAACCACCTATCAAAGCCCAACCATATGTTTCAACATTTGCTTTACAGTTAACACCTGCGCTTGCTTGAGGATTGCTATCACCATCAGCATAAGTAACTGTTATTGTGTCGTTATGAGAGACCTCAAGGGTGTTATTTGAAGTATTTGGAGTCCCTCCAACAATTTGAACTACACCTGTAAAAAGGTTATTGGAACCAGTAAAATTTATTTTAAGAGAATCGCCACTTGAAGAGGTAATTGTTGTATTTTGGCTTACAAAGTTTGCATCATGAGCATCATTAGGATCTCTTATGGTTATTGTCATTTGACCTGCGCAACTATATTCAAATTTATCTAAATTTACAGAAGCAGTTCCTACAATATCACCAGCAGCTAAAAGGGAATAGGTCTGACCATTATAATTTGGATCATTTTGTGTAACAGTTTGAGCAATAACCCTAATTGTATAATATCCTGTTTCTACATCTGCAGGATTTATGACTATAAGTTCCGTTGGGTTTACACTATCCCAAGTTGAAGGATTTAATGTAGACCATTGATTTGTAAACCTATTTCCCCTATATGTTTTTCCTGTAGGGGATATTACCTCTAAATTTAAATCATTTATAAGGGCACCATTTCCTGATACTGCTGGATCATACCATACTAAAGCTACCCTTAAGGGCCATACACCACTATTTGTTACCTTTATAGTATATTCATCTGGACCTGGGTGTCCATTTCCACCTATTCCCGTAGAAGTTGCTGAATAATCCCAAACTTTTAAACCGGGAACTAAATTATTGTTTCCTGAAAGGGGGAGTACATTTTTTAAAACAGGAACACCATATCCCCATAAATTTCCAACCCTTTGATATGCTGCTTGTCCACTTCTACTTCCAACATTTGTAACTGGGTCCGTTGCAGCAATAATTGCTGCTTTGGCAAGAGGACCTGTAATTGTCATAGCATCTGCCGGATTTGCTTGACCAGTGGGATAAAAACCTTGAGCAAAGTAAGATCTAACTATTTCAACAAGCCCAGCAGTAAAGGGTGCAGAAAAAGAGGTACCTTGTGCATTTTGACATACACTACACCTTACAGTTGTATTTGATGTGCTATAGCAAGAGGAACTTGTGTAGTAATTTGCACCCGAAGGCAAAGAACCTGAAGCTCCAGGAGCTAAAAGTGTAGGTCCCATCCTGCTGTTTGTTTCAGGACCCTTTGATGAAAAAGAAGTTAATCTAAATAATTCTGGAAGCTGGTAAGATGCTCCAACTGTTATATCATTTTTTGCAAGACCGGGAGTTTGAATAGCTGTAGTATCACCATCATTTCCAGCTGAAATTGTAAAAACAATTTGTTTTTGATTTCCATAAAGGACATTATCTACATTATAAGAAATAGTATCGTAAGTTGAACCCGTATATCCATAGGACTTATTTATCACTTTTGCACCTGCATTAATTAATGCAGTATGCCCTGAAGTTTCACCTCCAGAAGTACTAATGTTATACAAAGCAAGCTTTGCATTTCTTGCTACACCATCCATATCTGGCCATCCATCTACACTGGCATCTCCGTTGTAAGCACAGGATCCTGCAGGAATACCTGTTGGGTTTGTTGTAGCATTATAATCAGAGGGATTGCCTGCAATATTTCCAGCTGTTTGGGTACCATGGTTTACACCAGTTACAGTCACACAATATGTATCAGGAGCATTGCCAGATTCTTGGCCTGAATAAACAACTTTTCTATGAGATGGATTGCTTGAATTCCAAGTAAAGGGAGTTGAACAGTTTGTTGCAAAGGAACTATTTGCTGTTTGAAATTCTCCATCCATAACTCCAGCTATTTGTCCTCTTCCATCAACTCCAACTCTCCAATAAGGCCTATCACCAGATGCTTTAAACTTTGCTTCTTGCAAAGAAGAAGGGGTAACTTCATTATGAAAATACATAGGTGAAACTTCTTCAATTGTGATTATACCTTCAATTTGGGCTAAAGCTGGTATTGAAAACCTTTCCAATCTTATGTAATAAAGATTAAGCCAAGGTGCTGTCTCTCTTCCAATAATTTTTCCTCCCAGATTTGTTATTTCAGAAGAAATATCAACCCCTTGAAAAGCTAAAACCCTTAGTTCAAATTCATCCAAACCAGCCAAATCCATTGGTAGGGGAATTTTACCCACATCTGGATTAACTTTATAGGCAGGAAGATAAGGTCCTACCCATTTTACTCCTTTCAAACTTTCCCACTGCTCAGCAATAGCTCTTGGCATATGGGCATAGTAAGTCAATTTATATAAGGGACCTAAAAATTTTATTCCATATTGCTCTAACTCTTTTTTCAAGGGATCTGGATCTGGTTGAGCATATCTTCTATCCAACTTTACAATGTAATAACCATCTAAGGTAGATGGAACTTGTGTCATTTTAAATCCTAAGGATTTGCTGCTTTCCCACCAATTATTTATTTTCTCAAGCCAACCATTGTAATTAAAAGGTGATTTTGGATTTATACTAAAAGAACCTATCCCAAGCTCTATAACATCATCATCTAACATTTCCTCTGGAATGGATTGGAAAAAATTTCCTAAGGCAAAATCTGGCGGTCTTTCTACAGGTTTATACTCTTCTGGAGTATCACTGTAAATTCTTCTGCCATTTCTTAATGGTTCATACATTTCCAGTTGAGTAGCAGTATCTGTTGGAGCAGCTTTATCCATTTTTGTTTCATCAAACGGAAGTGGCTTCTGATATCTCCAAACAGTTCCATCGTCCAAAATAACTTCTTCAAATTCAATGGAAGTATTTCCTTGTGAAATAGCTTCTGGAACAAAAACTTTTGATTCTTTAATTGATTTAGTTTTCCTTTCAATTTTTGGAGTATTTTGCAATACTTTGTCTGGTTTTATAGCATTTATATCTGCTTTTACCTTCATCTGTTTATCTTTCTGCTGTTCTGTTGTCCCCAAAAAATTAGGATAAACCAGTAAAAAGGAAAAAAACAAGATAAGTAGAAAAGATCTAAACTTCATACAAACCTCCTATTGTTTTTCATTAATATTTTATCAGGGTAAAACACCCTTGTCAAGTGAATTTTAAACATCATTTTTAAATATGCAATTCTTATGCCTAAAAAGTTAATTTTTTAAAACCTTTGAATTTTCCATAATTTAGAAATTTTGAAAAAAATTTTTTAATTTTACTTGTGTGTAAAATTGTTACAAACAATTCCTTTTTTGGTAATGGATTTTCTATTTTTATATCCTTATCTCCTTTATGGGTTTAAAATGGGAAGTAAAATGTCTTAAATTTTTTGGTTGATGGGTAATTTTAAAACCATAAATTTTGTCTTTTTTCCTTACAACTTCACCTACAACTTCTGCAACATAAGCCAAGTGGTCAGAGGTGTAAACCCTCCTTGGTACAGCAAGGCGCACAAGTTCCATTGGTGGATATTTTATCCTTCCCCTTTTATCTTTTTTTGCAAACATTACAGAACCAATTTCCACAGCCCTTACCCCTCCTTCTAAGTACAAATGAACAGTCAATGCTTGTGCAGGTAGTTCTTTTTGAGGAATATGTTTTAAAATTGATAAGGCATCTAAATAAACTGCATGGCCTCCAACGGGTTCCAAAATTGATGCACCTTGGGACTTTACCATTTCTCCAAAAAGTTTTACTTGGTCTATTCTATACCTTAAATATTCTTCATCTTGGGCTTCTTTTAAGCCAATTGCTATGGCTTCTAAATCCCTGCCAGCCAACCCACCATAAGTTAAAAAACCCTCCTTTAATATTAATTGACTTTTTACTTCCTCATAAATTTTTTCATCCCTTAAAGCAATGAAACCACCAATGTTTGCAAGCCCATCTTTTTTTGCTGACATTGTGCAACCATCTGCATAGGAAAACATTTCCTTTGCAATTTTTGAAATTGGAACATCTCCATAACTTTCTCCCCTTAATTTAATAAAATATGCATTTTCAGCATATCTACAAGCATCTAAGAATAAGGGTTTTTTGTATTTCTTACAAATTGCAGAGACCTGAAAGATGTTTTCCATTGAAACGGGTTGACCACCTCCTGCATTATTTGTCACAGTTAACATACAAAAGGGGACATTTTTTGTCTCTTTTTTTAATAAACTTTCCAATTTGTCCAAATCCATATTTCCTTTAAAGGGATGGATATAATGGGGATCTTTTCCTTCCTCAATTACCAAATCAAGGGCAATCCCTCCAAGAGCTTCAATATTTGCCCTTGTTGTATCAAAATGGTTATTTGATGGAACAATTTGACCCTTCTTAAGCAAAACAGAAAAGAGTAAATGTTCTGCTGCTCTTCCTTGATGGGTTGGGATTACATATCTATAGCCCGTTATCTCTTTTACAGTACTTTCAAATTTTTCAAAGGACTTTGCACAGGCATATGCCTCATCTCCAACCATAACTCCAGCCCATTGTTCATCAGACATTGCAGAGGTTCCAGAGTCCGTTAAAAGGTCTATAAATATTGCCTTTGAAGGAATGAAAAAAACGTTATAATTTGCCCTTTTTAAGACCTCTAATCTTTCTGATTTTGGCAAAAGATAAATCTTTTCTACAACTTTTATCTTCCAGGGTTCTGGAAATAATCTTTCATAAATCATCTTACCCCCTTAAAAATTATTTTAATACATTTTTTAAATAAAATCCAGTGTAAGAATTTTTGCATTTTGCAACTTCTTCTGGCGTACCTTCTGCTACAATATATCCCCCCTTATCCCCTCCTTCTGGACCCAAATCAATAATCCAATCAGCTGTCTTAATTACATCAAGGTTATGTTCAATTACAATTACTGTGTTTCCTTTATCAACAAGTTGATGTAAAACCAAAAGAAGCTTTTTGACATCATCAGAATGGAGACCTACTGTGGGCTCATCTAATAAATATAAGGTATGCCCCTTTGATTGTTTTGAAAGTTCCCTTGAAAGTTTTATCCTTTGAGCTTCTCCTCCAGATAGGGTAGGGGCTGGTTGACCTAATTTTATATACCCCAAGCCCACTGCTTTTAAAGTATTTAAAATTCTTGTAATAGACGGAATATTTTTAAAGAACTCGTATGCCTTATCTACAGTTAAATTTAAAATATCCCAAATAGATAAACCCTTAAATTTAACTTCTAAGGTTTCCCTGTTATATCTCTTTCCTCCACAAACATCACAAATTACATAGACATCGGGCAAAAAATGCATTTCAATTTTTACAGAACCATCCCCTCCACATGCCTCACACCTTCCCCCTTTTACATTAAAGGAAAACCTTCCTGGTTTGTATCCCCTAATCCTTGCTTCTTCCGTTTTAGACATAATTTCCCTAAGGGGGGTAAATACACCCGTATATGTTGCAGGGTTAGACCTTGGAGTTCTTCCAATGGGGCTTTGGTCAATATCTATAATTCTATGGACATTTTCAAGTCCTAATATCTCATCACACTCCCCTCCCCTTTCTCCTCCCCTATAATTTTTCCACAAAATATTTTTATATAAGACCTCTTCAATTAATGTTGATTTTCCTGAACCGGAAACCCCAGTTATACAAATGAAAGTTCCCAAGGGAAAGGAAACATTTATATTTTTTAAATTATTTGCCCTTGCCCCAATTATCCTTAAAAATCTCCCATTTCCCCCTCTCCTTTCTTTTCTTTCAAGGGGTTTTAACCTTTTTGAAAGGTAAGCACCTGTTATGGATTTTTCATTTGAAATAATTTCCTTTAATTTCCCAAAAGAAATTAAAAAACCCCCATTTTCTCCTGCACCTGGTCCTAAATCAATAATGAAATCAGCATTTCTTATGGTTTCTTCATCATGTTCTACCACAATTACAGTATTTCCTAAATCCCTTAAGGTCTTCAATGTCTCAAGTAATTTTTTATTATCCCTTGGATGTAAGCCAATGGATGGTTCATCGAGGACATATAAAACACCTGTAAGTTTTGAACCAATTTGGGTAGCCAATCTAATCCTTTGAGATTCTCCTCCAGATAAGGTATGGGAAGGTCTATCAAGGGTCAAATATCCAAGCCCCACATCTTTTAAAAATCCAAGCCGTTCATTAATTTCTTTTAAAATTTTTTCAGAAATTTTTATTTCCCTTGGACTTAATTTTAAATTTTTAAAAAATTCCAAGAGTTTTTCCACTGTATAAGAAGAAATATCAGAGATGGATAAATTATTTAAATAAATTGAAAGGGCTTCTTTTTTAAGGCGCCTTCCTTCACACTCTGGACAAGAAACAAATGCCATAAATTGTTCAATTTCCTGCCTTATGGATGGTGAATTGGACTCAAGATACCTCCTTTCTAAATTGGGAATAATTCCTTCAAAGGTCCCTTGATAAGAGTAAGTCCCCTTTTCAGCAACCCATAAAAAGGGATATTCTTCAGAAGAACCATAAAGAACAATTTTTTTAAAAAATTCAGGGAGGTCTTTCCAAGGTTTTTTTGTGGAAACCTTTAAATGGGAAGCAAGTTGTTTTATTTGCTTTATCTTCCATGCCTCTGAATCGGGACCATAGAGGGAAATGCAACCTTCATCTATGGATAAATTTTCATCGGGAATTAACCTTTCTTGAGAAATTTTTCTTAAAAAACCAAGCCCTGAACATTTTTGACAAGCCCCATAAGGGGAATTAAAAGAAAAAAGTCGGGGAGATATTTCACCAAAGGAAAAATTACAGATTGGACAAGAATGTTTTTCTGATAAAATTTCTCTTTTTCCTTCTGAAAAAATTAATATTTTACCTTTTCCAGTCCTTAAAGCCACTTCTAAGGAATCAAAAAGGCGCCTTTCAATTCCTTCCTTTAAAATTATCTTATCAATAAATATTTCAATTTCATGCTTTTTATACCTTTCAAGTAAAGGAACTTCTTCCAAATCATATAAAACCCCATTTACCCTAACCTTTGAAAAACCCTCTTTGGAAATTTGTTCAAAGAGTTTTAAATACTCTCCCTTTCTTCCTTCCACAATTGGAGCATAAATTTCAACTTCAGATCCAACCTTTTTATTTTTAATATAGTCCACAATTTGCTGAAGGGAAAGGGCTTCAATGGGTATATTGCAATTTGGACAAAAGGGTTTTCCTATGGTTGAATAAAGTAAGCGAAAATAATCATAAATTTCTGTTGTAGTTCCCACTGTAGATCTGGGATTATGGGAGGAGGACTTTTGTTCAATGGCAATGGAAGGGGAAAGCCCTTCAATGGATTCCACATCGGGTTTATCCATTAGTTCTAAAAACTGCCTTGCATAGGTTGAAAGGGATTCCACATACCTCCTTTGTCCTTCTGCAAAAATAGTATCAAAGGCAAGGGATGACTTCCCTGAACCAGAAACCCCTGTAATTACAATAAGATTATTCCTTGGAATATCCAAGTCAAGGTTTTTTAAATTATGCTCTCTGGCACCCCTTATCTTTATAAAATCCATAAACCTTTATTTTACCACAAGAAAAATTTTATATCCCTTATATTTGAAAATATGTTTTCTTTAAAGTATAATTTAAATATGAAAAAGCTTTGCATAATTACAATTCTATTCTTTTTATCTTGCAAAACTATAGAAAAAAATTTTTGGATTTTCTCCTAAGAAAAAATTAGAAAAGGACTTAAGTAAAATCATATTTGAAATATCTAAGGATTTAAAGTT
>FWPV01006186.1_pt1 | contig 23100 bp, 17 predicted proteins | sample 2228371 | NCBI WGS metagenome assembly FWPV01 (sample SAMEA103939776, study PRJEB20133) | metagenome | reverse complement strand
CATCTTGTCGAACCTGACGACTATCATCGGAAAACTGGCGGCCAGCGCCGCAACGACGGTCGGCTGGCTGTTTTTTTCGGTGTTAGTGGCTTATTTTATTCTCAACGACTCAGGCGGTGTGCGTGAGCGATTGATTAATTTACAAATTCCGGGTTACAGCGAGGATATTGCCCGATTTGGTAAGGAATTGAACCGCATCTGGAATGCCTTTTTACGCGGTCAGATGATCATTTTCGTCATCACGGTGCTGGTTTACATACCCTTATTAGGAGCATTGGGAGTCAGTTTTTACGTGGGTCTGGCTCTGCTGGCCGGGCTGGCGCGTTTTGTTCCCTATATTGGGCCATGGGTAACTTGGATTACTTACGGGTTGGTTTCCTACTTGCAGGGCAGTACGATCTTCGGCGTTGAGCCGTGGCTGTATGTGATCATTGTTTTGGGCTCGGCCATTGTGGTTGATTTCATTCTGGATAACTTTTTAGTGCCGCGATTGATGGGAAGTGCGTTAAATATCCACCCGGCTGCCATTATGGTGGCGGCTTTGATTTTTGCAAATCTGTTCGGTTTGATTGGGGTTTTGCTGGCTGCTCCGGTAACCGCAACGATCAAGTTGATTGGCAATTATATCTTCCGCAAAATGTTCGATTTAGACCCGTGGGAGGGAATGGAGAAAATTGCTGACCGGGAGCCAAACGCAATGGCAAAATGGATCAGCCAGTGGTTTGGTAAACTATTCGCCCGCATCAACAAGCGCTTTCAAAAACAATTTCCGAATGGAATCCCGTTGGTCAACTGGCTGGAGGAGTTTCGTAATTGGGCGGGTCGTGCGCTGCAAAAAAACGTACCGCCGCAAAAGAAAACGAACACCCGTAAATAAAACCCTTTTTCTAAAAACAAGCAACCCTCAAGGAGAAACGAAATGAGCAATGCCATGGATCCAAAAACAGAAACGATTGCCGAAACCGACAACTACATGGCTTGGCAGGCCGAAGAACCGGATGGGGAAACCACCTACCATCTCGAGTTGAATAATGTGACTCTTCACTTTTTCACCGAAGAGTGGGAGGAATTTTTGCAACTGGCACGGGCGATTATTCGCGATGCTGACGGGAGATAATTAATACCTGCCGCGCGGCTGTGAGTCTACATTGGCAGCCAGTTCTTCCTCGCTGGCTGGCGTAACCCGTACCACAGCGGCTTTGTATTCCGGTATTTTCGCCTGAGGATCTACGGCGTCAGTAGTCAGCAGGTTGGCGGCTGCTTCGCGGAAATGGAAGGGGATGAACACCACGCCAATGTTAGTTTTGGTGGTGACTTTTGCCCGTAAAACGATAGCTCCTCGCCGTGAGGTGACCCGTACCGGACTGCCGTCCTTTATCCCCAAACGAGCCGCGTCAGCAGGATGAATATCCATCAGGGCTTCGGGGAAAAGGTCATCCATCCACGAATGGCGGGTGAGGGTGCCGCCGTGCCAGTGTTCCAAAACCCGGCCGGTGCTTAACACCAGCGGATAATCTTCATCCGGCATTTCGGCGTTGGGCACATATTCCAAAGCGTGAAACTTTGCCCGGCCGCGGGGAAAACGCTCGCTGTAGAGATAAGGTGTACCCGGATGATCGAGGGTGGGCACCGGCGTTTGCAACCCCATTTCTTCGATGCGTTCGTAGCGAATACCGGCATAATCCGGCACGCAACGTCCCATTTCTTCCAGAATTTCGGAGGGGTGACGATAATCCCAGTAGGCCGAGTTCGGGCGGTTCAGGCGACTTTCGACACGCTTGGCAAGGTCGCAGATGATTTGCCAATCCGGCCGGGACTGACCGCGGGGGGAAATCACCTGGCGGACGCGTTGAACGCGCCGGTCGGTATTCGTAAATGTGCCATCTTTTTCAGCCCATGAGGCGGCCGGCAGAAAGACATCCGCAAATGCCCCTGATTCGTTGATAAACAGGTCTTGAGCCACCAAAAACTCCAGTTCCTGCATTTTCTTGCGGGTGTGGTTGAGGTTTGGCTCGGACATCATCGGATTTTCCCCCATGATGTACAGGGCGCGCACGCCGCCGGGATGTACCGCAGCCAGAATCTCGGTGGTGGTCAGGCCGCGCTGGCGGTTGAGGCCGCCGGGTTCAATATGCCAGGCTTCTTCCCATCGTCGGGCATTTTCCTCAATATCTACAGCCTGATAGCCGGGGTAATGCCATGGCATTGCGCCCGAGTCGGATGCCCCCTGCACGTTATTTTGACCGCGCAGCGGGTTCAACCCCGTACCTTTACGCCCAACGTGACCGGTCAACAAAGCCAGATTGATTAAACTCAAGGCGTTGGCTGTGCCATGGGTGGATTCGGGAATGCCGAGCGCCCAGAAGATGGCTCCATTTCGAGCGGTAGCGTACATGCGGGCGGCCTCAACAATCAACTGACGGTCTACCCCGGAAATTAGTTCGGCAAATTCGGGGGTAAATTTTTCCATTGAGGATGCGAAAGCCTCGAAATTTTCGGTGCGTTCCTCGATGAAGCGGAGGTTGTAAAGGTTTTCCTTGAGGATGACATGCGCCATTGCCGAAAAGACCGGCACATCGCTGCCCGGACGGATGGGCAGATACAGGGAAGCATAATTGACCATTTCAATCCGGCGCGGGTCAACCACAATCAATTTTGCGCCATGTTTTTCAACAGCGGCTTTCATTTGCAGAGCGATGATGGGATGGTTTTCGGTCGGGTTTGAACCAGTCAGGATAAAGACATCGCAATCTTTGACCTCAGCGGCTGTATTGCTCATGGCTGCAGAACCGATGGCCATTTGCAAGGCGACCACACTGGCAGCATGGCAAAGGCGGGTGCAATGATCCACATTATTGGTGCGAAAGACCGCCCGGAAGAACTTTTGCAGCAGGTAGTTATCCTCATTGGTGGCTTTGGCACAGCAATAGACCGCCATGGCTTTTGAGCCGTCGCGCTGATAAATTTCCACCAACCGGTCAGCAGTGTATTCCAATGCTTCTTCCCAGCTGACCTCACGCCATTCGGAGCGGTCAAATGCCTGAGTGCGCTGACCGGGTTTTTGGGGCTGTTTGCGAATTAATGGAACAGTGATACGATCCTTGTTGTAAATAAAATCGTAGCCGAAACGACCTTTGACGCATAAATTGCCATGATTAACAACCGAGTTGAATGGTGAGGTAACTTTGAAGATAAAATCATCGCGGACATGCAGTTCTAAATTGCAGCCCACGCCGCAATAGGGGCAGGTGGTTGGGACTACTTTATCTGCTTTCAGCATGGTGATATTCCTCCGCTCCGAAATGCTTCCACGAAAATTCAAGCAGGATTTTGTGAAATTTCTTCGCGCCTTTTGCGGCGCTGGCGCTGGCTGCGGGTCAGGCTCATGATCTCGTCCGGTGTGTAGCCCATTTCCAGCAGCCATTGACGTTTGGGCTTGAGCGCGCCGGTTGGACACACGCCAACACATTGTCCGCAGAAAACACAGGTCGATTCGGGCATGGGAATTTCGTAGAAAGTACTGATCTGGGTTTCATATCCGCGTCCCGAAAAGTTAATCGCAAAAGTGAATTGGGCGTCCTCAGCGCAAACCTGAACACACCGCCAGCACAGGATGCACTTGGCGTAATCCCGAATGTACATTGGATTATCGTCTATCACAGCAGGATGACGGGGTTCAGCATCCGGGAAGCGGGAAGCATCCGAGTGGTATTGGTTAAACAGGTCTTGTATTTCGGGCGCTTCGCTCAGGTTCACACTGGATGCCAGCATTTCGAGGATGGTGCGGCGTGAGCGGATCACCCGTTCTGTACGGGTGTGAATCACCATACCATCCTGAACCTGAACCACACAGGCCGGCTGGAGCGTGCGTGATCCTTCCACCTCAACCACACAAATGCGGCACAGGCCATTAGCGGTGCAGTAATCGTGGTAACAAATGGTAGGAATGTGGATACCACCCTGTCGGGCAGCCTCTAAAATGGTACTGCCAGCGGCTGCCTGCACGGTCTGCTGGTCAATGGTGATGCTGATTGGTTCACCCATGGGGTTGTCCTCTTTCTACCTTTCAGGCGGGTTGAAACAGGTGAGGAAAGTGTTTCATGGCACTCAAAATCGCTGAAGCGGCAGTTTGTCCCAGGCCGCACAGCGAGGAATCGGTCATCGTCCAGCCGACATCTTGAAGCCGTTGCCAGTCTTCTTGACGAACATCGCCTCTGGCAATCCGTTCCATGACTTCAAGCTGCCTTTGGGTGCCCATCTGACAGGGGTAACATTTTCCGCAGGATTCTTCGGCAAAAAAACGCGCCAGACGCAGGCAGATGTCGCGCAGGTCGCGGGTTTCATCAAAGACGGTAATGACCCCTGATCCAAGCGGTAAACCGGCCTCTTTCAAGTCCTCGAATGTCAGGCGAACATTCAGGTGATCTTGTGTGGCAAATGCGCCGGCTGCACCACCAAATAAAGCCGCCTGAAAATGATGTCCCGGTCGAACACCGCCGGCCAGATCGTAGAGTAAATGATGAAATGGCACACCAAAAGGCACCTCGTATAAACCCGGTCGAACCACGTCGCCGGAAAGGCAAAACAATTTACTGCCGGGTGATTTTGGGGTGCCTAATTTGCGGTAATGCGCTGCTCCTTTGCGGATGATAACCGGTACATTGGCAAGCGTTTCGACGTTGTTGATCACCGTAGGTTTGCCGAATAGTCCGTGGGTGGTCGGGAAGGGGGGTTTTAGTCTTGGAAAACCCCGTTTTCCCTCAATGGACTCGAACAGGGCGGTTTCTTCTCCGCAGATGTAGGCACCGGCGCCGCGCCGAATTTCGATGTCGAATGTGAAATCGCTATCGAGTATATTATTGCCAAGAAAACCGGCCTCACGGGCATCTTCAACAGCTTTTTTCATGGCCTCATAAGGCAACAAATACTCGCCACGGATGTAAATGTATCCTTTTTTGGCGCCAACGGCGTAACCAGCAATAATGATTCCTTCCAGAATGCTGTGTGGGTCGTCTTCCATCAATACGCGGTCTTTGAAGGTGCCGGGTTCGGCTTCATCAGCATTACAGACCACATACTTTATATCTCCGGGGGCATTAGCCGCTGACTCCCATTTCACACCGGTTGGGAAGGCAGCCCCTCCGCGCCCAACCAGACCAGCGGCTTTGATTTCCTCGATGATCTGGCGCGGCGGGGTATTGAGGGCTTTGCGAAGTGCCTGATAACCACCCAAATCAAGGTATTCGGACAATTCAACCGTGTGACCCAAACCGCAGTTGGCGGTGAGGATTGATACTGTACCGCCCAGCACACTGGAAGGACGTTCGCCTTTCCCACTGACCAGATCCTGCCAGCTTTGCCGATTGGCTCTGGCAACCGGCTGCCCTTGAACGAGGATTGCCGGTGCATGTTCACACAGACCAAGACAGGGGGCCATCTCAATCGTCAGTGAAGATGGCGGGCCATTCGGGGAAACCATCTCTTGTTGGAAACGGATTTGTTTAAAAAGCGTTTCGGAACCGGCCAGGGCACAGGCGGGGTCATTGCAAACATGAATCACCGTTTTACCGATCGGTTGGCTGTAAAACAGGGAATAAAACTCAATGACGCCGTAGACATCGGCGAGCGGAACATTCAAAGCCCGCCCAATTGCTTCGGCGGCGGGCTGGGGAATATAACCGTAGATGTTTTGAGCATCGTGCAGAGCGGGCAGCAGGGCAGTTCGTCCCAGAGGGCGGTAACCTTCCAAACGTTGGAGAAGTGGACTTAAATCAAGGTCAGCCATTAACTCTCCTTGTCAGATGCAGGTTTGGGAAAGGGATGGAACAACCAGAAAAGGCGGGGCGGAGGATAGAGGGGAGCGGAGGAATAATTCCTACCAAACTGGTTATAATTATTATACATGAAGTTGACGGTTGTTGTTCAAGCGGGCGGCGAATCGAGGCGGATGGGCAGCAATAAAGCGCTGCTGCCTTTTCTGGGTCAACCATTGATCCAGCGGGTTATCGAGCGGGTCAGGCCGATCGCCGATGAAATTTTGATCACCGCCAATCACCCCAAGGATTTTGAGTTCTTAAAGTTACCGGTTTATGAGGATGTTCTGCCCGGTCATGGCGCGCTGGGAGGTTTGTTGACTGCCCTGAGCGTTTCCTCCGCAAGTGTAACCGCCGTGGTTGCCTGTGATATGCCTTTTGTCAGCCCGAATTTGCTGGTACATCAGGCTCAAATTTTACAAAGAGGAAATTGGGATGCCGTAGTCCCTAAAAGCAAGGGAGGGTATGAGCCATTTCATGGGGTGTATCGGACCCAATCTTGCCGGCAAGCTGTGAGAGAGGCTATGGAAAGGGGAGAAAAGAAACTGATCGCCTGGTTTCCGGCGGTGAGAGTCCACATTATCGAAGGGGAATCATTGAATTTGTTTGACCCGGAAGGTCGAATTTTTTGGAATGTGAACACACCGGAGGAATTTCAAGCCGCCGAACAGGCGGCTTATGCAGATAATGAGTAATTGCTGGGCAGGATTTCTTTGAGCGGTATCAGATCGCCAAAGTGCACCCGTTGGGGATGAGTGTAAAGATTAAATTGATTGCGGCGGGCATAGCCGATTAATGTAATCCCATAGCGTTCTGCCAGTTGAATGGAAAGGGAAGTAGGCGAGGTACGGGAAATAAGGATTGATGCGCCAATACGGGTGGCTTTTTGCAGCATTTCGGAACTGATACGTCCAGTTGTCAGTAAAATTCGTCGGCGGGGTGCAAGGGATTGCCGCAGCAGTTTTCCGGCGATTTTATCGAGCGTGTTATGCCTGCCGATATCTTCGGCAAAAGCGATGACCTTTTCGCCGTCGGTCAGCAGAGAGCAGTGAACGCCGCGAGTCTGCCGGTAAAGCTGTTGGGATTCGAACAATTGCTCCATCCAAACCAATAATTTTTCAGCCGGAATCATATCTCCATTGGGTAGGGCGCGGGTACGGTTGTGGGCGTCTTCGCTGGTCATCCCGCCGCTGCAACCGGAGGTTTTGCGCCATGTGAGCGGTTTTTCGGCGGGATGATTTAACCAAACATCTACATTTTGTCCATTGTCACAGAGGTGTACAATTTCGACTTCACGAATGGTTTCAACGATTCCTTCATTGAAGAGAAAGCCAACGGCTAAATCTTCCAGTTCCAAGGGGGTACACATCCACGAAAGCCAGAGCGAGCCATTGACGGTCAGGCTGACGCTAGTTTCCGAGATGACTTTACCCTCTTCCACCAGTGAAGTGGTTCCATTTCGATATTCAATAAAACGTACTGGTTGCACGGCGGTTGGTTTAATCATATCAGCACCTGTTCCAAACAATAATTATCGGACTGGGTTGCTCTTATTTTACTTGATTATTTCAATTCTGTGCGCAGGCCGAAATCTTGGTAGAATTGGGGATGCCATGAAAGAGTGGTTTCACTTATCTTTTCGGCAATCGGTATGGTTATTGCTTCCTTTTTTTTTGCTGTCCGGTGTGTCTGCGTGCAATTTACCGGCTGGCAGGGTAATTCCTTCGCTTGATCTGACTTCCGTTGCCCAAACAGCCGAATCCCAACTGACCCAAATAGCTGAAACAGTAGCGGCAACTTTGGATCTCAGCATTACCCAACCGGCAGTCACACCCACGCCAATTGTGATCAGCGTGACACCTGCTTCAAACAGAACTGAAACACCGCTACCGCCTGAAATACCCTGTGACCGGGCTGGTGCGGGGGCAATTCTGGATGTAACTTACCCGGATGACAGCCGCCTGTTACCGGGGCAATCATTCACCAAAATCTGGCGGCTGGTTAATCGAGGTTCCTGTGCCTGGAATAGAAATTATCAGGTGGTATGGTTTTCCGGTGACCGACTTGGATTAAGCCCATCCCAGCCTCTGCCGGGCCGGGTTGAACCCGGTGAGAGTGTGGATATCGCCGTTGATATGCTGGCACCGCAACAACCGGGCTTATACACCAGTTATTGGATGCTGCGTAACCCGGAAGGAAAATTATTCGGGATTGGCCCGGCTGGAAACGCGCCGTTCTGGGTGCGTATTCAGGTAATTGCGGCTTTTACACCCACACCAACCTCAACCCCAACGCTAACGCCGACGCCGGTCATTCTTGCCAGCGGCCGTTTCGATTTAGCACTCGGTCAAGGGGTCGATCTTGACCGCGGCGAGGTCACCAGCGAGGAAGGAGTGGATATCCGGTTCACTCAAACAGACGAAGGCAGCACTTGGCTGGAGGTTGAGGAAGACGCCGGTCTAATGATATTTGGGGAGGGGCAGCCCTCTTTGAACGACTGCCGCAGCGCCATTTTTTCAACCAGCCGGATTGGGCTGCAATCCCTTTCGGAAGGAACTTACCTGTGCTACCGTACCAGCGAAGGATTATCCGGCTTTTTGAGAATTGTGACTTTTTCACCGACCCCATTGAGTGTCCGTTTTGATTTTACAACATGGTTGATTCCATGATCAAAATCCTCATGCCCTTATGGAGTACTCGATGAACAATCTGGATGATTTTCAGAAATTTGCTGAACTGGACCCCCAAAACATGCTGGGGGAAATCAATAACCTGCCGTCACAACTAGAACGGGCCTGGGAGATGGGTAATCAGTTGCCCCTCCCGGATGCTGGTGATATTCAACATGTGCTGGTTGCCGGAATGGGTGGATCGGCGATTGGGGCTGACCTGCTGGGGGCTTATCTCGAACCGCTTGGGCGGGTACCGTATTTTGTCCAGCGCGACTATACCCTGCCAGCGTGGGCAAACTCTAAATCTACATTGGTGATCGCCTCGAGCCATTCCGGCAATACCGAAGAAACTCTGGCAGTTTTTGAGCAGGCAATTGAAAAGGGTTGTTCGCTCGCAGCCATCAGCACGGGCGGCAGAATCGCCGAACTGGCAGAAAAGCGGGGTATCCCGTTATGGCGTTTTAAGCATACCGGCCAGCCGCGTGCAGCGGTTGGTTACTCTTTTGGATTGCTGCTGGCCATGTTGAGCCGCCTGGGAATTTTGCCGGATCCTTCGGCGGAAGTGGAGGATGCTGTTCGCGCGATGCGAAATCAGCAGCAGAGCTTGATGGCAGACGTACCGGTGACGGGGAACGCGGCCAAACGGCTGGCCGGCCAGCTGATCAACCGCTGGGTGGTGGTAATGGGATCGGGGCTGCTTGCGCCGGTTGCGCGGCGTTGGAAGGGTCAAATCAGTGAGATTGCCAAAACGTGGGCGCAGTTTGAGTTTTTACCTGAAGCCGACCATAACACGGTAGCAGGGGTGGAAAATCCCGCCGAAATGCTTAGTCAGACCATGATCATCTTTTTACGGGCTTCACTGGATCATCCCCAAAATCTGCTGCGGAACGACCTGACCCGTCAAACTTTCATGCTGGCCGGTTTGGGCACAGATTATTTTGAAGCCAAAGGAGAAACCCGTCTGGCCCAGATGTGGACCACCCTGCATTTTGGAGATTACGTCGCTTATTATCTGGCCATGGCTTACGGAGTGGACCCAACCCCTGTACCAGCCATCGAATCGTTGAAACTGGCTCTGAAACACGCCCGCCTTCAACAGTAATTCTTGTTGATTCAACTTCGTACACTTGTTTAATGAAGCTGGATAAGCGTCTGCTTGGGTTATTAAGGGCGGAACGCTGGCTGCTGATACTGATTGCTGCGATCAGTCTTGGCGGGGCAATCCTGATCATTCTGCAAGCCCGTTTATTGAGCGGGATATTGAACGCCGTGTTTTTAGAAGGTGCCGGGCTGAAGGCGGTTGTACCCCTGCTCGGCGCGTTGCTGGTGATTGGGGTATTGCGGGCAACTACCACAGGGGGAGTAGAGGTGTTCTCCGGCTGGCTGGCCGTCAGGATTAAACACAAACTCCGCCAGATGTTGCTCGAAAGACTGCTGGCTGCCGGGCCAGCCTGTATTCAACAAGAAAACAGCGGGGAATTAACCAACACCTTTATCAATGGGGTGGAAGCACTGGATGCGTACTACTCGCAGTACCTGCCTCAATTGGTCATATCGGCAATCGTTCCCTTTGCGGTTCTGCTGGCTGTTTTCCCGCTGGATTGGCTTTCTGGACTGGTTTTCTTGTTGACCGCTCCGCTGATCCCGTTTTTTATGATGTTGGTCGGGAAAGGCTCGGAAAGCATCACCCGGCGACAATATCAAAGCCTCAGCCGGATGAGCGCGTTCTTTCTGGATACATTACAGGGCTTGAGAGAGCTCAAGCAATGGAACCGCTCAAAGGATCATGCCCAACGGATTTCCAAAGCCGCCGAGGATTACCGCCGCACCACGATGAGTGTGCTGAGGGTCACTTTTTTATCGGCGCTGGTGTTGGAACTGGTAGCCACTATCAGCACGGCGGTGGTGGCGGTTCAGATTGGGCTGCGTTTATTGTATGGTTTGATGGACTTTCAACAGGCCTTTGTGATTTTGCTGCTCGCGCCAGAGTTTTATCAGCCGCTGCGTTTACTGGGCCAGCGTTTTCACGCTGGCATGAGCGGGGTGAGTGCCGCAGACCGAATTTTTGCTCTGATGGAAACAATATCACCATCAACCTCTTCACCGCTCGCCAGCGCGCCGTCGTTCAAGGCCGGAGATGTCATTCGTTTCGAAAACGTGGGTCTTCAATTTCAGAACCGGGAAATGCCAGCGTTGAAAGATATCCATTTTGAATTAAAGCATGGCGAGATGCTGGCACTGGTTGGCAGCAGCGGCAGCGGCAAGACGACGATTGCGAATCTGCTGATGGGTTTCATTCAACCCCAAGAAGGGAAAATCTGGATCAATCATCGCCTATTCAACGAGATTGATCTGACAAGCTGGCGCAAACAGATCGCCTGGGTGGGACAGCGTCCTTATATTTTGCATGGTACGCTCCGCGAAAACCTGTTGTTGGCAATGCCGGCTGCCAGTACAGGGGAATTGGAGCAGGCAATTTCACTGGCTCACCTCAACGAATTAATTGCGGCTTTACCGCAGGGGGTAGATACCGTATTGGGCGAAGGGGGAGCAAAACTGAGCAGTGGAGAAGCTCAACGGCTGGCGCTGGCCCGCGCTTTTTTGAAGAATGCTCCAATAGTGATTCTGGATGAGCCGACCGCTCATCTGGACGCTTCGTTGGAAAAAGTGTTGGAAGAGAGCATCGTTCATTTATGCGCGGGTCGAACGGTGTTGATGATTGCTCATCGGCTGCCAACCGTCATGCGGGCAAACCGCATTCTGGTTTTACAGGATGGTCAGATTGTGGAACAGGGAACCCATGCCGAATTGATTAACCTCAATGGTTATTATGCTGGCCTTGTGCAGGGATATGGGGGTAAAGCATGAGAATCATCTGGCGTTTGCTGGCATTCTTAAGACCATTTTGGGGCTGGGTTGTCCTGTCGGTTATATTGAGTGCGGCCACTGTTTTTGCAGGGATTGGCTTGTTGGGCACATCCGCCGATTTAATTGCACGGGCGGCCTTGCAACCCGGCGTTGCGGCCTTGCAGGTTTCGATTGTTGGGGTGCGTTTCTTTGGAATTTCACGGGCGGTGCTGCGCTACCTCGAACGATTGGTGTCTCATTCGGTTAACTTTCGACTGCTGGCCCAACTGCGGGTGTGGTTTTATAAGCGGCTGGAGCCCCTCTCGCCGGCCCGCTTGCAGGATTATCGCAGCGGAGATGTCCTCCAACGAGCGATTGGGGATATCGAAACACTGGAAAACTTTTATGTTCGGGTACTTGCTCCGCCGTTGAGCGCCATTTTGATTACAGCAGGTATGGGGTGGTTTGTGGGTCAGGTAGACTGGCGGCTGGGCTTGGTGTTGGCAGGAGGGCTGCTGGCCGGCGGAGCGGGGATTTCTTTGCTGGCATTTTGGATTGGACAGAAAGCTGGCGCCGCTTATGTACAGGATAGAGCACAATTAAATGCCGAAATGGTGAGTGTAATTCAAGGAATCACGGATTTGGTTGCGTATAGCCAGGAATTGATCGTCAAACAGAGAGTAGAGCACCTGCTTGAAGTGACTTCACGGTCTCAACGGCGATTGGTCTTGGGAAATGGTTTGGTCAACGGCTTGATGGTTGCCCTGACCAACCTGACGCTTGTGCTGGTGTTGTGGTTCGCCATTCCGCTGGTTGAAGGGGGGGCCTTGGAAGGTTACCGTCTGGCCGTTTTGGCTGTACTCACACTGGCTAGTTTTGAGGCGGTTAATTCACTCCCGCAAGCAGCCCAATTGTTGAGGGGAAACGTGGAATCGGCCGCGCGGCTGTTTGAATTGAGCGATCAAACCCCTGCCGTGGTTGAGCCTGTCTGTCCGGTGAAAGTACCAGAAAGTCAAACTCCACGTCTTAGCATTAATCACCTGACTTTCCGTTATGCTGACCGGTCAATGCCAACGCTGAATGATATTAGTTTATCCCTCACACCACCAAAGAAGATTGCCATTGTCGGGGAAAGCGGAGCTGGCAAGTCCACCATCATTCAACTTCTGTTGCGCTATTGGGAGTATGAAAAGGGGGAAATCCTTTTGAACGGTGTTGATTACAAGAATCTTGACTCAAGAGACATCCGCCGGTTTTTTGGTGTCGTTTCTGCAACGCCATATCTGTTTAGCGCCACCCTCCGCCAGAACTTATTAATCGCCCGTCCAGATGCCGATAAGCAACAACTTTTGACAATTATCGAGAGGGTTGGTTTGAAGAATTGGTTGGATTCTTTACCCAATGGGTTGGACACATGGGTGGGGGAACACGGTAAATTGATGAGCGGGGGTGAGCGTCAGCGGCTGGCAGCAGGACGCGCCCTCCTGAGCAATGCGCCATTCATTTTGTTGGATGAGCCAACCAGCGGTCTGGACTCCTTAAGTGAACTTCAATTAATGCAAACCCTATTCAACCTTTTCCGAGAGCGGAGTATATTGTGGGTCACTCATCGGTTGATAGATATGGAGCAAATGGATGAAATCATCGTGCTGCAGGCTGGACAGGTAATTGAACGTGGAAAACACAACCGCCTGCTGGCGGCAGGCGGTATCTATGCAGGCTTGTGGCAGGCGCAGCAGCGTATTTTGTGGAATGCCAGCCCTCAATTACTGGTTTAAGGCTGACATCATCGAAACCCGTAAGGCAATCCGGTAAATCTCCTTCAACGCCGAAACAACTTCAGGCGGTTGTTGTTCTTCGCTCTGGGCAATCAGGGCCGAGAGCATTTGAACGAACTCAGGGGTGACCATTTCGGATTTTTCCTGCATCAATTTCATGCGCTCATCATAATTTGGCGCTTCGAGCAATTGTTCAATCAATGCTAATTCGGGCGGAGGTGCAGAAGCCTGTTCGAGCACACCGTTGACTTTCTGCAGTTTGGCAATTCGTTCGAGATCGCCATTGGAACGGGCGGCGTTCAACTCTTCCTGCAAGACCTCGACGAAATACGCATCCAATTCACCCAGGTGCTCCTGCGTGGCAGTTTCAACATTCTCAGCCGCCAGAATCTGGTTCAGCAATTTACGGCTGTCTTCCAGCTGCAGTTGGATCTGTTCGTCAATTTTGCGGGTAAATTCGAGCAATTTTTGACGCAGGTTTTCCAGCCGTGTTTTTTCTTCTCCGCTGGCCTGTTCAATCCGTTCCGCCAGCATCTGGAAGAAGGGGTAATCCATCCCGTTACGGGTCATTGAAACGATGGTGCTTAACTTAACATCACTGTCAGCGGTTTGAAGAACCAGGTCGAGCAGTTTTTGACGGGTAAAGCCTTCCTTGGCGGCTTCTTGCAGCATTTGAACCGCTTGTTGCGCCTCCTCCGACTGGCTTTTAATTTCCTTGCCGACGGCGGTATTATCCAATAACTCTTTCTGGATGGCGGCCAGTACTCTTGCACCGCGCTCATCGCCTTGAGACAACGCGCTTTCAATCAGGCGGGTAAGGAGTGAGAACATGCTGGCATCAATCAGGGCTTCTTCCTGCTTGATAATTTCCAAACGCGATTCGGCCTGAGGGGTTGAGAGAATTCTTTGGAGCAGGTTCAAACGCTTTTGCTGATCATCAATCATCTGACGGGTGATTCCATCTGCTTCCAGCACGCGTTCAATCAGGGTTTGGAAAGTGAGCATCGTTTGAGGGCGAAGCAGGTAGGCTTTGCGCTTTTCTGGGGGCAGCTTATTCATGACCTGATTGAGCAATGGCCCAATCAATTTTTCCTGCTCATTGGCGGGTAAGCCCAATTCAGAGGGGACGAATGTGAGCAGAAGTTCCTTGTCGGGGTCGTGATAAACGATGGGTGTGCCCAACATCCCTTCGTAGCCGCAGGAGGAGCAATGAATTACATTTACCTGTCCACTTAACAACCGTTGTTTGGCCTGTGGGTTGACGTTCAAATCGAACAACTGCTCAACTTCTGCAACTACGGGGGCTTTACAGCGGGGGCATTGAGTTTGAATTTTTGCCATGCGAATTCTCTCACCTTCTATACGGAAATAATCTTAAAAATCAGGGGCGGGGTAAACCGCCCCCCAGCAATCCTAGAACTAAACGAGCCGCTTCATTATACCACTTTCGGCGGCGGAGATGTTTCTTCGATGCGCGGCAGCGAAAAACAAATTCTAGCCCCTTTTCCGCTCTCGGTGTCTACCCAAATTTTTCCGCCGTGTGCTTCGACAATCGCTTTGGTCAGATAGAGACCCAAACCAGCACCTTTAGTCTGGCGCATGGCTTCGGGAGAGCGGTAGAAACGGTCAAACACATGCGGAATATCATCCGGAGCGATGCCAGGCCCCTGATCACTGACACAAACGATAACGATATCCGGTCTAACCTGCCCGCTGATGCGAATTTCACCTTCGAGGGCATATTTGATGGCGTTGGAGATCAAGTTTGCCAGCACCTGTCTCAGGCGATTTTCATCTGCCAGAATTACCGGAAAATCGTCTGGAAAGTCGGTCAGGATGGTGTGACGGGTTGTCTGGATCTGCATTCGTTCGGCGGTACGGCGGGCCAGATCCGGCAGATTGACATCGGAAAGTTTGAGCGCCAGCCCGCCTGCCTGCAAGCGAGAGGCATCCAACAGATTTTCAACCAGCAAGTCTAACCGGTCGGCCTCTTCCTCGATAATTGCGAGGCTCTCATTAACAATTTCTCGATCCCAGCGGGCATCTTCACGGCGCAGAGTACTGACGTAGCCCTTGATTAACGCAAGAGGTGTTTTGAGTTCATGTGAAATGATGGATATAAAGGTGCTTTTCAGTTCTTCGGCCTGACGGAAGTGAGTAATATCGCGCAGGGTGGCGATGATATTCAATAAAACCCCATCGGAGATCAATGGAGCATAAGTAACACCGACCGGCAGAGGCGGCAAGGAATCGCCGCGGATGAGATCACCTTCTACATATAAGTGGGCATGCGCTGTCAACGGCCAGCCGCCCGCTACTGCCTGTTCAAGAGTCATGTCGCGCGGGGGTTTTGCCCAGCGAATGATTTCTTCGTGAGGTCTGCCTTGAATTTTTTCAAGGGGGCGGTTCAAGAGTCTGGCAGCAGCGGGGTTGCTGCGATCAATTTTTAAATCCGGCGCAAGGATAAGAATACCGTCGGCAACCGAATCCAGTAAGGCATTCAAACGCTGGTTGGTGCGTTCAGATTGGGTATATAACTGGGCGTTCTGCACGGCGATGGCAGCCTGATCGGCAAAACTCCGCAACAGAGCGCGGTCGTTGGCAGAAAAATTATCGGGGTAAGAACGGAAGATGAATATTACCCCTACCACCGTCTGGCGGGCAACCAGCGGTAAGACAACTCCATTTAACAACCCCATACTGGCCATGCGTGCCAGTTCGCGCAGGCGCCGGTTGATTTCAAGCAGTTCAAATTCATCCGGGGGGGTATCTTCGGTGATCTGGTCGAGATAGGGGGCAAGGTAACGCAGGAAAAGGGGCGGTAAGCCGTGAGAGACCGGCACCGTCCAGCTCCCCCGTTCATCCCGCAAGGCGATCAACCCGGCCTGGCCGGCCAGCATTTCAATGGAAATTGCCAGGATGCGGCCGAGCAATTTCTCCAGATCGAGTTCCTGAGTAAGGGCGCGGGAAATTTCCAGCAGATAGTCACGTTGACGGACACGAAAGTCAGGCAGCAGCATCAAAATATCCTGTTAACAAGGCTGGAGCACGGCCTGACGAACCGGCAGGATTTCCTGCTCTGCCTGTGCGATGGCCTGTTCCAGAATAGTCAACCCCTCTTCCAATTCGGCGGTACTTACGCTGAGCGGTGGGGAAATGCGGATGACATTTCGGCCTGCCCCAAGGGTTAACAGCCCTTTCTCAAAGGCTAAATCCACAATGCGATCCCGCAAATCATCGGCATGTTGCTTGGTTTGACGGTCGTAGACGAACTCGATGCCGATCATCAGGCCGATACCACGCACCTCGCCGATGGTGGGGTGTCGTTCTTGCATGGCGCGCAGTTTTTCCATTGCAAAGGCGCCGGCGCGGCTAGCATTTTCAAGCAATTCATTCTCAATTACTTCCAACGTGGCAAGTGCTGCTGCGCAGGAAAGGGGATTACCACCATAGGTGTTGCCGTGTGAGCCTTTCGGCCAGGTAACGATGGATTTGCGGGCAACCATCAGTCCCAGCGGCATACCCGAGGCAATCCCTTTGGCGACACAAAAGATGTCCGGTTCGACGCCAAAATGTTCAATTGCCCACCACTTGCCCGTCCGCCCAACACCAGATTGAACCTCATCAGCAATGAGCAGGATACCGTGGCGGTCGCACAGGCGGCGCAGAGCGGGGAAGAAGCCGGGAGTTGGGACGATATAGCCGCCTTCCCCTTGAATCGGTTCAACCAGAATGCCGGCAACAGCATCGGCTGGCAGGATGCGGCCTAATATTTCCTCTTCAATGTACCGCACTACCGTTTCGCCGTAATCCTCGCCGGGGCGGCTTGCCAGAATGGGGCGGTAAGGATCAGGGAACGGAACGTGAACAACCCCGTTCATCAGCGGGAAAAAACCACGGTGGTAGGAGGCCTTGCTGGCAGTAAAGGTAACTGCCCCCATCGTCCGTCCGTGAAAGCCGCCTAAAAAGCCGATGAATTCCGTCCGCTTGGTGGTGTAGCGGGCCAGTTTGATGGCAGCCTCAATACTCTCCGTTCCGGAATTGGTCATGAAACTGACGGCATCTTCTTCAAATGGGGCAATTTCATTGATTTTTTCGGCCAGTTCAATCCACTTCTGATGATAGAAATCCGAAGAGATGTGGATGAATTTTTCGGCCTGCTCCTGGATGGCTTTGACCACTTTGGGGTGAGAATGACCGGTAGAAACAACAGCTATTCCTGCCGAAAAATCTAAGAAGCGGTTACCATCCACGTCCCAAACTTCAACACCCCGTCCATGGTCCATGACGAACGGATAACCCCGCGGGTACGATGGCGAAATGACAGCATGATCGCGCTCGATCCACTTCCGTGCTCGGGGTCCGGGTAGGTTTTTGATCGGCATAAATCCTCCATTCTTTATTAATTTTGCTATTTGGGGAAATTTAGTGGATAACGTAATTATTTTGAGAAAAACTTATTTGAGAAGATTATAGCAAATCAACTCAGATGGCGACTCTCCCTGTCCATAGGTAATTCGGTCAACCTGAAAAAGTATCGCTTCAGGACGCGGGGTTACCACAGGATTGGAAAAAAGCGGATAGGCCGTTACGGGTCAACGCCGCTTTCGGCCAAGGCCAGCGCACCAACCAGTCCGGCATTATCCCCCAGTTGGGCAGTCGTGATGGTGAGGTCCTTGAGATAGGCCCGGTCCATGATTCGCTCCAAAATAGCCGAGCGCAGCGGGTCAATCAACAATGGCCCAGCAGTGGAAACACCGCCGCCAAGGATAACTATGGAAGGATTGAATAAATGCAAAAAATCGGCAAGCGCATAACCAATGTATGTCCCGGCGCGCTGCATTGCGCGTAAGGCTAGTTCATCACCCTGTCGGGCGGCTTCGGCTACATCCTTTGCGCTGATGCCCGTTTTCCCTTGAAGGGTTGATGGAAATCCCAGAGATATTTTTTCCTGCACCCAGCGGGCGATGGCAGTGCCGGAAGCCACTGCTTCTAAATGGCCGCGTTGACCGCAGCTGCAAGAAGGGCCTTCCGGGATGATGGTGATATGGCCAAATTCGGCTGCCAGACCGCGTGCTCCGACCAGCATCTGGTCGTTGATGATCACACCACCGCCAATACCCGTGCTGATGGTAAGGTAAAGGACATGGTGATGTCCTTGCCCGGCGCCATACCGCCATTCCCCCAACGCTGCCAGATTGGCATCATTGCCGATCAAGATCGGAACTGAAAAATGCTCTGCCAGCAACTGGCGGATGGGGTAGTTAACCCAGCCGGGAATGTTGTTGGCATCAATGATCGTGCCGTTTTCCGCATCAATAAAGCCGGGTACAGCCACACAAATGGCCCGGACATCATGGGTATCAGCCCAAACCTCTTTAATCAGGTTGATTAATCGTTCCAGAGGTGTCTGGTCTTTATCGCGCGTGCGGATTTTACGAACTTGCAGCGGATTAATGTTTCCTCTCGAAAACAAGGCAACCCGTATCTGAGTGCCGCCAATATCTGCTACAATATAGTTATCCATGTCACAAATTATATCAGAAGACTATCACAAAATTTGACTGATCAACCTCAAGTGTGTTGACGCTGAGTCGAAACAAGATTATAAATAAGTGTGGTATGCAGCCCGAAAAGATGCCCGGAATTCAACGCTTCTTTCAAAATGTCAGGCAGGAATTGCGCTGGCTGGCACCGGGTATTGGGGTAAAACGGTGGCTGATTCCATTACTGATCGGAACTACACTGGTCGCGTTAGGCTTAACCATGGTGGCGCTGGATATTTATCGGAATGCGCCAGAAACATTGCAGCCGATCTTAACGTTGCTCTCCCTGCAAGGGCTTGACCGTGGTTTACGAGTGATTATTTTCTCCCTGGTGGGAGTTATTCTGATTTTATATAGCGTTATTGGCTTCAACCGCTCTTTGTTGAAGCCCTTTATGCGGCCGGATAAGCCGATTGTAGATACCGTGAGCAATTACCGCCGCAAGGAAAAGGGCCCGCGGGTGGTGGTGATAGGCGGTGGGACCGGCCTGTCTTCCCTGCTGCGTGGGTTGAAGGAATACACCCACAACTTAACCGCCATTGTTACGGTTGCTGATGACGGCGGTTCTTCGGGTGCTTTACGGCGCAGTTTAGGCATTCTACCTCCGGGTGATATTCGCAACTGTCTGGCAGCCCTTTCCGATGATGAGGACTTGCTGACCCAAATTTTCCAGTACCGCTTCAGTGAAGCGGCGGGGGTAAACGGTCACAGTTTGGGCAATCTGTTCATTTCGGCGCTGGCCGATATCACCGGCAGTTTTGAGCAGGCTGTAGCCGAATCTGGCCGGGTTCTGGCGGTGCGGGGTAGAGTGATGCCATCAACCCTGCATGATGTGCGCCTGGTTGCAGATCTGGTTGACCCCTCGACCCAAAAGGACGTTCGTGTACGCGGGGAAAGCAATATTCCCACTACCCCCGGCAGAGTTAAACGAGTCTGGCTTGAACCTTCTAACCCCAAGGCATATCCGATGGCTATTCAGGCCATTCTCAATGCGGAGTTAATCGTCATTGGGCCGGGCAGCCTGTTTACCAGCATTCTGCCCAATCTTTTAGTGCCGGATATTGCTGCAGCGGTCAATGCCAGCCGGGCGTATAAGTTTTATGTTTGCAACGTGGCCACTCAACCCGGCGAAACGGATCATTTTGACTGCCTCGATCATGTTCAGGCTATTGAAAAGCACCTTGGGGGCAGGATCTTCGATCTGGTGATTTGCAATAACCGGGTCAGTGAGCAGTTGCCTGAAAAAGTTGAGCCGGTACTGCCAAACGAACGTTTGAGCGAGCAATACTCAATCTACTGTGCTGATTTGCTGGACGAAGTCCAGCCCTGGCGGCATGATTCAAAGAAGCTTGCCAGGGTCGTTATGGACCTGTTCTATGATCGGACCGGTCCCCTATTCCAACGTGATGAAGAGCCGCTCCTGAGCGAAAAAAGCGAGGTGAGAGGCTGATCCAATTCTTTTCTACAAAACAGGAGGTTTAGCATGACAGTCAAAGTTGGTATCAATGGTTTTGGGCGGATTGGCCGCCAAGTCTTAAAAGCCATCATGGAATACCATCCCAATGAGCTGGAAGTGGTGGCAGTAAATGATTTGTTTGACCCGCAACAGAATGCCCATTTGTTCAAATATGACTCGAACTACGGGATTTACCCGGGCAAGGTTGAGGTGGTCGGAAGTGACATTGTCATTGATGGCAAAGCCGTAAAGACCTTTGCGGAAAAAGACCCTGCCAAACTGCCGTGGAAAGATCTGGGTGTCCAGATTGTAATTGAATCGACCGGTGTCTTTACCGATGCAGTCGGCGATTCTACAAAGGGCAAACCCGGCGCGCGGGTTCACATTGATGCTGGCGGCGCTAAGAAGGTCATCATCAGCGCTCCCGCGAAGAACGAGGATATTACCATTGTGCTGGGTGTAAACGATGATAAATATGACCCTGCCAAGCATCATGTGGTTTCCAATGCCTCCTGCACGACGAACTGTCTTGCTCCGGCTGCCAAAGTTGTCCATGAAAACCTGGGCATTATTTCGGCTGTGATGACGACCATTCACTCATACACCAATGATCAGGTCATTCTGGATCAGGGACACAAGAAAGAAATGCGCCGATCCCGTGCAGCCGGCTTGAACATCATCCCCACCACTACCGGGGCAGCCAAAGCAGTGGCACTGGTCATTCCCGAGCTGAAGGGTAAATTCGATGGTTATGCCTTGCGCGTACCCACCCCGACCGTTTCCATCGTTGATTTTGTGGCCACGGTTGAAAAATCTACCACCAAAGATGAACTGAATGCCATGTTCATCGAAGCCGCCAACGGCAAATTGAAAGGAATTCTGGGTGTGACCACCGGTTCGTATGGCGACCCGCTGGTTTCGATGGATTTCAAGGGCGATCCGCGTTCCTCTATCGTTGACCTGCCTTCCAATATGGTGATGGGCGGCAATCTGGTCAAAGTGGTGACGTGGTACGATAACGAATGGGGTTATTCCTGCCGAACGGCTGATCTGGCCGCTTTGATGGCAAAATCGCTCTAAACCCTATTTTGGAAGATTAACAATCGAGTCAGCTGCAAGACCCCGCCAGGGGTCTTGCAGTGACATTGTTTGGAAAATAGAAACTGGTTTTTGGGCTAAATTCCCAAGTGGGAGGAAAATATGTTCAACAAAAAGACCGTTCGCGATATTGATGTAAAGGGCAAAAAGGTGTTCGTGCGGGTGGACTTCAATGTGCCGGTCAAAGACGGTGTGGTGGGGGATGATACCCGCATTCGGGCTGCTCTACCCACCATTCAGTATCTGCTAGATCACGGTGCTGCAGTTATCCTCGCCTCACATCTTGGCCGTCCCAAAGGCGGGCCGGATCCGAAATACTCCCTCAAACCGGTTGCCGATTATCTGGCGAATTTGCTGGGTAAGCCGGTTGCCTTTGCGGAAGATTGCATTGGGCCAGCAGCCGAAGCCGCAGCAGCGGCCCTCAAACCGGGCGAAGTTCTGGTGTTGGAAAATACCCGCTTCCACCCTGAGGAAGAAAAGAACGATGAAGGTATGTCCAGAGCGCTGGCCAAACTGGCCGATGTGTATGTCAACGATGCCTTTGGCACCGCACATCGTGCTCACGCTTCTACGGCGGGTATTGCGGCTTTTCTGCCGGCAGTGGCCGGTTTTTTGCTGGAAAAAGAAATCAAGTATCTTGGGCAAGCCATTGATGACCCCAAGCGGCCGTTTGTGGCGATTTTGGGCGGGGCAAAGATCAGCGATAAAATCGGTGTGATCAAGAATTTACTCAAAAAGGCAGATACGATTTTGATTGGCGGCGGGATGGCCAATACCTTCTTCAAAGCCCAGGGTTACCCGATGGGCGACTCGCTGGTTGAGGAAGAGGCTCTGGAAACCGCCCGAGAGCTGCTGGCAGAGGGGAAAGATAAAATTCGCTTGCCTGTGGATGTTGTGATAGCGGATAAGTTTGACGCTGAAGCAGAATCACGGGTTATGCCGGTTGGCCCAGTACCGGAAGGCTGGCGAATCCTTGATATTGGCCCCGAAACGGTTGCAGCCTATGCTAAAGTCATCAGCGGAGCCGGGACGGTGGTGTGGAACGGCCCGATGGGTGTATTTGAGTTCCCCCGCTTTGCCGAAGGCACGTTTGGAATTGCCAAAGCAGTAGCCTCTTCTGGCGCGATTAGTGTGATTGGCGGCGGTGAGTCGGTTGCGGCCATCAATCAATCAGGGCTGGCGGATAAAATCACCCACATCTCAACCGGCGGCGGTGCTTCGCTTGAAATGCTGGAGGGGTTGGAACTGCCGGGTGTTGCGGCATTGCTGGATAAATAATCCTATCTCTCCGATTATTTCACGTACAATTAAGAAAATTGACAAACATCATTGCGAGCAGGGTGATCATTATTCACCGGCTCGCAATGATGCCATATTTCAAATCCCATTGTTGCAGTTGAGGTTGTTTTGGAAATCTATCGTGGTGTAATCGAACGCTATCGAGCATGGCTGGATGTGCCAGATTATCTTAATGTGGTCAGCCTTTTAGAGGGTAATACACCACTGATACCCATGCCAAGGCTGGCAGAAGAATTAGGTGGCGGATTTGAATTGTGGGTAAAGGTTGAAGGGATGAATCCGACCGGTTCTTTCAAAGACCGCGGAATGACTGTGGCCATCAGCGAGGCAGTTGGCCGCAATGTGAAGGCGGTTATTTGTGCTTCTACCGGCAACACGGCGGCCTCAGCAGCGGCGTATGCCTCCCGTGCCGGCCGGCGGGCAATTGTCATCATTCCGCAGGGCAAAGTGGCGGCTGGTAAACTGGCTGGTGCAATTGCCTATGGGGCAGAGGTGATTCAAATTGAAGGGTCATTTGATGATGCGCTGAATCTGGTGGTGGAAATCAGCCAGAAGTATCCAATTGGGCTTGTCAATTCCCTCAATCAATAC